>Ga0247823_10003622_pt1 | contig 12458 bp, 14 predicted proteins | sample 13C_PalmiticAcid_2_FD_192426 | JGI IMG/M metagenome (GOLD analysis project Ga0247823, IMG submission 192426) | Soil microbial communities from agricultural site in Penn Yan, New York, United States - 13C_PalmiticAcid_Day30 | ecosystem: Environmental > Terrestrial > Soil > Agricultural land...
GCAAAGGGGCCCCCCTCATCCGGGAACCCGAAGCCTCTATCCGCTGAAGCCACCCTCTGCCAGATAGGCAAGTTCCTCGCTTGTGGAGTCGCGTCCCAGCGCGGGATTGCGATGCGGGAAGCGGCCGAAGCGGGCGATGATGTCGTAGTGCAGCTGCGCGTAGCGGATGTAGTTGGCGTCGCCGGTGGCATTGAAGAGATCCAGCGAGCGCTGTTGATCGGCCAGCGCCTCCGAATGCTCGAACGGCATGTAGAAGAAGATCCGCAGCGTCGGGTCCACCTGCCGGTCGAAGCCCGCGTCGACGGCATGCGCCGCATAGTGACGCGCCAGTCCGTCGGTCGCGTAGGAATGCGCGCTGCCGCGGAAACAATTGCGCGGAAACTGGTCCAGCAGCAGGACCAGCGCCAGCGCGCCCTGCGCGTCGGCCAGCCAATCCTCCAGTTCGCGGCGTGCGGCGAGGAAATGCAGTTCGCGGAACCCGTCGTGGAAGCGCGTATCGAAAGCCTCGTCGCGCGCGAACCATTTTTCATAGCCGGCATCGCGCCAGAACTCGACCACGCGGAAGGCATCGCTCATGTCGTCAATCTCCGTTCGTATCCGCCGGCAAGGCTAACCCGGTCGCGGTGGCGATGGCGCGGCGGCGGCCGCACGCAGCGTTCCGCCGACGGCATCTGACTCAGGCCGGCAGCGGCAAGGCCAGCACCAGATCGTCGTACTCGCGCCCGCCGACCTGGAAACGGCGCTCGCCGACCGGCACGTAGCCTGCCTTGCGATAGAACGCGATGGCTGCCTGGTTGTGCGCGTAGACGCCCAGCAGCAGGCGGGACGCACCCAGCGCGGTGGCTTCGTCGATGGCCGCGCGCATCAGCGCCGCGCCGATGCCGTGGCCCTGGAAGCGGTGCAGCAGGTAGATCCGCTTGACCTCGCGATCGCCCGGCCGCGGATCCGACACCGGCAGGTTCGCGCGGGACAGCACCAGATAGCCCACCGGCGCTGCGCCCGGCTCGACTTCGGCCAGCCAGATCCGGAGTTCCGGATCCGCCAGCCAGTCCGCGTAGCGCGCGGCCGCATGCTGGTCCTGGCAGTGGCGCAGGATGTCCGCGCCTTCCAGCACGCCCGCGAAGGTTTCCAGGAAACTGGCCGCGCCCACCGCGGCCAGGGTGTGTTCGTCGCCCGTTCCGGCGCGCCGGATGCGGATCACCGGCCGTTCCGCCACCGCGCTCATTCGTCGAACCGGAGGTGCCGGACGGATTTGCCGTTGCGGCGGATCAGCTTGAGCGCCTCGATGCCGACGTTGATGTGGTTCTCCACGAACGCGGAGCTGACCTTGGCGTCGGAGGCTTCGGTCTTCACTCCCTCCGGAATCATCGGCTGATCCGAGACCAGCAGCAGCGCGCCGCACGGAATGCGGTTGGCGAAGCCGGCGGCGAACACCGTCGCGGTTTCCATGTCGATGGCCATGCAGCGCATCACCCGCAGGCGTTCCTTGAACGCATCGTCGTGTTCCCACACGCGGCGGTTGGTGGTGTAGACGGTGCCGGTCCAGTAGTCGTGGCCCAGATCGCGGATCATCGTCGACACCGCGCGTTGCAGGGCGAACGCGGGCAGCGCCGGAACTTCCGGCGGCAGGTAGTCATTGCTGGTGCCTTCGCCGCGGATGGCCGCGATCGGCAGGACCAGGTCACCCAGCTGGTTCTTCTTCTTCAAGCCACCGCATTTGCCGAGGAACAGCACCGCCTTGGGCATGATGGCCGACAGCAGATCCATCATCGTCGCCGCGTTGGGACTGCCCATGCCGAAGTTGATCATGGTGATGCCATCGACGGTGGCGCTGGCCATCGGTCGGTCCAGGCCGACGATGGGCGCGCCGGTCAGCTGCGAGAACATGTTGAGGTAGCCGCCGAAATTGGTCAGCAGGATGTGTTCGCCGAACTGATCCAGCGGCACGCCGGTATAGCGTGGCAACCAGTTGTCGACGATCTCGTTCTTGTCCTTCATGGGCGTCCTCGTTCTCGTTGTTATCAGGACATTCTCGCACGCAGGGCCTCCCGCACTTGGCAAGCCGGCGCGGGCCGGGTTAGGGTCCAGCCACCTTCCGGGGAAAACACCATGCGACTGACCTTGATGGCCGGGTTTGGCCTGGCTTTGCTCTGCACCACGGTCCAGGCGGCGACGCCGGCCTCGCGCTTCATCCAGGACCCCTATCCCAGCACCTATCGTCCGCTCGCATCCGGCCCGGTGCTGATCGAACACGCCACCGTGCTGACCGGCACCGGCGAGCGCCTGGACGATGCCGACGTGCTGGTGCAGGACGGCCGCATCGCGGCGGTCGGGCGCGGCCTGCAGGCGCCGGAAGGCGCCACCCGCGTGGACGCGCGCGGCAAGTGGGTCACCCCGGGCATCATCGACGTGCATTCGCATCTGGGCGTCTACCCCAGCCCCGGCGCGCGCGCGCACCAGGACGGCAACGAGATGACCGGTTCGGTCACCGCCAACGTCTGGGCCGAGCATTCGGTGTGGCCGCAGGATCCCGGTTTCCACACCGCGCTGGCCGGCGGCATCACCACCCTGCAGGTGCTGCCCGGTTCGGCCAATCTGGTCGGCGGCCGCGGCGTCACCCTGAAGAACGTCTCCGCCACCACCTACCAGGGCATGAAATTCCCCGGCGCGCCGTGGGGGCTGAAGATGGCCTGCGGCGAGAATCCCAAGCGCGTGTACGGCGGCAAGGGCGTGCCGCCGATGACCCGGATGGGCAACGTCGCCGGCTACCGCGCCGCCTTCATCGACGCCGCCGAATACCTGAAGAAGAACGCGCCGAAGGATTCCGAACCGAAGAAGAAGCGCTGGTGGCAGCGCGATTCCGGTGAAGGCCAGGACAGCAGCGGAGACAGCGGCGGGAAGCGTGATCTCAAGCTGGACACCCTGGCCGGCGCCATCCACGGCGACATCCTGGTGCACATCCACTGCTATCGCGCCGACGAGATGGCCACGATGCTCGATCTCGCCAAGGAGTTCGGCTTCAAGGTCGCCGCGTTCCATCACGGCGTGGAGGCCTACAAGCTGGCCGACCGGCTGGCCGCCGAAGGCGTCTGCGGCGCGCTGTGGGCCGACTGGTGGGGCTTCAAGATGGAAGCCTTCGACGGCATCCAGGAAAACATCGCGCTGGTCGACCGTCCCGCCAACAGCTGCGCGATCGTGCATTCGGATTCCGACGAGGGCATCCAGCGCCTCAATCAGGAAGCGGCGAAGGTGATCGCCAGCGCGCGCCGCGCCGGCATGGGCGACATCACCCCCGAACATGCGATCCGCTGGCTCACCGCCAATCCGGCCAAGGCGCTGGGCGTGGCCGCGCAGACCGGCACCCTGGAGGCGGGCAAGATGGGCGACGTGGTGATCTGGAACCGGAATCCCTTCAGCGTGTACGCGCAGGCCGAGCAGGTCTACATCGACGGCGCGCGTGTGTACGACCGCCACGATCGGAGCCGCCAGCCGGTCTCGGACTTCCTGCTCGGCCAGGAGGTGTCGCGATGAGCCGCCGCCTCCTGGGTCGCCTGTGCCTGCTCGCCGCGGCGATCGCCGCTTCGCCGGCGATGGCGCAGAACGTGCTGATCCGCAACGCCACCGTGCACACCGCCGCCGCGCAGGGCACGCTGAAGAACGCCGACGTGCTGATCCGCGATGGCGTGATCCAGGCGGTCGGCGCCGGCCTGGCCGCTCCCGCCGGCGTGGACGTGGTCGATGCGGCGGGCAAGCCGCTGACGCCCGCGTTCTTCGCGGGCATCACCGAAATCGGCGTGGAGGAAGTGTCCGGCGAGCAGGCCACCGACGACAGCTCGGTCTCGCTGGGCAATCTGCAACCCATGCGTCCCGAATTCGACGTCACCCTCGCCTACAACCCGGCCTCGGTGCTGGTGCCGGTCGCGCGCGTGGAAGGCCTGGGCTTCACCCTGCTGGGTGCCGGCACCGGTGCGTCCTTCATCGCCGGCCAGGGCGGCGTGATCAGGCTGGACGGCAGCGCCGATCCGATCGGTCCGCGCGCGCTGTTCATCCGCCTCGGCGGCGGCGCGTCCGGCCTGAGCGGCAACTCGCGCGCGGCGCAGTGGATGCTGCTGGATCAACTGGTCGCCGAAGCCCGCGGCCGCATTCCGGCCGATTCACCGCATGCCCTGCTGACGCCGGCCGGCCGCGCCACGCTGGCGAAGTACCTGGCCGGCAACGGCCGCCTGGTGGTGGGCGTCAACCGCGCCGCCGACATCCGTCAGCTGCTGCGCTGGGCGGACAAGGAGAAGGTGCGCATCGCCATCAGCGGCGGCGCCGAAGCCTGGAAGGTGGCGCCGGAGCTGGCGCGGGCGCGGGTACCGGTGTTCATCGACGGACTGGCCGCACTGCCTTCGGACTTCGATCAGATCGGCGCGACCCTGGAGAACGCGAAGCGGCTGGACGCGGCCGGCGTCAGTGTCGGCTTCACCCAATCCGGCGACGCGTCCCACAACGCGCGCAAGATCCGCCAGCACGCCGGCAACGCGGTCGCCAACGGCCTGCCGTGGGAACAGGGCCTGGCGGGGCTGACCCGGGTGCCGGCGCAGGCGCTGGGCGTGGACGACCGGCTGGGCAGCATCGCGCCGGGCAAGCTGGCCGATCTGGTGCTGTGGAGCGGCGACCCCTTGGACGTGATCAACACCGCCGAACAGATCTGGCTGGGTGGCAAGACCATGCCGATGCGTTCCCGCCAGACCGAACTGCGGGATCGCTATCTGCGCGACAGTGGCGCATTGCCCCGCGCCTACAGTCGCTGAGGAAGATGCCGGCCGGCACCTGCCGGCCGGACCGGATCCGGCGTTTCGTCCTTCCCGTCGGCATCCTGTCCAGACGCCTGTGACGCGCCTACACTGGCGCGTCATCCGGCCTCGGGGAGCGGCATATGGAGCACATCAACTTTCTGGCGGTGCTGGCCGCCGCGGCGTCGGCCTTCCTGCTGGGAGGCCTGTGGTACGGCCCGTTGTTCAAGCAGGCGTGGTGCCGCGAAGCCGGCGTGGATCCGAACGCCTCCAACGGCCATCCCGCGCGGATTTTCGGCGGCGCCTTCGTGCTGAGCCTGATCGCGGCGGCCGTGTTCGCCTGGTTCCTCGGTCCGCGACCCGCGCCGGGCGTGGCCATCTGCACCGGCGCGGTCACCGGCCTGGGCTGGGTCGCCGCCAGCTTCGGCATCAACTATCTGTTCGCCGGCCGCTCGCTGAAGCTCTGGCTGATCGACGGCGGCTATCACACCCTGCAGTTCACCCTGTATGGCGTGATCCTGGGCCTCTGGCACTAGAGCACGGCGGCTCAGGTCTCGGTATCCGCGGCCCAGCGCGCTGCCACCGGCACCGCGTCGCGGGAACTGGCGCCGTCGGCGACCACCATCTGGTTGCCGCCGGCACGCTTGGCGCGGTACATCGCCTCGTCGGCGCGCTTGATCAGGCTGGCGACCGTGTCCTCCGCGGTGCATTCGGCCACGCCGATGCTGACGGTCAGCCCGACCTCGACCTCGTCCACCCGCGCGCAACGGCGTTCGATCTTCACCCGCACCCGCTCGGCCAGGGCCGCGGCCGCCTGGCCATCCACGCCGGTCAGCACCAGCACGAATTCCTCGCCACCCAGCCGGCCCAGCTGATCGCCGTACTGGAACTCCTCGCTGATCACCCGGGTCACCGCGCGCAGGCAGTGATCGCCGAACGCATGCCCATGGCGATCGTTGATCTGCTTGAACACATCCAGATCGATGAACAACAACGACAGCGGAATGTGCTCGCGCCGGCGTTCGAGGATCGCCCAGTCCAGCCGATACTCGATGCCGCCGCGATTGAGCACGCCGGTCAGCGCGTCGCGCTCGGCGTGTTCCTTGGCGGTATCGCGCTCGCGGCGGAAGGTCAGCATGCGATCGGCCAGTCCCAGCGCCATCACCACCGAGGCGTAGCCGAGGACGAACGGATAGCCGTAGTCCAGCCAGTCCTCGACCGGCATGCCCAGACTGATCTGCACCGCGCGCCAGGTGCCGAACACCATCAGCGGCACCCACGCGGCCAGGAAGTACGCGGCGTGGCGGCTGCCCTTGCGCCAGGCCATGACGAGGCTGAGCACGCTCAGCACATGGGTCACCAGGAACAGACCATTGCCGATGTCGGGGAACCATTCCTTGCGCGCCGGCCAGGGCAGCAGCAGGAGCAGCAGGGCGACCGCGGGCAGGCGGATGCCCGACCAGCGCAGCCAGTGCGTCAGCCGCGGGGTCTGCTGCCGCAGATCCGCGTACTCGATCATCAGGGTGGTGGTCAGCATCGTCGCCAGCGTCGCGATGTACCAGATGCCCGGCGCGCCGAAGTGCGAAAGCACGCGCAGCCCGGGCAGGGCATAGGCTTCGCCATAGGAGCACAGCACGTACAGCATCTGCGCCAGCATGCTGCCGGCATAGAGCAGATAGACCCGCTCGCGCAGCACCAGCCAGAACAGCAGCACGGTCAGTGATACCCCCAGCGCCACGCCCATCGCCATCATCAACAGGCGGGTGTGGTGGAGATCGGACGCGGCGTGTTCGGCGCGCGATTCGACTTTCACGTGAAGCGGATAGCGCGCGTCCTCCACCTTCACGTAGATCGGATCATCGCCGCGCAGGGGAAACACCAGCGCATGCCGCGAGTAGCGCGGATCCAGATCCGGATCGAACAGGCGATGGCTCACCGGCGCGGCGCCGGGCCCGGTCAGCACCGTGACGCGCGCGCTGTAGGGGTGATAGACCACCAGCAAGGGGGATTCGATCCCGCCACGCGGCTGCAGGCGCCATTCACCGTTGCCCAGCACGTACGGAGCCTCCAGGGAGGCCGCGGCATCATCGTTCGCGCGGGCTTCGAACCGGCGTTCCGAAAACAGGCCGGCGGACTGATCGGCCTGCTGCGCGGCCACGACGGGCAGGATCCGATCGACGCGCGCGATGCCGCTTTCCTGCGCCACCACCGGCTGCGTCAGCACCGTCCCCAGCAGAATCCACCACCACCCCAGTTTCATGCCGCTCCCTTCCTGCGGGCGGAAGTGTGGGGGGCGGGCTCCCCGCGCCACAAGGGGAAATACCGTTATTTTGTGATGATTATCACAGTAATTGTTTGGAACGGGTCGCCCATGATAGCTATACGTAATCACGTTTCTACCGTGACCCAACCCGCTATATCGTGATGCCCCGCACATTCCAGCTTCCGGCAGGCGACGCCGCCGACGGCATGCGCTAGCGTGCGGTACATGACAAATGCGACCGCTGCCGGGAGGGGCAAAGATGCGCATTGGAATCGTCGTCGACTCCGCCTGTGATCTGCCACAGGACTTCCTGCGGGACAACAACATCATCCTGCTGCCCATCACCGTGCGCATCGGCGATGCGGTGCTGACCGATCACCGCGACGAGGAAGCGACACTCAGCTTCCTCCACGCGCACGTGGCCGCGCGTGGGCATGAAGCCGAGACCACGCCGTTTTCCGTTGCCCAGATCCGGGACCTGTTCCTGGGCAAGCTGGTGATGGACTACGACCACGTGTTCTGCCTGACCATCACCCGCACGCGCAGTCCGATCCACGACAACGCGATGCAGGCCAGCTTCGCCATCCTCAACGACTACAAACCGGTACGCCAGGCGGCGGGCTTCAACTCGCCGTTCGCGCTGCGGGTAATCGATAGCCAGAATCTGTTCGCCGCCCAGGGCGTCACCGCGGTGGAGGCGGTGCGCATGCGCGCGGCCGGCGCCAGCGTGCAGCAGATCCGGGTACGCCTGGAGGAGCTCGCCAACCATACCCACGGCTACATGATTCCGCGTGACCTCTACTATCTGCGCGCCCGTGCGCGGACCAAGGGCGATCGCAGCGTCGGCCTGCTGAGCGCCGCGCTGGGCAGCGCGCTGGACATCAAGCCGGTGTTGCACGGTCATGCCGGCAACACCGAGCCGGTCGCCAAGATCAAGGGATTCGAGAACGCGGTGGAACAGCTGTTCCGGTTTACCGGCCATCGGGTGATGGACGGCCTGATGACGCCCACCGTCTGCCTGGGCTACGGCGGCGAACTGGCGGAAATGCGCGCGTTGCCCGGCTACCAGCGGCTGCGCGACATCTGCGCCAACCACAACGTCGAGGTGTTCGAGAGCGTGATGAGCCTGACCGGCATGGTCAATGTCGGCAAGGGTGCGATGGTGGTGGGGTTCGCCTCCGAACCGCATGTGTTCAAGCCGGCTTAAGCCAGCGCCGCCCGCCGTAACGGACAGCTAACGCCCGGGATCGCTAACCTTAGCCACCCAAGGACGAGAGGCTTGTATGGCCGTGCGTTACTACATCAGCCTGCCGGATCCCGACCGCGCCCGCGGCGGCGATCCCGCGCTCAGTTTCACCGCCCATGGCGCCGACGAATTCGCGGCGCAGTTGCAGGCCGCGCTGCAGAGCGACGGCCTGTTCCAGCGCTGGCGAATGCAGCAGGACGATCCGGATGATGTCGATCCCGGGTTGGGATTGACGGATCCCGGCGCCCGCGTTTCCGGCCAGCAGGACGATCTGCGGATCGTGCTGGTGGCGACCACTTCGATTCCCGGCCAGGTCCTGAAGCACCGCCTGCGCCTGCTGTCCGGCAGCGCCTGGGAGCTGCGCGACGTGTCGGCCGCCTGAGCGGGCGAACGACGCGGTGACGGCCGTCAGGCCCGCAACGCGGCGGCGTGATGGGCGATGTGTTCGCCGATGAAGCTGGCGATGAAGTAGTAGCTGTGGTCGTAGCCCGGCCGCAGCCGCAATTGCAACGGATGGCCGGCCCGCTCGCAGGCCTCGCGCAGCCACTGCGGTTTCAGCTGGCTGTCCAGGAACTCGTCCGCCTCGCCCTGATCGATCAGCAGCGGCAGGCGCTCGCCCGCGGTGGCGATCAGTTCGCTCGCGTCCCACGCCTTCCAGGCCGCGCGGTCGGCGCCCAGATAGGCGGTGAAGGCTTTCTCGCCCCAGGGCACCCGCGTCGGCGCGACGATCGGCGAGAACGCCGACACGCTGCGATAACGGCCCGGATTCCTCAGCGTCACGATCAAGGCGCCATGCCCGCCCATCGAATGTCCGCTGATGGCGCGTGCGCCGGTCGCCGGGAAGTTGGCCTCGATCAGCGCGGGCAGTTCCTCGGCGATGTAGTCATGCATGCGGTAGTGGGACGACCACGGTGACTGCGTCGCATTGAGGTAGAAGCCCGCGCCCTTGCCCAGGTCGTAGCCCTCCGCGTCGGCGACCTCGTCGCCGCGCGGACTGGTGTCCGGCGCCACCAGGATCACGCCATGTTCGGCCGCGTAGCGTTGCGCGCCGGCCTTGGTGATGAAGTTCTGCTCGGTGCAGGTCAGGCCGGACAGCCAGTACAGCACCGGCAGCCGCTGCGTCTTCGCCTGCGGTGGCAGGTAGATCGCGAAGCGCATGTCGCAGTCCAGCACCGCGGAACGATGGGTCCAGACTTCCTGCTCACCGCCGAAGCAGGCGTGTTGTTCGAGGCGTTGCATGTGTGATGTTCCCCCAGGAAAAAATCAGAGTACGGCCCGCATGGCCGCGAGTTCCGCCAGTGCCTGCGTTTCCACCCGCCGGATCCAGTCCGACTTGCAGTCGCTGTAGGCATGCGAATCGTCGGGATGCAGGCGCTGGCAGCGCGCTTTCTCGCGGTCGTAGTCGGCCGCCACCTCCGGGTGACGGCGCAGGTGATCGCGGAAGGCCAGGTGCCGGCTGATTTCGGACGATCCCTGCGCATAGGCATGCAGTTGGAAACGCCGGCGCCCGGTCGGATCATCCCAGGTGCAGTAGCGGCGTCCGGGCAGCCCCAGTTCGCCCCACCAGGCATAGCCGAGTCGTTCCAGGACGGAACGCTGCCCATCCAACGCTTCCAGATCCTCCACCACCGGCATGAGGTCGATGATCGGCTTGGCGTGAATGCCGGGAATCGCGGTCGAACCGACGTGATGGACGTCGCGCAGCACCGGACCCAGCGCCTGCGCCAGGCGCAGCGTCTCCGCCTCCGCCACGCCCATCCATGCCGGATCATGCGGCAACAGTTCGACCGGAATGGACGGTGGCATCTACAACTCCTGGTTCACGGTCAGTAGTGGACCACCGAGCGGATCGACTTGCCTTCGTGCATCAGGTCGAACGCGTCGTTGATCCCGTCCAGCGCCATGGTGTGGGTGACGAACGGCGCCAGCTCGATATCGCCCTTCATCGCGTCCTCGACCATGCCCGGCAACTGGCTGCGGCCCTTCACGCCACCGAAGGCGGTGCCCATCCACTTGCGGCCGGTGACCAGTTGGAACGGGCGGGTGGAGATTTCCTGGCCGGCGCCGGCCACGCCGATGATCACCGACTGGCCCCAGCCGCGATGCGCGCATTCCAGCGCGGCGCGCATCACGTTGACGTTGCCGATGCACTCGAAGCTGTGATCGACGCCCCAGCCGGTCATCTCGACGATGACCTGCTGGATCGGCTTGTCGAAATCCTTCGGGTTGACGCAGTCGGTCGCGCCAAACTCGCGCGCCAGCTCGAACTTGGACGGGTTGGTGTCGATCGCGATGACCCGACCTGCCTTGGCCTGGCGCGCCCCCTGGATCACCGCCAGGCCGATGCCGCCCAGGCCGAACACGGCCACCGAGTCGCCTTCCTGCACCTTGGCCGTGTTGTGCACGGCGCCTATCCCGGTGGTCACGCCGCAGCCGAGCAGGCAGACGTGCTCCGGGTTGGCCTCGGGGTTGATCTTCGCCAGCGAAACTTCGGCCACCACGGTGTACTCGCTGAAGGTCGAGCAGCCCATGTAGTGGTAGATCGGTTCGCCGTTGTAGCTGAAGCGGCTGGTGCCGTCGGGCATCACGCCCTTGCCCTGGGTGGCGCGCACCGACACGCACAGGTTGGTCTTGCCGCTCTTGCAGAACAGGCACTCGCCGCATTCGGCGGTGTACAGCGGAATCACGTGGTCGCCCGGCTTGACGCTGGTCACGCCCTCGCCCACTTCCACCACGATGCCCGCGCCTTCATGGCCGAGCACCACCGGGAACAAGCCTTCCGGATCGTCGCCGGACAGGGTGAACGCATCGGTGTGGCAGACGCCGGTGTGGGTGATCTTGATCAGCACTTCGCCCTTCTTCGGCGGGGCGACATCGATTTCGACGATTTCCAGCGGCTTGCCGGGGGCGAAGGCGACGGCGGCACGGCTTTTCATGGGGATACTCCTGCGTGATTCCTGGGATGACGGTAGGGCGGCGCGAAAACGGCCGCGTCGGGGCTGCCGCGATGGCCGCTATTTCAGATAGGAACGCACCAGCCCGGCCATTTCGCGGACCCGGGCCTGGCGCTGCGCATCGGACTGGGCCGGCTGGCCGAATTCCTCGCGGATGTGGGCTTCCATCACTTCCGACATCAGCCCGTTGACCGCGCCACGGATGGCGGCGATCTGCTGCAGCACCGCGCCGCAGTCGACGCCGGCTTCCAGTGCGCGCTCCAGCCCCTCGGTCTGGCCGCGGATGCGCCGCACCCGGGTCAGTACCCGCTTCTTCTCGATCTCGGTGTGGGGCATGGGCATCTCCCTATCCAATACTGGGGTATGGTATCCGAGTCGCTCCGATGATTGAAGCGGTGAAACCCGATCAACCCTGGAGTTGGCTCCACCAAGGGCCGGCGCATCCCCCACGCCGGGAAACTTGATTTTGATCATCGACCGCGTGTTCCAGGCGACTAGACTCGCTGGCATGGTCTGGTCCCTGTCCCTGCCGCTCATCCGCCGCCTGCGCCGACCGCGCATGCGGGCGCGCGCCGCATGGCTGGGAATCTGCGCGCTGCTGCTGCAGCAACTGGCCCTGGTGGCCTACGCCTGCCCGCTGGAGGCGCCCGCCGAATCCGCGCGGGTGATGACCGGCTGCGAAGGCATGACCACGCTCGACCCCGATGCGCCGGCGCTGTGCCACCAGCACTGCCAGCGCGATCACGTGGCCGCGCCCGACATCAAGTCGCCCCAGGTGGCGCCGCTGGCGTTGCCGCCACCGCAGTTCGATCTGGGCGAAGCGCGGTTGCCGCCGGCACCCGCGCAGCATTATCGCGACGTACCCGTCTGCCAATCCGATCCGCCGCCCGCGCAGCGCTTCTGCAGCCTGCAGATCTAGATCTCCGACACGACCTTCCCCGTCCGCGCGGCATGCGATGCCGCGTGCTCGTCGTCGTTTGTCCGGAGGTTCCATGTTTTCCCTTTCGTCACCGCGCTCCCGGCGCGGAGGCGGTCGCCCGCCGCGCCCGCTCCCCCTGCTTCCCACGCTCCTGGGTTGCCTGCTGTTGCTCGCGGTCTTCCCGGCCGCATCCACTCCCGTTTCGTTGACCTTTCCGCAGGCGCTTCGCCTGGCGGAACAGAACGCGCCGCTGCTGGAGGCGCGCCAGGCCCGCCTGGAAGCCGCGCGCGAAGACGCC
>Ga0247823_10003623_pt1 | contig 12455 bp, 10 predicted proteins | sample 13C_PalmiticAcid_2_FD_192426 | JGI IMG/M metagenome (GOLD analysis project Ga0247823, IMG submission 192426) | Soil microbial communities from agricultural site in Penn Yan, New York, United States - 13C_PalmiticAcid_Day30 | ecosystem: Environmental > Terrestrial > Soil > Agricultural land...
CATCGTCAGCGCCCCCCGCCGCAGCCGAGGTCGCGGTGACCGACGTGCGCAGCGAGCCCGTGCAGATCGATCTGGTCGACGCCGTGAACGAAGCCGCCAGCGAACCTGCCGCGCCGGCAGAGGTGGCCGTGGCCGCCCCCGCGCCGCAGCAGGCACCGAAACCGGCCAGCGTGCCGGCAACGGGTTCGCTGTTCTTCGTCGCCGACGCCGACACACCGCCGTCGGTGACGCGCAGCCTGTTCGAGCCGGTGGTGACACCGGTCAAGCCGGCAGCGGATGACATCGCCCGCGACGACAAGCAGGACGACGAAACCTCGGAAGAACGCAGCGTCTGACGCGCTGCACGCTCCCGATGAGGTGAAAGCACACTGGTCGCGCAAGCGGCCAGTGTCGTTTCAGGCTCTGCTACGCGTCATCGCAGCCTGGCCTCGAATAAACCACCCGATCCGGCGCGGACCGACCCACCTGATGCCGTCTTCGGCGACCACCCACCGTCGTCCCGGCGCACGCTGGGACCCATCCTGACGTTGCTATGGATACCTCGGCACTCACGGGCAATGGATTCCAGCGTTCGCTGGAATGACGGAGGTGGGGACGGTGCGGGTCCGCCTACCCTCCTCTACGGTCGGGTTTGTTTGCCGGGCTTGTGGGACTGAGCTGAGCCAAGCCCCCTATCGGCCGTCGTCCCAGCGCACGCTGGGACCCATCTTGACGTTGCGGTGGATGCCTCGGCGCGCACGGGCAATGAATTCCAGCGTTCGCTGGAATGACGGAGGTGGGGACGGTGCGGGTCCGCCTACCCTCCTCTACGGTCGGGTTTGTTTGCCGGGCTTGTCGGGCTGAGCTGAGCCAAGCCCCCTATCGGTCGTCGTCCCAGCGAACGCTGGGACCCATCTTGACGTTGCTGTGGATGCCGCGGCGTGCACGGGCAATGGATTCCAGCGTTCGCTGGAATGACGGGGAGAGACAGCGAGGAGTTCCGTCTGCGGTCCGGTTCGTCGGGTTGGGCGTTCCGGGCGAGTCGGTCAGAGCGCGCGCGACGGATCCATCAGTCCCCACTGCGCCGCCAGGCGCGCCAGGGCGATGTTGTCCTGCACGCCGGTCTTCTCGAACAGCCGCGTCTTGTGCGTGTTCACCGTCTTCGCACTCAGGCTCAGGCGCTTGGCGATCTCTTCCTGGCGCAGGCCCTGTGTCAGCAGCATGGCGACCTCAAGTTCGCGCGGCGACAGCGCATCGAACGGCGACGCATCGCCGCCCACCGTGTGCAGGGCGAGGTTCTGCGCCACGTTGCTGCCCAGGTAGCGCTTGCCGCGCGACACGTCGCGCACGGCACGGATCAGTTCGGCCGCATCGCCCGCCTTGCCGAGGTAACCCGACGCACCGGCTTCCAGCAATCGCTTGGGCAGCGGACCATCTTCCAGCACCGACACGATGATCACCCGCACGCCCATGTCGGCGCGCACGATGCGTTCGGTCACTTCAAGCCCGCTGTAGCCCGGCAGATGCAGGTCGCACAGCACCACGTCCGGTTTCAGCTGGCGCACCATCGGCAACGCGGCCTCGCCGGTGTCCGCTTCACCCACCACCTCGATGTCGGTTTCCGTACCGAGGATGAGGCGCATGCCGGTGCGTACGAGCGCATGGTCGTCGATGAGGAAAACGCGGATCGTCATGGGAAACGGATGCCTTGAAGTACGGATCGAGCGTAGGTGGCCGTCCATCGCCGCGCAATTAACATTCTATCGGTTGTCGGGTCCCTGCATGCAGGAAGCCACATCCGGCACACGCATCCGCTGCGGCATACTCCGGCTTTCCCAAAGGAATCCGACATGCCCGGCATCCGTCCGCATCTCCGCGCCGCCCTGCTGCTCTCCCTTGCCGCCATCATGCCCGCCTGGGCCGATGACGGCGTCTCCGATCGCTGGCATACGCAGGTCGGCGATGTCAGCGCGCACGCCGACACCACGGCACGAGGCGATGCGATCAGCCGACGGCTCGACGCATTGGGCATCGCGTGGAAGCGCGAAGCGTTCGAGCAGGACGGCCAGTCCGGCCACAACCTGATCGCCGACCTCGGTGGCCCCGACGGCGCGCCGCTGCTGCTGATCGGCGCGCATTACGACCAGGTTGACGTGGGCCACGGCGCGACCGACAACGCCTCGGGCGTGGCGGCCGTGCTGGAACTGGCGCAGGCCCTGAAGGCCAAACCCCTTGCCGGCCATCGCGTGCAGGTCGCGTTCTGGGATCTCGAAGAGAAGGGCCTGCTGGGCTCGCGCGCATGGGTCGCCACGCCCGGCCGCGAAAAGCCCGCGCTGTACGTCAACTTCGATGTGTTCGGCTGGGGCGACACCTTGTGGATGATGGCGCCGGACGCCGGCACGCCGCTGGTGGCCGCCCTGCGTGACGCCAGCCAGCACGAGAAGCTCGGTTTCCAGCCCGGCGACAAGTACCCGCCCACCGACCACCTGGCCTTCCTCAAGGCGGGCTGGCCGGCGGTGTCGTTCTCGCTGGTCGGTGGCGACGAGATCGACCCGATCCTCGCGGTCTTCGGCGGCGCCAAGCCGGACCGGATGCCCAAGGTGATGCAGGTGATCCACAGCCCGCGCGATACCACGGCCGAGCTGGACCGTGCCCGCGTCGACGATGCCTTGCGCGTGGTGGAAGCGGGGCTGCGCGCCTGGGATGCCGTTCCGGCGCCCTGAACGCGACTGCCTCAACACACATGCAAACGGGCCCTGCGGGGCCCGTTTGCATATGGACGAGAACACGCCTGGCTCTTCGGGCGGCGACGGTGTCGGACTCGCGGTCCACCGCCAGGCGCAGCAAGGAACAGGGGGTGTCCGGTGCGCTGCGTTCGGTTCTCTCGTGGCGCCCTGGGTGCCAGCCTTGCGGCTCGGAAGCAGGGTTGCGCGGGGGACGGAGGGGGTGGTTCCGCCTGCCCGACCACTGCCGCCGTTTTACGTTGGCATTTGCGAAGACGGCGTGTACGGCATTCAGCTGCAGCGCACGGTTTGATGACGCCGGCTCGACATCGATGAACCCGCGCGAACGGCCCCGGGCACGGATTCGCATCCACCTCACGGATCGCTGCGTAGTTTCGTGTCAGGCACGCGCACTTCCCCACAGCCGCCATGATGACTTTCGACCTGTTCCACGACGCCGCCGATGACGGCAGTTACGCGCTTTCCATCAACGAGTCCGCACCCCTGCACTTCGCCAGCCGCGGCGCGGCACTGGGCTACGCCATCAAGCTGGCCAACCAGCGCCACCAGCAAGGGCTCGATTACGCCATCAACATCGAGGGTGGCGATGGCCGCTGGCGCCTGTTCAATGGCTGGCGGCTCTGCGCCTGAGGTCGCGGGCCCGATGACGGCATTGACGTCCGCATCCGGCGAGTAGCCGGCGCGGCGGCATGGCACCCTGTACGCCCATTCCAATGCCGGCCGCCGCCCATGACCGCCCCCTCTGACGCCGTCACCCGTTTCCGCCAGCTCCATCAGCAGGGCCTGCTACGCCTCGCCAACGCGTGGGATGCCGGCACCGCACGCCTGATCGAACACCTTGGCGCCCCCGCCGTGGCCACCACCAGCGCCGGCCTGGCGTGGGCGCTGGGGTATCCGGATGGCGACCGCCTCCAGCCCGATGCACTGCTGCACGCCGTGCGCGGCATCGTGCGCGCCCTCCATGTGCCGTTGACCGTCGACGTGGAAAGCGGCTACTCCGACGACCCCGCCACCGCTGCCGACACGGTGATGCGCGTGGTGCAGGCCGGCGCCGCCGGCATCAACCTGGAAGACGGCGCAGGCGACCCCGCACTCCTCGCCGCCAAGATCCGCGCGATCCGGACCGCCTGCGCCGCGCAGGGGCTGGACGTCTTCATCAATGCGCGCACCGATGTCTACCTGCGCGGACTGGTCGCGGAAACCGCGCGCATCGACGAAACCCTCGCACGCGCCGGGGCCTACCGCGAAGCCGGCGCCGATGGCCTGTTCGTGCCGGGGCTGGTCGACACCGATGCCATCGCCACCCTGGCCGCACGCTGCGGCATGCCGCTCAACGTGATGCTGCGCCCGCAGTTGCAGGATCTCGCCGCGCTGGAACATCTCGGTGTGCGCCGCGTCAGCACCGGCTCGGCGCTGGCCGAGTCGATGTACGGACGCCTGGGGGCGCAGGTGGAGCAATTCCTGCGCGATGACCGCACCGCCCTGCCCGATCCCCGGGCCATGGGTTATGGCGCGATCAACGGACTGTTCGCCTGACAACGCACACGGGAGAGCGGGTAGGATTTTTCCTACAGCACGTCGGGGCGACGACCGACGGCGAATGTGACGGCTTTCGACGACGATGCTCGCGTCCCCGGCAGCACGCCCTGCGCAGGCCACGAAAGGCCGCTCTGCAAAGGAAACGGGCGCTGCCTTGAGCAAGCAGCACTGCCGGAGCCGGGGACTCCCCCTTCAGACCCGACCCTCTTTGGTCGGGTTTTCTTTTGGTGGCAGCAGGATCAGCCGTTGCCGCCGCCCAGCCAGAGCTCGGGCATCTGCAGCAGGCCGAACAGCACCAGCGCCGTCGCAGCGATCAGCATCCAGGCCATGCTCCGCACCAGCAGGTTGCGCATGTAAGGGTTTCCCTGTCCCGTGTGTGACACGACTATCGATGCAGGCTCGCGACGAGTCAAAGGTAAATGCATTAAGCCGCGACGGCCGTCCGCGTTTCCGCATTTACCTCACCCTCCACGCCCCGCGCCGCGGCGAGGAACTCCCTGCCCCAGCGCGACAGATCGTGGTGGCGGACGATGTCGTACAGCCTGCGCTGGCGGTCTTCGCGCTCACCCGGTGTCATCGCCAGCGCGTGCCGCAATGCGCGCGCGAGATCCGCAGGATCGTGCGGATTGGTCAGCACCGCGCCCTTCAGTTCCGCCGCCGCGCCGGCGAATTCCGACAACACCAGCACGCCATCGCCACCCTCCAGGCCCTGCACGGCGACGAACTCCTTCGCCACCAGGTTCAAGCCATCGCGCAGCGGCGTGATCCACATGACATCGGCGGCGGCGTAGTGCGCCACCACGTCGGCGAACGGCAGCACGCGTGCGAAGAAGCGCACCGGCGTCCAGTCCAGCTGCGACAGCCGCCCGTTGATCCGGCCCACCGCCTGTTCGATCTGTTGCTGCAGCGGGCGGTATACCGTCATCTCCTTCGCGGCCGGCACGCACACCAGTACCAGCGTCACTTCGCCCTGCAGTTCCGGAGACTCGTCCAGCAGGCGCTCGAACGCATGCAGCTTCTGCAGGATGCCCTTGGTGTAGTCCAGCCGCTCGATCGACAGCACCAGCTTGCGCCGGCCGATCTCGTCGCGGATGCGCACGATGTCCTCGGCCACCTGCTCCGTTTCCAGGCACGCCCGGATGCGGCCCACGTCGGTCCCGATGGGATGCGCGCCGATGCGCACGGTGCGCCCGTCGATGCGCAGCTCGGTCGCCATGTCCTCCACGCCCACCGCGCAGCCGAAGGTCAGGAAGCGCGGCGCGCACTGGGCCCGCGCGGTGACTTCCACCGGGAACGTGCTGCGCACCGCGTCGGTGAAGTTCTCCGCATGGCGCGGGATGTGGAAGCCCACGTAGTCGCACGCCAGCAGGCTGCCGAGGATCTCGCGGCGCCACGGCAGGATCGCGAAGATGTCGGCCGACGGGAACTGGGTGTGGTGGAAGAAGGCGATCTTCACGTCCGGACGCAGCTCGCGCAGCACCGACGGCACCATCCACAGGTTGTAGTCGTGCAGCCACACCGTCGCGCCCGGGGCGGCCTCGGCGGCGGCGGCTTCGGCAAAGCGGCGGTTGACGCGCTTGAACAGCGCCCAGTCGTCCTCGTTGAAGCGCGCGCGCTCCCAGAAACTGTTGATGACCGGCCAGAACGCTTCTTTCGAGAAGCGTTTGTAGAACACGTCCACCTCGTGCTTGCTCAACGGCACGTGGGTCGCAGTGAGGCCGGGGTAGCGCGCCGCATCCACGGGCGTGTGCACTTCCACCGGCGGTCCCTTCGGATCGTCCACCGTCCAGGCCACCCATGAGCCGGGCTGGCCCTCGCCGAAGAAACTCAGCAGGCTGGGAATGATGCCGTTGGGCGAACTGTGCGGGCGGCGCACGCGCTTGCCATCGACGATGTGTTCCTCGTACGGCAGGCGGTGATAGACCATCACCAGTTCGGCCTTGCCGGTGGCATGCGAGGGGCGCGCGTACTCGTCCGCCTGCAGCAGCTTGAAGTGCGCCATCGCCTGCAGGATGCCGCCGCAGCCCGGCGCCTCCGCATGCAGCACCTGGTCCATGCCGGCGGTGGCGGCGAGCAACGCGGGCTCGGAATCGCCCACGCACACGCCGGGGAAACCTTCGCCGTACATCGACAGGTCGTTGAGCGTGTCGCCGGCCACCAGCACGCGGCCGTGTTCCAGATCGAGTTCGTCCACCAGCGCCGTCAGCGTGCTGCCCTTGCGCGTGTCGCGCGGCAGGATGTCCAGGTAACGGTCGGCCGAATACAGCACCTCGCAGCCCAGCGATGCCGCCACGGCGTCCACCTCGGCCTGGATGGTCGACAGCTGCTCCGGATGGCAGTAGTACGAGCAGCGGCGTTCCTGCGGCACTTCCTGCCGTACCAGCATCGGGAAGCGGCGCATCGCATCGGCAACCACATGCTCACCCGGCCAACGCGCCTCGATCGCCGACTGCAGCGGCTGGATCGGCTGCATGTCCGCGGTGCGCAGCACGGTGGCGCCCACGTCGCAGATCAGGTAGTCCGGCGTAGGCAGGCCGGGATCGGCCAGCAGCGGCAGGATCGCCTCGCGCCCGCGCCCGGTGACCCACGCCAGCTTCACGCCGGGATGCGCGTCGACCAGGTGGTACAGCTGCTTGCGCGCGACCGGATCGCCGGCCAGGAACGTGCCGTCCAGGTCGGTGGCCAGCAGCAATGGATCGGGGGTTTTCTTCAACAGGCTCATGCAGGTGCACTCCCAGTGGGTGGTGTGCCGCGCACGGAGGCACGACGCGACGCGTCAACGGACGCAGGCGGGGATCGATCGCATCGGAAAGGCGCTGCAAGGCAGGCGCAGGAAGAGGGTTGCCGCGTGCGGAACACGCTGCGCGCAAGCGCGCTGCAGATGCGCGTCCTTCCCCGGATGTGGACGCGAACATCGACTGATGCGATGCAGCATTGTAGTCCGCATCGCTCACGCAAAGGTCAACGCGATGTTAAGAACGTTGAATTTTGCCGGGAAATCCGCGTTTTTCCGCATCACTGCGCATGCATCACATGCGAACCACGCTCACGCACGCATCGCTGTCGCCGACACCAGCGCATCGATCAACGCGCGCGATGCCGCAGAGAGGCGACGATGCGGCGCGTAGATCAGCGAAAACGGACGCGTGCGTCCCGACAGCTCCGGCAACACACGCACCAGGTCCGCACCGCGACGCGTGCAGGCATCGATGATGAAGTCGTACGTCTGGCAGATACCCACGCCGGCCTGCGCCAGCGACACCACGCCCAGCACGTCATCGGACACCTCGATGCGCGAGCACGGCACCCAGTCCACGTCACCGCCGTCCACGCGGAACAGCCACGGCGCCACGCGTCCGCTGCTGGGCAGCACGAACGGCAGGCAGGCATGCGTCGCCAGGTCGTCCAGCGTCTGCGGCGTGCCGTGCGCAGCCAGATAGTCCGGCGAGGCCACCACGCTGAGCGTGGCGTCTTCCAGCGTCCTGCCCACCAGCCCGCTGTCGGGCAGCGCGCCGAGCCGGATGGCCAGGTCGTAGCCCTCGGCCACCAGATCCACGTTGCGGTTGGCGATGTTCACCTCCAGCCGCACCTGCGGGTGCTGTCGCACGAAGTCCCGCAGCAGCCACGGCAGCCGGTAGTGGCCGTAGGTGGTCGGCACGCTGAGCCGCACCTGCCCGCTGAGGGTGCCGGCCTCGCCCTGCACCGTGCGCTCGGCGTCGTCGATCAGGTGGAACGCGGCACGCGCCTGCTCCACGTACAGGCGGCCGGCCTCGGTCAGGCTGGTCCGGCGCGTGGTCCGCCGCAGCAATTGGTTGCCCAGCCGCGTCTCCAGCCGGGCGACCGCGCGGCTGATCACCGACGGCGTGGTGGACAGCGCCACCGCCGCGGCCGTCAGCGAGCCGTGATCCACCACCGCCACCAGCGCCTCGACATCGGCCAGGTGATCGAACCGTCGCGCCATTCTTGCCTCCCGAGAACAGATGAATCCCTCTGAGGCCAATTTATCGCCTCACGCGCCGGGAATACAGTGCGCGCCATCCCGGGCTTCCCGCCCGCACCGGAGACCCCCATGAAGCTGCTCGCCCCCCTCGCCGCCGCCGTCCTGCTCGCCGTCGCCTCGGCCAACGTCCAGGCCGCCCACGTGCTGGTGGTGCTGTCCGATGCCGACCACCTCGACCTGCGCGACGGCCAGGTCTACCCCACCGGCTTCTACCTCAACGAACTGATGCAGCCGGTCAAGGCGCTGCGCGACGCCGGCCACGAGATCACCTTCGCCACGCCGGAAGGCCGCGCACCGACGGTGGACCGCACCTCGGTGGACAAGGCCTACTTCGGCAACGACGCTGCCAGCCTGCAATCGCACGCCGACCTGCTGACGCAGTTGAAGCTGACGTCCGCCACCCAGTCGCCGGTGCTCAGCCTGGCCCGGGTGGAACAGATCGGCTACGGCGAATTCGACGCCGTCTACATCCCCGGCGGCCATGCGCCCATGCAGGACCTGCTGGCCAGCCCGGCGCTGGGCCGCCTGCTGACCGACTTCCACCAGCAGGGCAAGCCCACCGCCCTGGTCTGCCACGGCCCCATCGCCCTGCTGTCCACGCTGCCGGGCAACGCTGCCTTCGTGCAGCGGATGGAACGCGACAACCGCGCCGCGGCGCCGGCCGACTGGATCTACGCCGGCTACCAGGTCACGGTGATCAGCAACGATGAGGAAGAACAGGCCAAGGCCGCACTCAACGGCGGCCGCATGAAGTTCTACCCGCAGACCGCGCTGCAACAGGCCGGCGTGCAGTACCGCAGCAACGCGCATCCGTGGCAGTCGAACGTGGTGGTCGATCGGGAGCTGATCACCGGTCAGAACCCGGCCTCGGCCCAAGATGTGGCGAAGGTGTTGCTGGAACGGTTGGACTGACAGCGGCGCCAGCGTGCCCGCCTTGTGCGCTTGCCGACCGGACAGGCGTACAGGGCGGATTACCTCCCTCTACTCACACAAAGCCTGGCGCGAGAGGCGAAAAGCCTGGCTCTACTCACACAAAGCCTGGCGCGAGAGGCGAAAAGCCTGGCTCTACTCACTCAAAGCCTGGCGAGAGAGGCGAAAAGCCTGGCTCTACTCACACATAGCCTGGCACGAGAGGAAAAAAGCCAGACTCTACTCACACATAGCCTGGCGCGAGAGGGAAAAAGCCTGGCTCTACTCACACGTAGCCTGGCGCGAGAGGGAAAAAGCCTGGCTCTACTCACACGTAGCCTGGCGCGAGAGGGAAAAAGCTTGGCGCTACTCACGCAAAGCCTGGCGCGAGAGGAAAAAAGCTGGCTCTACTCACGCAAAGCCTGGCGCGCCAGTGAAAAAGCCTCGGCGATCCTGGTCAGCGACGCCCCATCCATGACGGTCCCGGATGGTCGGGCGTCATGAGACGCCGCACCCGACGCGTCGATCCACCGATCACGCCAACAGGATCTTCATCAGCGCGACCGTCGCCACGGCCGCCACCAGCCAGATCGTCACGCGCTTGAGCAACGCAGCATCCAGCACCCCGGCCGCCCGCGCTTCGCGTGACGAAGTGAAACCCACGACCAGCACGTGCACCGGCAGCGCGACCACCAGCAGGAACGCGAACACCCAGTTCAACGTTTCGTCACCCAGCCGCGGCCAGATCAACGGCATCACGATGCCGGCGAAGAGGCCGGCGATGGCGGCGGTGATGGGGGTGGGGGTTAGCTTCATGCGCGACGGCATCCGGACAAATCGTTGCCGCAGTCTAGCTGGCGTGTCGGACGCGAGCCGGAGACGCGGAGCGGAAAGACGCTGGTCCCCCACTGAAACTCTGCTTGCGGAGCGGAGACCCAAGCCTCTGGTTCGCGGCGCCTTGCTGCGAACCTCCCCAGCACAAAATTATGTAAATGCATGTATCGATGCAAGGTAACATCTTCATCACTATAGTTTACCTCTACTGAACACAGGGGCTTGGACTCAGTCGCATGAGGAAGAAGGCGCTCATACCGGTAGTTGCTGTTGCTTTGCTGGCCGCAGGCGGAGCGGCGATCCTCGTTAAAGAGAGAAGTAGTGAGCCAGACGCGTCATCGGGCGACTACAGATCTACTCCGGGGGAAGCGTCGAAGAGCGAAGCTGATGGGCAACACCCCGTGGAAGCCGCGCATATTGGGGACACTCTGCAAAAGCAGCACCAACCCCATCCTTTTCCGGACATGGCGAAATCAAGGGATCGACTGCCCTTGGATGCAGATCCGTTCATTGCCGAAAGCAAAGACGAGCAGCGGTGGCTTGATCGAAACGGATATCCGAACGCCGAGCAGTGGAACACCTACTCGAGCGCTCCTGATCACGTGTTGATGCAGGCTGCCGATGCTGGAGACAAAATCGCGTACGTGATGCTGGAAGGCCGCGCCCTTGCAAAAGGCGATAAAACGGCCATTAACGGGCTGCTTGATGAAGCGAGTTCTGGATCCAATTTCGCAATCATGACGCTCGCCGCATACATGGCGGGAAGTCCTGGAAGCAACCTCGAACTTGGCTATGCCTATTCGCGTGTTGCTGAAATGCGCGGTGACTACAGAATTGCCGCAGCCCGAGAAGGAATGTTCCCCCGCGCATTGACGTCGGAAGAGAAGCTAAGAGGGGAAGCGAGAGCACTAAGCATCTTCAATGAATTGAAGAAGGCGTCCAGGATCAACCAGTTTGTTGACCCAAGGCCTATCGGAAGTCGATAACAACCAGGGAGTTTTATGAAGAAGAAGCGGAGCTTGTGGATTCTGTCGGGATTGATCTTCTCGGCGACTGCGATCGCGTGCGTGACATTGCCATTGCCCATACCACCTCTCCCGGTGAAGTTGAGCTGGACAGATTTGGCCAAAGCCAAGGCTGAAGGATTTTCAAATCCTGGACATGCTGCGGCAATGAAGAAGATTGATTCATATGCATCAACAGTTGTTGGCGACGCTACCTGGCAGAAGAACAACTATCAGGGCTACTTCAATTACAGCAGCCCCCTCGGTGGGGCCAACATGATCTTTATCGATAAGCCTTGCGGCAAGAAGGCCATTGATCAGTCGGAAAAGGGACTGGCAGACACTGGTGGCGGTGGCGGCCCATTTGATGACATCGGCCTGCCAGGCGCACCAGGCGGTGGACATTGCTCTATCGGCAGTGAGCCACGTCAAGCTTGCACTAGTGTTGGAGACCCGCAGGGTGCCAGCACTGGCAACCAAGTCTGCCAGTGGGTAAACGTAGACGTCCTGGTTTGCTGACTTGACAGCCGAATGATCGCGCGCTTTGGCCAGTTTTCGGCTCTCTAGCGGGCGCCGTCTGTGACATAGCTACATGAACAAGGAGGGCCGCCCTAAGGCGGTCTTTCCTTTGAGCATTGCGGCCGCGACCAGATCATCCACTTATCTGCATAGAGTGCTCACCACGGGTAGCGAGCGAACTGCGACGAGGGACCCTTACAGGGCTCCCCCTTTGAGTGACATTCTCGGTCACCCCGGAAACTTCCGACGCCCCCCGGTTTTGAGTAGCACCGCGATCTGGAGTCCAATCCCACCTGACCAGGAGATTGGACGGAAAGAAACGCTTTTCCGAAGAAAAAATCATCGGCTTTCTGCGTGAGGCCGACGCCGGCATGCTGGTCAAGGACCTGTGCCGGCGGCACGGTTTCAGCGAAGATCGGCTCCCGAATAGTCGTAGGATGGGTCGAGCGAAGCGACACCCATCATCGCGGACGATCAAACGCACCGAAGCAATGGGTATCACGGCACTCAACCCATCCCACCTTTCTTCCGGTCAAGAGGACGGAAGAAACGCCCCCGCCTCGACAAGCTCGACGCCCGGCGCAGACCGCAAACAGGCCGCCAGCTGAGGTACGTGTCCCTGCCCGTAGAACACCACCGCGCGGTCGCCGGGCTTGAGGGCCTGCAGCAGTCGCGCACAGATCGCGAAATTGCGTTTCGCCCAGGCGGCATTGAGCTCGACACCGGGCTGTTGCTCGTCGCTTCCGTAGCGCAGGAACTCCGCGTAGAAGCTCGCGGCTTCGTCGAGGGCCTGCGGCGTATTCATCTCGCGCAACACGCCGCCGATGCTGTGGGTGGTCTGCAGTGCGGTAATGCGCGCCGTGATGCCCTCGGCCTGCGCCATCAGTGCTTGCAGATCGCCTGACTTGCCATTGGCCTGCGCCCACG
>Ga0247823_10003624_pt1 | contig 12454 bp, 11 predicted proteins | sample 13C_PalmiticAcid_2_FD_192426 | JGI IMG/M metagenome (GOLD analysis project Ga0247823, IMG submission 192426) | Soil microbial communities from agricultural site in Penn Yan, New York, United States - 13C_PalmiticAcid_Day30 | ecosystem: Environmental > Terrestrial > Soil > Agricultural land...
CAGCACGGAAGTCGGCCAGAAGATCGTGCGGGCGGCCGCGGGCAACCTCAAGCGGATGTCGATGGAGCTTGGCGGGAAGTCTCCCAACATCGTTTTTGCCGACGCGGATCTCGACAAGGCCGTTCCGGGTGCGGCAATGGCGGTGTTTCAGAACAGCGGGCAGATCTGCAGCGCCGGCACGCGCCTGTATGTCGAACGTCCAATCTATGACGAATTCGTCGGCAAGGTGGCCGAGTTCGCTTCGAAGCTGCGCGTGGGCGATCCGCTTGACCCCAGCACCGAGCTGGGGCCGGTGGTGTCGGCCGAGCAACTCGAGCGCGTCAGCTCGTATCTCGAACTGGGAAAGGCGCAAGGCGCCCGGGCGCTCGCGGGCGGTGCAAGACTGTCGGGTGCAGGCTTGGATCGGGGGTATTTCGTCGCGCCGACCGTGTTTGCGGACGTGAAAGATGAGATGCGGATCGCCCGGGAGGAAATATTCGGGCCCGTGTTGTCCGTGCTGCCCTTCGACAGCATCGATGAGGTGGTGAAGCGCGCCAATGACACGCCGTACGGCTTGGGCGCCGGTGTCTGGTCACGCAACGTGTCCACTGTCCACACGGTCGCGAAGTCCCTGCGCACGGGCAGCGTATGGGCCAATTGCTATCAGGTCATGGATCCCGCGATCCCGTTCGGTGGATACAAGTCCAGCGGATTCGGCAGGGAGTCGGGGGTGGAACACCTGCACGAATACCTGCAGACAAAAGCTGTCACGCTCAAGCTTGATTGATTGCCGCTCCATGTCCAAGGTACTTGACGGGAGAATCTGCATCGTCACCGGTGCAGGCTCAGGAATAGGGCGTGCCGCAGCTACCGAGATGGCTGCTGAGGGCGCCTGCGTGGTCGTCGCGGACGTCCGGATGGACGATCTCGAGGAGACAGCGGCGATCATCGAATCCCACGGCGGGGTCGTGCGCGTTCGCCGGACCGATGTCCGGAAAGAGGAGGACGTGGCCAGCCTGGTTGACTTCACTGTGAGCGAGTTCGGGAAACTCGACTGCGCCTTCAACAATGCCGGCGTCGAGGGGGACGCCTTCAAGCCCTTGGCCGATTACCCGTCCTCGAGCTGGAGCGATGTCATCGCAGTCAACCTAATCGGTGTCTTCCTCTGCATGAAGCATGAACTGCCTCATCTCGTGGCCTCAAAAGGTTGCATCGTCAACGCGGCCTCGGTGGCCGGCCTGAGCGGCAGCAAGTTCGGTTCCGCCTACCACGCAAGCAAGCACGGCGTCGTCGGTCTCACGCGCGCCGCGGCCATGGAGTACGCGGACAGAGGCGTGAGGGTCAACGCCGTGGCGCCGGGCGTGATTCGCACCCCGATGGCGGAGCGAGCCTTCCTTCGCGACGCCACGGCCGCTGCCCGATATGCCTCCATGCATCCACTCGGGCGGGTGGGCGAGCCCGAGGAAGTGGCCCGTGCAGTCGTGTGGCTCTGCTCCGCCAATGCCTCGTTTACAACGGGCCACATCCTTCCGGTAGATGGCGGGATCCTCGTTTCCTGAGAGCGCAACTGGCGGGGGCCCGGTACCTTGCCCCAGCCTTGCCCTCAACTGAAGGTAAATCCCTCGTAACCGTTCTCGGCACACTCGCCGCAGGCCTTCAGGTAGTTCGCGATTCCCCCCGCGTACGCAAGAATCCCCTTCGCTTTTCCAGGAACGTTGCTTCCTACGTACCAGCTGTCAGCATCGGCCAGCACCGAGGTTTGAACAGCATTCCGGACCTTCTCGGTCCATTGCACTTGAGCTTGTGCCTGCACCTCGACACGCTTGAGTCCATGCTGGCGCATGTGCTCAAGGAGATTGGCGATCCAGTCCCCCTGGGCTTCGTTGCACATCACCACGTTGACCAGGACTGACGGACTCCCAGGACCACCGATCATGTGGAGGTTCGGGAAGCCACTGATACCGATTCCCAGGTACGTGTCCGAGTTGCTCGACCAGTTCTCCCTGATTGAAACGCCGCCCTTTCCACGGATGTCGATCATGGTCAATGCGCCTGTCAGGGCATCGAATCCGGATGCTGCGATGATGACGTCCAGCTCCACCTCTTTTCCGCCAACGACAACCCCGCGTTCGGTGAAGCGCTCGATCGGGGCTTCCCGGACATCCATGGCCTGCACGTTGGGCCGGTTGAAGGTCTCGTAGAACTCCGTGCCCACGCAGATGCGCTTGGTGCCGAAGGAAAAGCCACGGGGCGTGAGGATCTCGGCGGTTTTCGGATCCTTCACGATCGTCGCCACCTTGCTGCGCAGGAATTCCGAGACCTCCTCATTGACACTCTTGTTCGTCATGACATCGCAGAACGCACGCGGTGCGATGGCGCCCCCGTTGAGCCAGCGCCTCTCCAGAATTTCTAGACGCTGAGCTGGCGTGAAAGCCGCGCCTGGCAACTTCGACTTCTCCTGCAGTTCGCTGTCCAGGAAGATGTCGCCCGTTCCCATCATTTCCCCGGTGCGCAGCTTTCTCCTCACGTCCTGTCGCATCGCTTCCCAGCGCTTCAGGTCCTCCTCTTTCAGCGGTCGATTGCGCGCGGGAGAGTAGTAGTTGGGTGTGCGGACGAAAACGACCAGTTCGCTGGCCTGCTGCGCGACAAGTGGAATGAGCTGCGTGCCAGAAGAGCCGGTGCCGATGACGCCGACGCGCTTTCCGGTGAAGTCCGGCTCCCGATCACGAGGCCACAAGGCCGTGTGATAGAACTCCCCCTGGAATGAATCCCGCCCCGGAATGTTGGGCATGATAGGCGCGGAGATCGGCCCGGCCGCCGACACGAAATGTCGTGCCGTATAGGTCGAACCCGACTCCGTCAGGAAGGTCCAGCAATCGTTGGTCTCGTCGAACGATGCCTGAACAAGGCGCGAGTTGAAACAGATGTCCTTGCGCAGGTCGAGCCGGTCACACACGAAGCGTTGGTAGCGAGCGATCTCTTCCCGCGGCGCGTACTGTTCGGACCATTTCCATTCTGCATCGACAACGTCCGAGAAGCTGTAGCAGTACACCAGGCTTTCCACGTCACAACGTGCCCCTGGGTATCTGTTCCAGTACCACGCGCCGCCGACGTCGCTTCCCGCTTCGAGCGCGATCACCTTGAAGCCCAGAGAACGAAGCTTGTGGAGCATGTGCATGCCCCCAAATCCACCGCCAAGGATCAGGATGTCAAAAGGAGCGTCGCGCTGGGTGGTTTCAACTGGAGGTGTCGTCATCGTATTTCTGTCTGGACAGATGTGCTCTCATGGCCCCATGCTCATTGCACAATGGACCTGCCTGCGCCTCGTGGGACGCCTCTTTCGATTGGAGCATCAGGTCCAAAGAGAGGGAAGCAGCGAGTTGAAATCAACTCATAAGGGGAACTGATCAGCGACAGAGCTCGGCAACCCATATCCGCACCGCTATCATTTGCGACTTTTCGGGACAACGCGCCTTCAAACCATTGAAGCGGCCTCTCTTATGCTGATCTCAACTCGCCAGCTTCGTGCTTTTCTCAGTGTGGTGAAGTACGGCAACTTCACCAAGGCGGCCGACCGGATGCACATTACGCAGGCCGGTCTGAGTGGAATGATCCGCGACCTGGAGACGCAACTCCAATGCAGGTTGTTCAACCGCACCACCCGCAGCGTCGAACTCACTGAAGCCGGCGGCCATCTTCTTCCCTACGTGCGTCGCGCACTGGAGGACCTGGACGCAGGAGTCGAGAGCCTGAGCTACGTGAAGGAACTGCGCCGAGGACGTCTGCGCGTTGGGATTACACCTTTCCTGGCCGCCCATCTCGTGCCGTCGGTGATCAAGCGCTTCGACGATGTTTCGCCTGAGATTCAGCTGGAACTTGTCGACGCCGAGCAGAACGTCATTCAGCAGATGGTGGACAACGGCGAACTGGACGCTGCCTACGGCTATCTCTTCACCCAGACTGCGGGGGTACACCGTCAGTCGCTGTACGTCGATCGATTGGCACTGATCGCTTCCCTGGACGCTTTCGCACCGTGCACATCCATCGAGCGAGGCGAGGACTGGGACCACGTGCGCGAGGCCACACTGATCGGCCTTCATCGAAGCAATCCTCTCCAGCACCTGATCAACGAATTTCTTGTGCAAACCGAGGCACCTGCCTTCCGCCGGCGGGAGGTCCGGCACCTGGCGACCGTGATCGGACTGGTTTCTGCAGGGTTGGGCATCGCACTTGTCCCTTCCACCTCCCTGGTTGGCGATGAGGCTCGTCACATTCGTCAAATCCCGCTAGGACCGGCTTCGCCCCTGATCGAGCACTGTTGCCTGACAAAGGCGGGGGCCGAAGGAGTGGAAGGCCTCGAGCAGTTCTCGTTATTGCTGGCTGAGGCGTATCGCTCTGCCACAGGTTCTGGAGTTGCCCCGGCGGACTGAGTCAGCTCGCTGCAAGAGGCCGCCGGTCAATCGCCCCGGCTTTCATGGAGGCCGGTTGATTTAAGTCATGCCGCCGCCGTGGCGGCCTGACTGGCGAGTTGCCGGTAATAGCTTGCCTCAGCTTCTGCAGGCGGGATGTAGCCGATGGGTTCGAGCAGGCGATGGTGGTTGAACCAGGACACCCATTCGAGGGTTGCGAACTCCACCGCCTCCTTGGTCTTCCACGGTTCACGGCGAAGGATCAACTCGGCCTTGTAGAGGCCGTTGATCGTCTTGGCCAGGGCGTTGTCATAGGAGTCGCCTTTGCTGCCCACCGATGGCTCGATGCCAGCCTCGCCCAGTCGTTCGGTGTACCGGATGCTGACGTATTGGGCGGATTCAACCGGTCGTCGCAACACCGAGTTGTCGAACGGATTTTATGTACTCGTTCAAGGTCTCGGCCGGTGTCTTCCAGCCCAGCGTTTTGCGCGGCCTGTTGTTCAAGGTCCGGGCCACGGCTTGGATCTCTTGCTCGCTCCAACGAGACAAGTCAGTGCCTTTGGGAAAGTATTGGCGCAGCAGCCCGTTCGTGTTCTCTTTCGTACCGCGCTGCCATGGGCTGTGAGGATCGGCAAGAAAGACACGCACCCCGGATTCGATGGTGAACCGTGCGTGGTCTGAGAGCTCCTTGCCGCGATCCCAAGTCAGTGATTGCCGCAGCTGAGCAGGCAGCGTGGTCACGGTCTTCTTGAGCGCGTTGGCCACTCCAACGTCCTGGGCCCGCAGAAGAGCGATCTCTTCTCGCTCGGCGAACGACAGATATCTCGCGGACACAGGCTTGGACATGAACAACGGCATGCCACCACGATGACGGAACCAGCGCGTGCCCACCGGCTGCGACACGCCAACGGCTTCGGCTGCCTTCTCGCTCGTGATTCCGGTGGCAATCTGCTTCCAGAACTGCCGCTCCACCTCACGTCGAAGCGAAGGCGCACCGGGTGAGCGCATGGCTGGGCGCCCCGTTGACTGCTGCATCCGCCCTGTATGTCTTCCCATAACACCTCCATGATTGAAGGTGTTGCGACGACCAGTTGAATCCGCCTTGCGACCCGCGATCCGAGTGGCAAATCAAGCTGCCGTCACGCTCTGGTTGGTGGTCGTAAAGCGCTTGCTCCAACGCATCGAGCACGAAGTCCGTGCGCATCGAACTGCTGACCCGCCAGCCCACGATGCGCCGGGCGAACACATCGATCACGAAGGCCACGTACAGCCAGCCCTGCCACGTGGACACGTACGTGAGATCGCTGACCCACAGTTGATTCGGACGCTGCGCGCGGAACTGCCGGTTGACCCGGTCCAGCGGGCATGGTGCTCTGGAATCGCTGATCGTGGTCTTCACCACCTTGCCACGCATCACGCCTCGCAGCCCCAAGCGCCGCATCAGCCGTTCGACTGTGCAGCGCGCCACCGCAGTGCCTTCGCGTGCCAGCTGCCGCCAGACCTTGTCGGCGCCGTAGACCTGCATGTTGGCCTGCCAGACGCGCTGTATCGCCGGAATGAGGACATCGTCGCGTTGCGCCCTGGCACAGCGCCTGTGCGGCTCGCGCAGCAGTGCTGCGTGCCGCCGATAGCCTGACGGGGCGACCTGCAAGACCTTGCAGATCGGCTCGACCCCGAAGGTGCCGCGATGCTTGTCGATGAAATCCCTCAGGACTTCAGCCGGCGGTCGAGCTCCGCCTGGGCGAAAAACGCGCTCGCCAGCTTCAGGATCTCATTGGCGCGGCGCAGCTCCTTGACCTCGCGTTCGAGCTCCTTCATGCGCTGGGCCTCGCTGGTCGTCACGCCTTCGCGAACGCCGTTGTCGACCTCGTCGCGCTTGACCCATTCGTTCAGCGTCTGCGGCACGCAGCCGATCTTCGGTGCAATCGATTCGATCGCAGCCCATAGCGATGGGTACTCCCCACGGTGCTCCTGCACCATCCTCACCGCGCGCTCACGCACCTCGGGTGAAAACTTGTTCGACTTCTTCATGGCTCAATCCTCTCAGAGTGTTGAGCCTCCACAAATCCGGGGCGATTCACCGGAGTGTGCCATGCTGCATCGCAGCATCTGCGGGATCGATCTACACCCGCGCTTTTTGATTCATAGCCTCGGCTATTGATGTCATCTCAAATCCCCGCTTCTCCGCAGACGCAAGCGTGGGTCTAATTTCCGCTTGATCCTATTTACATAACGACTTCGGAGATAACTATGCAGGGACGTCTTGCAGGTAAGGTGGCCGTCATCAGCGGTGCGGCCCAAGGCATCGGGGCGGCTTATGCACGCCGCCTTTCCGCTGAAGGTGCGGCCATTGTGGTGGCCGACATTGCAGATGCCAGACCGGTGGTCAACGAGATTCTCGCAGCCAATCGCAAAGCCATTGGCGTCCAGGTCGACGTGTGCTCGGCGGACTCCGTCAACCGGATGATCCAGTCTGCTGTTGACGCCTTCGGCCGCGTCGACATCCTGGTGAACAACGCAGGCTTGTTCGCGAACCTCAGCTTCAAGCCGATTGCCGAGATCGACCACGCCGAGTGGGATCGCGTCATGGCCGTCAACGTACGCGGCGTGTTCGACTGCTGCAAGGCGGCCGCCCCCATTATGCGCAAGCACGGCTATGGAAAGATCGTGAACATCGCGTCGGCGATCGTATTCAAAGGTTCGCCGCTGCTGGCACACTACGTTGCTTCGAAGGGTGCGGTGGTTGCGCTGACGCGTGCCTTGGCTCGGGAACTGGGCGAGGACGGCATTCGCGTCAACGCCCTGGCGCCGGGCCTGACCGCCAGCGAGAATCTGCTGCGCAATCCATCGTGGGCGGGCAGCCTCACCGCAAGTAACGTGGCCAGCCGTGCGATCAAGCGCGAAGCACTGCCCGAGGACATGGCCGGAACCCTCGTGTACCTGTGTGCCGAGGAAAGCGACTTCGTCACGGGGCAGATCATCGTCGTCGACGGTGGCTCCATCATGCACTGATGGGCAAGACAGCACCATGTCGCGAGCAGAATCATCGGCGAATTTCTTCGCCCCCCAATCCATCGCCATTGTCGGCGCCAGCGAGCGATCGGCTTGGGCTCGACAGCTCTATGCAAACCTGCAAGCGTGGAAATTCAGTGGGCGCATCCACTGTGTCAATCCGCGGGGTGCGCAGTTCCTGGGCCAGCAGTCCCACAGCGCTTGCGCGCGCATCGGTGAGCCCGTCGATCTGGCGTTCATTCTCGTTCCGATTGAGCACATCCCCAGCGCATTGGAGGACGTGGCACAGGCAGGCATCCGGCATGCCATCGTACTGACATCCGGATTTGCCGAAGCAGGCAGTGAGGGCGCTGATCATCAGCGCAAGCTGGTGGAGCTGGCAGACCGCCTGCACATCAGATTGATGGGGCCCAACACGCTGGGCTTCATCAACTACAACGCCGGTGTTCCTTGCTGGCCGGTCCACATGAAAACCGCCCAAGGCGGAGCCGTGGCCGTCATCTCGCAAAGCGGAGCTATGGGGGGATACATCACCAAGTTCGCGCAACAGCAAGGTATTGGCGTGGGTTTTCTCGCGGCCACCGGCAACGAAGCCGCGATGGGCCTGCACGATGTACTGGACGTCGTGACACGAGATTCGAAGATCGGCGTCATCGCCCTGTTTGCCGAAGCGATCCGCGATGTACCGGCCTTTAGCGCAGCCGCACGGCATGCGGCGGACCATCGCAAGCCCATCGTCGTCCTGAAGGTCGGCCGCAGCGAACTGACGGCCCGCTCGGCGCAAGCGCACACCGGTGCCCTGGTCGGAGACGACAAGGTCTTCGATGCGGCCTGCAAAGAGCTGGGGTTGATCCGCGTGGACAGCCTCGAAGAACTGGTAGAAACCGCCGGGCTGCTCGCCAGCACCGGCCCCTTGCGCAAAGGGGGCTTGGCGGCGATCTCTGTCTCGGGCGGAGCCGCCGAGATCGTCGCCGACGACTGCGCGCACGAAGGGGTCGACCTTCCCCCTTTCTCCGCGGCCACCGAGGCTCGGCTTCGAGACGGTGTGATTCCGTCCTTCGGCGCCGTCCACAATCCGCTGGACATCACGGGCGCAGCCATCACCAACCCAAGCCTGTTCGCTGCGGGTGTGAGCGCGCTCGCGAATGATCCCGGCACCAGCGTTGTGGCGTGTCTTCTCGAGGTGCCTTCGGTCCCGGATGACAATCCGAACGCCATGAGCGCGCTGCGCGAAATCGGCAGCGCCTTGCGTGGCGCCAAAGTGCCCGGCGTGATCATCAACGTCGTGGGCAAGCCGCTCGGCCGGGAAGTTCAGGCATTCCTGGTCGAACACGGCGTACCGCATGTGGCCGGCAGCATCGGATTGGCCGTCAAGGCTCTGCATCATGCGCAAGTCTGGTCACGCTGGCTGGAGCGGCGCGCGCAGACACCGAGCTTGCAGCCTGAATCGGGCCGCGCTGAAAGTGCCGGTACGGCGCACCCCATCACCGAGCAGGCCGCGCTGAGCCACCTGGCGAGTTTTGGGGTGCCGGTCGTCCAGGCCAGGCTCGCGACCAGTCCTGAGCAAGCTGCAACGCTGGCGCAGTCCTTTGGCGAGGCGGTCGCCCTGAAGATCGCATCACCGGACATCGCCCACAAGAGCGACGTCGGCGGTGTTCTGCTGAACTTGAATGGTCTGGAAGCAGTGGCCGACGGTTTCCAGCGCATCATGACCTCGGTAGGCGAGCATGCCCCTGCTGCCCGCATCGACGGCGTGTTGGTGGTGCCTATGCGCAAAGGCGGCGTCGAGATCCTGGCCGGTATCCAGCGGGATCCGCAATGGGGCTGGGTTCTCGCGGTCGGCATGGGCGGCGTCCTGGTGGAAGTTCTGAAGGATGTCAGCTTGCGGCTGCTGCCTGTCACGCTCACTACGGTACGCGAGATGCTTCAAGAACTTCGCGGAGCGGCGCTGCTGAAGGGCTTTCGCGGCACGGCGCCGGTCGACATCGACGCCCTGGCATCGACCATCGTCGGCATCAGTGAGGCGGCACTCGTGCTGGGAGACGATCTCGAGGCATTCGAAGTCAATCCCATCTACGCGGGCGCGACGCAAGCGGAAGCCCTCGATGCCCTGGCGGTCTGGCGCACGAATGCGCAGGTGAGGGGCCAAGCATGAATCTCGCCGAGGAACGCATCCCCGTCATCATCGGAATCGGGGAAACCGTCGATCGCCCGTCGGATACGCAGGAGGCCCGGCATCCCGCACAGCTGATGGCCGACGCTCTGCGCCTGGCGCAGGAGGACGCCCACGTCAACGTGTTGCAGCGACTGGACTCGATCGATGTGGTGGACGTCCGCTGCTGGGGCTATAAAGATCTTCCGGGTGCCGTTTGCCATGGCGTGGGTATCGCTCCCGCACGACAGCACCACACGGCGATCGGGGGCGACGTGCCCATCCGTTCGTTGCGCGAAATGGCGCAAGCCATCACCGAAGGCCGCTCTCGTGCGGCAGCACTGTGCGGAGGAGAAGCGGCGGCATCTGTCCAGCGCGCGAGCCGGGCCAAGGCATCCCTGCCATGGCCCACACAAGACGTACCACCCCGCAGCACCCCATGGCATGAGTTCCTGCATCCGAGGGCGGTTGCGTTGGAGCTCGTGCAGCCCCTGCATGTCTATCCTTTGTACGAGAACGCCTGTCGCGCGTCCTGGGGGCAGACGTTCAGCGAGGCGCAGCGTGAAAGCGCTGAACTGCTGTCTCGCATGTCTCGTATCGCGGCTTCGAATCCGACAGCCTGGATTCAAGAGCCCAGGTCGGCGGAACAGATCGCCGTGATATCGCCCGACAACCGGCCGGTCGCGTGGCCCTACACCAAGCTGATGGTGGCCAACCCCCAGGTCAACCAGGGTTCGGCGCTGCTGATGACCAGTCTCGCCGAGGCGCGCCGCCTTGGCGTGTCACAGGACAGGCTGATTTTCGTCTGGGGCGGGGTCGGCGCGAGCGAGGCGCGCGACTATGTCAGCAGAGACCGGCTTGACCGATCCACCGCCATGGAGGCGGTGCTTGGCGCGGCCGGCCAGGCGCTGGCCAACGTGAAGACCGGTGCACGCTTCGTTGACCTGTATAGCTGCTTTCCTTGTGTTCCGAAGATGGCGCGCCGGGTTTTGAATCTGGACTTGGACCAGGCCGCCGGCGTCACCGGCGGACTCACCTTCTTTGGCGCCCCCCTGAGCAACTACATGGGGCATTCGACCAATGCCATGGTTCGAGCCCTGCGTCGCACCACCGAAAGCGCAGCGGGACTGCTCTACGGGCAGGGGGAGCATGTCACCAAGCACCAGGCCTTGGTCTTGGGCAATGAGTTGCCTCCTTCCGAATTCCAGCTCGCCGACGACCAGACTGTCGCCCAGTCCGCCGCGCAGGCTCGCGGCCCCAGCCCGACCATCCTGGACGACTTCCAGGGGCCGGCCAACGTGGAAACCTATACCGCGATGTTCGGGCGCGATGGTGAGCCTGAGCGCGGCGTGGTCGTAGTGCGCACTGACGAAGGCAGCCGCGTGCTCATTGCAGTGCCTCGCGAGCAGGATGACACCCTGCGTTCGCTGCTGGACACCGACAGCGAACTCGTCGGCCGACGTGGACACGTTGAGCGCGATTCCGTTGGCACGCTGCGTTGGCGCTTCTGAACTTCAAGAGATACGTTATGGAAACCTTGCTTCTCAACATCGATCAAGGCGTGGCCACCATCACGCTGAATCGTCCTGCACAAAAGAATGCATTGAATCCGGCCATGCGCACCGAACTTATTTCGGTGATCGATCGCGTGCGCCGTGATGAATCGGTGCGCGTGGTGGTGCTCACTGGTGCTGGCCAGGACTTTTGCTCCGGTGGGGACATCCGCACCATGACGAACGACAACAGTGCGGATGCGTCGCGTGCGCGAATTTCGGCCACCCACGAGTGGCTCGAGCCTCTGATCACCATGGAGCGTCCGGTCATCGTTGCACTTGACGGCGTGGCCTACGGCGGCGGCTTCGGCATTGCGCTTGCCGGTGACGTGCGGCTGGCCACGGCCCGCGCTCGTCTGTGCTGCTCGTTCCTTCGAGTGGGCTTGGTGCCGGACTGCGGCGTGCTCTACACCCTGCCCCGGATCGTCGGCTCTGCGCGCGCGAAGGCGCTGCTGTTCTCGACCGAGGAACTATCAGGCACCGAGGCCAAGGAAATGGGTCTGGTCCACGAAATCTGTGAGCCTGACATGCTGCAAGCGAGGGCCCAGGCCATCGCCCGTGCGCTTGCCGCGGCCTCGCCCGTGGCGCTGGGCATGACCAAGCGTGGGCTTGACATGTCGCTTGGCACCGGCCTGCGCGGCATGCTGGAGTACGAGGCCACGGCGCAAGGCCTTGCCATGAATTCGCAAGGCCACCGCGATGCGGTACAGCGCTTCATGTCCAAGCAAAAGCCCGCTTACACCGGCTGGCCCCAACAACCTTGAATCCCATATTCCGATGAGTGATACGGCCACCGATACCGGCCCGCTGCGCAAGGAGCGTGACGGACGCATTCTCGTCTTGACCGTGGTGAACCCACCCGTCAACGCGCTCTCCTATCCCGTGAGAACGGGCCTGATCGAAGCAATCGACCAGGCCTGCAAAGACCCGCACATCGACGCGATGATCCTGCGCTGCGAGGGCCGATCCTTCATTTCGGGCGCGGACATCAAGGAGTTCTCCAATCCCCGGGATCCACGCGTTCCTGAGCTCGTCGAGTTCGTGGAACGGTCCACCAAACCCATCGTCGCGGCCCTCCACGGTACTGCGCTGGGCGGTGGACTGGAGATCAGCATGGCTTGCCACTACCGTGTGGCCCGCCCGGACGTGACCATGGGCTTGCCCGAGGTCAACATCGGCCTGCTGCCCGGCGCCGGCGGCACGCAACGCCTGCCGCGCCTGAGCGGGATCCCGCGGGCCCTGGATGTCATCGTCGGCGGCGCTACCCTGGACGCGGGAGAGGCCCTCGCCTGCGGCCTGATCGACCAAGTCAGCGTGGGCGACCTTCGTGCTGATGCCATCGCGTTTGC
>Ga0247823_10003625_pt1 | contig 12453 bp, 8 predicted proteins | sample 13C_PalmiticAcid_2_FD_192426 | JGI IMG/M metagenome (GOLD analysis project Ga0247823, IMG submission 192426) | Soil microbial communities from agricultural site in Penn Yan, New York, United States - 13C_PalmiticAcid_Day30 | ecosystem: Environmental > Terrestrial > Soil > Agricultural land...
ACGCTGGTGCTTCTCTTCCCGCTCTTCTGGCTGATGGGCAGCGTCGGCAATCCGGCGCTCACCGCCGCCGCCGAAAAGGCGCCCGTCGTCGTCACTGGATCGCAGTGCAGCTTCGATCCCTTTGCCTCGAAACAGACGACTGCGTGCGGGAAGACGCTCGGCGAACTCACCAAGCTCGGCGTGCCGTACAAGGTCGTCGACCGCGGCAGCGGCTTCGACAGCGTCAAGGTCGAGATCGGCGGCCGCGAGGTCGCGGGCGAGGACCCGGCGGTGCTCAAACCCGCGCTCGAGGCGATGGGCTATGATTTCGAAAAGCAGGTACCGGGCGCGCTCGGCATCGCGGTGATCCTCGTCGCGCTGCTCGGTTTGAGCGCTTTGTCGGGCTTCACCTATGGCCCGGTCGCGGCCTTGCTGTCCGAAATGTTCCCGCCGCACGTCCGCTATTCGTCGCTGTCGATCCCTTATCATCTCGGTACCGGCTATTTCGGCGGTTTCCTGCCGCTGATCGCGAGCTTCATCATCGCGAAGACGGGCAATGCCTATGCGGGGTTGTGGTACACCTGGGGCGTCGTGCTGGTCGCCTTCCTCGTCGCCGCCTTCATGCTCAAGGAGCCCGTCGAGGGGCAGTGGGACAAGCCGGCGCCCGCGCCGGCGCCGGCCAACTGATCGGCATTGGCGCTGCCGCCAATCGCGGCTAGGGGCAGGGCCATGATCGACATCGCCCCGCCGCTTCGCCTTCGTCTCGACGCCGGGGCGCTCGTCGCCAACTGGCGCTGGCTCGCGGCGCAAAGCGGCGGCGCGGCGTGCGGCGCGGCGATCAAGGCCAATGGCTATGGCCTCGGCGCGCGCGCGGTGATGCAGCACCTTGCCGCGGCGGGGTGCCGCGATTTCTTCGTCGCGACCTGGACCGAGGCGGCGGCGCTGATGCCGCTGCCCGCGGGCGTGGCGCTGTCGGTGCTGCACGGGGTCGGCGAGGCCGATATGGTCGCGGCGCGGACGCTGCCGGTAAGGCCGGTGCTCAACAGCGTCGAACAGGTCGCGCATTGGCGCGCGGGCGGCGATGGGCGGCCGTGCGACGTGATGGTCGACACCGGGATGAGCCGGCTCGGGCTGCGCGTCGAGGAGGCGCTGGGCGGCGCGCTCGACGGGCTGGTGATCGAGACGCTGCTCAGCCATCTGGCCTCGGCCGATGAGGAAAGCACGCAAAATGCGCAGCAGCTTGCGGCGTTCCGGGCGGTGCGCGAGGCTGTCCCGGCGAAGCGCTACAGCCTCGCCAACAGCGCCGGCATCTGCCTCGGCGCCGACTATGCCTTCGACCTGACGCGCCCGGGCATCGCGCTCTATGGCGGGCTGCCACGCGCCGAGGCGGCGGGGCAGCTGCGCCAGGTTGTCTTTCCCGAAGCGCGCGTGGTGCAAGTGCGCGACGTGCGCGCGGGCGAGACCGTGGGTTATGGCGCAAGCTGGACTGCAGCGACCGACAGCCGCATCGCGATCGCCAATCTCGGCTATGCCGATGGCTATCTGCGCTGCCACGCGGGGCACGGCGGTGCGACATGGAACGGCGCTGCACTGCCACTCGCCGGGCGCGTGTCGATGGATTTGACGGCGTATGACGCCAGCGATGCGGATGCGATCGGCGAGGGCGACTGGCTCGCGATCGACTATGTGCTGCCTGAAACTGCGGCGGCGTGCGGGCTGTCGCAATATGAACTGCTCACCGGGCTTGGCAGCCGCTTCGCGCGCATCTGGGGCTGATCAACGGCGTCCGGTCTCGGGCGGAAGCGGACGTTTATAGTATCGTCATCCCGGACTTGATCCGGGGTCCATTCTCGCAGCGTTGAAGGAATGGATCCCGGATCAAGTCCGGGATGACGAATGGCGGCAAGCGACCGATTGCGGACGCCCCATTTCCAATACTTCGTCATTCCCGCGAAAGCGGGAACCCAGGGCTAGCTCAGCCGACGGACGCTCTGGGTCCCCGCTTTCGCGGGGATGACGAAAATGGGGGAGGGCAGCTTTCCACCCCAAAGCTGACATTACCCCAAAAGAAAAAGGCCGCCTTCCCGAAGGAAGGCGGCCCGTTTCCGTAGCCGGAGTCGACTGGCTTACCAGCTGGCTTTGATACCGGCGTAGAAGTAGCGACCGAAGCTGTCGAACGGATCGCCAGCAGCGGTGCCAAGCAGGCCGAGCGGCGGCTGCTTGTCGAACACATTGTCGATACCGACGTAGAAGTTGAACTTCTTGTCGATTTCCATGTTCGCGCGGAAGCTGTGGTAGAACACGTCCGGATAGTTGACTTCGGCGAACGCATCGGGGTTCGTCGGCGGCAGGGTCACGATATCACCCGGGGTACAGGTGCCGCCGCCCAGCGGGATGTTGCCGCTGGTCGGGCAGGCGCCCTGGTACGAGTGCTGCGCTTCGTAGGTGCCGATCGTCTGCTTGCCGATGTAACGCACCGTCCAACCGAGGTCGAATGCGCCGAAATCATAGTTGATGCTGGCGTTCGCCGACCAACGCGGATCGCCGAGTTCGCTCATCTGGCGGTTCGGTTCGGCCCCGTTCAGCGGGTTGGTGAAGTTGTCGAGACGGATCAGGTGCGTCGCGATGGCGCGGAACGACAGGCGGTGGCCGTTGTCGAACGTCCGGCGATACTGGACGTCGAGGTCGACACCTTCGGTCTTCTGCGCGGCGAAGTTCACGCCGCCCGAGATCACTGCCGGTTCGATGAAGAAGCCGGCCGAGTTGCGCTGCACGGTGGCGCAGAACGGGTTGTCGATGCCCGTCGAGCTATCATAGCACAGGTCGATGATCTGCTGCGCGCCCAGCGCCGAGATCAGGCTTTCGACCTTGATCTTGTAATAGTCGACGGTGAAGTTGAAGCCCGGCAGGAAGCTGGGTTCAACGACGATGCCGAGCGTCAGGCTCTTGCCGATTTCGTTCTGCAGAGTGGGGTTGCCACCCGACAGGAAGCCCGTGGTCTGGCTGTTCGCGATCGTGTTGATGAAACCGACCGGAACACCCGCCGCGGCGCAGTTTGCGACGCGGTTCGGCCCGTTGTTGATGCGGCTGACGTCGCACGGGTCGGCAATCTGCGCAAAGTTTTCGCTCGGGGTCGAGAACAGGTCGCTCTGCGTCGGGGTACGAACCGACTTCGCATAGGCGGCGCGGAAACGAACGTCCGGGATCGGCGCATACAGGCCCTGGACGTTATACGCCCACACCGTGCCGGCCGCGCTGTTGTAGTCCGAGACGCGCGCAGCCGCGCTGACCGACAGTTCTTCGGCGAAGGGCATGTTGGCGAGCAGCGGAAGGCTGACTTCGCCGAACGCTTCCTTCACGGTCAGCTTCGCGGGGTCGAACGGCGGGATGGCGTTGAGGAACGTGCCGCCGCTGGCGACCAGGTCGTCATAAGCCGAATAGGCCGTTTCCTCGCGATATTCGGCACCGAAGGCGAAGCCGATCGGACCGCCGGGCAGTTCGAACAGCTGCGACAGGTCGCCGTTGATGCTCGCCGAGGCGACGAACTCTTCGGCGCGTTCCTTGCGGAGCGAGTCGGTGTTGATGAACGCGAGCGCTGCGGCGCTGGGCTGGCCGCTGCCGAACAGGTTGATCGGCACGCAGTCCGGGCGGTCGTTCGTGGTGATCGCGTCGGCGTTGACGCGGCAGACGATCTGGCCCGACGCGTTGCGCACGGCGTCATAGGCGAGGAGGAAACCGTCGAGGTTGCCCTGCTCGTCATACAGCTTCAGGTTGTTCAGCGACTTCATGCGCGTGTCGAGGCGGCCGTAGTTCAGCGAGACTTCGTAACCCCAGTCGTCGTTGAAGGTGCCTTCGACGCCACCGACGATGCGGTAGGTTTCACGCGTGTGATATTCGCCGCGGCCGCCGAAGTCGGTGTTGAAGCGCGACATGGTGAACACGCCCGTCGCGACGTTGGTGCAGAGGCCGAAGCTCTGCATCGTGGTCAGCGCCTGGTTGGTCAGGTACGGGTTGTTACAACGCAGTTCGGGGATAGCCGCGAACTGTTCGTCGGTGTTGGCGAAGAAGCCGGCGAGCGAGCCCTGGAAGAAGCTCGGCTGACCTTCTTGGACGGCGTTCACACGAACATATTTGGCTTCGATGAACGGACGGAAAGCGTCGCTGACGTCATAATGTGCGAGCAGGTTGAACGCATAGCGCTTCAGGCCGGCTGCGAGTTGGCCGGTGTTGCGCAGCGTCGAGCCTTGGCCGCCTTGCTGGTTGCCGGTCGAACCGATGTCCGAGAAGGAATCGTCGGGCGTGTCGATGAACAGGTCGCCGGTCGAACCGAAGCGCAGATAACGACGACGTGCAGCAGCCGTGCCGTCGATCGCGCCAAGGGTGCCGCCGTCGCTGATCGAGGCGTTCTTGATGCCGCACAGGAAGGTGCTGTCGGGAATGCCGTCGCCCGCCTGGGTTTCATCGGTGGTGCGGTCGGTCTGCTGGAACTGGCAGCGGCCCGAATAGGCGCCGGTCAGGCCGTCGCGGTCGGTGAAGTAGAGCGGATCGGATTCAGCATATTCGGCCGAGACCGCGATGTTGCCGCGACCGTCGGCGAAATTCTTGCCCCAGGTGCCGCTGACGAACAGGTTGCCGCGATCGCCGCGCGACGAAACGCCGCCCTGCGCGCGCAGGCTCAGGCCGTCATAGTTGCGCTTGGTGATGAAGTTCACGACGCCGGCGACGGCGTCCGAGCCGTAGATCGCCGAGTTGCCGCCGGTGACGATGTCGACGCGCTCGAGCAGGTCGACGGGGATGGTGTTGACGTCGACCAGATAGTCGCCCGGCAGCGCGGTGATGTGGCGCTTGCCGTTGACGAGCACCAGGGTGCGCGAAATGCCTAGGCCGCGAAGGTCGAGGATGTTCAGGCCGGCGGTGCCGATGAAGCGGGTCGAGTTGCCCTGGCTGAAGGTCGAGCGCAGCGACGGAAGGTCGTTCAGCGCGTCACCCAGCGAGACGTCGCCGGTGTCGGTCAGTTCGCCGACATCGACCGAGGTCAGCGGAACCGACGATTCGAGCGTCGGGCGCGAAATGCGCGAACCCGTGACGACGATGGCGCGGTCGGTATTTTCGTCCGAATCGCAAACGCCATTCTCGTTGGCGTCGACGCAATCGGCGGCAGCCTGCGCGAAAACAGGCTGGCTCACGGACATAGCCACTGCAAAGGCAGCAGCACCCATAAGCAGGTGCGACTTATTCATGTGGTAACTCCCCGGTTGGCCGTTCAAAAATAGAGATGAACGGATTGCGGCCTAGAAAGCCGGAAAACCAAAAGGGCACAAGTCCTGTGCGACAAATTTCTGACCGCTTGGCCGCATCGCTGTGACATTGTGTCATTTTCGCAACAGTGGGCGGGGTTGGTCGCGGAATAGGGCGAAATAATAAGCTTGTTTCAGCGCGACACGAAGCGGCGAAGTGTGGTGTTCTGATGCCGCAAATATGTCAATGGATCGGTTTCCTGTGAAACTATATTGCTTTTGCGGCCGCTTGGTGTGGGCGGTTGTGCGCTAGGGCTGCTCGCCGGCCGGGCACGAATTTTCGGATTGCGACAGGATCGCGACGATGCCGGGACGAATCGATCTCGCCGCTCCGGCTCATGTTGCGATGCATCATAGATTGATGCTAATGCCCGTCACTCGATATTCAAAAACCGGAGCGGCGGGGTCGCCTTTGCCACCGGACCAGGGAGCAGCATCACCATGGCGAAGTCCAAGGCGTCGGCCGATGGCGACACGGTCATCATCAAGAAATATGCGAACCGGCGCCTCTATGACACCGAACGCAGCTGCTACATCACGCTCGAGGATCTGGGGACGATGGTACGCGACGGGCGGGAATTCAGCGTCGTCGATGCCAAGAGCGGCGAGGATATCACGCATAATGTGCTGACGCAGATCATCATGGACGAGGAAACGCGCGGCGAAACGCTGCTGCCGGTGAATTTCCTGCGCCAGCTGATCGGCATGTACGGCGACAAGATGCAATCGATGGTGCCCCAATATCTCGAAGCGTCGATGGCGACCTTCCGCAAGAACCAGCAGGACGTCCGTGCCGCGCTCGAAGGCGCGCTCGGGTCGAACCCATTGGCCGAACTGACGCGTCGCAACCTCGAGATGTTCCAGCAGGCGACCAGCGCCTTCATCCCGGGGACCTCGAGCAGCAAGGCCAAGGACGCCGAAATCGCCGCGCTCAAGGCCGAGGTTGCCGAACTGAAGGCCGAACTCGCCAAAAAATGATATGCAGGGCGTCTCGCGCCCTCAACGACGGATAATCATAATCTCATGGTCAAACATGCGCTCAGCGTAACCCGGCAGGCCGACTTCGCGGCCTGGTATCAGGATGTCATTGCCGAAGCCGATCTCGCCGAGGAATCGGGCGTGCGCGGCTGCATGGTCATCAAGCCGTGGGGCTATGGCATATGGGAACGCATCCAGGCGGTAATGGACGCCGCGATCAAGGATGCCGGCGTCCAGAACGCCTATTTCCCGCTCTTCATCCCCTTGAGCTTCTTTGAGAAGGAAGCCGATCATGTCGATGGTTTCGCAAAGGAAATGGCGGTCGTCACCCACCATCGCCTGATCGCCAACGACAAGGGCAAGCTGGTCCCCGATCCCGAAGCGAAGCTCGAGGAACCGCTGATCGTCCGCCCGACGTCGGAGACGGTGATCGGCAGCGCGATGAGCCGCTGGGTGCAGAGCTGGCGCGACCTGCCGCTCAAGGTCAACCAGTGGGCCAACGTCGTGCGCTGGGAAATGCGCACGCGCATGTTCCTGCGCACCAGCGAATTCCTGTGGCAGGAAGGCCATACCGCGCACGCCGATCGCGACGACGCGATGGCGGAGACGCTGCGCGCGCTCGAAATGTACCGCGCCTTTGCCGAGGATGTGCTGGCGATGCCCGTCGTCGCGGGCGAAAAGCCCGAGAATGAGCGTTTCCCGGGTGCGGTCGCGACCTATTCGATCGAGGCGATGATGCAGGACGGCAAGGCGCTCCAGGCCGGCACCTCGCATTATCTCGGCACCGGCTTCGCCGAGGCGGCGAACATCCGCTACCAGGACAAGGATGGCGGCCATAGCCTTTGCCACACGACGAGTTGGGGCACCTCGACGCGCATGATCGGCGGCGTCATCATGACGCATGGCGACGACGACGGGCTGCGCTGCCCGCCGCGCATCGCCCCGCACCAGATCGTGATCGTGCCGATGCTGCGCGAGAATGACGAAGACGCGGGCATCCTCGATTATTGCCGCGATCTCGAGGCGCAGCTCAGGGCGCTCGACGCCTTCCGCGAACCCGTGCGCGTGCTGCTCGACACTGGCGGTGCCAAGGCGCAGACCAAGCGCTGGGGCTGGGTCAAGAAGGGCGCGCCCGTGATCGTCGAGATCGGCCCGCGCGACGTCGCCGGCGGCAATGTCGCGGTGATCCGCCGCGACCGATTGTATCAGGAGAGCGGCAAGCTCGACACGGCGTTTGTCGCCAAGGGCGATTTCGTCGCATCCGCGGTGACGACGCTCGAGGAAATTCAGGCCAATCTTCATGCGGAGGCCAAGGCGCGGCTCGATGCCAACATCAGCCGCGATGTCACCGATCTGAAAGCGCATTTCGCGGGCGACGACAAGTTCGTCGGCTGGGCGGAGGTGCAATGGTCGCGCCCGAGCGGCGCGGCGCTCGACAAGATCGTCGAGCAGCTCAAGGCGCTCAAGCTGACGATGCGCAACACCCCGCTCGACGCCGCGCCGGCCGACGGCGCCTGCTTCTTCACCGGTGAACCCGCGGTCGAGCGGGTGCTGGTGGGGCGCACCTACTGATCCTGTCGAAAGTGCCGGGCCGGTGACGAAAATGGTTCGGCGGCTGTCACACGTCTGATACGCTATGGCCGCAAGGCCCGGGCATACGACCCGGCCAGCGGGGGCGTATTGTCGTGACTTTTCAACAGGGATGACAGCCATGCAGAACAAGATTGCCGGTACCTCGATCGTCGCCGCCATGCTCCTTGGCAGCGTTTCTCCAGCCGTCGCCAAGACGCCGGGCAGTCTCTCGGACCTCGTCGGTTCGCGCGCCCCCGGCGCCGAGAGCCAGATGCAGGCGCGCGGCTACAAGATGGAGACGTTTAAGAACGGCGGCCAATATTGGTGGAATGGCGACACCTGCGTGCGCGTCGTCGTCAGCCAGGGCCGCTATGCTTCGGTCGACAAGGTCGATGACGGCGATTGCGGCAAGGGCGGCGGATCGACCGCGGCCGCGGCGGTCGGCGCGGTGGCGGTGGTCGGGCTCGTCGCGGCGCTCGCCAGCCACAAGAAGAAGCATAGCGACGGCGATGCCAATCACGACAGCGAATATTCGCGCGGCTATAGTGACGGTCTCTACGGCGGCTCCTATGACCGAAACGACAGCGAGGGCTATCACGACGGCTATATGGCGGGCGAGACCGAGGCGGCGAACCGCCGCGCCGCGAACCGCCCCTATGCGCGCGGCGGATCGGATGGCGGCCGCGCGGCATGTGCTCGCCGCGCCGACGAATATCAGAATGCCCCCGCGGGCAGCAGCGTCGTCGTCAGCCAGCGCGACCAGCGCGGCAACCACGTCTATACGATGGCGACCGGCAGCTATCGGTCGATCTGCACCGCATCGCCGAGCGGGCAGGTGATCGACATCCAGCCCTATTATTGATCCCGTGAGAAGGGGGTGACGCGCCGCGCGTTGCCCCCTATCAGCGGTGCATGGCACGAAAAATCCAGCCCGGCCTTCCGACCCAAGACCAGATCATGCGCTTCATCGCCGACAGCCCGGGCGCGGTCGGCAAGCGCGATATTGCCAAGCATTTCGGCCTCCACGGCGCCGACAAGATCGCGCTGAAGGCGCTGCTCAAGGACATGACCGACGAGGGGATCGTCGACATGGCGCCGGGCCGCGCCTTCCACAAACATGGCGGATTGCCCAAGGTGACGGTGCTGCGCGTCGTCGCGATCGAGGGCAGCAACCTCTGGGCGGTGCCCGATCGCTGGGAAGCCTCGACCCCGCCGCCGCGGCTGCGCGTGATGGAACAGGGGCGAAGGGGCGCGCTCGGCGTCGGCGACCGCATCCTCGCGCGCACCGAGGAACGCGGCGGCGGCCTTGTCGCGCATCCGATGAAGAAATTGCAGGCGAGCGCCGAACTGATCGTCGGCGTGCTCGTCCACGACGTCGGGCCGGGCGGCAAGGCGATGACCTGGCTGCGCCCCGCCGACAAGCGCGCGCGTTTCGACTTCGCGGTCGCCGACATGGGCGATGCAGGGATCGGCGACCTTGTCCGCGCCGAACTGACGGGGCGCGGCCCCGCGACCAAGGCGAAGGTGATCGAGCGCATCGGCGATCCCTTTGCCCCCAAGGCGCTCAGTATGATTGCGATCGCGCGCCATGAAATCCCGCATGTTTTCAGCGGCGAGACGATCGCCGAGGCCGAGCGCGCGGCGAAATTGCCGCTGACGCCCGAGGGGCGCGAGGATCTGCGCGACCTGCCGATCGTCGCGATCGACCCGATCGACGCGCGCGACCATGACGATGCCGTCTGGGCGATCCCCGACGAGGAGCCTGGCAACAAGGGCGGTTTCCGCGCGATCGTCGCGATCGCCGACGTCAGCTACTATGTCCGCCCCGACGGCGAGCTCGACCGCGAGGCGCGGCGGCGCGGCAACAGCGTCTATTTCCCCGACCAGGTCGTGCCGATGCTGCCCGAGACCTTGTCCGCCGGGGTCTGTTCGCTGAAGGCGGGGCAGGACCGCGCCGCGATGGCGTGCCATCTCGTGATCGACAAGCATGGCAAGGTGACGTCATGGCGCTTCACCCGCGCGCTCGTGCGGCTGCGCGCCAACATCGCCTATGAACAGGCGCAGGCGGCCTTTGACGCGGGCGAGGCGCGCGACGATTGGGACGGTGATGTGCTGCCCGCGCTCCGGAATCTCTGGGCCTGCTGGGCTTTGCTCGCCAAGGCGCGCGCCGCCCGCGCGCCGCTCGACCTCGACCTGCCCGAACGGCAGGTGATCCTCGACGAGGCGGGCGGCATCGCCGAGATCCGCGTGCGCGACCGGCTCGATTCGATGCGGCTGATCGAGGATTATATGATCGCGGCCAATGTCGCGGCGGCGAAGGCGCTCGAGGCGAAGAAATCGCCGGTGATGTACCGCATCCACGAACCGCCGAGCCGCGAGAAGCTCGTCAGCCTCAAGGATTATCTCGAAACCTTCGAGCAGAGCTTCGCGCTGGGGCAGGTCATCACCCCCGCGGTGTTCAACCGGCTGATCGACGGTTTTTCCGAGGACGACCGGCTGCCCGAGATCATGCAGGCGATCCTGCGCAGCCAGACGCAGGCCTATTATGGCCCGGCCAATTCGGGGCATTTCGGCCTCGCGCTCGGCAGCTACGCGCATTTCACCTCGCCGATCCGCCGCTACGCCGATCTGATCGTCCACCGCGCCCTCGTCGACAGCTATCGACTCGAAGTGCCTGGAAAGGCGAAGGATTTGCCGCAGCGCACCGGGCTGGGCGAGGCCGATGCGAAGGGACTGTCGCGCATCGGCGAGGCGATCAGTGCGCTCGAACGCCGCGCGATGGAGGCCGAGCGCGAAACGATCGACCGCTATGTCGCGGCATACCTTGCGAACAAGGCGGGCGAGATCGTCGCGGCGCGGATCACCGGGGTGCAGCCCTTCGGCTTTTTCGCGACGGTCGACGGGCTCGGCGGCGACGGGCTGGTGCCGGTATCGACCCTGGGCAGCGAGCGTTTCTTCTATGACGAGGCGGCGCGGACGCTCGACAGCGAGCATGGCCGGGTGAGCTACACCGTCGGGCAGCGGCTCGACCTGCGGCTGATGGAGGCGAATCCGGTGAGCGGTGCGCTGCGTTTCGAACTGCCCGATGCGCCCGAGGGCGGTTTTCGCGACCGGCCCGTGCGGCGCGACGGGACGCGCAAGGACAAGGCCGGCAAGCATAGCGTCGGCAAGCGCGGCCGGCCGGCGAATATCAAGCATAAGGGGCGAAAGCGGTAAACTCGGCAATCAGCAGGATTCAATAGTTGGGCGAACATAGGCGGGCGGGGCACGAAGATGGGATTTGATCGGGTGCGCAATCGTTATCGGGCGATGACGACAAAAGAGAAGATTCTGGAAATCCTGCAGATTCTGGCCGATATCGCGCTGACGTTATTTCTTCTTCTCATGATCGTAGTGGGGTTCACGAGGGACCCCAACGCCTTCTATTTCTGGGTGCCCTTCTTGTCGTTCGTGCTCTGGGCTCGCGTCCGGCAAGCGCGGCGGCGCTGGGCGTTTCGAACCATAAGCGTGCTTTCATCTGCCCGCCAACTTTTGTAGCAACGCCGCACTCTCCGCATCGGCCGGGAAAAACGCCTCGATCGCCAGCTCCGACAGCGTGATATCGACCGGCGTGCCGAAGATCGTCACCGTCGAGACGAAGCTGATCCGCCCCGCGATCGTGTCGAGGACCAGCGGCACTGCGATGCTGCTCACCGCGCCGTCATTGTCGTTCGCGGGACCCGGATAGGCGGCGATCTCGTCGCGCAGTGCGATCAGCCCCGCGTCGGCGCTCGCCTCGATCTGCAAATCGAGCCGGTGCAGGATGTGTGCGCGCCACAGGCCGTAGTTGACGATCTGCGGCGCGAGGCCGTCGGGGTGGAGCGCGATGCGCAGCACATTGACCGGCGGTACGAGCAGTTCGGGCGACACCTGCTCGATCAGGATCGCGATCGCGTCATTCGCCGCGACCATGTTCCAGTGCCGGTCGACCGCGAGCGCGGGATAAGGTTCGTGCCCCCTCAGCACATGTTCGACGATCGCCCTCATCGCCGCCATTTCGGGGCTGTCGAGCGGGCGCTCCTGATAATCGGGCGCATAGCCCGCGGCGAGGAGCAGCGCGTTGCGCGCGCGGTGCGGCACCTCGAGGCAGTCGGCGATCCGCTGGAGCATCGCGGCGCTCGGTTTCGAGCGGCCGGTCTCGATGAAGCTCAGGTGACGCGTCGACATCTCGGTATCGAGCGCGAGGTCCATCTGGCTCATCCGGCGCCGCATGCGCCATTCGCGCAATTGTTCGCCCAGCGGTGCTGCCTGCATCATCTCTCTCCTTCGCGGGGCAGAGCTATACCCCGGCTTTCGCGATTTCCATTACCTGGCACGTAATCGACGCGCTGCATTCGGGGGCATAACTGGGCCGGGTTCGAAAGGAGAACCCATATGTCGATGTCCAATCTCAAGACCGTCCTGATCGTCGATGCGATCACCTGCACCGGCGTCCTCGCGCTCGGGCTGTTCGCGCTCAAGCCGGTCGCCGCGCTGCTCGGCCTGCCGCTTGCCGTCGTGACGATCGGTGCGTGGATCTGCCTCGCCGCCGCGATCCCGATGTTCGTCGCCGCGGCGCAGAGGGTGCCCAATCCGGCGCTCGTCAAGC
>Ga0247823_10003626_pt1 | contig 12453 bp, 6 predicted proteins | sample 13C_PalmiticAcid_2_FD_192426 | JGI IMG/M metagenome (GOLD analysis project Ga0247823, IMG submission 192426) | Soil microbial communities from agricultural site in Penn Yan, New York, United States - 13C_PalmiticAcid_Day30 | ecosystem: Environmental > Terrestrial > Soil > Agricultural land...
GAGCGATGTCGCGGAAGCTGCGCTCGCCCACACCGTCGCCAACAAGGTCGAGGCCGCCTACCGGCGCGGCAATCTCTTGGAAAAGCGCCGTCTGATGATGGAGGATTGGGCGAACTATTGCGACGGGAGAAAGCGATGAGCCGCTATACCCGCGCGCGGCGCCACCTGCTCCGTCAATATGAGCGCGCTGTGGACCGGATCGGCGAGGAGGATCGTGCAATCTTTCTCGGACACCGTGTCGAGGAGCTAAGCTATCGCGAGCTTGCCGAGCGCCATGGCGTCAGCGTCGCCGAGGTCGAGGAAGCGATGATCCGCAGTTTGCGGATCATCGCCCAATCGGTCGACAGAAAGAACCGCAGGTGGTGGCAATTCTGGAGGCGATAAAGGCGCCTAGACCTTGCCAAGCAGCCGCCGCGCCGACAGGGTGCCGCCAGCGATGAAAACCGACCTCGACCATCTTCCGGCCAATAGGCAGCGCGAACTCGAACGCGTTAAGGCAATCGTGTTCGAAGAGTTCGAAGATGCCATCGCGCTCGGCACGATGGGCTGGAAGAAGAAGGGCCGGATCGACAAGATCATCCTCTATGGCAGCTACGCGCGCGGCGGCTGGGTTGACGAACCACACACCGCAAAGGGCTATCGGTCAGACTTCGACCTTCTCATCATCGTCAATGATAAGCGGCTGACCGAGAAGGTCGATTTCTGGGGCAAGCTCGAAGACCGGCTCATTCGTGAACTGGCGATCGACAAGACGCTCAAGACGCCAGTCAACTTCATCGTTCACACCTTGCAGGAGGTGAACGACGGGCTCGCGCATGGGCGCTATTTCTTCATGGATGTCGCGAAGGACGGCATCGCGCTTTACGAATATGACGACAAGCCGCTTCACACCCCGAAGCCGAAGACGCCCGAACAGGCGCTCGCGATGGCGCGTGAATACTATGAGGAATGGTATCCTACGGCCGGGCAATTCCACGGCTCGGCAATGCATTCAATATCGCAAGGCTGGCTCAAAAAGGCTGCCTTCGACATGCATCAGGCGACTGAGCGCCTCTATCACTGCGTCCTCTTGGTCTGCACCTTTTATACGCCACACGTCCACAATCTCGCTTTCCTGCGCACGCAGGCTGAGCGGATCGACATGCGGCTGGTAGATGCCTGGCCGCGCGAGCGCCGCGAGGATCGGGCGCGTTTCGAGAAGTTGAAGGAGGCCTATGTGAAGGCCCGCTATTCGAAGCATTACCGCATCACCGAAGAGGAGCTTACGTGGCTCGGTGGCTGCGTCGAGGAGCTCGGTCGCGCAGTTCACGCGATCTGTTCGGAGCGGATCGCCGCACTCGAAGCAAACGCTTCAATTCGCCCCTGATTCTCCAATGCCATACGAAAAGCGCTCGGCTACGCGCAATTTCGCGCGCTGGGTATGGCATTTTTCGGCCGTGCCATACGCGCAAACCCGCAGAAAACCGACCATCGCGTGCCCGAAGCTGGCACGGCTTTTATCTTGCCCTCTTATTTGGCTCCCAGGTTTTCGAAGTTTTCGCAATCTCCTTCTCGCAGCGCATTCAAATCTACGCCATCAAGGTATCGTGAACGCGCCCGTGTTCCTTAACATCTTGCTCAAATACTTCTCGGAGCCATCGTCCATGAAAAGCACATTGCGCGCTTCCAGATCGGCCTTTGAACCAGCAGTCCCGACGTTCAAAAGATCGCTGTACCGAGTATAAGAAAGGATGAAGGCATTCAGGATCAGATCCGGATCGTCTAGCTCCTTCTGACGTTCCTTGATCTCGGAGCAAAGCCCCAGCTTGGGGTCGTTGAGGTCGAGGTTCCGGATGCCCTTCGGATCAACGAAGCTGAGCCATTGCTGGCCCGTCGCATCATCGACCAGCCATAGCAGGTAGTCGGGATAGAAATTGCCGGCTCTTGCGAAGCCTAGGCCTTTCGCCTGTGTGTCTGCATTGCGCAGCAGATACAGGCTCCGCCCAGCGAGCAGCTCCTTGGCGACGGATGAATTGTAGAACGCTTCGAGATCGCGAACGAACTGAACCTCGCTAGGGGAATCGAAGGCCAGCGGACGCATCTTCAGAGGCAAGTTACCGGTCACGTCAGGCGCCATCAGCGGATAATATAGATGGCGGGCAAAGCTGATCGCGACCATGTGAGGCGCATTCCACTGGCTCGCTTCGCCGATCTTGCCAGCCGCAACCAAATCCCGGAGAACTTTAAGCTTGGTCTCGTATTCCCGGCCATCGTCAGTGGCATCGATCTCGAACTGATAGAGCTTGAGCATCGATCCGTGATCGTCGGTGATGTAGGCGACGTCGTAGAACTGCCCCTCATACCCGGCTTTCAGCGCTTGATAGAAGCGATCGGTATATTCGGTCAGCAGTTGTACCAGAATATCCTGCTGCTTGCTGACGTCGGCAAAGCCGTTAATCACCAGCTCTGCTTGGGGAATGTACAACGTGTACCAGGCGTCGCTGCCGGTGCAAAAGTCGATCAGGCGTTGCCGGTCCAGCCGAAGATTGCTCCAGGCCTTCAGCAGCTTGTATTCTTGCAATGCGAGAAACACCGCGTCCCAGTCGAAAATGGCCATGCCCGCACGGTCTAGCTTACCTTTGTAACGGGCATCGGGGGCGACCTTGGCTGCGCCATTATCCTTCGTGCTGAGCGCTTCGATCCTCGGATAGAGGTCAAGCGTGGCGTGCGGCAACCTTATCTTGCCGACGAAATCCGCTGGCACTTCATACAGCCAAGGGAAGTGCGTGCGCTTGAAGCCCTTGATCTGGTTGTCCTTGTAGCCGTCCTTCAATTTGAGCGTCTTGAGGCGCTTGCCCGCCGGCAGGTTGGACTTGGTAGGGAAGTCCAGCTCAATGATCTCGTCGCTGGGCGTAATTCCTTCTTCCTTCAGGTAATCCTTGAAGGCTGCCATGTAATTGGCGCGCACGCCGAAGATGTTGAGCGTTTCCAGCCGCTCCAGATGGACGCCCTTGGGCCGTTCGTGTGGAAGCGAGCGTTTGAGCGACATGCTATTGCCCTTCAGGCGCACGCCACGCCCGAACAGCTGGATGATCTGTGAGCCTTCGCCTTGCCCCATGTTTAGGAGGCCCATTGTCGACACACGCCAGCTGGACCAGCCTTCGGTAAACTTGCGCGACCCAATCAGGACGTTGAGCTTGCTGCCTTCCTGATTGATCGTGCTGAACAGCCCGCTTCCGAAGTCGTCGGTTTCCGTGTCGAAGGCTTCGACATCCTCGGCGGTTTTGAAGAACCCGGCATCGTCGCCAATGTTGATGACACCGAAGGGCGGCGCATTGCCTACGCGAAAGGCCAGCTCGCCCTTGCTGCCCTTGAGGTTGACCAGCTTGAGCCGCTGGCGTCCTTCGGCATTGAACAGGCGACGAAGGATATCGGCATAAATCGTTTCGGCATCGCGCTGCATGAGTGGCGAGAATCGCCCCGCGAACACGTCGTTGCCCTTGGGATCCAGCAGCCGGGCCTTGTCCGCGATCAGGTCGGCGATCCATTCGATCGCCTGCCCGTCATCGTTGAGGAACGAGGCCAGAAACTCGAGCACGACAAGAACATCGCTGTCTTCACCCGACACGGTATTGCCGACGAATACCCACAGGGGCTTGTCGATATTGAATTCGGCAATCCGGTCGCGGTGCGTGTCCCACAGCCAGAGCTGCTGGTAGAAGCTGAGCAGGCAGGCTGTGAAATAGAGCGCACCGTGTTTGTCGTACCCGGCATCGTCCAGGTTCAGGATCAGCGATTCCTTGCCATAGCCATCGGCGTAGAAATACTTGTAGCTGTAATCGATCAGCACGGCCTTGGCATAAGCCTCGCGAACGCCTTCGATCCGGGCGCGCGCATGGTCGGCCGATGTAAGCGCGACCTGCGCCTTCTCGCTCTCATCGAGCTGTCGATAGGTCTTTGCAAACTGGCGCCGGGCCTTGGCATTCAGGATGTCCTGCTCGACCTTTTCGACCGTGGCGCCCTTGGCGACCGACTGGCTGAACGTGGCACTGTATTCGAAGGCGAAGCCGCCGCGGACTAGCGCCGCGCGACGCGCCATCCACACGCCGCCAGCCGTACCGGCGCCCCGGTGGCCTTCGTCGACCAGGACGAGGTTGTTGCCTTGGAAGGCCCCTGTGGCGACGGTCTTGTCGCCCATCTCCTCGGCCAGCTTGGTTACCTCGATGACATCGATCCAGCCCTTGTAGAGGCTGTCAGACTGGTTCTTATCGAACAGGTGGGCGTTGATGCCGGAAAGGCGGAATTCCTCCAGATGTTGGCGCGACAGGCCTTCGTTCGGCGTCAGCAGGATGATGCGGTCGGGCCAGACGTTGGTCTTGCCGTTCTGGAAATAGTGCAAATACTGGTGGATGTTGACGTGGAGCAGCAGTGTCTTGCCGCTGCCGGTCGCGTTCCAGAAGGCCAGCTTGTTGAGGTCGTCCGCCGTATAGTCGCGGAAATTCTCCGCGCCCGGTTCCAGCCGGTATGCGGCCATCTGTTCATTCAGGCCATCTAGCAACTGCTGGCGCCGATTGAAATACCAGTCGAGGTAGATCTCCGAGAACAGCAGTGACAGGTACTGGAAGTACTTGAGCGTCAGGATCACGCCATCGGCGGCGTTCCGACGGTGTGTGATGGCCTGCCAGTGCCGAACGATATTCAGGTCATAGCGCCGCAGCTCGGCTTCGCGGATCCGGTCCATGTCGAACAGGTTGCGGGTCAGCTCGTGGAAGAAGCGGGTCTGGCCGTCGTCGTCTATGCCTTCGTGCCGGTCTTCGCCCAGCCGTTCCTTCAGCGCGGAGAGCGATCCGCCCTTGAAATGGCTGAGCATCCAGCGATTGAGCACCAGTTCTTGGTGAAACGTGCGCCGAGCACGTGCGGTGCGAGGAGCGCGAGCCATCAGAATCCGCACACCTTATCGATAATCGATAGTGCCTCTCTTGAGACGAACGAGAAGCTCTGTGGCGCGAAGTATTCAAGTACCTCAGTCAGCTCGGGCATCGTCGCAGCCTTGGGAGCGATTTCAATACGGTCGAATTTGAAGAGGCCAATTGTCGGGGCATTGCCAACATAGGACAGGATGTCGCTCTTAGTCATTTCGAGATATTGGTGGTGCTCCGCGGCAAAATTGGCAGAAACCCTCTCGATGGTGCTGACTCTGCCCCGAGCGATTATTGCACTCACAGGGGCATTCACATGGAAATAGACTAATTCCGGCTTCGTCACCAATGGCACACGCTTTCTGATAACCCACGTTATCGCGCCACGCTTGATCGGATCAGCCCATTTCGCTGCGAACGACAAAATAATGGCATTAGACCTGTCGTCGGGACTCGCTGGTCGAACCGGGATCTGGTCCATATCAGGCCCCCTCTACATTAGAGAACATGGCCTCCAGAAAAGCTGGCTCAATCTGGCGCAGCTTCAAGACCTTGGTAACCTCCCCTTCAGCCTCACTGGTGGTCAGCACCGACGGGATGTTGTGGTCCCCGTTGAGATAGACGATCTCGTATTCACTGTCCGCCGGGTTGATCGCCAGCTTGTCGCAAAGTCGAGTAAGGCCTTCGTAATCGAGCACCTCGCAATCGCGCCACAGAACCAGGGCCTTCTCGCCGGTCGGCAACGTGCCCTCGACCGTCACAAATCCCTGCTTGAGTTGGATGTCGATGTGCCGAACATTGAGGCCAATCAGATAGTTGAAGGTCTCCACCAGATCGATCTTACGCGGTTCATAGGCACCTGCGCTGTCTACCGCGATGTTGAGCGTATAGTCGAACGGCTTGCGGAAATCCTCAACTGACAGCAGTGACCCGCGCGCTTCTACATTGAGCATGTAGCGCATCAGATAATCGTCCCGCGCCTGGTCGCTCATAGCATCGAGTAGTGCGCCCTGCCGGTCATCGCGCCGCAGGTCCATATTGTTTAGCGCGTCCTCGTAGCTTTCGATTTTCAGGACCTTGAAGGCGTGACTAATGCCAGTATCTGGCGTTTGAGCGCGCCCCGATACCCATTCCGCCGAGAACACTGCTTTCTGCATTCGGGGTTTAACCGCTGTCGAAAAGTATGCCCCCTGTTCGATGAGTATGTACTTCCGGCTGCCTCCATCCTGCCGATTAGCAGATATCACTGCATGCCCAGTTGTTCCGGAGCCTGCGAAGAAGTCCAAACAGAGCGCCCTCTTGTTAACGGCGCCCGCAGCGCGGAGTGCATCTCGAACGAATGCGACTGTTTTTGGGTAGTCAAATCCACTGTCAGGGACAATGGCCTCCAATTCCGGAGCCCCAAAATTAGCTGAAGCATATTCGCCCTTGTCCCACCATGTGGTTGGTGCCGCATCTGCATCTAAGCGTGTCTTAAAATCGATGTTCAGCGTTCCTGAAGAGTCCAACCTGGATCGATATTCTGAATATTCTGACCGAACCCTTTCAATTCCTCTTTGCCACCGCTTTTCGATGATATTTCCATTATCGGTCTTGATTGGATAGACAGCCTTTACACCAGATGGCTGCGGCTCCAGCACGTCATATGCCTGAGCGTCTTCATTCCATTTCATGGCGGGAACATAAATGCTACCATCTTCCCTGACCCAGATTGGGTAGTGAAGTTTGGGGCGATCGGTCCGAAGTTCTGCATTTCCTGCTCGAATAAAATTCATCCAAGCAAATCGCCCTCTATCATCTGAAAGCGGATATCTTTGCGCCTTCTTTTCGTCATAACCGATAGCTGACGGCAGTGCGGATTCTGTTTTACCGAAAAATATACAATACTCGTGCACGGGAGAGAACTTGCCGCTTGCCTTTCTGCTCTGAGGGTTTGCCTTTACGACAGAAATTCCAATCTGTTTTGTAAAGTGATCCTGCAAAATGCTTCGAAAATGCGAAACCTCGGTGTCATCTATTGATCCGCAGATCACCGCGCTTTGGGTGCTTAATGATGAAGCGGCCCCCACACTTTGATCAATCAAACAATTCCAGGATGAGTATTTGTATCCGTTCTTATATATGATTGCGGAGGCGTCGGTATTGTATGGTGGGTCAATATAAACAGAGTCAACTTGGCCGCGATACCGTTCGCCTAGCAGTGTCAGTGCCTGGAAGTTGTCTCCATTGATCAGCAAGCCGTCGGTGCTGGCGTCCAAATCAGGAATGGCCTTCAGCAGATCAGCTCGGAACTTGGCGTCGAACAGCGCCGTGTCAACCATCAGGAAGGGCGACGCTTTCAGGTCATCCACGCTGCCAGATACGGCGTCGTACCGCATGCCTAAGTCATGCCACTGCGCCCACTGCGACGGATTGGCGGCAATCGCCGGATAGAGCTCCTCCGGCACCCGGTCGAGTGTCACGCAATAATGCGCCGACACGACGAACTTCTTCTTCAGCCAGAGCTTCTTCTGAAAATCCTCTATCTGCGCGAGGAAAGCGATCAGGTGCAGCGCGATGGCGCGCAGGCACTGGATCATACGCAGGTTCTTCTCGATCGCGCCGAACGCCGTAGCGTTCTGCACATCGTCTAAGTTCATCACCTCGTTCTTGATGTAGAAATCCAGCTCCTGCCGCAGGAACCCGCCCAGGTTCTTGTGAATGAAATAGTCGGCGGTGTTCTTTTGCGTGTAGTTGGTCAGGCACTTTTCCAAAACGGTACGCTGCGGATTGCTGTCTGTCGGCGCACGGTTGGTCAGGTCCAGCCAACGTGACTTGACTGTCTCATCCGCCAGCACGGCGGCGACCGCCTGGCTGACCAGCGCGTCCTGTTTCGTGCCCTTGGGCATCGCCTTGTAATCGAAGCGGATGACCAGCGTGCCGTCTTCCTCGCTGACGGGGACGATGGTTTCGTCGTATTCCTCGCCGTCCTCATCGATGCGGGTAACGGTGCGAGCTTCTGCCAGTACGAACCGGCGCTCCTTGTCATTGTCCTTGCGGTTGTCCTTCGCGGTATCGGCCGCGACTAGCCGGAATTGTACCGACCGCCCGTCTTCCAGTTTGAAGCCGTAGTTGCTGAACGCCTCCCCAGACTTGGTGTAATACTGGTCCTTGTTGGCCCAGTGCAGCACGACCTCTTCCCCTGAATAGGGGATGGCATAGGTATCGCCCTTGTACCTGCGCTGGCTGATGAAATCGCCCTTGTCGTAGTAGCGCGAGAAGAAGTTCAGCAGGTGAGAGAATACCTGATTTTCATGCTCTGACGCACCCGTGGTGGCGGCAGCGATGGCCTCGCGGAGCTTCTGCACGGCTGGCACGGTATCCGGATTGACGCCGTCGGCCTCATATTGGGCGATCTTGTCGGTCAGCTCCTTCGCCAGCGCGTCGGTGTTGGCGGCCGCGCCTGCGGTAAACGCCTCGGCGACCTGTTCCTTAAGTCGGGTGGTCAGATAGGCATCGATCTCGCCTGCGCGCGCGTTGAGGATGCGATAGACGCCGAAATCCAGCTCGGGCCGGTCAATCTGGAAAATTTCACGAAGTTTGGTGACCAGCGCGTCGAAATTGCTCATTCTTTTGGTACTTCCCGGATTCTCTCAATGCGTCCGTAGTCCTATACGACGGACCAGCGGATCGTGAACAAGGTTTCACTCGCTTGCGCACGCTGCATGCGTTTCTGCAGACCGGCGATCAGCTCATCGCGTTTATCGGCGATCTCGTCCTCTTGGGCGAAGATGTCCTGTCGCTGCTTGCGCTGACGCCGTTCAAGCTCCTGGATCCGTGACTGAAAGCCGTGCTCTTCCTCAAGGGTGGTCGCTTGACGGGCCTCCCGGCGGAGCATCCTGATCTGCTCCTTTGTGTCCTTCAACGCCTTTTCTGCGGCGAAGATTTTGTCCTCCGCCCATTGCTCGAGCCGATCGCGGGCGACTGCAAAATGCTTGTTGTTGGCCTCCAGCGAGCGATTGAGCGTGGCGCGAACGTGCTGATCGGCTTCGGCATCCAGCCGGGCGGACAGGTCTGGCGGCAAGACTACACATTCGTGAACCGTGCCAGCAATCCCGAACAGCTTGGTGCAGGCCTCCTGGTCGATGGATCGCCCGGCATCGTCGATTGCGGAGAATAGCAGGTATTCTTCGGTCTCGAACGCGGACACAGTCAGGTGCCGCAGGGTAAGCCAGCCGCTTCGTCCCTTCAGGGCTTCGACAATCGCGACCCGCCCCGGATGCGAGGAAATATCAAAGCGCAGCTCTGCTACGGGCGTTTCGGCTGCTTTGGCCTGCTCGATCACGCATTCGCCCAGCGGGTGCGAGAGACGGTACAGGAAATAGCCATGTTCGGTCGCGGGGCGCTGGCCGGCGGCATTGCGCGATATAAGGTGATAGCGGCCCTTGGGGATGTCCGGCGCGGGCGGTTCCGTAAGGTCGAAGGTCAGTGTTTCTTCATCAAAGCTGGCGCGGTCCTGCAGCACAAATTCGGTCAAGTTCCAGAACGCGCGGCCTACCCGATCAAGCTGCTGGCGAGCATTTTCCAGCCGCAGACGAAGCCGTGCATGAACATCCTCGTCAAAATGCTCCAGCAGCGCCTTGCGGGTATCGTCCATGCGGGACTTGATCTGTTCATCCAGCTCGGCCTGCAGGGCATCGAACGCCGCGACGATCTCGTCTGGCGTGCGGCAGTCCTGGTAGATCGCCAGGATCCGCTTCTCGAAATCAACGCCTGATTCGATCGACCCCAAAACGTCGTCGGATGCACCGAAGACCCCGTCAAACAGGTTGAACTTCTCAGTCAGGAGGGCGTGAACGCGCTGATCGGCATCGTTGCGTTCGTTCAGAAAATTGATGACGATGACATCGTGGGTCTGTCCGTAGCGGTGGCAGCGGCCGATGCGCTGCTCGATCCGCTGCGGGTTCCAGGGCAAATCGTAATTGATGACCTGTGAGCAGAACTGCAGGTTGACACCTTCGGCTGCTGCCTCGGTGGCGATCATGATCGAGGCATGGTCTCGGAATTCGTCGATCAGGGCGCTGCGAAGGTCGATTGCGCGCGATCCCGTGACGCGACCACTGTTGGCATTGGCCTTGATCCACTGGTCATAAATTTCGGCTGTGCGCGGACCGTTGTTGGTGCCGCTGAAGGTGACGACCTGGCCGGCATATCCATGGGATTCGAGGAAAGCGTAGAGGTAATCCTGGGTGCGGCGGGATTCCGTGAAGATCAGAGCTTTACGGGCGGCTCCCATCCGGCCCTGTTCGGCAAAACCGATGTCGAGTGCGGTGAGCAAGGCCTTGGACTTTGTGTCGGTGCCGATCGAGCGTGCCATTGCTGCCAGCGCGGCAATCTCGTCAATTTCGGAACGCAGCCGAGCTGGCTCGATGACGGTGGGTGACTGATCGGTTTCATCTTCATCCGCAAGCCATTCGTCGAGCAATTCCTCCTCGATCTCCTCGGCTGTGATGATGTCGTCGGTCCAGTTGTCATCTGGCTCGGCACCGTCGCGGAGATCGACCAGCCGCTGGTGCAACGTGGCCAACGTTCCCGCGATAGCGTGTGAAGATGACGCGAGTAACTTGCGCAGGATCAGGACGGTCAGATGCCGCTGCCGCGTCGGGATCGCGTAGCTGTCCTCACGATGCAGAAATTTGGAAATGGCGTCGTAAAGCGCCTGCTCGGCGTCCGTCGGGCAAAACGGCTGCGTGACGGCCCGGCGCTGGGTGTAGCGGACGTATTCCAAAACCTGCTTGCGCAGGGTGCGCTTGCAGAATGTCGCCAGCCGTTGGCGTAGCCCAGGGATGTCACCGCCAGCGTTTACGTATTTGGCGCGGAAGGCATTCGGGTCACCGAAAATGTTCTCGTCAATGAGCGATGTCAGCCCGTAGAGTTCCATCAGGCTGTTTTGGAGCGGCGTCGCCGTGAGAAGGAGCTTCTTGCGGCCTTCAGTCCCCCACCGCAAAGCCTGACCAATACGATTGCTCGGGCGGTAGGCGTTGCGGAGCTTGTGGGCCTCATCGATTACAACGAGGTCCCAGGCGATATGACGAAGCTCGTCCTGCAGCTTGGCCGCGTAATGGTACGACAGGATGACCACGGCCTTTTGCTCAAGCGGCAAGGCGTGGCCTTCGCGTCGAAGTGATCGGTGCGTTTTGGCATCAATGACGACTGCCGGAAGGTTGAACTTCTCAGTCAGTTCGTTGGCCCACTGCTGCCGGATTGATGCTGGGCAAATGATTAGAAGTCGCCGTTTGCGCTCCGCCCATTTTTGGCAAAGAACAATACCCGCTTCGATTGTCTTTCCTAGACCTACCTCATCGGCAAGAATGGTTCCTTCTGAGATCGGCGATTGTAAAGCGAACATCGCTGCTTCGATCTGATGCGGATTAAGATCGACCGATGCGTCGAACAAGGACATCGAGAGTTGATCAGCGTCGCCCGGAGGCGCCTGCTTTGTCAGATCGTAGGCAATGTATTTGCTGTGATATCCGGTTGCCATGTGTTGCCTTTAGGGGGCCGCGTGGGGTTGTCTAGTTTCACGGCATGAACGTGGCGGACTGACAAACGATGAAGGCCCCTGGAGATACTGCGGATAACCGCGTCGCTGATCCGGTCAGCGAGGGCCAGCACGAAGTGGTCAGCCGCCCCGAGGCTATATCAGCTACGCCATCCAGATTTTTCCGGGCCGCGATGCTACGCATCGGACCCACATATTGGTGAGACACACCTTGCGCACGGGTGCATAGCGCTTTTCTGCCACTTTTTGAGGCTGCGATCCGGCACCGGGCGGCGCCTCATTTGCGCAAAGTGCGGTTATCTGACACTTTTCGAGCCGGCGCATCAGCCGCTCATCGGACACGAATATGGTGGACAAAAATGACCCGAGCGGCGGATTAGCCGCGGGCTATCTGGAAGCAATGAACCGGTACCGGGGGTGACGCATAGGCGCGCCCTTCTGGCGATAGCCGCTGTCCATCGACACTTCGTCGGCGTAAGTTGAACGGGTGGCGATCCTTCGGTATGCGAAGCCGTCCGGCAACAACCCAGAACATCCATTGGGCCGGATTGTGGCAGCTGGGCGTAGACAAACAGGCACTGGCGTACAAACGTCGTGTGGAACCGCGAAGGCTAAATCCGGATAATCGAGCGCGACGGGGCGGCCCTCTTCCAGTCGTCTCGTTGCCGTTGTCTAGCGAGAGCGCCCTTATGCCTTTCCAGTCCCCTGCCCCTCCGCCGTCGTCACCGCTTGCAATCGAGCCGATCAGCATGCGGATTCCGGACGCCTGTCGGTTTACGGGCATAAGTCGTAGTTCCCTCTACCTTCTCATCGCGAGAGGTGAAGTCGAGATCGTCAAGATGGGCGCAGCGACCTTAGTTCTAACGGAAAGTCTTCGCGATTTGATTGAGCGGCAGCGCGGCACTTCTACCAGTCAGACGGCGGCGCCGATCCGACGCAGCAGCGATCAGGGCGAAATCCGGAAGCCTGGGCGCCGATATCGCAGTAAGCGCACCGCCAATAGTTTTGCGTCCA
>Ga0247823_10003627_pt1 | contig 12452 bp, 11 predicted proteins | sample 13C_PalmiticAcid_2_FD_192426 | JGI IMG/M metagenome (GOLD analysis project Ga0247823, IMG submission 192426) | Soil microbial communities from agricultural site in Penn Yan, New York, United States - 13C_PalmiticAcid_Day30 | ecosystem: Environmental > Terrestrial > Soil > Agricultural land...
CCTGATTACTGACCCGCGCACAATTATCGTCATGTATTCGGCGGCAGGCATCGGTTACATGATCGACTGGGCGCTTTCGGGGATTGTAGCAACCATTATGATACAGCGCTCTAGTGGTCGTCTGAAGGCCATTCGCACACGTCAGGACGAAATGGTTGAGCGCTGGGGGCGTGAGGTCACGGGCGAGATGGTTCTGGATTCTGAAGGCTTTCCGTTGGATGAAGCCGCCACAGCGGATACGCAGAAGTCAGGGAAATCATAGGCTTCTTTGGTATAACTCCTTGGTAATTATCTAAAATTTTCTGGTTGTTCAAAGCTTCCTTAATAGGTCTGGTTCTATAATCGTTAAGAGAGTGGAAATGTCTGTCTGACAGACAGCAAGGTTTGGGTTTCTATGAATTTGATCAGGCGCAGATCATATTCTTTCGTTCAAGATAAATCAGGTACAGCAGCGATTGAATTTGCGCTGGTGGCTGTGCCGTTCATTATGATCGTTGTGGCCATTCTTGAGCTTTCGGTCATGTTTGCTGCCAATTCCATCATGTTGGGTGCTACACAAGATGCTGTGCGCGCCGTGCGTACGGGACAGGTGCAGGTTATTTCCGATCCTGATGAAGCTGAAGATTTTTTTCGTGAGCAAATTTGCAACCATATTCCGATTAAGCTCGTTGATTGCAATGCCATCCAGTTTACTGTCGAGGTCCTTGATGCTTTCTCCGAAGCCAATACGACAGCAGAGGTCGATGATGATGGTGATCTTGCCAGCGATGATATTGATTTCGGTGATGCTGAAGATGTTGTGATGGTGCGGGTGCTTTATTATCACCCGATGCTAACCCCGCTCATGGGCGCGATTTTATCTGATTCACCCGGTAACAGAAAATTGATGACAGCCACATTCGTATTCCAGACTGAACCATATTTGCTTGATGATGATGTTATATAATGCTGTAAGACAAATGATTGTGAAATGGGTGTCAGACCAGCGCGGTCTGGCGGCCACTGAATTTGCGCTGATCTTTCCGATCCTGATTATGCTGTTGCTCGGTACGATTGAGTTGGGCCAGGGGATTATGGCGAACCAGAAAACCATTATGGCTTCGCAGATCGTTTCGGACCTCCTGACACGTACAGAAAGCGTGACGGATGATCAGCTGGAAGAGGCTATGCGTGCCGGACGTCTGGCGCTTGACCCCTTTAATCCGGATGATGTGGGATTTGATATTGTCAGTATCAGTTTTGAGCCTGATGAAGATGATGCGAATGAAGTAGATAGTATTGTCGTATGGCGTGAAACTGACAATATGGATGGCCGGGAAAAGGATGAGGAAGACATCATTGAGGATGTAGAATCACTCAAGCTTGTTCATGATGGATTGCTGATCGTTTATGTGCGCTTTCCCTATAGACCTTTATTTGGAACCCGTTTTGTGGGTACGCTTAACATGGTTGAACATACTTTTGCACGGGGCCGTAAAAATCCTGTTGTTGCCCGTGTGGAAAGCTGAGATGAAAAATGTCTGATAAACGCCGTTCTTCGTTATTCAAAGGTTTCGCATGCGCGATGGAGGGCACCATTGCTGTCGCCTTTGGTTTGATCGCACCCATGCTGATTGCCGGTGTCGGTTTGGCCATGGATGTATCGCAGGCTTATCTGGTGCGTCAGCGGTTGCATGGTGCTATTGACGCCTCCGCTTTGGCTGCCGCGGCGACATCGCAAGATGATGATGAAATTGAACAACGTGTACGCGACTTCCTGATTGCCAACTATCCGCCGGAAAAAATCGGTATCCTGAACGAAGACGATATCAATGTGACCGTTTCACAGAGCGAAGTGCGCGTTGTGGCGACGGCAACATTCCCGACAACCTTTATGCGCATCATGGGATATCGCACGATCAACGTTGCCAGTGCCGTGACTGTGGCGCGTGAGATCAAGGGATTGGAAGCTGTTCTGGTCCTCGATAATACGGGCTCTTTGGGGGCGACCAATATGAATGCCGTGAAAACGGCAGCTCGTAACTTCGTGACTATTCTTTTTGATCGCGTTGCCGAGGCCGATGATATCAAGATCGGTATTGTACCCTATAGTTCTTCCGTGCGTGTGGGCCGGTATGGTCTGGGGTTACATGCCGATGGTACGCCGGGATATGGCGATCCGTTTGTTACCTTGCCGAGCGGCATTACTTACGGTACCAGCCAGAGCACAACCAACCAAACAACCAATAGCTGGTATGGCTGTGTGGTCGAGCATAATGATGCCGGTTATGTTGATACGGCCACCCATGTCGCGGGTAGCCGTGGTCAGTTATGGCGTACGGGGTCTGGGTCCGGGTGTAATAGCGCCGCTAACTGCCGGGGCCATGGATGGGCGCCGTCTGTAACGAATAATGACCCTTACCCGGATGACGTGCTGGATGAATATGAAGGTCCGTGGGATATCTATTCATATGGCCGCATTATTTCCAACAACGCGAAATGTACGGATTTAGGATCCGGATATGCAACATCACGTTGCAGCTCTTGTAACTCATCCAGCGCATCAAGTTCGACGCGTGATCGCTGTAACGCGACATATTGCTGGTGCGGTTACAGTACCCCGAATGAAAGTTGCCCGATTGCCAATGTGTTGCCGTTGACCAGTGATGAAGCTGCATTAAATGCGACGATCAATACTATGAACTATGAGGGGAGTACGTATTCTAATCTGGGCATGGCCTGGGGTGTGCGTATGCTGTCACCCGAGGCACCGTTTACCGAGGGTTCTGAATGGGGCGATGAAGAGTGGAATAAGGCGATTGTTCTGATGACCGACGGTGAGATGTCGCCATCCGGTACTTATTCAGCTTATTGGGCTTCGAACAAATCGACGACGGCTAATACCGTAGCTGAGTTAAATGAGCGCTTGCTGGAGGTTTGTGAGACCTTAAAAGAAGAGCCTTATAACGTCATTATTTACACAATTACGTTTGACCATACGACATCGGATATTTCTGATGAAACCAAGGAAATCTATCGTGAATGTGCGTCAGAGCCGAAAGAGGACCATTATTTCGATGCGCCGAGTGCGGCTCGATTGGTGACGGTCTTTGAGCGCATCAGTGGTGCTTTGGCTAATCTGCACTTACGTAAGTAGTTTGGCACAAGTAGTCTGGCGCAAGCAGTTTGGCGCAAGTAACTCAGGGTGTTTGATGAAATATGAAAAATTTTGTCTAAAATGCGCGTCAATTTCGAAACGATAAATGGTTCAGATCATTGCCAGAAATGGGTTTCTTAACCCCCCTTTAAAAATTATACAGATAAGATAGAATCATGCGGTTAGGCATTCCACGTTCTGTGGAATGTGGGAAACCCCAATAATAAAACTTGCTGGAACTTCTAGAAGGAGACTTGACTATGTTGAACAAAATTATTGCACGTGTGCAGTCATACATTCACAGCGAAGAAGGCGCGACCGCTATTGAATACGGTCTGATTGCTGGTGGTATTTCGCTGGCTATTATGGCCGCTGTATTCCTTGCCGGTGGCAGCCTGTCTGCTATGTTCGGCTCGATTTCTACAGCGCTCAGCACAGCTGCTAGTAACGTTGATGCCGTATCAGGCAACTAATAGCGTTTGATCGTTTAGAAAAGCCGCCTGGCATACAGTTGGGCGGCTTTTTCTTTACCCATGATCAGGGTATAATCCTTATATATCTCTGCGGGTATTCTCCCGCGCTGGTTTCGCAATATCATGCTGTTTCTGATTGTATTTCTGTGCGCTGTGCTGGTCGCCTTAGGGCTGGGCCTGCTGTCGGCTGCCTCTGATTTTCGCGGCATGACCATTCCGAATTCTTATGCCTTGGGCATTTTGCTGGCGTTTGTGTTTGCTTTCATAGCCGCGATGCTGGCTAAAAATCCTGAACCTTTTCAGATTATATCATCGCATCTATGGGCGGGTGGTGTCGCTTTTGTCATCACATTCCTGATGGCTGTAACGCGCACCATGGGTGCTGGTGATTCAAAGTTGATCACTGTTTATGCGCTTTGGATGGGTATGCAGCATGTTGCGTGGTATTTGCTGGTTGTGACGTTCTGGGGGGCCTTGTTCGCAATCATCGCGATATTGCTCAAGCGTTTTAAGCCATTCAAGAATGTGCGCCCCGGCAGCTGGATTGCGCGGACGCAGGCGGGTGAGGCGGTGGTTGCTTATGGAATCCCGATTGTGCTGGGTGCGTTCTGCATTTTCTTTACGGAACATTATCTTTCTATCTCTACGTTGAAGGCGTTTATCGTGCCGGCAGAAGTGACAGAGTAAGCAAGATGAATAAGGCAGGATGCCTTTGTACAAAAAATGAGTTATGCTTAGGGCAGGAATGAGAAAGGACAGATCATGAACCGTAATGTATTGATCGTTATGGCGGGTGGTTTTCTGGTTGCTGTTCTGGTGGCCATGCTGGTGCAGGCAACGTTGAAGACGGACCGCAAGAAGCAGCCTCTTAAAGAAGAGGCGCGCGTGCAGATCGTTGTTGCCTCTAAAGCTATTAAAGCGGGTGAGAAGCTCACCGAAGCCAATGTGAAATGGCAGGATTGGCCGAAGTCAGGCGTTTTCGAAGGATTGCTGGTTAAAGAAGGCAATAAGAAAATTACTGATATCGCCGAAGGTAAAGTGCGTCGCGCGATGGCGATTAATGAACCCATTACCAAATCATCACTGGTTCCGGCCAAGGTCAATTATCTGGCGGCCAGCATGGCGCCGGGCATGCGTGCTGTGGCGATTGCGGGTAATGCGGGCAGCAGCGCGGGCGGTTTTGTTGCGCCCGGTGATTTTGTCGATGTGATCCTGACTTACCGTATTCGTTTCAGTGTGAATGATCGTTCAGACCCAGTGGTTCATGATTTGCTGCAGCGGAATATCTATCGTCGCGCTTCTGAAACCATTTTGCAGAATATCAAAGTGCTGGCTGTTGATCAGGCGGCTACCCGTAACGAGGAAAAGGTAAAGGCCGGTAAGGTCTATACGCTGGAAGTGACGCCGCGTCAGGCGCAGACACTGGCTTTGGCAAGTTCTGTCGGTGCGCTGGAGCTGTCCTTGCGGGGTATGGGTGATGACAAGATTGTGTTACCGCGTACACCGGCGGCAACCGATGCCCGTATCACCCGTCTTTATGGCGAGCTTATGGATGAGCTGAACGAAAAGCGCGGTGGTGAAAATGCCGTCAGCAGCGTTCGTGTATTCAATGGAAACTTCTCAGACCGTGTGAGTGTGTCGCCATAATTACGGTAATACACTTCTGCGCTATGGTATTTTTCAAAAATATGACTTAATATTAGAAGACCTTCCCGAGATATTCCTTCCGAATATCTTTGTAACAACCTGAGTGAATTGAAAATGATGGGTTTGTCCACAAACTTATCCCGTGCATCTCGCCGGATTATGCCACGCCTTGCGGCGGTGCTGCTGTTTGCCCTCGTATGTACGGCGGGTGCGTGGCAGAGCTATGCTGACAAAGCCAATCTGGTGACTGTATCGGCAGCACAGCAACATCAGGATCCCACATTGGTTCTGACCTTGGGCAAGGCTGAGATTGTTAAGGTTGATGGTCCGGTGGCGGATGTTCTGGTTGCAAACCCTAGCATCGTGGATGTGCAGGCCCTGCAATCCAATCAGCTTTATATGGTGGGTGCTGCTATCGGCGATACCAACATCATTGTGCTGGATGCCGAAGGTAATACCCTCAAGCGTATGAACATCCATGTACGTATAGATGAAATCACATTGCAGAATAACATTAATAGCTTATTCCCCGATGAGCGGGATGTGAGAGCGAAAACGGTTAATAATCAGGTTGTTCTGACCGGTCGTGTTTCTACACCCGATGCTTCGAACAAGATTCAGGATCTCGCTGCCCGTATTGCCGGCAATGCGAACAATATTGCCAACCTTATGAAGGTTCAGGGTGATCAGCAGGTTATGCTGAAGGTCAAGATCATGGAGATGGCGCGTTCTTCTTTGCGTGAAATTGGAACAGACTTCCAGATCAACTATCTAGGTGGTGATACTAACCTTGTATTGAACCCGAACGTGGGTGCTGGTTTAACATCAGTGCCACGCGCGATTGGCGGATTTGTTTTCAACAATGATGACTTTGCCCCGTTGAGCGGTGCCCTCCGCTTGCTTGAGGACGAGGGGCTTGTCAGTATTCTGGCTGAACCTAATCTTTCCGCGATTTCCGGTGAGCAAGCTGGTTTCCTTGCGGGTGGTGAATTCCCTGTACCGACAAGTCTGGATGAGAACGGTAATCTGGTTGTGACCTACCGTCAATTTGGTGTGTCTTTGAACTTCCGTCCGATTGTCATGTCTAATGATCGTATCAGCTTGCAAATCCAGACAGAAGTGTCATCACTTGATCGCGCTAATGCTGTCGCTGGTGTTGGTGGCTTATCTATTCCTGCGCTTGATGTGCGCCGCGCTTCGACAACTGTTGAAATGGGCAGTGGGGCCAGCCTGATGATTGCTGGTATCATGCAATCGCAGACTGTTAAAACCATGCAGGGTTTGCCAGGCATTAAGGATACCCCTGTTATTGGCGATCTCATCAAATCACGTAGCTTTGACCGCGATGAAACAGAACTGGTTGTTATGGTGACGCCATTTATGGTGAGACCGTTTGCTGACACGACCCAGGTTAAGAAGGCTGACGTTCCTCCACCTGAGAAGCGTGCGCAAAATAACCTTTCTCAGGTTTTTGCCGATAATCTTCGCCGTACATACGCCAATAAACGCAAGTTGCCGGAAGATCTGATGTCTAAGGATCAGTCTTTTGGTTATCTGATGCCTTAACTTTAAAGGAAGCCGCATGTATAGCCGTTCTATCTCTATAGTGGAAACCGGATTGAATGCAAAAATGCGTCAGGTCTTACTTGTCTTGACGGCGTTAAGTGCATTATCTCTGGGCGCATGTGCCAAAATGGATATGCCAACGACGGTTACCCAAAGTCCTATTGAGCTATCTACTGAGGCATACTCAAAAAGTTATAGTGTTTCAGGTTTAAGCTCTGCTGATTTTGATCAGATGGCAAACCGTTTTAAAAGTGAAGGGTACGGTCATCCTGAAGTAATCGTTGGTTACGATCCGTATTCGAAGAAAAATACGGCCATGAAAGCCAATGATCAACTAGCACGTATTAAAACTGAATTATCCAAGCGCGGCCTTAAAGACGTTAAGGGCAGTACGCTGGCTATTGATCATAGTGGTGATCAGTCTGAAATGGTGATTGGATATGAAAGCATTACAGCCCAAGTGAATGATTGCGATGTTATGCCAGGTTATAAAACCGGCTATACGGAAGCCAATTTTGATTACAAGCTTGGTTGCACATTAAATACGGTTACGGCTAAGCAGGTAGCTCATCCGGCGGATTTGGCGGGGCGTGCGGTTGATACTGTAGATGGTGATGGTCGTCGTGCCGGTGCTGTTGTTGAGCCGTATCGGACAGGTGAGCCTAATAGCCAGTTGAGTGGGGCTTATACAACCCAATAGGGAAGTTTAAGCAATTCTAGGTAATCGTAAGCAATTAGTAACGTTTTCGCGCAATTATTAGGAAGACTACAATTGCGACTCGAGTATACATAATCCTACTTCCCTGCTTAGGCTAGCCATGAGTGAAAACGATACATCCCATACTTCGGTATTATTACCCGGTGCACGCGTAACATTGTTTACACGGGATGCCGAAACACGCGCGGCCTTTTCAGCCATCGCGCAGGATTGGCGTTTTGCCCGTGTGACGCTGGATGTGATCGAAGGCGATGTCACAACCGCGATTGAAACCTATACGAGCTATGCGTCCCCTGATCTGGTGATCATCCAGACGGAAGAGATTGCCGACGGATTTACCGACAAGATCGAAGCGCTGGGCGGAGCCTGCAGCGAAAGCACAGCCGCCATTATTATCGGCCCCGTCAATGATGTGAATTTATATCGCCGCCTGGTGGGTATGGGTGTTAGTGATTATCTGGTCAAGCCGATCAAATCTGACATTCTGGCCAACGACATTGCCGCGACCTTGCTCAAGCGCATTGGTGCCACGGGTAGCCGTCTGATCGCCCTGATGGGTGGTAAAGGTGGCGTAGGTGTTTCCGTGGCTGCACAAACGATTTCATGGGCGACCGCCGATATACTGGGGCAAAAGACATTCTTACTTGATGCAGCGGGTGGCTGGTCGACATTAAGTGTCGGGATGGCGTTTGAACCGGCCACGACACTCGCGGATGCTGCCAAAGCAGCAGTTGATCATAATGAAGATGCGTTGACACGTATGATCCATCAGGCCAGTGACAAATTGTTTGTCCTGAGCAGTGGTGGTGATGTGATGCTGGAAGATAATGTGTCGCCACAGCATTATGAAGTGTTGCTTGATTACCTGATGGGTATTTATCCAGTGGTGATCGTCGATCTGTCGCAGTCAGTGGCGGCATTGCGCCGCGTTGTGCTGACCAAGGCGAACAGAATATTGCTGATGACTGTGCCGACATTGCCGTCCGTGCGTGCAACACGCACCTTGCTGCAGGAGATCAAAGATCTTCGTGGTGGTTCTAACGAGGCCGCAGAAGTTGTTATAAATATGCAGGGCTATTCCAGTAAGAACGAAGTATCCAAATCGCAGATCGAGCAAGGACTTGAGCGTCGTGTGTCGATTGTCCTGCCGTATGATGCTGATTTGTTTGCGGCGTCGGAGAGCCATGCACGCAAGTTGCATCAGGATAAAGAAGGTTCCCAGATTGTTGAGCGCCTGATGAAGGCGGTGCGCAGCGTTTTGGCGGACACCGGTAGTGAAATTCCAAAAGATGAAGACGAAAAGAAATCCGGCGGCATCGGCAATCTGCTAACCAAGCTGAAGGCCAAGGGATAAAGATAGTCAGGTAACATGTTCGGTAAAAAATCAGATTCAGGCACATCGTCAGCTCCGGTACAAAAACCGGTGGCACCTGCGTCTACTGCGCTTTCACCGGCACCGGCGAAACCGAATCCGCCGCAAGATGCCAAACCGGCAGCCCCTGTCGGTGGTGCCGCGCCTGAACCCGCACCCGAGAACAAGATTAGCGATGCCCAGATGGCACAACTACGTGCGCTTTCCGGTGAGGGCGGTGCCAAGAAGGCCCCGGAATCAAAGTTAGAACCAAAACTGGAGCCCAAGGCAGAGCCTAAAGCCGAAACAAAGAAGCCTTCCGGCGAAGAATTGCTGTCCCATGCTGAGCCTGAAGCTGTGCTGTCTACCAAAGGTGGTGCGACAGACAGCATGACATCATTACGTTTGCAGCGTGCCCGCAACCGTATCTGGATTGACCTGCGTGAAGGGATCGACCTGAAAGCGCTGGCGCGTATGGATTCCAAGGCCGCCCGCGAGGAGGTGTCCTCAGCGGTGCAGGAAATTGCGCGCTTCCGTAACCTGGATGTGACGCCTTCGGAACTTGAACAGATTTGCAAAGAATGCGGCGATGACATGCTGGGCTATGGCCCGCTGGAGGCGCTGCTGGAACGTGATGATATCGCTGATATCATGATCAATGGCCCGGACACCACTTATATTGAGGTGAGTGGTCGTATTCAACGTACCGACATTAAATTCCGTGATAACCAGCATTTGACAACGATCTGTCAGCGCATCGTGGGTGCGATTGGTCGTCGTGTCGATGAAAGCTCACCGATATGCGACGCGCGTCTGCCTGATGGTTCCCGTGTGAACGTAATTATTCCGCCGTTGGCCGTTGATGGCGCGACGATGACCATTCGTAAATTCAAAAAAGACAAGCTGACCCTTGAGAAGCTGATGGAATACAAGGCGATGACGCCAAGTTGTGCCAAGCTGATCATGGCTGTGGGCCGTTGCCGTGTGAATGTTCTGGTTTCGGGCGGTACGGGTTCGGGTAAAACCACGATGCTGAACTGTCTGACACGTTATATCGAGCAAGGCGAGCGCATTATTACCTGCGAAGACGCCTGCGAACTCCAGTTGCAACAGCCGCACGTCGTGCGTCTGGAAACACGTCCGCCGAACCTTGAAGGTGCCGGTGAAGTCACCATGCGTGATCTGGTGAAGAACTGTCTGCGTATGCGTCCTGAACGTATTATCGTCGGTGAGGTGCGTGGCCCTGAGGCGTTTGACTTGTTGCAGGCGATGAACACCGGTCACGATGGTTCGATGGGTACGGTCCACGCCAACAACCCGCGTGAAGCCTTATCCCGTATGGAAAACATGATCGCGATGGGTGGTCTTAATCTGCCGTCATCAGCGGTGCGTGAACAGATTGCCTCTGCCGTTAACGTGATCATTCAGGTGCAACGTCTGCGTGATGGTTCCCGTAAGGTGACGCACGTGACAGAAATCACCGGTATGGAAGGTGATGTCGTCACCATGCAGGATCTGTTCGTTCTCGATGTTCAAGGTGAAGACGAACAAGGCAAGTTGATCTGTACGCAAAAATCAACGGGCCTGCGCCCTAAATTCTGGGATAAAGCACGTCAGTATGGTGTTGAACAGCTGGTGCTGGATGCCATGGCTGAGGCCTTTGACACATAATGAATATCACCTTCATTATCATTTTTCTGGTCGTCTTTGTCTGCTTTGCGGGATTTAGCTTGCTGGCCTTGCGGCAGTTGGAAAAATCCAAAAATAATAAAGCGCTTTCGATTATTCGCGGCCAGAGTGTGGGCGACACACGTGTTAAAAATGACAAGGATGCTGGCAATAAGCGCCGCGATGAAATCGCACGCAAGCTGAAACAACAAAATCAAACCGACAGCAAAAAGGTCTCACTGGATATCAGGTTGAAACGCGCGGGCTTGAATATTCGGCCCCTTCATTTCTGGCTGGCCTCTGTTTTATCGATGGTTCTGTGCGTGGGCATTGCGCTGCTGGCCAAATTTCCGCCGATTGCGATTATCCTGCTGGGCGTTACGGGTTTGTTGGGTATCCCGCGTTACGTTCTGCGCTGGAAAACCAATCGCCGCCAGAAAAAATTCCTGAAGGATTTTGCCGATGCGCTTGAGGCCATGGTGCGTCTTTTGAAAGCCGGTATGCCGGTAACGGAAGCGATTAAGATGGCGGGGCAAGAATTCGAAGGACCGATGGGCGAGGAAATGCTGCTGATGTATGAATCACAGCGTGTGGGCATGTCATTGCCAGAGGCGGCGGCCATGGGTGCGCGTCGTATGCCGATCCCCGAGATGCAGATGTTTGCCACCGGCATGGCCATTCAGCAACAAACCGGTGCCAGCCTGTCAGAAGTTTTGATGAACCTTGCGAGTGTTATTCGTGCGCGTTTCAAATTGAAACGTAAAATTCAGGCTTTGTCTTCCGAAGCGAAAGCATCGGCGATGATTATCGGTGCGCTGCCGTTTCTGGTGGGCTTTGGTATGTTCTTCCTGAACCCGGAATACGCGATGCTGCTTTTAACGCATCCTACGGGAAAATTCTGGATGACGGCGAGTGCCGTCTGGATGGGTATTGGTATTTTTGTCATGAAAGCCATGATCAACTTTAAAATTTAAGAGCTGTAAGGAATATGGGCGAAGAAGGCGGCATAAATAACGAAACCATCGTCATCATCGTGAGTGCGATCACGGCGATGCTGTCGTTTATCGCCTTTGCGTTGCCGTTGCTCAATCGTAACGAGAAAAAAGAACACTACCAGTCTGTTATCGAACGTCGTCGTAAAGATCTGTTTGCCCAAACACAAGCCGAAGTATCCAAGAAAGGTACTAAAAACCTTTCCGCCAGCCAGTCCGTTGCGGCTTCTTATAAAGTGCAGCAGATGATGGGTAAGATGGGTGAGAAGGTCCGCGATCAGATGTTGATGGCGGGTATTCGTTCCCCTACAGCGCCGATGAAATACATGATCTTGCGCATTGTCCTGCCGTTTCTGGCCATGGGATTGGCAATGGTGTTCATTTCCGCGATGAAAGAGCCGCCATCACGTGTGATGACATTGTTTATTCTGATGGCATCGGTTCTGGCTGGGTACTTCCTGCCACGTCTGTTGCTAAAGAATCAGATCACCAAACGCGCGCAGGAGATTAATCTCGCGTTCTCTGATGCGCTCGACCTGATGCTGATTTGTGTGCAGGGTGGTATTGGTCTGGAACAAACCGTTCAGCGTATCGCGCATGAAATTGCCGATCATTCGCCTGTGTTGGCGGAGGAGCTGGGAATTTTGAGTGCCGAGATGGCAATGTTGAATGACCGACGCGGGGCGCTGCAGGATTTTGGCCGCCGCGTGGGCAGTGGTGCCGCGCGCAACTTTGCGACCGCACTTATTCAGGCGGAACAGTATGGTACATCGGTGTCGCAAGCCATGCGGGTGATCTCGCTCGATCTTCGTGAAGAGCGCATGGCTAAGGCCGAGCAGAAAGCCGCATCATTGCCGCCGAAGCTGACAGTGCCCATGATTGCGTTCTTCCTGCCCGTGTT
>Ga0247823_10003628_pt1 | contig 12450 bp, 10 predicted proteins | sample 13C_PalmiticAcid_2_FD_192426 | JGI IMG/M metagenome (GOLD analysis project Ga0247823, IMG submission 192426) | Soil microbial communities from agricultural site in Penn Yan, New York, United States - 13C_PalmiticAcid_Day30 | ecosystem: Environmental > Terrestrial > Soil > Agricultural land...
ATGGTGAAATCGTGCCGCGCGGCCTGCACCCGACCCGCCAGCTGGCGCCCGGCGATCGCATCGAAATCGTCCACGCGCTCGGCGGCGGCTGAGCACGCCGCCGGCTTTCCCCTTCAGCCCGCCGGCTGCTCGACGTAGATCGGATTGCCGAGCAGCCACAACCGGCCATCACTCCCGCGCACGTTGGCCCGCACCCAGTGCCGGCCACCGTCGCCGCGCCAGATGAACCGCAGGGTCTGCGCGGGCCCGTCGGCGGGAATGCGCCGGCGTTCGACGACCCGGCCGTCGACGATCAGTTCCGCGCTCGCGCCGCCAACCGAGGTCGCGCCCAGCACGAACGTCGCTTCGTCGCCGGCGGCAACCGGCAACGACTGCCCCATCACCGCGCGCGCCGCGCCGGCGACCGCTTCCCAGCTCATCGCGCGATCCCGGCTGCCCTGGACATCGACGAACACCCGGCCCTCGCGGATGCCGTCCAGCACGGCCGGCATCGACAGCGCTTCGGCATGGACCACCGTGGTCGGCGCGCCCAGCGCCGCGCCACCGGCGTCGGTGGTCTCGCGCGGCGCGTCGTGATTGTCGCTGCCGCCGATCGCGGTCATCCGCCGTCCCGCCGAAAGCTGGCGCTCCCAGAACGGGATGCCCGACCATTCGCTGTCGGCGTCGGCGCCATTGACCACTTCCACCGCCTGGATCCGCGACAGATCCGTCGTCTCCGGCGCGCTCCAGCCGCAGCCCATGCAGGCTTCGCCGGACGGGCGCACGGGATGGTTGATGGAAACGATGCCCTCCCCGTCCACCTGCGCCAGCACCGCGTTCCAGTCCGGCACCTCCTTCGAACCCACCCGGAAATCCAGCGGAGCGATGCCGCCGATCCAGTTGGCGTGGCCGCTGAAGGTGGTGATCTCGCGGCCCGGCATGAGCAGCAGGCGATCGAAATACGGTTGCAGTTCGCGCAACCCGTTGGCCTGCGACGTCGTGTTGTGGTCGGTGACGGCGATGAAATCCAGGCCGCGTTGCGCGGCCACCTGCGCGGTCAGGAACAGCGGACAGGGCACGCGCACGCCGGCCTGGCTGGCGCAGCCGCCGTCGCTGTGGGCATCGTGCATGTGCAGGTCGCCGCGATACCAGCCGGCTTCCCGCCGCAATGGCGCGTCATCGCGCGTGTCGTCGAACCAGATGCGCGCGGTGTAACGGTCCCGCGCATCGGCCCGGACGTTGGGAAAACCCAGCAGCAGCGACCAGCGTCCCGGCGTGATCGGACCGGGCAGATAGGACGGAGTGGCATCGGTCGCCGCCACCGTGAAGCGTCGCTTGTTGCCGCCGCTCCAGCCACGGAACCCGTCCTGGCCCCGGAAGCCGTCCGGTCCCAGCAGGCCAAGATCGACCGTGGTCCTGCGCTCGCGTCCCGTGTACTCGAACTCCACGGTGATGCGCCGGGTTCCCGCCGGCACATCGAACGGCAGCAACCGATAGGTCTGGTGATCGCCGCCCTGGATGCTGCCTTCCAGTACCTGATCCGGAACCTCGTCGGCACGCGCGATGAATCCGGTAAAGATCAGCAGACCGGCCAGCGCGGCCGACAACACGACTCTCATGGAACGTCTCCGGGGACGGTGCCCGCGCGGGCGGTGGATGCGATCAGGCGCACCACGGGCCCGGTTCCGGCCGGGCCCGTGGTGTCGCCATCAGAAGCGGTACATCAGCGCCAGGCGATACGACCGTCCCAGCAGCGGACGCGCGATGAAGGTATTGGCGCCCGCGTCGCCACTGGCCACCTCGCCCGCGCGCGGGTTGCCTTCCGTCAGGCCCAGCGAGTTGTCGAGGTTGTCGACGTAGCCGTAGAGCGACCAGCGATCATCGATGTCGTAGCGACCGCTGAGGTTGATCACGTCGTAGGACGGCAGCCGCACGCTGTTGGCGGTGTCCACGTAGCGCTCGCCCTGCCGCTCGTAGGAGGCCTGCAGGCGCAGCTTTCCGCCGGCCAGGTTGAAACCCGGCACCACCCGCAGGCTGTTCTTCGGCACCCGGATCAACTGGTTGCCGACGAAGTCGCGCAGCACCGGCTGGCCATTGACCACTTCCGTATAGCGCAGCCCGCGATACTCGGGCTCCTGCACGGTCGCGGTCATCGAGATGTCGAACCAGTCGACCGGGTAGTAGGCCGCCTCCAGTTCCAGGCCGAAGGTGCGCGTGTCCGCGAACAGTTCCTGTCGGGTGGAGGCGCCGGTGTTCGCGTCGAACACGTAGTTGCTGTAGCCGACGTTGTCGTATCGGGTGAAAAACGCGGTGGCGAAGAGGTCGAACGTCTGGTGGGTGAACTTGTAGCCGATCTCGCCCAGATCCATGGTCTGGATCACCGGCTTGGCGGTCGCGTTGGTGATGAACGAACCCAGGTTCGGCAGGCGGAAGGTCGAGGTCCAGCGCGCGAACAGGCCCGAGTACTCGTCGAACTGCCAGTTGCCGCCCAGCGTCCAGCCGACCTTGTCGAAATCGCGGTCGTAGGTCGAGAAGCGGCCGTTGCCGATCCACATCTGGCTGTCGGTGATCGGTCCGGCACCGGTGAGGTTCGGCTGCACGCGCCCTTCCACCCAGCCCTCCACGTTGACCTTCTCCCAGCGCACGCCGCCGTCGATGCGCAGCTTGTCGTTGACCTGCCATTCGTCGGCCAGGTAGAACGCGTGGGTCTGCGAACGGCCGCTGGCGTTCTCCCATTCGTAGCCATAGCGCCAGACGCCGTGGTCGCTGATCGTGGCCACCGGGTTTCCGCCGGCGTCCACCGCCACCAGGTCCAGCAGACGGGCGTTGTCGCGCGCATCCAGCAGCACGGTGGAGGAATAGCGATCGAAGTCCTGATCGACCTTGGCGTAGTAGTAGCCGAAGGTCAGATCGTGGGACTGGCTGCCGAACTCGAACCGGCGCGATACGCGCGCATCGTTCATCAGTTCCTTCACCGGCGCGGTGACACCGCGCAGGCCGCCGATGACGATCAGGCCGTTGCCGTTCTGATTGGCGGTGTCGTAGACCTGGCCCGGCGCGTTGGCGTAGCGGAACTGCAGCGCGGTGGCGCCGGGATGGCGGGCCAGCAACGCCAGGTTGTCGCGGTTCGTCAGAAACGAGCTGGCGCTCTGCAACGCGTTCGGGAACATGCCGTTGCGCTGGGTCTCGGTGTCGTTGTAGCGCACGCTGTCCACGAAGCGCCAATCGCCGAAGGTCTTGTCGAACTTGACCGTGAACTGGTCGCGCTTGACGTGGGTGCCCTCGCCGTTGTCGAAATCGTAGATTCCGCCATCGGCCATGCGCATGCGCACGTGTTCGGTTTCCGGTCCGGCCAGGGTGCCGTGGTTGCCGTCGAAGCCCGGGACCGCGCGGATCTTCCCGCCGGTGGTGCGCATCGGGATGCCCAGGTACAGCATCACCTTGTCATCCATGTGCTTGACGTCGAAGGACAGGCTGCCACCGTCCAGCGCGCGCACCAGGTTCAGTCGCACCTGCCCGCCGTCGTTGGCCTTGAAGCCGGGATCGCGCACGCCGTCGTCCTGGCGGTAGTAGCCGCCCAGCGACAGCTTCCAGTCCTGGCCGACCGGCGTGCCGACCCAGAAGTCGCCGCGATGCAGGCCGTAGTCGCCGATCGTGTACTTGAACACGCCCTCGGTGCGATCACCCGGCTGGCGCGGAATGTAGTTGACCGCGCCGGCGGGGGCGTTGGAATAGAAGATCGAGGATGGGCCGCCGCGCACCACTTCGATGCGTTCGGTGGTCTCGTCCAGGCGGAATGCCTGATCGCCGTTGAGATAACCCAGCGCGGGGTCGTGCTGCACCGGCATGCCATCGTCAAGCAGGGTGATCGAACCGAAACCATCGACCGGCACGCCGCGCGCGCGGACGTTGCCGCTGGCCTCGCCACCGGACGCCTCGACCCAGAAGCCCGGCACGCTCTTCAGCGATTCGGTGACGCTGGTGGGCGCCTGCAGGCGCAGGCGTTCCTCGTCGATGCCGGTGATCGAATAGCTGGTCTCGGCCTTGCTGCGCTCCTTCACGCCGGCGCGGCCGGTGACGATGACGGTATCCAGTTGCTTGGCACTGGCGGTCGTGGCGGTGGCCGCGGCCTCCTGGGCATGGACGGGCAGCAGGCCGGCGGTGAAGCAGGCGCCGGATGCGAGGACGCAGCGAATCGAACCGCCGAGGCGGTGGAGGCGTATGGGCATGGTTGTTTCCTGGGGGAGGAAGAGCGATCGCGCGGCGACAGGGCCACGCCGTGATCGACGGGATGGTGGCCGGCTGATATGTCGTCGGGGTGACCGCGGCGGGTCAATCCGATGACCACCGCGACGCCGATCCCGCTTTTCCGGCGCCCCGCCTCTCTCCGCTCACGCACGTCCGGCCGGGATCGGCGATAATCCCGCGATGTCTCACGATACCCACACCGACCCGCTGGTCATTGCGGGAAAAACCTACCGTTCACGCCTGCTCACCGGCACCGGCAAATTCAAGGATTTCGAGGAAACCCGCCTGGCCACCGAGGCCGCGGGCGCCGAAATCGTCACCGTCGCCATCCGCCGCACCAACCTGGGCCAGTCGCCCAACGAGCCCAACCTGCTCGAGGTGCTGCCGCCGGATCGCTACACCATCCTGCCCAACACCGCCGGCTGCTACACCGCCGATGACGCGGTGCGCACCTGCCGGCTGGCCCGCGAACTGCTGGACGGCCATACCCTGGTCAAGCTGGAAGTGCTGGGCGATCAGAAAACCCTGTATCCGGATGTGGTGCAGACCCTGGCCGCGGCCGAGCAACTGGTGGCCGACGGCTTCCAGGTGATGGTCTACACCAGCGACGATCCGATCCTGGCCCGCCGGCTGGAGGACATCGGCTGCGTCGCGGTGATGCCGCTGGCGGCGCCGATCGGTTCCGGCCTGGGCATCCAGAACAGGTACAACCTGCTGGAAATCATCGAGAACGCCAAGGTCCCGGTGCTGGTCGATGCCGGCGTGGGCACCGCCTCCGACGCGGCCATCGCGATGGAGCTGGGTTGCGACGGCGTGCTGATGAACACCGCCATCGCCGGGGCGCGCAATCCGGTGCTGATGGCCAGCGCGATGCGCAAGGCGGTCGAGGCCGGCCGCGAGGCCTTCCTGGCCGGACGCATCCCGCGCAAGCGCAATGCGTCGGCCTCCAGCCCCATCGACGGCCTGATCGGCTGACCCGATGACCGATCCGTTCTCCAGCCCCGGCGCCAAGACTCCGCCCAAGCCGTTCACGGTGGAGGAAGGACGGCGCCAGATCCGCAGCTTCGTGCTGCGCCAGGGCCGCTTCACCGAAGCCCAGCAACGCGCCTTCGACACCCTCTGGCCGCGCTTCGGGCTGGATTACACCGGTCTGCCGCGCGACTACGACGCGGTGTTCGGCCGGCAGGCGCCGCGGGTGCTGGAAATCGGCTTCGGCAACGGCGAGGCGCTGCGCTTCGCCGCGGCGCAGGATCCGGAGCGCGACTACATCGGCCTGGAAGTGCACGCGCCCGGCGTCGGCCGGCTGCTGAACGCGCTGGCCGAGGACGGCAGCGATCACGTGCGGCTCTACCACCATGACGCGGTCGAAGTGCTCCAGCACGAGATCGCCGACGGCTCGCTGGATGAAGTCCGCATCTACTTCCCCGATCCCTGGCACAAGAAGCGCCATAACAAGCGCCGCCTGATCCAGCCCGGCTTCGCCGCCCTGCTGGCGACCAAACTGCGCGTCGGTGGACGCTTGCACGCGGCCACCGACTGGCAGGACTATGCCGAACAGATGTGGGACGTGTTCGACGCCACGCCCGGCCTGCGCAACCGGGCCGGCCCGCGCGGCCACGTACCGCGGCCACCGTGGCGGCCGCAGACCCACTTCGAGACCCGCGGCCAGAAACTGGGCCACGGCGTCTGGGATCTGGTTTACGACCGGGATTAGGGAATAGGGATTCGGGATTGGACGTCTTCGCCAAATTGCCTGACAACCGCGCCGACACCGCACCCGGCCCGCGCCACCAGCGCGCCCGCTCTACCGAATCCCAAATCCCGAATATCGAATCCCAGCCGTGATGACCACCGCGCTGACGCTGACCAACGACATGAAGCTCGTCCTCGGGCTGGTCGGCTTCACGATGGCGATGTTCCTGTTCGAGCGCATCCGCGCCGACCTGGTCGCGCTGGTGGTGCTGGTGATCCTGGGCATCACCGGCCTGATCGCGCCGGAGGAGATCTTCGGCGGCTTCTCCGGCAACGCGGTGATGAGCATCATCGCCACCATGATCCTGGGCGCCGGTCTGGACCGCACCGGCGCGCTGAACCGGCTGGCCTCCTGGCTGCTGCGGCGCGGCCACGGGGTCGAGCAGCGGCTGCTGCTGATGACCACCGCCATCGCCGGCCTCAATTCCTCGTTCATGCAGAACCCGTCGGTGATGGCGCTGTTCATGCCCGTCGCCTCGCGGCTGTCCTCGCGCACCTCGCTGTCGCTGCAGCGCCTGTTGCTGCCGATCGCGGCGGCCATCGTGATGGGCGGCGCGCTGACCATGGTCGGCAACTCGCCGCTGATCCTGCTGAACGACCTGCTGGTGTCGGCCAACAACAACCTTCCCTCCGGCATGGCCACGCTGGAGCCACTGCGCATGTTCGCGCCGCTGCCGATCGGTGTGGCGTTGCTGCTGGCATCGTTGCTGTACTTCCGCTACTACGGCGACAAGAAGCTGAAGGACGAAACCGAGACCAGCGTGACCCCGGCGCGCACCGAGAGCTACTTCGCCAACACCTACGGCATCGAGGGCGACGTATTCGAGCTGCTGGTCACCGCGGAAAGCCCGCTGGTGGGCATGTCGCTGGGCGAAGCGGAAGCCATGCACGACGCGCCGCTGATGCTGGCGCTGCAGACCGGCAACGACACCCGCCTGGCGCCGCCGGCGGACATGCGCATCTGGGTGGGCAGCGTGCTGGGGGTGATGGGCCCGCGCCAGCAGGTGGCCGACTTCGCGCAGAACCATTTCCTGCGCATGTCCTCGCGGCTGCGTCACTTCGGCGATCTGTTCAATCCCAGCCGCGCCGGCATCTCCGAGGCGGTGATCCCGCCCACTTCCAAGCTGATCGGCAAGACCGCCGCCGATCTGCGCCTGCGCAAACAGGCCGGCATCAGCCTGCTGGCGATCAACCGCGACAAGAAGGTGCTGCGCGAGGACGTGCGCAAGATTCCGCTGCGCGCCGGCGACATGCTGGTCTTCCACAGCATCTGGACCGATCTGCACCAGGCCGCCGAGAGCCGCGACTTCGTGGTGGTGACCGACTACCCCAAGGGCGAGCAGCGGCCGCACAAGTTCAAGATCGCGATGACCATCTTCGCGGTCACCATCATCATCGCCCTGACCTCGAAGCTGCCGGTCTCGCTGACCCTGATGACCGGCGTGGCCGGCATGCTGCTGACCGGCGTGCTGCGCATGGACGAGGCCTACGCGGCGATCAACTGGAAGACGGTGTTCCTGATGGCGGGCCTGATCCCGCTGGGCTGGGCGATGGACAGCAGCGGCGCGGCCGCCTGGGTGGCCGGGCATACCGTCGAACGCCTGCCCGAGGGCATGCCCGTCTGGCTGATCGAAATCGCGGTGGCGCTGCTCACCACCGGCTTCTCGCTGGTGATCAGCCATGTCGGCGCCACCATCGTGATGGTGCCGATGGCGATCAACCTGGCGCTGGCCGCCGGCGGCAATCCGACCGCGTTCGCGCTGATCGTGGCGCTGTCGGCGTCCAACAACCTGATGACCGCGTCGAACCCGGTGATCTCGATGGTCACCGGTCCCGCCAACTACACCTCGCGGCAGATGTGGCGCGTCGGTGGTCCGCTGTCGCTGATCTACACAGCGGTGGTGGTGCTGGCCGTCAACGCGCTGTTCTGGTGGAACGGCCGGGCGGGCTAGCCCCCTGTCACCGCGACTGCGGGAGCGACGTCAGTCGCGAACTGTTGCCTGAGCGGCCCCCCATGGATCATCGCGACTGACGTCGCTCCCACTGGCTGGCCGTGCGCGTCACGCCAGCCGCACCATCCCCTCGACCACCTGTACCGGCACGGCCCGCAGCGAATCGCCGCGGCACGGGCCGGCCACGCAATCCCCGCGCTGCAGTTCGAACGAGGCGCCGTGCGCGGCGCAGACCAGCAGGCCGTCCTTGCTTTTCAGGAACTTGCCCGGCGCCCAGTCCAGCCGGCGGCCGGCATGGGGGCAGACGTTCAGCCAGGCGCGCACTTCCGCACCCTGTCGATAGAGCAGCAGAGACTCGTTATCTCCGTCGATATCGGCTTCGACTTCGGCGAAACCGCCGTCTTCTATGCTGTCCAGCGCTATAAGGGCCATGGCCGCCTTAACGAACTTCTCACACCGTCATATTCTTGTCACCGGATACTGCTCGCCACCCGGCTCCGGCCGCATTGTGTCACGACCCATCGCCATGTTCGCACGCAGCTTCCAGTTCAATGCCTTCCGTTCCGCCTTCGCGCCGCGCAAGCCGCGCCATCCGCTGCTGCGGCTGGCCATCGGCCTGCTGGGCCTGGGCGTGCTGTGCGTGCTGGTGTTCTTCAGCGTGTTCGTCGGCGCGGCGATGATCGCCGCCGGCCTGCTCTACAAGCTGTTCAAGCAGCGCGGCAAGCCGATCGCGCGCGGCGGTGACCGCGTGGTCGAAGGCGAATACCAGGTGGTGCGCAAGCCGGTGCTCCCGCTGTCGCGCTGATCGCGCCGGACGCCTACACTCAGCGGCTGTTTTCCTGCCCGGCGCCGGCCGGCCGCTGACATGACCGATCTGTTTCCCGCTCCTTCCGTTCCGCGCGTCCCGGTGCGCGGTGGCGGCACCTTTCCGGTGCGCCGCATCTTCTGCGTCGGCCGCAACTTCGCCGATCACGCCCGCGAGATGGGCGCCGCCGCGCCGGCTTCGAAGGTCGAGCGCGGACAACCCGTGTTCTTCCACAAGCCCGCCGACGCCATCGTCACCGGCAACGCGGACGTGCCCTACCCGCCCGGCACCCGCGATCTGCATCACGAAGTCGAACTCGTCGCCGCGCTCGGCCACGACGCGCCGCCGGGCGAACTGGATGGCGTCCAGGCGCAGGCGCTGGTGATCGCCTACGGCGTCGGCCTGGATCTGACCCGGCGCGATCTGCAGGGCGCGGCCAAGGCCAAGGGCTTGCCCTGGGATACCGGCAAGGGCTTCGATCATTCGGCGCCGATCAGCGAACTCGTGCCCGTGGCGGAGGTGGGCGAGCTGGCACCGCGCAGCCTGACCCTGACCATCAACGGCGAGGTGCGCCAGCACAGCGCGCTGACGGATCTGATCTGGGACGTGCCCGAGATCGTCCAGGAGCTGTCGAAGCTCTACGCGCTCAAGGCGGGCGACCTGATCTTCATGGGCACGCCTGCCGGTGTCGCCGCGCTGCTGCCCGGCGATCGCTTCACCGCTTCGCTGGATGGCGTGGTCGAGCTGCGGGGCGCGATCGTCGGCTGAAGCGGGACCACCCACGCCCGAAAAGGATGCGTTCTTCACCGGCCACGGTATAGTTTCGCGCAGACGGGCGCGACCGCCCGGATCACGAGGACAACCAGCATGGGCATGATCAGCGAGTTCAAGGATTTCATCGCGCGCGGCAACGTTGTCGATCTGGCGGTCGGCGTGGTGATTGGCGCCGCCTTCGGCAAGATCGTCACCGTGCTGGTGGACAAGATCATCATGCCGCCGATTGGCCTGCTGGTCGGCGGCGTCGATTTCTCCAAATGGGTGTGGACGCTGAAGGAAGCCACCATCGACGCAGCCGGCAAGGAGGTTCCGGCCGTGGTGATCGGCTTCGGCGAGTTCATCAACACGCTGATCCAGTTCGTCATCGTCGCCTTCGCCATCTTCCTGCTGGTCAAGGCGGTCAACCGCCTGCACAAGAAGGCGCCGGAGGCGCCGGCCGCCACACCCGAGGACGTGCTGCTGCTGCGCGAGATCCGCGATTCGCTGAAGAAGTAAGCCACGACCTGTTTCACAATCGGGGAAAGCCGTGGGCTGCCAGGCTCGCGGCTTTCCCCTTTCCAACCCGCTCCCAGCCAGTTTCCAGCCTGACCCCAGGGGTACTCCATGCGTCTGACGCCGTTGTTGATCGCCCTCAGCCTGTCCTTGTCCGCTCCCCTCGCGCACGCCGCGCAGAAACCCACCCGCATCCCCGACGCCGCCCTGACCACCGCCGCGCAGTTGCGCGAGCAGGCGCTGGCCGACGACACCGGCTGGAAAGTGGTGGAATCGCTGACCACCGAGGTCGGCCCGCGCCTGGCCGGCAGCGAGGCCGACGCGCGCGCGGTGGCCTGGGCCACCGCCAAGTTCAAGGCGCTGGGCTTCGACAAGGTATGGACCGAGCCGGTGACCTTCCCCAAATGGGAACGCCGCAGCGAACAGGCCTCGGTGCTGGGTACGCATCCGCAGCCGCTCACCGTCACCGCGCTGGGCGGCAGCCCCGGCGGCACGGTGGAAGCCGAGATCGTGCGCTTCGCCGATCTGGCCGCGCTGGAGGCCGCGCCGGCGGGTTCGCTGGCCGGCAAGATCGCCTTCGTCGATTACCAGATGAAGGCGGATCGCTCCGGCAGCGACTACCGCAACGGCGGCGCGATCCGCTCGCGCGGCCCGTCGGCGGCCATCCGCAAGGGCGCCATCGGCTACCTGATGCGCTCGGCCGGCACCGACAACCATCGCGTCGCGCATACCGGCATCACCCGATTCGACGATGGCCTGACCCCGGTGCCGTCGGCGTCGCTGACCATTCCCGACGCCGACCAGTTGGCACGCCTGCTGACGCGCGGTCCGGTGAAGGTGCGGATGGCGCTGGACTGCGGCTGGGATGGCGAAGCCACCTCCTACAACGTGATCGGCGAGATCACCGGGCGCAGTCTGCCGAAGGAAGTGGTGGTCATCGGCGGCCATCTGGATTCCTGGGATCTGGGCACGGGCGCCATCGATGACGGTGCCGGTGTCGCCCTGACCATGGCCGCCGGACACCTGATCGGACAGCTGAAGCAGGCGCCGAAGCGCACCATCCGGGTGATCGCCTTCGCCAACGAGGAACAGGGCCTGTATGGCGGCCGCGCGTATGCGGAAAAGCATGCCGCCGACGTGCGCCTGCACCAGATCGGCGCGGAGAGCGATTTCGGCGCCGGCCGCATCTACGCGTTCAACACCAGCGCACCGGATTACGCCCGCGACGCGACCCGGCAGATCGCCGAAGCGCTGGCGCCGCTGGGCATCGAATACCAGGCCGACAAGGGCGGTCCGGGCCCGGACGTCAGTCCGTTCGCCGCGCAGGGCCTGGCCTGGGGTTGGCTGGCGCAGGACGGCACCGACTACTTCAACCTGCACCACACCGCCGACGACACCCTGGACAAGATCGATCCCAAGGCGCTGGCGCAGAACGTCGCCGCCTACACCGTGTTCGCCTATCTGGCGGCGGAAGCCGAGGGCGGTTTCGGCAGCGAACCCAAGCAGGTCAAGCCGCCTCAGGAATGAGCATTTCCTTTGACCGGGCATGAAAAAAGAGCGGGCCTTCCGGCCCGCTCTTTTTTTCCGCACGCGTCATCGGCGATGGATGCCGCGAGGGCGTTCCCGCTCAGCCCTTCGCGTGGCGCTGTCGCCACTGGGCCAGGAACACGGCCGTCGCCGACGCCACGTTGAGACTCTCCACCGCGCCGGTGCCGGGGATGGACAGACGGGCGTCGCAGGCCGCCGCCAGCTGCGCATCCATGCCCTCGCCTTCCGCGCCCATCACGTAGATCAGCCGCTCCGGCAGGCGCGCGGCGAACAGGTCATCGCCACCGCGCACCACCGTGGCCGCCAGCGAGAAGCCCGCGCCACGCAATTGCGCGATGGCGTTGGCGGTGTTGCCCAGCCGCACCAGCGGCACCCGTTCGGCGCCTCCCTCGGCGACGCGCGCGGCGGCGCCGGACAGCGCCAGCCCGCCCTGTGGCGGCAACAGGATCGCCGACACGCCGAAGTGCGCGGCCGAACGCAGAATCGCGCCGAAGTTGTGCGGATTGCCGACGCCATCCAGCCAGATGGCCGATGCCGGTCCGGCCGGAACCGTGCGCAGCCAGTCGCCCGGCGATTGCGGTTCGGCCTTGCGCACATCGGCGACGATGCCTTCGTGATGCTGGCTGGCGGCCAGGCGATCCAGGTCTTCCTCGGCCACCACCCGGTAGCCCACCCGCTGCTTCACGCACCAGGCCAGCAACGGCTTGAATGCCGGAATGCGCGCTTCGGTCAGGTAGATCTTGCGGATCGCTTCCGGCCGCCGTTCGAACACCGCGCGCACGGCGTTGATGCCGTACAGGCGAAGTTCGTCGCGCGTTCCCGCCGGCGCGCGCGGTTCATCGGCGTCCGCCGGCGGACGCGGTGCACGCGGCGGCCGGGAAGCCGGCGCGTGCACCG
>Ga0247823_10003629_pt1 | contig 12449 bp, 8 predicted proteins | sample 13C_PalmiticAcid_2_FD_192426 | JGI IMG/M metagenome (GOLD analysis project Ga0247823, IMG submission 192426) | Soil microbial communities from agricultural site in Penn Yan, New York, United States - 13C_PalmiticAcid_Day30 | ecosystem: Environmental > Terrestrial > Soil > Agricultural land...
CATCAGGTCTGACATCACGTTCCCACGTTCATCTACGTGGGAGCGTAGGGTGTCAGGCCGCGACGCCGAGCTCAAGGACGGGGATCACTGACCGCTTACAGTTGAACGGAGTTAAGTGATGATGATCTGCTTCATCGATACCGAATTCACGAGCCTGGGTGATCCGCAGTTGCTCTCGCTCGGCATTGTTTCAAAAGGAGCTCGACGTGAACCGCCAGGAGGGCATAGTCGCGACTCGCGAAGGCCTCCGATTTCCTTGAGGACACCCGCGGGCGTAGAAATGCGCCGAGGTCAGCAACCAAACGTGAAGCGATCTGCAGGCGGGAGACGACGATGAGTTCTAGGCAAAACCTAACCGCTGGCGATGGCAATGTGGGAGGCCGCGCGTTGATAGGGTGTATAGGAAGAGTCGCCATTGACGCCCCCCAGGGCTCTCGAAAACGGACAACGCGCAACGGCAGCGAAGAGATTGATCGGCGGCACCAGCGATTCAGCCGAGAGGTCGCTGAGGGCAAGCGAAGCGCTCTGAGCCTCATCGCCATTCCGGCCGCCCTAGCCAAGAGCTCAACAGTGACCTATCCCCTCCAGCCGTTTGGTGAGCCGCAAGAGTGGTGATCAAACTCTAACTCTATCGTGAGCTGCCTGACACACCACATCGCCGCGCAGCGTCTCGGCGATGTGGCGCCTGAGCGCGACTCGATCACTGGGCGCAAGGAACTCCTTCAGTCGCAACCACGTATCTGAGGCGCTGATTTGCCGTGGAGCTGGAACATCGGCTCGGCGATGACGGCTTCTCGAAAGACCCGCGAGGCGAAACTCGCGCTCCCACTCAATGGAAGTCCCGTGAAGTCGTTGCAAGTCTTCCCAGCAAAGGTGAAAGATCCAACAGCTTGCCAGCCACCAAGCTCTTCATGTCGCCGTCTCTTTGCCAGGTTCCATACACTGCGAGGAGCCTGGAGCGAAGGACCTCCTGCCGCTGCGTCTCCCGCAGAGACTTCCACACGATGACCTGAACCTCGCCCGTTTCATCCTCGAGGCTCATGAAGATGGTTCCGTTGGCGGTCTCCGGTTGCTGGCGAAGGGTGACGATGCCTGCGTAGCGGACCAGTCGCCCGTTCGGGCATCTGTCCAAGTCAGCCGCTGTGCGCAGGTTGCGTTTGGCCAGTTGCGGCCGAAGCAACGCAAGGGGATGACTGCGGAGTGTGAGGCCAGTCGTCGCGTAGTCGTGAACGACCTCCTCGCCTTCTAGCGCGGCTGGAAGCTCAAGGAAAGCTTCCTCGATGGGTGCGTCATGAAGGAGCTTCGGAGCACGCCTGAGCGCCGAGGCGTCCCAGACCTGCTGCCGCCGATGCCCCGACAGGCTTGCAAGCGCATCGGCGCCGGCCAGGAGCCGCATGTCTCCCTGGTCGAGGTCGGCCCGTCGAGCCAAGTCATCCGCGCTGTCGAACGGAGCTTGAGCACGCGCGGCCGTGACCCGCTGCGCCGATGACTCCTTGAACCCAGACACCTGGCGCAGTCCAAGCCGCACCGCTGGCGGGCCCGGCAGGTCCTCCAGCGTGGCATCGAAATCGCTGTGGCTCACGTCGACTGCTCGCACGTCAACCCCATGCCGCTTGGCATCCTGAACGAGCTGCGACGGGCTATAAAAACCGAGGGGGAACGAGTTCAGCATCGCTGCCAGAAACTCAGCCGGGTGGTGACATTTGAGCCAGCACGAGGCGTACACGAGGAGCGCAAAGCTTGCAGCGTGGCTTTCTGGAAAGCCGTACTCGCTGAAGCCGTGAATCTGCTTGAAGATGCCTTCGGCGAACTCTCGCGTGTACCCGCGCGCGGTCATCCCGTCTACGATGCGGGAGTAGTATTTGTCGAGCCCACCCTTACGCTTCCACGCCGCCATCGCACGACGCAGGCCATCAGCTTCACCTGGTGTGAATCCGGCCGCGATGATGCTGATTTGCATCACCTGCTCCTGGAAGAGCGGTACGCCCAACGTTCGCTCCAACGCCTCCTTCAACGCCTCCGATGGGTACGACACAGGAGCCTTGCCCTGACGCCTCTCCAGGTAGGGATGCACGGAGCCGCCCTGGATGGGGCCCGGCCGCACGATGGCAACTTCGATGACCAAGTCATAGAAGCACCGCGGCTGCATGCGCGGCAGCATGGACCGCTGCGCTCTGCTCTCGATCTGGAAGACGCCGACCGTGTCTGCCTTACAGATCATGTCGTACGTGGCGGGGTCCTCGGCGGGGATGTCCTGCATCTCAAAGACGTGCCCCTTGCGCATTCCAATGAACTCGAGCGTGCGCCGGATGGCTGAGAGCATGCCGAGCGCAAGGACGTCCACCTTGAGGAGGCCCAACGCGTCGAGGTCGTCTTTGTCCCACTCGCAGATGGTTCGGTCCTCCATCGCCGCGTTCTCGATGGGGACCATGCGGCTCAGAGGCCCCTTGGTGAGCACGAAGCCACCGGGGTGCTGCGACATGTGCCGAGGCATGTTCATCAGCTGCGAGGTGAGTGTCATCAGCTGCTGGACCGCCAGTTGGTCCGGATTGAGACCAACCTCAACGAGCCGCTCCTTCATGACCTCCCGACCGTCCCACCACATGAGGTTGCCAGCCAGCGCGTCGAGGGTGCCTGGCTCGAATCCAAGAGCCTTGCCCACATCCCGAATGGCTGACTTCGGGCGATAGGAGATGACCACCGCCGTCAGTGCGGCGCGGTGTCGCCCGTACTTCTGATAGAGGTACTGGATGACCTCCTCACGTCGCTGGTGTTCAAAGTCGACGTCGATGTCCGGTGGCTCGTTGCGCTCCTTGCTGATAAACCGTTCGAACAGCACGCTCATGCGTGCAGGATCCACTTCGGTAACGCCAATGCAATAGCAGACGACGGAGTTCGCAGCGCTGCCCCGCCCCTGGCAAAGGATGTGTTGCGACTGGGCGAAGCGCACGATGTCTGCAACGGTCAGAAAGTAGTGTTCGTAGCTCAGGTCCCTGATGAGCTCCAGCTCGTGCTCGATCTGGTGTTGAACCTTCGCTGGCATGCCGTTGGGCCAGCGGCGGCCTGCACCTTCGTACGTGAGCTTGCGCAGGTACGAGGCTGGCGTCTCGCCGACGGGCACGACCTCATCGGGGTACTGGTACGCCAGCTCGCTCAATGAGAAGTCGCACCGGGCAGCAACCTGCAGTGTCTCGGCCAGCAGGTCTGGCGGGAAGGTCTGAGCCAAGCGCAGCCGCGTACGCAGATGCCGCTCGGAGTTGCACTGCAGCTCCAACCCACACTCGGTCAGCGGCTTGCCGACACGAGTGGCGGTCATCACGTCCTGCAGTGGCTTGCGGGAGCGCACATGCATGTGGACGTCGCCGCTCGCAACCAGCGGTATGGCTGTCAGCTCACTGGCCTGGCGTAGACGGTGGAGCCACATCTCATCGTCGATGACCCTGTAGAGTTCAACCGCGAGCCAGCAGCGCCCGGTGAAGTTGCTGAGCAGCCATCGTGCGATGGTGGCCAGCTGTTCTTCCGAGCAAGAACGCTCGGGCGAAGCGAGAACGACGCAGTGCCTAAGTTCGTCGGAGTCGATTTTGTCGATGCAGAGCGAGTATGTCCCCTTGGCAGCGGTGCACCTCAGCTTCGTGATGAACTCGCAGAGGTTCCCGTAGCCTTCGAGATTGCACGCCAGCACGACCAGCGTGAATGGAGCGTCGCACTGGACCAGGAACTGGCTGCCGATGAGGAGCTTCAGTCCCTTCTCCTTGGCAGCGACGTGCGCGCGAACGACGCCCGCCATGCTGCACTCGTCAGCAATAGTCAGCGCCGTGTACCCGAGGTGATGCGCTCGTTCGACCAGCTCCTCAGGGCGGCTCGCGCCTCGCAGGAACGAGAAGTTGCTCAGACAACGGAGCTCAGCGTACTCGGGTATGGAAAGGTGAGGGCGGGTGCTCATGCGAACGACCCCTGCAGGTACCAAGCGGTCTCATCGCTGGCCAACCGCTCCTGAAAAATCCAGAGAACACCGCAGTGGTCGCTGAGTGCAACCCAGTAGTCCCGCACCACGTTCTTCGTGCCTTCGGCATCTCCGTCCTTGACGCGGTGCCACCAGCCGCCTTCAACACGATGCGGACCGGTCAGAAGATGAAGCGGGCCCTGGTACATCGGCCTGTTGCCTCGCGTGGCCAGGCGCAACGGCTCCGGCAGCACGAAGGTGGGCTGAGGGATGCCGCTGGTGCGGGTGCGCTTCTTCGTGACCGGCTCTGGTGCAGGCTGCCAGTGCTGCATCCATTCCAGCCGATGGTCCTCGACCAGCACCGGGCGCAGCACGCGTTCGGGGCCCAGGCGGGCGGCCACACGCTCGAGAACCAACGTCAGCGACTCGCCTGTGCGGACGGTGTCAGGCAGGAGGGAAGCGCTGCGCTCCTCCAGCGAGTGCACGTCCAGGGCTTCGAGCTCGAGGTCTCCCGCCGGCGCGAGCAGTTCGACCTTCGCCAGGGTCTCTGCGAGGAGCCTGCAGAGGTGCTCGAGGTCTCGCATCGGGGCTGCCGTTCGAACGATCAACTCGCCACCGGTGCCGGCAGCCTTCGAACGCATGGTGTCGTGGGCCCAACGAAGTGCGAAGACTGTAGTGCCCGCATGCCGGGCAGCAAGCCACCCGCACATCGCCATCAAGAGCCGCCGGGCCCCGAACAGAAGGGCTGGCGCGAGCTCGACGCGGGACATGAGCTCCACCCGCAGCTTGAAGCCTTCCGGGATGGTCAGCCAGGTGTGCGCCTCGGGCCGTAAGCCGTAAGCCTGGTCGATTGCGCCCAGCAGTTCCTTGTCGAACCGTCGACTGACGCCGCCGCGCGGGAGCTTGCGAATGTCGCCCAAGGTTCGACACCCCAGCTGCGTGAGCGTCGTCAGGTGTTTGGATGTTGCACGGAGCGTCTCCATCGGGAGCTCGTCGAGGAGCTCGCTGATGGGCTTGCGGAAGCCATTCTCCTTGCCGAGCCTCGCAAGGGCAATGGCTGCCAGGCTGGTCGGCGCCCAGGCAACGGCGACTACACCGAGGTCTGCAGCTTCCTGGACGACACGGTCACGCAGAGCCCGTTTGCCGCGGAACAGCCGAGTGCTGGTCTCCACCTCCATGACGACGGCTTCATCGACGACGGCAACGCGGGGCGTGAACTGCAACGCCCAGGTGCCGAGTCCTTGAAGTGCATCACTGGACGGAGGCGTGCTTTCGGGGCCGAGCGGTAACAACAGTGCTGCCCACAACATCGGCAGTCACCTCGCGAGAGATCAGACGGCTGGGCTTGCGCAGCCGCGGCGTCAGAACGGAATTCAGGCCGCCGGGCACCGACGGCAGCACGAGAATGCCATCATGGACGGGACCACGACGTTTGAACACGTTCACGTGCAACTCCCAGTCGAGCCCAACCGAAGCGTGGACCCGCAACGGGGAGGCGGAGGCTTCGTGACGAGCGGCCTCCGGTCGACAAAGGAAGATCGGGCAGTCGCAGGCCTGAGCGCACACCTGCAGCCGGCGAAGCTGTTCCTGACGTGCCTGCGGAAGCCACGCAACGATGGCGCCGGCCGAGTTCGATTTGATGAGCTGTTCGGTCACCCAGAGGCGTTCTGCCGGCAACTCGGCCTGGACCCAGACCAGTTGCCGTTCGTCCAGGCCTTCGTGAAGCAAGCCCGGCAGATGTGGGCGGCGCGGGGGACCTACGACCACCACCTGACCGCCGTCGGCGACGACGCGGCGAAGGGCTGGCCCGAGGAGGCGCCACTCCAATACGGAGGGCTGTGCCGCCAGTACCTCCGAGACGGATCCGAGGGGCCAGCCGCCGCCAGGCAGTTCGGCGTCGAGCGAAGCCCAGCCGGACGTACGCACCGACATAACAGTCCGGCCCAGCTCGTTTCCGCGCCACAGTGCGGCCTCGACGGAACGCGGCAGTTGGCCGGGAGCAAGCTGCTCCCTCGGCGGGGAATGCGGCGGTGACTCGAGGTCATCGAGCCAGTCGAGTGCGGGCGGAGGCATGGTCATTCATGGCTGTATGGATATACAGTATCATTCCAGTCCCCACCTGTCGATTGGGGTCGGCGTCGATTCCGCACAGTTCCGAGCCTGTCCTACAGGCGCGGCAGCGGCGCGGGCATCTGCGCAATCGCAGGGCCCTGGTATGCCTTCTCTGCTTGATCGCGACCGAGTTGGCCAGCTGCAGCGCACCTGCACGGGTTGCCGGGGCGGATACAAAGGCTGGGGAGCTCGACGCGCATCGAGCGCTACGATTGCAGCAACTCGGAGGCAGTTCGCCATGTGCTACAGCGCCCAGATCCGCAGCAACTACATGACCTTCACCCGCATGTTCGGGGCGACGATCAGTCTCAAGGAGTTCGCCGACTTGTTCTTTCGGCGAGCGGAATCGAAGTCGCGCATTCCGAAGGCGCTGGAGGCCGAGTTCGACAACCCGTCGACGCCTGAGGAAGCCGAAATCAAGTCGACCATCGACGCCTACCGCGCGGAACGTCAGATGACACTCGAGCAGGAGCTGTTCGCACAGAAACACCGACTCGTGGAGGCTGAACGCAAATTGCAGACAAAGCCTACGAAGGATGCTCTCGACAGCCAGCGCATCGCCACCGACAAAATTTCGAAGGCGCAACTCGATCTGAGCGATCTCAAGCGCAAGGACCTGCTCGACCGCGACCACCGCATCTTCCCTGGCTGGTATGCGCCTGTAATGGTCGTACAGGGCGGCCAGAAAGTCGTGATGCCGATGCGGTACCTCTGCCGTCCCGAAGGAGCGCATCCGTCGTTCGACGTCAAATTCAGCGGCTGCTACAACGCCCGCAGGGACAACCTCGAGAAGTTCTGGAAGAAGCAATTCGGATACACGCACGGCGTGATTGCCCTCAGTGGCTTCTACGAGAATGTGAAGAGGCATGACATGGAACATCGCCCGCTGCGTCCTGACGAAGCGGCGGAGAACGTCATCCTGAAGTTCGAGCCGAACACCCACCAAGATTTGCTGGTTGCGTGTGTATGGTCTCTATGGAAGGGTGCGGATGGTGAGGAACTGCTCTCGTTTGCGGTGATCACCGACGACCCTCCCGCCGAAGTCGCCGCCGCGGGTCACGACCGTTGCCCGATTCCGATCAAGCGGGAGAACGTTGACGCTTGGCTCAACCCGGACGCAGCCAACCTGCACCTGATGCAGGACATCCTTGAGGACAAGGAGCGCCCACACTACGACCACCGGGTGCTCGAGAAGCTGGCCGCGTGACATCGCACTGAACTCGCGTATCGCGTGATCTTCTACCGTCTCCACGTCGAAGGCCTCCTTCCACATCCTTCGTACGGCAGCAGCTGGTTCTGTGCGGATGAGGGACAGCATTTCAGCGCGGGCATAGTTGTCAAGCAGTTGAAGCCAACCGTACATGAAAAGGATGGTCTTGAAGAAAATCACTTGTCGGCTCGCGTCTCGCCGGAGTTCCATCGCCAGTGCGTGGCCCAGACGCTTGGAGTGGAACGACTCCTCAATCCGATTGGCCATCGCTGCGAGAGCGAACGATGATGCGTCTAAAGAGAATCGCGCGACCGCGGCAACGAGCCTCAACAGGTCACCCAATCCAAGCTCGCGGAAATGAACACGCGTCAGATGAAGGAGGCAAGAGTATTCGAGTCTCGCCGGATCATCGAGCAGCGCGGCAAAGCGACGCTCAACCTCATCTTTGGCGAGCTGCCGTTCGACGTGGCAATGCCTTGATTCGGCGCACTGAAGCAACGACAGAAACTCACTCGCCGTCGCGTTGGCCTCGAGGAGCGACAGCATGCTCACCGGCACCTTGTGATGGCAAACGGTGTCCTTGATGTAGTGCAGCAGCACACAAACGCCGAAGTCTTCGTGGTAGAGCAGTTGGTGTTGAATCGTGTCACTCGCCGACGGAGAACCTGCTCCTGCCGAAAGCAGCGCCGAATGCAGCGCAAGCTCGCCTGATTCCAGGGCGAACACATCGCGAGCCTGTTCAAGTCCGTCCGCGCCATCGAGTTGGATGCGCAACATGCGTGACTACCTGAACATGTACTGGCCTCCCCAGGCCGTTGTTGTCAGATCGAGGAAGTGCGTGGCCTCGTGCTTGAGCAGGGCCCGAAGACCGACCGCGCGGTCGTCGAGTTCGGCTCCAGGAAGCCAATCAATCGCGCGCTGAAATGCCTCGAGGAACCCGCCGTCGTACCGTTCCAGCAGGATGATGTTCGACATGAAGTTGAGCGAGGCTTCATGGTCCGGGGTGGAGAGGAGGCCGTGCATACGATGACTATTGGGCGCGACCGCCGATCAGGCTCTAACCGGCACGCGAACCGGGAGCGCGGCTCGCGTCCAGTTCGTGGCTGCCAGAGCTCGCAGTCCATCTTCGTGGACCGCCGTATTGCCGGTCAGGCTGCGTAAGGTGCACACGATGTATGTCCGAATCGGCCGCGCCAAACTTGGTTCAAATGCCCTCAGGTAGGGCCTTGCCTGCAGTGCCCATGTGTCCCCCGCGACTCCATTGGGAAACGATTTCCGATGGATCTTTACCGGCGCCCACTTTCCACCGTTCTCGACCTGGGCCGCTTCGTAGCCGTCCGTGTAGTCCTCCCCGGTCATCGGCACCTTGCTGCTGATGTTGTCCCCGTTCAGCACACCAAAGCTCAGTTCGACATTCGCTCGCACGTACTCTGCACCTGCGGTGTGGTCCAGGGGAGGCGCATACACACAGGTGATGATCACTTCCGCTCGCAACTTTCCCTCGTGCATCAAGCTGGCAGGCAACGGGTACGGAGATTTTCGCCAGCGCATACCAGATGCCAGGTCGGCTTCAAATAGCAAGGTGAAGCTGTCCGGCGTGTCATACAAGCAGTCGAGCACGTCAAGAGGAAGGCCCGCCCCAAAGTACCGGCGCTCAGCGGTCGAGTAAGGTGGGGATGACAGTTGCGCGGCGTGGATCATCAAGGCCTTGACGAGCGCCGGCGAGGGCGATTGCTGCGTGTTCTCTAGGGATCGCCAAACGTGAGCGGCCATCGTGGCCGCAACCGGTGCAGCGAAGCTCGTCCCGAAGCTGTAGCCGATCATGTTGCTGGCCATGACGAGATGCATGCTCGTATTGCCAGGTGCCCACGGCGAGTGCACGTTGCCGCCTGCATGTACAAGGTCGGGCTTCGGTGTGAACACAGGGCCAGGCCCTCGCCGTGAGTACGCCGCAGGTTCACCAGCGGAGTTGAGCGACTCTGGTCCTGCGAGATGGCACACCGAGCCAACGGTCAGAACTCGGGTAGCCTCGGCGGGGCTGCCAATGCGATCCTGGAGAATCGCTCCTGCCGGCCAGATGCGGCGAGGAAGGTCGACGTAGTTGCCCGCAGCGACTACGAACAATACGCCGTACTTGTCGCTCAGACGGTCCAGCGCCATCGCGAAATCACTGAATGTCTGCTCGTCACATGGGCTAGGAACCCCCAACGAGAGGTTCCACACCTTGACATCCGGGCGCTTGGGGATCGCGTCCTTCAGCCGCTCAATCAGGTCCGATACATTTCCGCCGTTGGTCTCCACGCCACAGACGTCATGCACGAAGGCACCAAGGGAGGGTAGTTCATCGTGATTGGAGTTGAGCTGCCTTGCTGCGGCCACGAGCGACGCCACGTTTGTCCCGTGCTGGTAGTCGGTCTCGGGCGGCAACACATAGGGGTCCGAGCCGTTGATCCAGGGATGAACTTGAGAAGCGAGAGAGCTCACGCCCGTGTCGAAGATCCCCACTGTGGGGAGATCATGTGTCGGCGGCAGCATGAAACTTAGGGACGGCGCGACCCCCACTGGAAACACTGTCGCGGTGGGCATTGCAACCGGCTCGGGAACGATGCGACGTACGCCCGCCAGGTTTGCCAGCCGCGCGAGAACGTCGTCTGATGCTTCGGTTAGGCCGACCAGACGCAGGACCGACCGACCGAAGGAATCGCTGTCCAGCGGATCAAATCTGAGCCTAAACTCCTTGAGCGTCTCGAGCACCACCTCTTCCACTTGCGCGTTTGTATTCGCGTTGCCGTAGCGAAAGAGGCGCAAGATTGCTCGCCCACGCTCACGGAGCGTCCGGGTTCCCGTTGGCACTCGATAGCGCGGCCCCCAGGCTTCGATGGTGGCGATCGCGCTGAGATTCGCCCTGATCTTTCTCGTGTCGCGAAGTTGAATGACTTGGTCGAATGTCCCCAGGCTGCTGGCATCGGCCGCTACAAGCATTTCTTCGATGCGTTCGTGACCGGCAGGAAGCAACCCCGACTCGGCTACCAGCTCAGCAGGTCGGTGGCTCTTGGCAATTGCTTCTGGCCGCAGCCGCAAGATGAGGGTGCCAAGGCCATGACGAGAGGCTTGGACCTCATCGCGGATCGTCGCTGCAGCCTGGTTGAGCGTGCTCCGCAGTTGCTCCCGGTACATTCGATCCACAGGAACGAATTCCGTTGAACCGCCACCCGGCGCTACTCCCGAAAGATCCGATGCATGGAACGCGATTCGTTGAATCGGGTTCTCAAGTGTGGGTTGCTGACGGTTTGCTCCTCGCCGAGCCGGCGGTGTCCCCCGAGTTGCCATCGACCTTCTCCCTCGTGATATTCGTGGTCTGGCGCGTCGAGATGTTGTATAGCTGGGCGAGCGCGCGCAGTGAGAATCGCTCTGGCTGCCAGCGACGCAGCCAACGAATCTCGTCTTCTTCAGTACTGAGAACTTCCCCTCTTGCGAGTGCCATCCTGAGGCCAAGCCTGCGGAAGACGGTTTGAGGGTCCGCGGTGGTCTGACGCTTGAGGACAGCATCACGTTTACCGTCCAGGCTGATCTGCTCGATCAGCGCACCAGTGGCGCCGTCCGAGGCGTCGGCCAACGCATCGAGCTCGGAGCCAGACGGGGCCATCGCGCTAAGAAATTGCTCCCACATGAAGCGGCGTGCTTCTTTGGATGGGAGAGGCATGGGAAGGGTAAAGCTGAAGCGCCGCCAAACTGCCGGGTCGAGCAACTGTTCGTGGTTGGTAGCAGCCATGAGGACTGCCGAATCAGGGAGCGCATCGATGTTCTGAAGCAATGCGATCACGACGCGTTGCAATTCGCCGACATCACGCTCGTTGCCACGAGCTCCGGCCAGCGCGTCGAACTCATCCAGAAAGAGCACACACGGGGCCTGCTGGGCAAACTCGAAGACCCTTCGAAGGTTTCTGCTGGTCTGACCGAGCAAGCTGCTGACGAGGGTGTCGCAGCGAACTGTGAGAAGCGGCACTGCGAGTTGCGCCGCACACCAGCGCACAAGTTGCGTCTTGCCGGTCCCAGGCAGGCCGTAAACGATAAGCCGATTGGGCAGCGCTGCTCCGACACGTGCGAGCTCATCGTGATGCCGCACCCCTGCGAGGAAATCGCTTACGCGCCCGCGTAGGGCGCTGGGTAGCACGAGATGCAGTTCATGTGGCGCCGGACTGCTAACGTCCACGGTGTGGAGTTTGCTTTCCCCGTCGGTCGGAAGGCTGTTGAAACTGAAACCGCGGGACGCATCCTGAGCCGAGGCGAGCGCGACCGGTGCCCTAGCCAGACGCTCTCGGATTAAGCGGGCCTGTGTGCGATCGCCTTCTCCTTCCAACTTGTCCGCGAGCAAGCCCGCATAGCTCACAGCCATGCTGGCATTCGCCTTCAGGGCGCCGTCAAGGATTTTTAAGACTTCCGAGAGATGTTCCACCGGCGTGCTTCTGAGAGGGGTGTTTCAGTTTACCCCTCAAATGTCACGATTTCTCTTCGGCGCGTTACGCGTTTTCTCTAATTCGTCCCGGTCTTTCGCCCAACCGAATCGAGGGCTGGCGATTCGGACCCTGCTCACATAGCGCGCCAGCAGGTCCGTCACTGCAGAGGCGTCCCCTGGTAGTGCACATGGACTACTTCCCGCAGGCAAGCAGTTCCATGGCGAAATGGTGAATGCCACCGACGCCCGCAGCGCCATAGGTGAACGTGTTCGGCTTGGGCAGGTGGAGCCGCTAAATCGGGACACTAGCGTCTTGGGGGCCGCCGGCGTTTGCCCCTGTCGCGACCACGTCGGCCGGTGGACCCGAAGCAGGTCCGTCAGGGAACACGAACCACGCAACGCGATCGGGGAGAACCAGTGATGCCAGCAGTGCTCCCGACCGCAGGTTGGCTGAGGGCTTCACTTCAGCGTGGGATGGCCAGGTCTTCGTGAACTCCTCAAGACGGCACACTTCGTCCCCGACGGTCCACACCAGGTTTGATCCGCCGAGCATGGTCGACCGGCCGAACTGTCGGAAGTCATCGGTCAGGTAAGCGCAGCAACTCACGCCATCCAATCGCCACAGCTTGGGGTCCAGAGTTTCGCTCAAGCGCATGACTTCGGATGCCTTCAGGAGCACGGTGAGCGTTTCACTGGGGAACTCCACGAACTGCGGCACGCGCTCAAGT
>Ga0247823_10003630_pt1 | contig 12448 bp, 14 predicted proteins | sample 13C_PalmiticAcid_2_FD_192426 | JGI IMG/M metagenome (GOLD analysis project Ga0247823, IMG submission 192426) | Soil microbial communities from agricultural site in Penn Yan, New York, United States - 13C_PalmiticAcid_Day30 | ecosystem: Environmental > Terrestrial > Soil > Agricultural land...
GCAGTGGGCTGGCGGCGCTGGCTGGGCTGGCGGTGCTGTATGCCGCTGGCACCGGGCCCTTCAAGGTGGCCGCGGCTGCGTCCGAGTAGCGCATCCGGCGCAGTCTGGTTCCCCCCGTCTGCCATGTCCGATGTCTTTGAAGGACTCGGCCGGGCGCTGCGCGGCCCCGCCGACGTGCGCCCGGCGCGGCCAGGAGGCCTGGCCGAGGCAGTGAGTGCTGTCGCTCAGCACCCGTCTCGACAGCACGCACTTCTCTTGATTGGCTGGGCGACCGATGGGTTCGTCGCTGCGGTCGCTGACGGCCGCGCGCGCTTGCGGCGCAACGAACTGGATCGGCCGCTCACCCGAATGCACGACTGGCCGTGGATGGAGCGCTTCTGGGCATGTCTGTGTAATTAAACGAGACGGATCGGTGCAGTTTCTGTGGCTCGACCGGCAGTGCTGCGGGGACTGGGTGCAGCCTGACGCAGCGCGGCGCCTTGATCGAAAGAATGCTCGTCGCGGGGATCGCCTTGCCGCTCGATCAACCGAGATTGCACAGGGTGCATTCGGCGAATTTCCAGCATTGATCCTGCCTTCCCGCGCTTTGCCGCATCGCCTTGACCAAGGGCACACCCTTGCAAGGGTTTTCCCTTATCACATGGAACTTTCCTATTGCGGTACGACAACAAATCCGTAAACATTCATCAATGCGATACGAATCGTTTTGAAAACAGATTTCGAGCCGAATCGCAGAAAGTGGCAAGCCGGGAAAACACCCCTGTCGCCGGTCCATGCCGGATTCCAGAACATCACCAGGAGAAAGAATAATGGCCATCACGCTTCGTCGTGTTCATGATCACGGGCGGTGCCGAGCGCGCCTGAGTTGGGCTTCTGCCGCTGCTTTTCTGGCGATGCAGCCTGCCCACGCCTTTCCGATTGACACCGGCGTCCCCGGCGTTCGAGCGGTGTGGGACAACACCTTCAAGTACAGCAATGCGTTTCGGACCGAGTCGAGGTCGCAGGCGATTGTTGGGGGCGAGAACATCAACCCGGCGAGCCCTAACTACTTTCCCAACACCGATGATGGCTCCAACAACTTCAAGCGCGGATTGATCTCCAACCGGCTGGACCTGTTCAGCGAGTTTGACCTCACTTACCAGAACGTGGGCATGCGACTGTCTGGGGCGGCATGGTTCGACACGGTTTACAACCGGCGCAACGACAACGGCTCGCCCGATACGGTGAACCAGGTCTCGGTTCCGTACAACGAGTTCACGCGGGAGACGCGCAATCTGCACGGCCGCAAGGGCGAGTTGCTCGACGCCTTCGTGTTCGGAAAGTTCGATCTTGGCGGTCCGTCGCTGAACATGCGGCTGGGCAAGCACACCGTGCTGTACGGCGAGAGCCTGTTCTTTGGCGCCAACGGCATTGCGGCCGCGCAGGCACCGATCGACGCGGTGAAGGCGCTGTCGGTTCCCAACGCGCAATTCAAGGAATTCTTGATGCCGATCAACCAGCTTTCGACACAGCTGCAGTTGACACCCGAGCTGGCGGTGGGCGCGTACTACCAGTTCGACTGGAAGGCTGACCGCCTGCCGGGCGCGGGCAGCTACTTCTCCTCTGTCGACTCCCTCGGCGCCGGGCAGGAGCGCCTGATCGTGGGCCAGGTTCCGGGTGTGGGCCACGCAGCGTTCTACACCGAGCCGGAGCGCCGGCCGAAATCGTCGGGGCAAGGCGGCGTGCAACTGCGCCTGCGTGCCAATGAGGTCGACTACGGCCTGTACGCTGTGCGCTGGAACGCCCGTGCGCCCTCGGGCATGTATTTGCATCCATCGGCTGCGCCGACCCCGGCCCCGGGCGGCTTGCAACTGGGCACCTACCAGTGGGTCTATCACGAAGGCATCCAGGCCTACGGCGCCAGTGCGTCGACCTCTGTTGGTAACACCAACCTCGCGCTCGAAGTCTCGATGCGCAAGAACATGCCGCTGGACAGCGACAGCCAGGTCGATCCGCTACGGACGGGCGATAACTCCAGCAGGCCGCTCTATGCGGTGGGCAAGTCGGCCCATGTGCAGGTGAGCTGGCTGTCGTCACTGGGCGACAGCTTCATCTCGCGCGAAGCCGACTTCGTCGGCGAGCTGGCCTGGAACCGACTGTTGTCGATCACGAAGAACCCCGGCGCGATCACGCCCGGGACGACACGCGACGCGGCCAACCTGCGCATGGTCTACGAGCCGAAGTACCGGCAGGTGATCGACGGTGTCGACATCAGCGTGCCGATCGGCTTCGGCGTGGGATTGATCGGCAACTCCGCGGTGGTGGGTGCCTTTGCCGCCAAGAAGACCGGCGACGTAAGCATCGGACTGAATGGATCGTACCTGGACGTTTGGCGCTTCGGGCTGAGCTACACGCACTACTTCGGCAAGGCCGGGCCGTTCATCTACGGCGGCCACCACGTCTTCAACCAATCCAACGCGGACCGCGACTATGTGTCCTTCAACGTGCGGCGCACCTTCTGATCGCAGGAAAACTCTCATGAAACATCAATACACCTTCCTTCCGCTGGCGGCCATTGTTTGCGGCCTCCTTGCCACTGCAAGCACCTGGGCGGCGGTCAGCGCTGAAGAGGCAGCAAAGCTGAAGACAGAACTCACGCCGCTGGGCGGTGAGAAGGCCGGCAACAAGGATGGCAGCATCCCGGCATGGACCGGCGGCTACACCACGCCCATCCCGGGCTTTGTCAACGGTGGCAAGCGGGGCGATCCTTTCGCCAACGAGAAGCCGCTGTACAGCGTTACCGCGAAGAACATCGCCCAGTATGCCGACAAGGTGACCGATGGGCAGAAGGAGCTGCTGCGCAAGTACCCGGACAGCTACCGGCTGGACGTCTACCAGACCCATCGAACCGCAGCCGCGCCGCAATGGGTCTACGACAACACGCTGAAGAACGCCACTCGCGCGAAGATCGAGAACAGCATCGTCAGCGAAGCCTATGGCGGCATCCCGTTTCCGATCCCGAAGAGCGGAGAAGAGGTGATGTGGAACCACACGTTGCGCTGGCGCGGCGCGGCATTCCACAACCACTTCTCGGGGGTTCAGCTCACGGGTGAAGGCAAGGTTGTGATGACGGTGGAGGCCGACATGGACATCCAGATGCCGTACTACGACAAGAACGGCTCGTTGGAGAAATTCGACGGCATGTACTGGGCGATCCGCATGCGCAATCTCGGGCCCGCCATCCGCGCCGGTGAAGCCATCGCCGGAGTCAACACGATGGACCCTGCCAAATGGCAGGCCTGGGTCTATTTGACCGGGCAGCGCCGCACGCGCAAGTTGCCCAATGCCTGCTGCGACACGCCGTCTCCAGCCAGTGCCGGCCTGATGAACTTTGATCAGAGCGACGTCTTCAACGGCCGCACCGATCTGTTCGACTGGAAGCTCGTGGGCAAGCAGGAGATGCTGGTGCCGTATAACGTCAACCGGCAGCTCAAGTACACCTCGAAGAACCTGGTGAAGGGCAACCACATCGACCCCGACGCGCAGCGCTGGGAGCTGCACCGCGTGTGGGTGGTCGAGGCGACCCTCAAGCCCGGCAAGCGCCACACGCAGCCCAAGCGCAAGTTCTATGTGGATGAAGACACCTGGACCGTGCTGCTGGGCGATCACTGGGATGCCAATGGGCGCCTGTGGCAGACCGGCTTTGCCGATGTGGTGGTGATGCCGGACCTGCCGGCCACCACGCTCGCACAGAACGCGGGTTTCTACGATTTGATCTCCGGCGCTGGCTTCTTCGCTGGCGTCCAGGAGTTCGATGAGCAATACAAGATCATGCCCGGCTATCCGGCATCGACCTTCACGCCCGAAGGCCTGGCCGGCGACGGCGTGCGCTGACCCGCCCTGTGCCTGCACCGCCGCGCATGGCGGAGTGGGCACGCAAGCCGGGCGAAAGCCCGCTCGGCCTGGTCAACTGGCTGGGCAAGGCCGAGGCGCATGCCCGGCGCATGCATCACTCCAAGGAGAATCCATGACACAAGACGATCAGTTGACCCAGAACAGGGAGCTGGTGGCACGCTTCTTCCGCCTTGTGCCATTCGGGCCGGGGAACAACCTGCACATCCTCGACGAGCTGCTCTCGGACGATTACCTCCAGCACAACCCGTTTGCCGAGCAGGGCCGCGAAGGCGTGCGCCGGTTTTTCACCGAGTTCATGCCACTGCCTTTTGTGAAGATGAACGGCGGGGAATCGATGCAAGTGAACGTTCTGGCGGAAGGCGATCTTGTGGTTCGCCACGACGTGCGCGCACGCGGCATGCTGATAGACATCTTCCGGGTGCGTGACGGACAACTGGCCGAGCACTGGGATGCCTATCGCCCGGCGGTCGGTGCTGAACGCATCAAGGGCTTTTGACGGAAGGACGCAGGATGGACAAGGTAAGGCTCGAAGCCAACAAGCGCGTGGTCGCCCGGCTGTACGACGAGGTCGTCTACGGCACGGGCGACCGCACGGGCTTGATCGACGAATTGATCGGGCGGGACTACATCGCCCATCACAACCCGCACGTCGGGCCTGGCAGCGAAGGCCCGAAGGCCTTTGTCGAACTACTGGGCCCGCTGTCCAAGGGATTGGGCCCCACCGCAGGCGCCGAAGTGCGCTACATCTCCGACCGCGGCTTTGTCGTGCGACAGGAAGTGCGCGAGAACGGCGAGCTGATCGATGTGTTCCGCGTGTCCGACGGCCAGTGCCGCGAGCACTGGGCTGCGTTCCGTCCTGCTGCGGGACGGGACCGCCTGTCCGGCTACTGAGTCATCACCTGCCCCGTGACGGGCAAGTGATGCCGGGGGCACCGCCGCGGTGGTTCAGCGCACGGCTTCCGACTCGTCGGCGATCAACTTGTCCAGCAGGCGACGCACGCGAACGGCGCCTGCATCACCCGGCAGCATGACGGGCTTGAGCGACATCAGGTCGGCCCCTCCCATCGTGCGCTGGATGCGTTCCAGCATGGGCTTGTCCTCGTCGATGAAGGCATGCAGCATCTGACCCCGGATGACTTCGTCGATGGCTGCCGAATCGAGTGCACCGGTGCGGGTGTGGGTGTAAAAATAGTGAGTCGAGCCGGCGGACTCCGGCGTGATCAGATGGGCCGACCAGTTGTTGAGGCCTTCCTCGCGCGGCCGGCCGACGTGCGTGACGCCCACATGCAGCATCATCAGCGATGGCGCGTCCCAGCACATGTTGGCCCAGTGCTCCACCGGTTGGCCACCCGTCTGAAATTGCGTTTCGAACGCTGGTGGGCAGGGCCCCTCGGCATACCACCGGTTGGAGTGCACCCGGGTGTTGCCGTCATTGAATGCTTCGTAGATGGCGGAGTGGTGTCCATCGCTGCCGATTGACCCTGCATGCAGAAACTCGGGATGGCTCAGGTCCATCAGGTTGTCGTTCTCCAGCTCATAACTGGCCTCGACCGTGAAGTGGCCATGGATCGTCCGGAAGCCTTCGTGCGGCTGGCGCGACAGGATGGAGTAATCGGGGATGTGGCTCGCATCGGCCCTGGCCGGATCGCCCATCCAGATCCACACCGCGGTGTGGCGCTCGACAATCGGGAACGACCGCACGCGGGCCGCTTTGGGGATCGTGCCGTCGCCCTGCGGATTGGTGGTGCAGGCGCCGTCGCCGTTGAACTGCAGACCATGGTAGCGACATTGCAGCGAGCCGTTATCCATCACCTGCCCGCTGGACAGCGGCGCAAACCGATGTGGGCAGCGATCGAGCACCGCATGCGCCTGGCCCGTGGATTCACGCCACAGCACCACCGGCTCATCGAGCAGTCGGCGCGGCAGGCTTTTGCCGGCGGTCAATTCGTCGGACCAGGCGGCAACGTACCAGCAGTTGCGTAGAAATGGTTTATTCAATCTCGTCTCCTTTGTTTGTCGGGTGCCGATGCGAATCGCAGCGCTCTGCTGAGAATATGAATCGGGAGGATGGATCGTCAATCGCATTCACGCTGTTCGGCGTCCACGCGTTCAACTGGTTTTCGTTGAACGGAAATGCCTGCTGTCGCGTTCTCCATCGAGGGCGTTGCGAGCGACGTACATTCGAAAGAGCCATTGAAAGAGACAGGAACAACGACATGAACGACAAGACATCCATTGCGTTGCGGCTCGCGGCGCTGAGCGTCTCGGGACTCTCCGACGCCGTCGGCGGTGTGGGCGTGCTCAGCCCGGGTCTGCAGCGCTTCAGCGGCAGCGGCACGGTGGCGGGCCAGGCTCTTACGGCTGATTGCGCAGAGGGCGCACTGGGGGCCGTTTTTGCGGTGCTGGAGCAGGCGCAGGCGGGTGACGTGCTGTGCATGACCGCGCCGGGTCACACCGCCTATCTCGGCGACCTGCTGGCTACCAACCTGTCGCAACGCGGGCTGGCTGCGGTGGTGGTGGACGGCAACATCCGCGACAAGGACACGGTTGCCGGCATGCCGGTCTCGATCTTTGCGCGAGGCCTGTCGCCAGTGGCCCTGCGCCGCCCCGATCGTGGTCAGCCCATGGTGCCGATCGTGCTGGGCGGTGTCACGGTGAGCCCGGGCGACTGGGTGGTGGCGGACAGCGATGGGGTCATCGCCATCGCACCCGACCAGCTTGAAGCCGCACTGACCAAGGCCGAAGCGGGCGCCCGCATCGAGCAGCGCATCATGCAGCGCATCCAGGCCGGCGAGAAGGTGATGGATGCGGTGCGGGCGGAGGTTGGCGGTCGTTGAGTGAGCGCGTTCGACCGGCGAGGCAGATGCCGGGCGTCGGCAGTCTGTCGCGCGAGCCGATGCTGGCGCACAGCACCATGACCAGCCGGCACAGTGAAGGCCCCGCGAGGCTGATCGATCTTTGTTGACTGGACTGCCGCACGGAACGATATTCCATGCGATGGAAGTCAGTTCGAGTCCTGATCTGTCGGCCGCACTGGCCCATGAAGGACCATTGGTTCGCGGCATCGTGCTGCTGCGTCTGTTGGCCGCCGGTGGCCGGCGCGGCGTTGCGCTGACGCAGCTGGCCAAGACTGCGGGGCTGCCAAACAGCACGGTGCATCGCCTGCTGCAACAACTGCTGTCGCACCGGTTGGCCATGCAGAGCGAGAGCGCATCGCGTTACGTGATCGGGCCACTGGCCTATGAGCTGGGATTGGTGGCGGCACACCAGTTCGACATCCGTCAGCTGTGTCAACCGGCCATGGAGCGCCTGGCGCACGACGCGGCAGACACCGTCTATCTGGTGCAGAGAAGCGGCACCGAAGCGGTGTGTGTGGACCTGCGGCAGGGGCCGAGCGCAATGGAGTTCACGGCCCTGCAGATCGGGAGCCGGCGGCCGTTGGGTCTCGGTGCAGGCGGGCTTGCCATCCTGGCTGCGCTGCCACAAGACGAGGCCGATGAAATCGTCGCAGTGGTGCTGGGCGTGATCGAACGGGACTGGCGGCTCCCGGCGCCGGTCCTGCGCGAGTCGCTTCGGACCGCGCGGGAGCGGCACCTGGCGGTCGTCGAGAACCGCATCACCGCCGGCGTGACCGCGATCGGCTGCAGCTTTCGCGACAGCCTCGGCAATGTGTTCGGCGCCATCACGGTGGCGGGCTCCAGCGCCCGCATGACGCGTAGCCGCACGTCGGCCCTGGAGGGGCATTTGCAGGATGCCGCATCGGCCGTCGAGCAAGCGCTGAACGGGCACCAATGGGCCCAGTACACCGCGGGAGGCAGTGGTGCGGCCAAAGGCCATGACCCTGTCGGCCAGCCCAACGTCTGCCCGCCTGGTCCAAACTGAAAGCCCTCACGTCGGAGCCACCATGACCCGCGATGTCCAGTTCTGCGAGACGCCGCAGTTGCGCATCGCCTACCTCGCCGGCGGCCCGCCGAAAGGTAAGCCGGTGTTGCTGCTGCACGGCTGGCCCGACGACGCAACGACCTACGACATCGTCGCCCCCGCGCTGCAGGCCGGCGGCTGGCGCACCTACACGCCCTGGATGCGCGGCTTCGGCGAAACGCGCTTCCTCGATGCAGGCACGCCCTGATCGGGCGTGATGGCGGCGCTGTCGCAAGGCGCGCTTGACTTCGCGGACGCGCTCGGCTTTGGCCGCTTCGCGATCGTGGGCCACGACTGGGGCGCGCGCGTCGCGGCGGTGCTCGGCTCCACGCACGCCGAGCGCCTGAGCCACTGCGCGACACTCTCGGTCGCGTGACATCCCGGCTTGCTTGCCACGCCACCGCTGGCCCAGATCCGCGCCTACTGGTACCACTGGTTCATGGCGACTGCGCGTGACCAGGCCTTCGTGCGCGAACACGGCAAGGCCATCGCCCGTGAGATGTGGGAGACGTGGAGCCCGTCCGGCTGGTTCGACGATGCCGGGTTCGAGGCCGCGGCCCGCTCGTTCGCCAATCCTGACTGGGCCGAGATCACGCTGCACTCCTACTTGGTGCGCTGGCAGGAGGCCGAACCTGGTCCGCGCTACGCCGCACTGGCCGGAGCGCAGGTCAGGGCAAGCGCCATCGACGTGCCCACGCTGATGATTCGGGGGGATCAGGATGTGGTCGCGCTGCCGGAGCTCAGCGAGGGCAAGGCACAGTTCCACACGGCGGGTTACGAGCGTCACCTGCTCGCCGGCGTCGGCCATCTCCCAACTCGAGAAGCGCCGGCGCAAGTGGCGGCGTTGCCCGTCGATCTTCTTGCGCGCTCGTGAGAGGCTCAAGATCGGCACGGCCACCGGAGCCGTGCCAGCGGGCTCAGAGCCCGCCGAGCGCGACGTACTTGATCTCGAGGTAATCCTCGATGCCGTACTTCGAGCCTTCGCGGCCGAGGCCGGAGGTCTTGACGCCACCGAAGGGGGCGACTTCGGTGGAGATCATTCCCTCGTTGACCCCGACCATGCCGAACTCCAACTGCTCGACCACGCGGAAGATGCGGCCGATGTCGCGTGCGTAGATGTACGAGGCCAGGCCGAACGGCGTGTCGTTGGCCAGCGCAATCGCTTCGTCTTCGGTCTCGAAGCGGAACAGCGGTGCCACGGGCCCAAAGGTCTCGTCGCTGAAGATCAGCGCGTCATGCGGCACGTCGGTCAGCACGGTGGGCTCGAAGAACGAGCCGCCGAGCTTGTGGCGCTGGCCACCGGTGGCCACCTTCGCGCCCTTGGCCTTGGCATCGGCGATGTGCTCTTCCACCTTCTTCACCGCGTCCTCATTGATCAGCGGACCCAACACCACGCCGTCGTGCAGGCCGTTGCCCACCTTCAGCGTCGCGGTGGCGTCCGCCAGTTTGCGCGCGAAGGCGTCATAGATGCCGGACTGCACCAGAATGCGGTTGGCCGCCACGCAGGCCTGCCCGGTGTTGCGGTATTTGGCCGCGATGGCGCCCTTGACGGCGGCGTCCACATCGGCATCGTCGAAGACGATGAACGGCGCATTGCCGCCCAGCTCCATGCTGGTCTTCTTGATCGTCGGCGCGCACTGCGCGAGCAGCTGCGCACCCACTTCGGTAGAGCCGGTGAACGACAGCTTGCGCACGACCGGGCTGGCGGTCAGCTCGCCCCCGATGGCACGGGCCGCGCCGGTGACGACGTTGCACACGCCCTTGGGCAGGCCGGCACGCTCGGCCAGTACGGCCAGTGCCAGGGCCGACATAGGCGTCTGGCTAGCAGGCTTGATCACGCCGGCACAACCCACCGCCCAGCCGGGACCGGCCTTGCGGGTGATCATGGCGGAGGGAAAGTTCCACGGTGTGATGGCTGCGAAGACGCCGATCGGCGCCTTCTGCACGAGGATGCGGCGGCCATCGACGTTGGGCGGAATGATGTCGCCATAGACACGCTTGGCTTCTTCGGCAAACCACTCGATGAAGCCGGCGGCGTAGACGATCTCGCCGCGCGCCTCCACCAACGGCTTGCCTTGCTCGGCGGTCATGATCAGCGCCAGGTCGTCGATGTGCGACAGCATGAGGTCGTACAAGGTGCGCAGCACTTTGGAGCGTTCCTTGGGCAGAACCTTGCGCCAGCCCACCATCGCGCGCTCGGCCGCGGCGATGGCACGCTTCGTCTCGGCAGCGCCGCCGTTGGGCACGCGGGCCACCAGTTCGCCCGTGGCCGGGTTGCGCACCTCGATCGTCTGGCCGCTGTCGGCCTGAACCCATTCGCCGTCGATCAGCATGGCCTGGCGCAGTAGGCCGGGATCCTTGAGGTTCAGTGAAGTTGTTCCAGTCATCGCATGCGCCTTACAGGGGGTTGCGGCCGACGAAGAATTCTTCGTCCGTGCTGGCGGTCGGGTTCAGGCCGGCGGCTTGAGTGGCATTGCGCAGCATGACCATGTCGCGGCCGTGCACGCGAGCTGTGGGGTGGCGGATCGGGCCACCGTTGTATCCCTGCAGCCAGCTCTGGTACTTCCACATGAGCCGGTTCGACAGCGCGTGGCCGCCGAAGCCCACCGTGGCCACGGCCTTGCGCATCGGGTCGATCTTGTAATAGATCTCGGTGGCTTCGGCGAACTTGCCTTCGCGGATCAGCTTGTGTGCGCGCGGAATCCACGGACCGAAGAAGGCGCTGTAGTTGGTGCCGCAGAACGGGATGTCCATCACCTGGGCCAGCGGGATGTATTCGTACTCGAGCGGCGAGGAGATGACGACGTCCTTGTGGAACTCGCGGTGGCATTCGATCGCCGACATGATGTAAGGCATGCCGCCTTCGGTCTTGATGGCGGCCACGTTGGGGCAGTCGTCCACCAGTCGACGCAGAACCGACACCGGAATGTCGGCCGGGTGCAGGCGGCCAAAGCCCCAGATCGGCACCGGAAAGAGCATCACCGCGAGGTTGGTGGCATCGCAGATGGCCTTGCTGTACTGGTAGACCTCTTCGAACGACTTCGGGTAGAAGTGGGGAGGGTAGCCCAGCAGCACCAGTTCGGCGCCATTGGCTTCAGCGCGCTTCACTGCGGCGATGTTGTCTTCCAGCGTGTTGAACACCGCGTGGTGAACGACGATCAGCCGGCCCTTGGCCTCGTCGACCATGATCTGCTGAAACTGGTCATGCTCTTCAAACGACAGCGGCACTTCGGACACAGCGAGCGAGCCGACGAAGCCATGCTCGATGGTCAATCGCACGTCATGGCGGATCGCCTTTTCGTTCAGGCGCGTGAAGTCCGACGTCATCGTCGGAATGGTCACGTTGGCAACACCGACGAGGTGTTGACGGCCCCATTCGCGGGCTTCCTTCTTGGTATAGCTGGCCATATGAAATTCCTTTCAGTGTGTGCGGTACGGTGACCGTTGCGGTTAAAGCGACTTGGTGTCGAACTGGATCGGCAGTGGTGTGGCCAGTCCGGCCTCCAGCGCCTTGGTGAGGATCAACTCGGCCACGACGATGTCCTGCAGGCCACCGCCCACCGACTTGAACATGCGGGCCTTGGTGTTGGCGAGCCTGGCTTCAAGCGCGCCGGTCATCAGATCGGTGAGGCTGAAGGCCTTGTCACGGAATGCGAGGCCGGCCTTGTGGGCGGCGATCATGTCGCCGGTCTCTTCGAGAACTTCTTCCAGCATGTCGCAGACGATGATCTCGCTGCGGGCGACGACCGAAACGTCGATCTCGCGCTGCTCGGGCACGGTGGAGCCGATGGACACCACGGTGGCATCCGGATGGATCCAGTCGCCGAAGAGGATGGGCTCCTCGCCCTTCGAGCGGGCTGCGGCCAGCACCAGGCCGGCGCCTTCGACCGCCTCTTGCGCCGACGACACGCCGCGCGCAGGCACGCCAAGGTCGCGCGTGACGGCTTCGGCAAAGGCGGCGCGCCGTTCCGGCGTCGGGCTGAAGACGACAACCTCGCTGAGCTCGCGCACGGCGGCGAATGCGCGCGTGTGCATCGACGCCTCCAAGCCGCTGCCCAATACGGCCAGGCGAGCCGTGCTTTGGGGTGCGAGGCGGTCCAGTGCAGCGGCCGAGGTGGCTGCGGTGCGAAAGCCGGTGACCAGATTGCCATCGACAAAGCCGGCAATTCGGCTGCTCTGTCGGTCGAACAGCACGATCACGTACTCCACACCCCCAGTGCCAGCGCCCATTGCGGCGCCCATCAACTTGGCGCCGTAGTAACGGCCACCGGCCGGCACGGCCGGCAACGTGCGCAGCCATGTCTTGCCGGCAACGGCGACCGAGCGCGCGGGTGCGGCCTTGGGCGGGATCTGTTGGCCATAGGCCGCCTGAAGCGCATGGATGCCGTCGGCCCAGCGGAAGACGGTGCGGGACACGTCGCTGGAGACGAATACGGGAGAAGTTGTAGAGGGCATGTCAGTAGATTAATTAGACTATTGAAGCATGTCAATTAAAGATGGATAACAATTTGATCAGTGGCCTCACCTGAGCTTGCCAGGCACTGCGACCGAGGGTTCGCCCTGCCGCATCCTTCCGCGGCAGCGTCACTGAAGGTGCCGGCGCTGCTTCAAGCATGTGCAGCCGCTCTCGCTA
>Ga0247823_10003631_pt1 | contig 12447 bp, 8 predicted proteins | sample 13C_PalmiticAcid_2_FD_192426 | JGI IMG/M metagenome (GOLD analysis project Ga0247823, IMG submission 192426) | Soil microbial communities from agricultural site in Penn Yan, New York, United States - 13C_PalmiticAcid_Day30 | ecosystem: Environmental > Terrestrial > Soil > Agricultural land...
GGTAACATCGGAGACCGGTATTTAAACTGATGAACACGCTGAGTGACCCTGTTTTTTGAGATGTGCAGACCGGGCCTCCAAAACACAAGCGAAACAGCCCGGCCCCGCACTACCGCCCCATCTTCCCAAACAAAAGCCCAATAATCCCCCAAAAAGGTGTGGTTTGTTTTGCAGCCCGGAAAGCACATCCCAAAAAACAAACATTTTTACCGATCTCGCAACCAGAAACTCCGCATCGTGTTACCGTTTCCCATGCAATCCACCCCACCTTTGCACCCGCAAAACTTCCCCAATGAACAGATTACTGCTACTGACCCTCTGCTTTCTCTCCACCCTCCTCCTTCATGCTCAGGAGAAAGGACAGGGAGGCACTCTAAAAGGTATCGTACTCACTGAAAAAGGCGAGCCCTTGCCGCACGCAACGGTGGCTGTAAAGAAAGGCAGCAGCACCATCACCGACGCCACAGGCGCTTTCCAGCTCACCGGCATACCTGCAGGAAAACAGGAAATCACCATCAGCTCTGCCGGCTATGCTACACAGACACTGCCGGTGATTATTGAAGAAGGACTGGAAGCCAGTCTGAGCGTCAGGCTGCAATCCGAAGGGTTTCTGAACGAAGTAGTGGTAACTGCCAGCCGCCGCGAAGAAAGTATCAAGGAAGTTCCTTCTTCCGTGACCATCCTCTCGGCAAAACAGATCCGCGAACAACTTGCCATCAATCCCAATATCACATCCATTCTGGGTAATACGGTACCTGGACTGGGAACCTTCACCAATAAGGCCACCAATTCCGGCCAGACACTGCGTGGACGCTCCGTACTGGTGCTCATCGATGGTATTCCGCAGTCCACCCCACTGATGAACGGCAGCCGCGATCTACGCACCATCGATCCTTCGATCATCGAAAGAGTTGAAGTGATCAAAGGAGCTACCTCCATTTACGGAAACGGATCCGGCGGCGGTATCATCAACTTCATCACTAAAAAACCTTCAGGAGATAAGGCAATCAGCGGAGACACGAGGATCAGCACCAGTGGCAATATCGATCACTCCAGCAATACTATCGGTTACAGGGTGTCACAGACCTTGCATGGCTCCATAAAGAAGTTCTCTTACGTGATCAGTGGTGTGTATGATGAAACAGGCGTACAGAAAGATGCGGAAGGAAATGTGATCGCGCAACCTGATGGTCTCAGCGAAACGAGGCTCTTCAATGGTTTTACGAAACTGGGTTACCAGATCGATGAGAACCAGAAGCTGACCTTCTCTTTCAATTTCTTCAGGAGCCGCCAGTATGCGGATTATATCAATAAGGCGGGTGTATTCGGACAAAGCCCTGCTGTAGGCGTAAAGGGCATCGACCCCGGCGCGCCCGCAGGTACGCCGCATAGCCATAATATGTACCTGAACTATCAGCATACGAAACTGCCCTACAACAGCAGCCTGGAAGTAATGGTGTATGACCACAAATTCCAGAGCCTGAACCGCTATGTGGAAAAATCCACCGCATGGTATGGGCCCGGACAAACCTATATCCAATCATGGAAACAGGGACTGCGCGCCAACCTTAATACACCCTGGAAAATCAAGTCAGTTTCAGGTGATGTGACCTATGGATTTGACCTGCTGAAAGACAAGACCAACCAGGTGCTTACCGATGGGCGCATATACATTCCCGATATGAACATGTTCAATGCTGCTCCCTTTGCACAGGTGAAGGTTGATATAGCAGACTTCGTGTTCAAGGGTGGTATCCGGTATGAGAATGCCAATATCAAAGTGAAAGACTTCAATACCATCGCAAAAGGACAGAATGGGGAAGGCAGCCTGCCTATCAAAGGCGGCACACTCAATTACAGCGCCACCATGTTCAATGCCGGTATTCGTTATGCCAGATTCGATCTCTTCAACCCCTTCATCAGTTTCGGTCAGGCATTCGGCCTGAATGAACTGGGACGTGTGCTCCGCACTGCGAAAGAGAATACCCTGGATCAGATCACTACCGATCCTGTAATTACCAATAATTATGAGGCAGGTTTCAGCAGCCAGATCGGCCCAGTGAATATCCAGGGAGCATACTTCGTGAGCACTTCCAAACTGGGCGCCAACCTGGTGGAGCAGAACGGCATGTTCGTTACACAGCGCGAGCCCGAAAGAGTGTATGGATATGAAGTGCAGGTGGAAGCCCGCATCCTGAAGAATCTGCGCGCAGGTGGCAGCTACTCATATGTTGAAGGAAAGTCAGAAAGCGCCAATGGAACAAAAGTGTATATGAACGGAGAAAGGATCGCGCCTCCCAAAGCAACCGGCTTTGTAGCCTGGAATCCTACAGCAGCATTGAACCTGCAGTTCTCTACAGTCTACACAGGAAGCCGTAACAGGTTCCAGCCGCGGAATACCGGTCTGTATGGACTGAGCGAAGCGCCTGTGAAAGATGTGATCTATTTCAACTTCAACGGCGGGTACAGGATCAGCAGATCCTTCAATGTGGCACTGGGTGTTGAGAACATCTTCAATAAATCTTACTATCCTCCAAGAAGCCAGTACAGGGCACAGGATGTGGAGTATGTTATGGGCAATGGCGCCCGTTTCAACCTCAGCCTGGGCTTCCAGTTCTGATCAATGGAATAAATACAACAGTAAAGGCCAACCGGAACCGGTTGGCCTTTGTGATTCAGGAAAGTGGTCAATGTATATCGGTCTTCTTTTTGAATTGCCAGGCGCCAAGCGCTGCAAACAATCCTGTCATCAACAGGAAGGGCAAGAGCACTGTCGTCCACCGGAATGCAGGTGGTCCGGAGAAATATTCCATGCTGAATCCCTGCCAGTTGAGTTGCTTCGCATCCCTGTTCTCAAAGATCAATGGATAGAACTGCATGCGCAAGCGCTCGTGGAATTTCGCCGTACTGTCGAGAAACTGTAACTGGTTACGAAGTCCCGAGCCCGCTACTGTATTGAACTGCTGCTGTGCATGCAGGGATGGCACGAACCAGCCGATCCGCTCGCTGGCACGCTCACGCTGCCAGAGTTTTTCGTACATCTCAGTACTATGCTCCTGCGCATCATCATCCCCCATCTGTTGCATGGCGTAGTACCAGAGCCAGCTGAACTCACCTTCAGGTAATGGATATTTCCTGAATTGCGGGTAATGCGACCAGAATTTTTCCATCGTAGGACCTTTCTCCATATCCCATTTTTCATGATAGCCTTCGCGCTGTTCAACTACCGTATGCATAGCCTCAGGCACTGCATATTCCCTGATCAGGTAATTGTTCACGATGCCCGGCAATACGAACATCAGCAATATCCAGATGCTGAGTAAGCCGGCCGCATTCACGCTGCTGTTCTTCCGCAAAGACACTATCCATATGCTCATCGCAAACCAGCAAAGCAGGTAGAACACTGCTATGGCCGTTACTGCTGCAAATCCGCTGTTCAGTTCTATGGGAAGGATTATGATCGATAACAATAAGAGAACGCCCAGCACGGCATACACGGCAAGCATCCTGATGGCCAGTTTCTGCATGATCAGTTTCACCGGAGTGCTGCTCTGCACATGCAGCAGCTTCCAGGTGCCGCCTTCTTTTTCTTCAGAAACCAGGTTGTAACAGAATGCAATGATGAGTAATGGGAAGAGATAGATAAGTACGAAATTGAAGTCCAGGTTTCCTGCCAGTAATCCTGCAGGGTTGAAGAGGTCGGTATCGTAGCGCTGGTTCTCCAGGCCGCGGATAGTGATGCTTTGTACCGCGCTGTTCACATCGCGCTGTCCGATGGATAGTCCATTCAGGCCATCGGTTTTATTGGCAATGCCGAATTTCAGGTAGTAAAGCAGGAGGCCGATGTCCTTATTGAAAAACTCCAGGTTCCTTTGTATATGCTGTTGTTGCTGCTGTTCCGTGAGCGCTACAGTGGCCGCTTGTTTAGCGAGATGTTGTTTCCCCGCCAGGATGCTGATCACTCCTGCCACCAGCAGCAGGGATAACCCGATGATGGCGATACCGGAACGGAGGAATCGTTTGAATTGTAAGATGAACATGATCAAACCAGTTTTATTTTTTCAGAAAAAGCACCAATGCACAGGATCAGTAACAGGAGCCAGACCGTGAGTGCCAGTACCGATAATCTTTCTGCACGGAACGATGCAGCAATGCCGGCAGGCTGATATTCCAGTTTGGGCAGGCTCTTCCAGAAATCACTGCTGATGGTTTTATCCGCGGTCTTGTTATTGCTGATGTATTTCATCTGCAGTTCATTCATCTGCTGTGCCAGCCGGTACCTATAATCTTCAGCCTGCAACTGGAAATTCACGTAAGCGGTGAAGTCTGTGCCACATAAGGCCATGGATAAATTCCTCAGGCCAACAAAGGGATCGATGAAAGCTGTGGAAGCTGCAAACCTGTTCTGCTTTTCATACACCTTCATCAGTTCTCTGAAATGCTGGTTATATACTTCAGTGCTGATCCTCTCCCCTTCCCTCATCTGGAACCCACCGTAATTGAAAGGCAGCTTCTGCACGGAGTCTACGCCGTATACGGTGAGCAGGGAGTCTTTCAGTGCTTTGTAATAGGGATCGTTTGGATCATGGCTATCGCCCTTTTTCAGCAATTCTTTTTCAACGCCTGCCTCAAATGCGATCTTCGAAGGGGATGGATGCAGGTAACTTCCTATGGCGTGCGCACCGCGCGGTACCAGGATCGTGAAGAGCAACCAGATCCCTATCAATGATACCAGCGCCATCCTGCTGGTTTTGCACAATGCGGACACCAGCACGGCTATCAGGCTGATGATGGACAGGTAGATCATGTAGAGCAGGAAGAGCCAGCCCGATCTCAACAGGTCATCATCAGCTCCTGAAGACCTGCTGACGCGAATGAACAGCAGTATGGCCAATGCCACCAGCAGAAACGTTCCGCCGATCAGCAGAAGGCCAAGCGCTCTTCCGAATATGATCTCTTTCCAGGTAGCGCCTTGCCCCTTCAGGACGCGTAGTGTTCCGTTCTCACGGTCAGCTGCAACCGAACCGAACCCGATAAAGAACAACATGAGTGGCAGCAGCACCTGTAACACCATCGCCATGCTGATCTCACCGAAGCGCAGCAATCCTGTACTCAGACCGGCCTCGGAGAAATTCACCGAATTCTGTTTATGTGCTTCCAGGAAAACCACATTGCCGGTATAGCTTTCCAGCCCGAAGTCAAAGAAACTCAGGGAGGGCTTTGGCCGGAATGCGAGATAGCCATAATGCGCCATCCGGTGGGGATGTTTGTCAGGCATATTTTCCCAGTTCTTTCGCACGGTATCTTCATAAGCATGCCGCATCTCCACCTGTTGTTGCCAGGTGGCAGCACCATTCCAGGCGGCATAGGCAATCAGCAGGAGCAGCAGGCCGCCCAGCAACTGGTTGGCACCTGTCCTGAAGGCCTGCACGTACAGTTGCTTAGCAAACAAGATCAAAGTTTTCAATCGCATAAGAATTCAATTTATCAGAACCTGTAAGTGGCTGTGAACATGATATTCCGCGGTGCTCCGGGGAATAGCCGCAGGTAATTCTGTGCACCCAGCCAGTAGGTCTTATCAAGAAGGTTGTTGATGTTCATGGCCAGTTGCAGGTTGCTTTTACCCGGACTGTAATACACCGCCATATCCAGTAAAGTGTAGGCAGGTACTTTGAAAGCGCGGGTGAACCAGGGCACTTTATCTCCGCTGTATTGCAGTCCCACCCCAACACCCAGGTCTTTCATGGCTGTGGCGGCGGGGAAATTATAGCGGGTCCAAACTGTTCCGCTGTGAATGGGCGTATTCTGTTTTCTGGCGCCGATCAGCGTGAGGTCTCTTTCATTGGTGATCTCCGCATCGATATAACTGTATCCCAGACTGAGTTGCCAGCCAGGCATCAGGTAACCGGCCATCTCCACTTCAATGCCCCTGCTCTTCTCTCCTCCCCTGATGGCCAGTGAATCCGGATAGGCCGGGATATTGGCATTGATGAGGATATTCTGTTGCCTGACCTCGTAAAATGCCACAGTGAGGTTCATACGGCCCTTGAGCAGTGCGGCTTTCATGCCAGCTTCTTTAAGATCGCTCTTCAATGGCTCGAACTGCGCACCCGCCTTCAGTGATCCAGTATTCGGCATCAGGGTCACTGTATTCGATTGCGGCTGGAAGCCCTTGAAATAAGTAGCATAGAAGTTCACCGTTTTGGTTGCAGCCCAGCTCAGCCCAACGCGGGGCAGCAGCACAGATTGCTTTACAACGGTTTCAGCGCCGGCCTTATAGTTGGTGATATCTTCAAACCATTCCTGGCGAAGGCTCAGCAAGAGCGTGAAGCCATTCCATTGCAGCATTTCCTGCAGGTATACGGCCTGTGTACTCGTCAATGCAGCGGGCAGCGCCGTGCGTACATTGAATATGTAATCGGAATTGTTGCGGATGGTATAGTTGGGATTGCTGAGATCGAAATGATTCACATTCGGTTTGGGAATGAGTACGCCGCCATACGTGATGGTCTCGTAATCCGAAGCCCGCGCAGGATTGAAGCTGGCTGCCACTGTCCCATCCTTCAGCAGGTAGCCACGTGCAGCGTTCTGCCCGCCTCCTCTCAGTTTCTGCCAGCGATGAAGATCATAACCGGCAAGAATGGTATGTGTAATTTTTCCGGTCTCTATTTTGTAAGTGAGGTAACCATTGAGGTTATCGACATTCCAGTTCTGTTTACGCTGCACGAACTGCATACCCGCCAGGGAGCTGACAGGATTGTTATTAAGATCCACTCCGAAAGCGTTGGTGGTGCGGTGTTCCTGCAGGTCTTCGTTCCAGGTTTGTTTCATGTAAGAGATATTCAGCGAGAGCGCATCGGTGATACGTCTGCTGAAATTTCCCATGATGATGAATTCCTTCGATTTGAAATGATCATCCGGACCGGAGAGATTGAGGCTTACAGGTGTGCTCTTCAGATCGGTTTGTCCTGCTACAGCACCGAAGATCGGCTGCCCCCTGTCAAGGCTCCCATTCATATTGCTCAGGATGATCTCCGTATTGAAAGCAGTCCTGCTATCCGGGATCCATGAAAAGGAAGGTGATAAGAGAAAGGATTTGTTACTTACAAAATCTCGGAAGCTCTTCGCTTCCTGGTAGGCGCCGTTCACGCGGTACAATAATTTCTTCTCCTTATCCAGCGGTCCGGTAAAATCAAGCGCAGAGCGGATGGTGCTGAAACTTCCCGCACTCAGGCTGATCTCCTTCCGGTCAGTATCCAAAGGTTTTTTCGTAATGATATTGATGCTGCCGCCCGGGTCAACACTGGAAAAAGTAGCACTGGCAGGGCCTTTGATCACTTCCACCCTTTCTATATTGGCGGTGAGTGGCTGCAGGAAATAATATTGCCTGGTACGCATGCCGTTCAGGATCTGTCCTTCTTCATTCTGGCTTATGCCACGGATGGTGTATTGATTGTAATAGCTGCTGGGCGTTACGCCACTCGCCATCTTTACGGCATCCGCCAGTTGAAAGGCTCGCAGATCAGCGATCAGTTCTTTTGTAATGGATGAAACAGATTGTGGGATATCCTTGTTGGCTACGGCAAATTTGGTAGCGCCGAAAGAATAATCACTGGTGTATTTGCGCGCAGTGCGGCCCACCACTTCAATCGCCTGCAGGTCTTTGAGTGAGGGGATCAGTGTAATGGAAATGGTTGTTACACTATCGTGGAGCAGTACGGTCTGCTGATAAGGCTCAAAGCCCACAGCCGTGATGAACAGTTCAAAACTGCCGGCAGGCAGACTGGAGATGAGCAGCGAACCCCGCTCATCACTGACCGCAGCATGTTTTCGTTTCTGTTGTTTGAGCAGCACGGAGGCATGACTGACCGGAGTGCCGTTATCACCGGAGATCTGCAATTGCAGGCCGCCCTGCGCCATAGCGGAAACAGAGAAGATGCTTAATCCGATGAGGGTTAGAAAATATTTCATGTAATGGTTGGGGTTAAATGGTTTCGAGGTAGAGCTCCTGCAATTCGTTGGCAGTGAGATTGCCGTTATCAACGGTATGCACCAGTGCGCCCTTGCGCATGATACCGATGCGGGCGCCTACGTTCACGGCATTGAAAATATCGTGGGTAGCCATAAAGATGGTCCTCCCCTCTTTAGCGAGTGATTTGCAGATCTCCGTAAAACCCGCTGTGGCCCTGGGATCCAGGCCGGAGGTAGGTTCATCCATGAGAATAGCGCTGGCATTCTTGGACAATGCGATGGCGATGCCCACTTTCTGCCGCATGCCTTTTGAGTAGCCGCCCAACTTGCGCTGATGGGCCTCTTCCTGTAACCCTGCACGCAGGAGGAATTGCCGGAGGCTGTCTTTTGAATAAGTGAAGCCTGCAATCCTGCTGAAGAAATCCAGGTTCTCCACACCGGAGAGATTGCCATAGAGTTGCACCACTTCAGGAATATAGGCCAGTGCACTGCGTGTATTCTTACCGGAGGGTTTCACCTCTTCGCCATTCACCATCACCATACCACTGGTGGGTTCCGTAAAACCGAGAAAGAGATTGATAGTGGTGGATTTTCCTGCGCCGTTCTGGCCAAGCAGACAAAATATCTCACCGCGTTGAACAGATAAGTTCAGATCGGTCAGCGCAGCAATACCATTATATTGCTTGCCAAGCCCGATCGCTTGCAATACAGCCATGATGTAGTTGATTTAAAAAGTAAAATGCACAATAGCAGCTGGTATCTGGTACCGGCTATTGCAGAGAGGGCAAATATTTACAGCAGCTGGGGTGGCCCTTTGTTGGAGAAGGATGTCAGCAAAGGACAGATCGCAGTAACGCGATATAAAGAATAGCTGCCTGTAAGAATGGGTAATGAGGCAAGCGCGGGCATACTGCTGTCTTCCATGAAAACAGCATAATGATGCGCACAGATGGAACAGTGATCTCCATGCTGCCCCTGGATCTTTGTAGATCCAGGACCTGCATGATCAGAAGATTGAGCATCCGCCAACGCTGCAGCAGCGTGGGATGCATGGTGATGCCAGTACTGTACCGGTGTTGCAATGAACAGGTAGAGCGCCGTCAGGAAGAAGGCCAGAAGAAGGCGGTATCTCGGGTTGGCTATCAATTTACATTTTGCATCAGCGTTGCAAATATAAGAAAGAATGGAATAAGCGCAACTTTGTTGCAAAAAATTAATCAGGGAGTTGCCAGTCGCTCGCCTCCCGGCGAGTGACTTATATTGGTTCGCCTCCGGCGAACACTGCGTCGCCGGGAAGCGAGCGGCTGGGGGCCCTCCGATAATTAGATATTCGTTCCGCCATCGATCACAATGCCGGATCCTGTGATGTAGGCACTCTCAGGGCTTGCCAGGTAGGCCACCAGTCCGGCAATATCATCTCCGCTACCAAAAGTGTTCAGGGCATTGATAGACCGCTGCCAGTCCGCTCCTTCACCAGTTGAAGGATTCATATCGGTATCTACCGGTCCCGGGTGTACGAGATTCACCGTGATACCCTTCGGCCCCAGATCCCTTGCCATACCTTTGGTAAGACCGGTCAGCGCGCTCTTGCTCATCGCATACACACTTCCTCCCTGCCCGGCCACACGCTCCGCCATACAGCTGCCGATAGTGATGATGCGGCCGCCGCGAGGCAGGTGCTTAATGGCAGCCTGAGAACCAGCAAACACGGCTCGGATATTTACATTCGTATGCAGGTCGAATTCCTCCAGCGTGAAATCTTCCACTGATTTCAAAATAGCCACGCCTGCATTGTTCACGAGGATGTTCAGCCCGCCTAGCTCAGCGGCTGCTGTATCCACCGCTTGCTTCACGGCGTGGGGATCGGCACTGTCCGCCTGTATGGCAATAGCAGTTCCGCCCGCCGCTCTGATCTCATTGATGACCGTCTCCGCTTTCTCAGGAGAAGAGTTATATGTGATGGCCACTTTGGCTCCTTCCTTTGCTAAACGTTTTGCAATGGCCGCTCCTATTCCGCGGCTCCCTCCTGTTACCAGGGCTGTTTGATTGGATAAATTTTTCATACCCCAAAACTAAAATAGCATTGTTATATTTGCAGGTACAGCTAAAATTGTTAAGTACTAACAAAAAAGTAAGTATGCGGAAGAAAAACTCCACCAACTCCATCAATGAAGAAGCGATCCTCGCCAGTTGCGGCATGAGCTATACTCTTTCCGTATTGGGGGGAAGATGGAAACCCGCGATCCTCTTCACCTTACTGAAAGGCAAGCTGCGTTACAATGAATTGCGGAAAAGTATCGATGGTGTATCAGAAAGAATGCTGGTAGCGCAGTTGCGCGAGCTGGAAGATGACGGACTGGTGAAACGCATCATCTACCCGGAAGTGCCACCCAGGGTGGAATACATGCTTACTGATATGGGACGTGATACTGCCCCGATGCTCCGTCATATGAGCGCCTGGGGTAACAGGCACAGACAAACGAAAACTGCTTCCAAACCCACCAAAGCAGCTGCCCCTAAAAAAACAACAGCCTCCAGGAAGGAAGCTGCTGCAATATAGTGCCTGTTTATTTTTCTTATTCAAACGCTCTTACAATACCGAGCTCCAGCCCTCTCAGTTCGGCGAGGCCGCGCAGTCTTCCGATAGCGGAATAACCGGGGTTGGTCTTCTTCTTCAGGTCATCCAGCATCTGGTGACCATGGTCAGGCCGCATGGGGATGGAGGCATTACGATTACGCATCACCGTTACAATATTCTTTACCACACTGTACATGTCCACATTCCCTTCCAGGTGATTGGCCTCGTAGAAATTTCCATCTTCGTCGCGCTGCGTGCTGCGCAGGTGAATGAAATGGATACGGCTGCCCAGCCGCTCTACCATGCCTGCCAGGTCATTATCGGCACGAACACCAAATGAACCCGTGCAGAAGCAGAGACCATTGGCTTTGGAAGGCACTGCATCAAACAATGCTTTCACATCCGCTTCGGTGCTCACCACACGTGGCAGTCCAAAGATCGGATAGGGAGGATCATCCGGATGGATGGCCAGTTGTACACCCACTTCCTCCGCCACCGGCGCTATCTGTGATAAGAAGAATACAAGATTGGAACGAAGCTTCGCTGCATCGATGCCTTTGTACTGATCAAGTGCATGCTGGAACTGCTGCAGGGTGAAGCTCTCTTCAGAACCGGGTAAACCGGCAATGATATTGCGCTGGAGCAATGTTCTTTCATCGGCGCTCATGGTGGCCAGTCTTGCTTCCGCTGTGGCCAGTTCGGCAGCACTGAACTCCTGCCTTGCCCCTGTACGCTGAAGGATCAGCGCATCAAACGCAATGTAGGCGGCCTTTTCAAAGCGAAGGGCTTTGGAACCGTCCTCCACTTCCCAGGCCAGGTCAGTGCGCGTCCAGTCGAGCACCGGCATGAAATTATACGTAACGATATTGATGCCGCATTCCGCCAGGTTGCGGATGCTCTGCTGATAGGTCTTGATATAGAGCAGGTAATCTCCCTGCTGTGTTTTGATATGCTCGTGAACAGGGATACTTTCCACTACGTTCCAGGTGAGACCGGCCTTTTCGATGGTCTGCTTCCTGGCGAGGATTTCTTCCTTCGTCCATAGTTCTCCGTTAGGGATATGATGAAGGGCAGTAACTATTCCGGTAGCACCGGCCTGTCTGATATCCGCAAGGCTCACAGGGTCCGTAGGGCCAAACCAGCGGAAAGATTGTTCCATTCGGGGTAAAGCAACGCTCATAAAAGAATGCTGATGGTTATTTGTTCAAAGATAGGGTCCTAAAGAGAAACTCCTCTTCTCCAGGGGATGAAATCATCCTGCCCCAGTACCACGGCCCTGGGCTGTTGCCTTCCGCTGGCCACATCGATGATATAGTCGAGTATCCTGGAAGCCGCTTCCGGTATGGTTTCCGTACCACTGATGATGGTACCGCAATCTATATCCAGGATGTCCGGCATTTTTTTGAAGAGTGCTGTATTGGTGCTCAGCTTCACAACCGGGGCTATCGGATTACCGGTGGGGGTGCCCAGTCCGGTGGTGAATAAAACCAGGTTGGCGCCTGATCCAACTTCGGCCGTGGTGCTTTCCACATCATTGCCCGGGGTACAAAGCAGGTTGAGGCCTGGCTTGGTAACGCGCTCGGGATAATCCAGCACAGCGGTCACGGGTGAGCTGCCTCCTTTCTTAGCCGCGCCTGCAGATTTGATGGCATCGGTGATCAGTCCGTCCCGGATATTACCGGGAGAAGGATTCATGTAAAAACCGGAACCATCGGCTTCGGCCTTTGCATTGTACACGCGCATGAGCTCCATGAAACGCAGGGCTGTGGCCTCATCCACGCAACGATCGCTCAGCTCCTGCTCCACCCCGCAGAGCTCAGGGAACTCGGAGAGGATCACGGAGCCACCCATGGCCACCATCATATCAGATACATAGCCCAGGGCTGGATTGGCGGAAA
>Ga0247823_10003632_pt1 | contig 12446 bp, 10 predicted proteins | sample 13C_PalmiticAcid_2_FD_192426 | JGI IMG/M metagenome (GOLD analysis project Ga0247823, IMG submission 192426) | Soil microbial communities from agricultural site in Penn Yan, New York, United States - 13C_PalmiticAcid_Day30 | ecosystem: Environmental > Terrestrial > Soil > Agricultural land...
CCGAAGGCGGTTCGATGGCGGGACGGGCACTGCGGTCCGGGTACAGCACCCGCATCTGCGCGAGCCGTTCGGCCACCGTCCACAGTCCGTTGGACAGGTGCGTGACCCGCCGCGCCTTCGCAAGCGCCGCCAGCCAGCCGGTCCAGCCGTCGCGGTCGGCCACCTCGCGGTCGGTGACCACGCCCAGCGTGTTGAGCGCCTCGTGCATCTCGTCGGCATCGCGCACGCGGGGCCAGGCCTCGTCGCGCACGCTGTCGATGGCGTCGGGGTCGAGGCGGCCCAGGTCGTCGGCGCTGTTGGCATCCGTCAGGTGACGGTTGCGCACGGCCTGCGTGCGGCGTTCCTCGAGCGGTGCGTCGTCGAGGAAGGCGTACGGTTTCGCGTTGAGCACCTCGGCGGCCAGCGGCGACGGCGCGGCGAGGTCGCGTGCGATCACCTCCACCTCGCCCGACTCGATGCGCCGCAGCAGCGCGAGCCAGCCGTCCGCGTCCATCGCGTCGTGCAGGCAGTCGTCGAGCGTTTGCGCCACGAGCGGGTGGTCGGGGATCTGCCGCTCGCCCACGATGTTCTCGAGGCACGCCACCTGGTCGGGGAACACCGAGGCCAGCAGGTCCTCCGACTTCATGCGCTGCAGCTGCGGCGCCACCTTGTGCCCGCCGCGGAAGCGCGGCAGCGCGAGTGCGGTGGTGGCGTTCCACCGCCAGCGCACCGCGAACAGCGGCGCGTCGAGCAGCGCCTGCACCAGCACGTCGAGCGCGGTGTTCGAGTGCAGGTACTTCGCCACCTCGATCAGCGGGAAGCTGTGGCTCGTGGAGAGCGACAGCACGATGGCGTCTTCCGTGGCCGCGGCCTGCAGCTCGAAGTTGAACTGGCGGCAGAAGCGCTTGCGCAACGCGAGGCCCCACGCGCGGTTCAGGCGGCTGCCGAACGGCGCGTGGATCACGAGCTGCATGCCGCCCGACTCGTCGAAGAAGCGCTCGAACACGATGCGCTGCTGCGTGGGCAAGGTGCCCAGTGCGGCGGCGGCACGCTGCAGGTGGTCGAGCAGCTGTGGCGCCGCGGTGTCGTCGAGGCGCAGCGTGTCGCGCGCCCAGTCGCGGGCGGCCGACGGCGACGGCAGCGCGAGAAAGTCGTCGCGCAGTCGCGAGACCGCGGCCGAGAGTTCGTCGGTGCGCCCCGGCGCCTCGCCCAGCCAGAACGGGATGTTGGGCGCCGCGCCGTGCGCATCCTCCACCCGCACGTTGCCGGGCTGGATGCGCAGGATGCGGTAGCTCGTGTTGCCGAGCTGGAAGACGTCGCCCGCGATGCTCTCCACCGCGAAGTCTTCGTTGACCGTGCCGATGCGTTCGGCCTGCGGTTCGAGCGTGACGGTGTAGTCGCCGGTCTCCGGGATGGTGCCGCCCGACGTGAGCGCCGTCAGGCGCGCGCCCTTGCGTTCGCGCAGCCGGCGGTGCACGGCATCGCGGTGCACGTAGCCGGCGCGCGGGCCCTGGCGCGTGGTGAAGCCGTCGGACAGCATGCGCACCGTGGCGTCGTACGTCTCGCGGGCCAGGTCGGCGTACGGCGTGGCGCGGCGCACCAATGCGAAGAGCTCGTCCTCGTCCCACTCGCGGGAGGCCACCTCGGCGACGATCTGCTGCGCCAGCACGTCCAGCGGCGCATGGGGCACGCGCAGCGCGTCGAGTTCACCGCGGCGCACCGCGTCGAGCAGCGCCACGCATTCGACGAGTTCGTCGCGCGACTGCGGGAAGAGCCGTGCCTTCGGCGTGCCGCCCACCGCGTGGCCCGAGCGGCCGGCGCGCTGCAGGAACGTGGCGATGGAGCGTGGCGAGCCGAGCTGCACCACGAGGTCCACGTCGCCGATGTCGAGGCCCAGCTCCAGCGATGCGGTGGCCACCAGCACCTGCAGGTCGCCACGCTTGAGCCGCTGCTCGGCGAGCAGCCGCGCCTCCTTCGACAGGCTGCCGTGGTGCGCCGCCACGTTCTCGCGGCCGAGCCGTTCGCCGAGGTGGCGCGCGGCGCGTTCGGCCATGCGCCGCGTGTTGACGAACACGAGCGTGGTGCGGTGCGACAGCACGAGTTCGGTCACGCGGCCGTACACCTGCTCCCACTGGTCGTTCGACATCACGACGCCGAGCGGCGTGGGCGGCACCTCGAGGGCGAGGTCGCGTTCGCGCGTGTAGCCGATGTCGACGACCTCGCACGGCGCCCCGCCGGTGAGGAACTTCGCGACCACCTCGATGGGCTTCTGCGTGGCCGACAGGCCGATGCGCGTGAGCGGTTGCGGGCACAGCGCCTGCAGCCGTTCGAGCGTCAGCGCGAGGTGGCTGCCGCGCTTGCCGTTGGCCACCGCGTGGATCTCGTCGACGATCACCGAACGCACGGTGGCGAGCATCCGCCGGCCCGACGCCGACCCCATCAGCACGTAGAGCGACTCCGGCGTGGTGACGATGACGTGGGGCGGCAGCCGCAGCGCCTGCTGGCGTTCCTTCGCGGGCGTATCACCGGTGCGCACCGCGGTGCGGAGGGGCACGTCGGGCAGCCCGAGGCGCGCGAGTTCCTCGCGGATGCCCGCGAGCGGCGCCTCGAGGTTCAGGTGGATGTCGTTGGACAGCGCCTTCAGCGGCGACACGTACACCACCGCCGTCTCGTCCGGCAGGCCGCCCGGCTCCAGGCCCCGGCGCACCAGGTCGTCGAGCGCGGCGAGGAAGGCGGTCAGCGTCTTGCCCGACCCGGTGGGGGCCGCGACGAGCGTGTGCCGCCCGGCGCGGATCGCCGGCCACGCCGCCGCCTGCGCCGCGGTGGGCGCGGGGAACGTGCGGTCGAACCAGGCACGGACGGCGGGGTGGAACGGGGCGAGTGGCATGGTCGACCTCCGCAGATCGGGGTGTTCCGGCCGATCTCAACCCGCCCGGTCAGGGATGCGTCTTGGCGATCTCGCCGAACGCATGCCCCAGCCACAGCTTGAGCCGCTGGCGCTCCATCAGCCCGAGCCCCGGGCCTTCCGGCGCCGGCAGGTTGCGCGCGGACCAGAAGCTGCTGTTCTTCAGGTCGATCTTCTGCACCACGGTGTCGTGCAGGTGCTTGATGGTGATGACCTTGGCGCCGAACGCGAGGGCCTTGTCGAGCAGGCCGGACTTCTCGAGCAGGCTGAAGTCGTCGCCGCGCAGCTGGTTGAGCACCAGCACGTAGTGCAGGCGCTGGCCGAAGCGCTCCAGCAGGCGGGCGAGCAGGTCGACCGAGTCGCGGCCCGCGTCCATCACGTGCCAGTAGTTGATGGCGAAGCCGGAGAGGTCGGCCATGTCGAGCACGCCCGACTCCTCCATCCACTTGACCAGCGGCTCGTGCGTCTGCGCGGCGAGGTCGACGAGCACGCGGCGGCCGGGGGCTTCGGCGGCGCTTTCGATGATCTGGTCGAGGGCCTCGTAGCGGTCGATCAGCACGGGCGACGCGTAGTCGCTGTAGAAGCGCAGCAGCGAGCCGTGCGAGCGGTCGGTGTCGTAGCCGACGAAGGTCAGGTCGTGGTCGATGAAGTACTGCGCGAGCAGGCGGGACACCATCGACTTGCCGACGCCCCCCTTCTCGCCGCCGACGAGGTGGATCTTCGAGACCGGGTTCGTTTCGAGGGTGACGACTTGCATGGAGGGGTCCGCCGCTGAAGTGTTGGGCCCATTGTGCAGCACGGCCCGTGCCCGTTCGTTCAGGTCGGGCGGGCCCGCATCCGGCGCACCATCCACACCGCGAGCCGCTGGTAGCCGGGTCCGAGGAGGCGCACGACCTTGTCGGCCCACCACGCGTCGCGACCGACCAGCACGCGCCGTTCGTTGCGCTCCACGCCCATCAGGATGCGTTGCGCGGCCGCGTGCGACGACGTGGCGTTGAGCAGCTTGTCGAACTGGCGGCGGGCCGTCTCCACCGGCTGGCCGGTGTAGGCCTCGGTGCCCGGCGTGATGCGCGCGCGCCGCGCGATCTCGGTGCGCACGCCCCCGGGATGCACGCAGGTGGCGCTCACGCAGGAGCGGGTCGCTTCCAGCTCCATGCGCAGGGCCTCGGTGTAGCCGCGAACCGCGAACTTCGAGGCGTTGTAGGGCCCGTTGAGCGGCATCGACAGCAGCCCGAAGACGCTCGAGGTGTTGACGACGTGGCCGTCGCCCGAGGCGGCGAGGTGCGGCAGGAAGGCCTGCGTGCCCCACACGACGCCCCAGAAGTTGATGTTCATGACCCAGTCGAAGTCGGCCTGGGCCACTTCGGCGAGCGGAGCGCTCAGGGCCACGCCGGCGTTGTTGAACACGAAGTTCACGCGGCCGTGCTTGCGCACCACGTCGTCGGCCCACGCGAACACCGCGTCGCGGTCGGCGGTGTCGACGTGCGCGAGGGTCAGCGTGACACCGCCGGACGCCGCGATGCGCGCGGTTTCCGCAAGCCCCGTGTCGTCGACATCGGACAGCGCGAGGTGGCACCCGCGCCGGGCCAGTTCCACCGCGAGCGCGCGGCCCATGCCGGACGCCGCACCGGTGATGGCGGCCACCCTGCCCTTGAAACGGTCGCGGGCCATGGCGATGGCGTCAGCGGGGGTACGGGGGGCTGGCCAGCAGTTCGCTCACCCGCGTGCGCAGCGCGGCGGGCGTGACCGCGGCGGCCGGCACCGGCTCGCCGGCCACGAGCCCCACGCGGCTCCAGAAGCCGCGGCGGAACGGGCGGACCATCGCGGTGCCGCGTTCCACGCGCGAGAAGAACGAGCCCCACAGGTTCTGCAGCGCCATCGGGATCACGGGCACCGGGTTGCGCTCCAGCAGCTTCATCACGCCGGCCTTGAACTCGCCCAGCTCGCCGTCCTTCGTGATGGCGCCCTCGGGGAAGATGCAGACGAGGTCGCCGTCGTCGAGGTGGGCGGCGGCGCGGGCGAACGCCGCGTCGTACACCGCCGGGTTCTCGCGCTGCGAGGCGATCGGGATGGCCTTCAGCAGGCGGAACATGCCGCCCAGCACCGGCATGTTGAAGATGCGGTGGTCCATGATGAACACCACCGGCCGCGGGCTCGCGCCCATCAGCACCACGGCGTCGATGAAGCTCACGTGGTTGCACACGAGGATGGCCGCGCCCTCCACCGGGATGTGTTCGTCGCCGCGCACCTTGAAGCGGTAGATGAGCCGCGTGACCACGAAGGCGATGAAGCGCAGCAGGTACTCGGGCAGCAGCAGGAAGATGTAGCCGGCGACGATGGCGTTGGCGATGCCCACGATCAGGAACACCTGCGGGATGGTGGCGCCGAAGTGCAGCAGCAGCCCCACCGCGATGGAGCTCACGATCATGAACAGCGCGTTGAGGATGTTGTTGGCCGCGATGATGCGGGCGCGGTGGGTGGGCGCCGAGCGCAGCTGGATCAGCGCATACATCGGCACGCTGTAGAGGCCGGCGAACAGCGACAGCAGCGCCAGGTCTGCCATCACGCGCCAGTGGGCGGGCTGGGCGACGAAGGCCGACAGCGAGAGCCCGCTGGCGGGCGGCAGCCCGCGCGAGGCGAAGTACAGGTCGATCGCGAACACGCTCATGCCGATGGCGCCGAGCGGCACGAGGCCGATCTCGACGTGGCGGCGCGACAGCACCTCGCACAGCAGCGAGCCCACGCCGATGCCCACCGAGAACACCACGAGCAGCAGCGAGGCCACCTGCTCGTTGCCATGCAGCACTTCCTTGGCGAACGACGGGAACTGCGACAGGAACACCGCGCCGAAGAACCACATCCACGAGATGCCCAGCAGCGAGCGGAAGACCACGAGGTTGCCGTGCGCGAGCTTCAGGTTGCGCACGGTCTCGGTGACGGGGTTCCAGTTGATGCGCAGGCCCGGGTCGGTGGACGGCGACACCGGCACCGCCTGCGAGAGCACGCGCCCGAGCACGGCGAGCGCGACACACGCCACCGCGACCCAGGTGGCGCCCACCTCGGGCATCGCGATCAGCAGGCCACCGGCCACGTTGCCGAGCAGGATGGACACGAAGGTGCCCATCTCGACCATGCCGTTGCCGCCGGTGAGTTCGCGTTCGTCGAGGTGCTGCGGCAGGTACGCGAACTTCACGGGGCCGAACAGCGTGGAGTGCAGGCCCATCAGGAACACGCAGCCGAGCAGCACCGGCACGTTGTGCGTGACGAAGCCCCAGGCGGCGATGGCCATCACGGCGATCTCGAAGTTCTTGACGAAGCGGATCAGCGCGGCCTTGTCGTGCTTGTCGGCGAGCTGGCCGCTGGTGGCCGAGAACAGCAGGAACGGCAGGATGAACAGCGCCCCGATCACGAGCCCGGCCATCTCCGGCTTGAGCCACTCGACCTGGATCTGGTACGTCACCATCACGGTGAGCGCGAACTTGAAGAGGTTGTCGTTGCCGGCGCCGAGGAACTGCGTCCAGAAGAACGGCGCGAAGCGCCGCTGGGACAGCAGGGCGAACTGGTTCGGGTGCGGGGCGTGGCTCAAGCGGATTCCTCGGGGCGGCGACGGTTCGGGAAGGGTTGTAGCACCGAATCAGCGGATCGCGATGGGGCGGGACCCCAGGCCGCTGCGTTCGAGCCACAGGAACACGGAATCGGCGGTCACGGTGTAGATGCGGCCGCTGTAGCGGTACTTGTCGGGGTGGTCGTCGAACGCGATGTTGGCCTGGGTGACCCGGGCGCCCAGGCGCTGGAAGGTCGACAGGTGGATGGTGGCCGGCTTGTAGCCCTTGAGGTTCAGCCAGGACTGGGCGCGGTCGCGGCTGTTGGCGTCGGCGTCCTCGGCCATCGCGAGCGTCTCGAGCGCCCACTGGTTCGACTGCTGGTACTTCTTGCTCCAGACATAGGCCAGCATGCTGTAGTCGGGCGTGTGCAGGCGGGAGAGGCGGCCGTTGTCGCGCAGCACCGCCAGCAGGTGCGCCTGCACCTCGGGCTTCGGCACCACGATGCCGGCCTCGTAGTCGAACGGGTCGTCGAGGAAGAACTCGCCGAGGCCCTGGCGGAAGATCGCCGAGGTGTCGGTGCCGCATTCGTTGAGCTTGTGCACCACGCGCCACACCTCGCCGTCGCGGTACGCGAAGCCGAGGTGGGAGTAGCGCTGGCCGTACTCGCGCAGGTCCTGGCCCACGCGCGCGATGACCACCACGTCGGCGCTGCTGCCCTTCAGGTGCTGCTCCACCTTGCCGGCCAGCGCCAGGCCGCGGGTGATGGCCTGCGTGTCGGGGGCCTTCTGTTCGCAGGTCTGGCCCGCGTGGGCGGGGGCGGTCGCGATCGCGAGGGCCAGGATGAGACCGGCCAGCACGACGCCGGCCACGACACGGCGGGCGCTCATCGCGTCACCCGCTCGTTGTAGAGCAGCGCCTTGCCCACCTCGTTCGGGATGAACGCGATGGCCGTGCCGGCGGCCGAGAGCACCATCCCGGCGCCGACGGCGCTGGCGGTGACCGCGGTGCCCACGCCGACCGACAGGCCACCCACCGCGTTGCCGGCCAGGCGCACGGTGCAGCGCACGCCGGTGGCGACGCTCTCGAGCACCCACACCGCCCCGTCGACCGAGGCCTCGACGGCGATGACGGTGAACACGACGCCGGCCGACAGCACGGCGGACGGGCCGACCACCGAGATCGCGACCGGCAGCATCGAGAGGCCGGCACTCGCTTCCGAGGCGCCCGAGCGGTGCGCCTGGGCGGGGGTGTGCAGGACCAGGGCGGCGGCGAGGGCCGCGCCGAGGGTGAGTTGCTTGAGGCGGTTCATGGTGGAGGTCTCCAGGTGAAGTCGCGGGGTCATTCGAACGATTGGCCGCGGTCGGCCAGCTGGGCGTCGTGGGCGTCGCGCAGGGTCTTGGCCAGCGTGAACACGGACGAGATCAGGAACAGCCAGCTGACGCCGAGGAAGGCCTTGTAGGTCGGGTTGATGTCCATGCGGTACAGGCCCCAGGCGGTCAGGCCCATCGCCAGCGCGAAGCCGCCCCACACCACCAGCTTCCACATCGGGGTGTCGTTGCTGCGGCCTTCGTTGTCGCGAACGAACTTCGACAGGCCGAAGGCGGTGGAGAGGCAGAAGACGTAGCCCATGACCATGAACGCGCGGTCCAGGTCCTGGCCCGGCAGGTACGCGAGGCCGGTGGCGCACAGCGCGACGGCGAGGCCGAAGGAGACCCAGACCTGCAGTTTCCAGGCGCGGGTGTCGTGGCGGGCAGCGGGAGCGTTCATGGTCGTCTTCAGGGGTTGAGTGAACATGGCTGAATGGTCGTCGGTGACCGCCTTGGTATCAATCCACCTGAGGTGGGACGCACGCGGAGGTGCGTCTGGTATCGTCTGGCGATACTTTTGGAGCCTTGGCGATGAGCACCACCCTCGACCTCGTGACCACCCTGAAGGCCGAGCTGAAGGCCGCGCAGGTGACCTATGCCGACCTGGCGGAGCACCTCGGCATGTCGGAGTCGAGCATCAAGCGCATCTTCGCGAAGGGCGACATGCCGCTCTCGCGCATCGACGAGGTGCTGCGCGTGCTGAAGATGGACTTCGCCGAACTGGCCCGCAAGGTGGCCGACGCCCGGCCCGAACGCAGCGAGCTCACGCTCGAGCAGGAGAAGGCGGTGGTGGCCGACCGCGTGCTGCTGCTGATCGCCATCTGCTGCCTGAGCCAGTGGTCGCTGGAGCAGATCGTGGCCACGTACACGCTGACCGAGGCGCAGTGCCTCGTGTACTTCAAGGTGCTCGACCGCCTGGGCGTGATCGAGCTGCGCCCGCTCAACCGCTACCGCCTGAAGGTGGCCAAGACCTTCCGCTGGCGGCCCAACGGCCCGGTGATGCAGTTCTTCCGCACGCACGTGGCGGGCGACTTCTTCAGCGCGGGCTTCGACGACCCGGGCGAGATGATGATGCTGGTGCACGGCCAGCTGTCTCCGGCGGCGGCCGAGGGGTTCGTGGAACGCCTGCGCCGCGTGGGCCAGGACTTCGCACAGCAGCACGTGGCCGACCAGAAGTTGCCGGCCGACAAGCGCCGCGCGTTCACGCTGGTGGTGGGCATGCGCTCGTGGCTGTTCGGCGCGTTCAGGGACCTGAAGCGCGACGGCGGCGAGACGCTCAACGAGCTTCCGGAGGAGCCTGGGGCGGCTCGGCGTCCACGTTGAGCGCGCCGGTGAGCCGCATCTGCGAGCCGTTGCGGTACACGTCGAGTTCGAGCTGCGTCTGCTGCATCAGCGCGACCATCGAGCCTTCGTCGACCGCGCTCATCGCGGGCGTGTCGATCGAGTAGACAACGTCGCCGGCCTTCAGGCCCATGCGGTCGTAGCGGCCTTCGGGCAGCACGCGGTCCACGACGAAACCGCCGCGCGGGTCGGGGTGCACCTGCACCTCGTTGAGGAACGCGGCGGCCAGTTGCGGCCGCGCGGTGGTGAGCTGGCGCGGCTCGACGGCGGGCGCTTCGGGCTTGTCGTCGGCGCTGGCGGTCGAGGCGATGGTGGCCGGGCGCAGCGCGAGTTCGCGCGACTGCGAACCGAACCGCAGCGTGACGGTGTGGGGGTCGACGTGTTCGAGGCGGATGCCGGGGAACACCTCCTGCCCCACCGTGTACGTGGCCGGGCGCGAGGCCACGGCGATCACCGCGCCGCGCGGCGTGATGTCGAGGAGGGCGAGGTCGATGTCGGGGAACGGGGCGTCGCCGCGCACTTCGGCCTGGGCCTGGGCGAGGCGGTTCGCGGTGGCCGATGGCAGCGGGGCCGGCCGGTCGGGCGTGTCGTCCGGGAGGGACCACACGCCCGCGGCCAGCACCACGATGGCGGTGGCCGCGAGGCCCACCCATCGCCAGGGCGACGGGCGGGCGTTCAGGTGGAGGGACCCGTTCATCGGGAGCGACTCCGGGTCCGTCCTCGCCTTACGGCGTGACGCGCGACTTCAGCCAGGTCATCGTGGCCGGCAGGGCCCACGCGGCGCTGCCGTACTGGTAGTTGGCATCGACGGCGAGCACGCCGGTGCACTGGGCGCCGTAGGTGCCGAGGCCCATGAAGCAGTGGTCGGCGTACAGGTCGAGCACGTTGGTGTCCTTCACGATGGCCCAGCCGGAGCCGTCGGACTTGATGCACGAGGTGGGGCTCAGGCCGCTGCAGGTGATGCCGGTGACGAGCTCGGCCTGCGAGCGGGCGATGGCTTCGGTGCCGCCCACGAACATGTCGCGTTCGCCGTTGATGATGCGCAGGTTGCTGCCCGGTTGCGCGTGCTTGCCGTTGGCCATGCACGACTGCAGGTTGTAGGCGACGGTGTAGGTGGAGCCGGTGCCCTGGCCCATCGACGCGCGGATGCGGGAGTCATAGTCGCGCGACAGCACGGAGATGATCGAACCCTGGCTCAGGCCGCCGGTCACGATGCCCTTGGAGCAGTCGGCCTTGGCGCGCGAGCACAGCTTCGCAATGGCGCTGTTGACGTTGTTGGGGTTGAAGATGCACTTGGCACGCTGGCCGATGGTGGAGCAGGTGCCGAACGACGCGTTGTCGTATTGCACGGTGGCGGCCACGAAGCCCTTGGCCACCGCGGCGTCGACGGCGGCCGAGGCCCACGCGCCGTTGTACGTTTCGCCGGTGCCGCCGATGTGGACGTACACGGGGTACTTGCCCGACGCCGAAGGCTCCTTGCCGGAGATGCTGTAGGTGGTGCCGCAGGACGACGTGCTGCCGCCCTTGTAGGTCGCGGTGAAGCTGGATTGCGCGGCGGCGTACGACGACGCCATGGCGAAGGCACAGGCGAGGGCCGCCCGGATCAGGGTTTTCGTTTTCAAGGTCTGTCTCCGTTCTGGGTTGAAGACCGGGTCTTTGCCCGGCCGGCACGTTGAATGCGCGTGCTGGAACGAATCATGAACCTCGATTCACAGATTGTGGGGCCCGATGTTTAAGGACTTTCCGGGATGTCCGTAGTGTCTGGAAGAACGTTCTTCAGAGCACACCGCGCGCGCGCAGCGCCTGCAGTTGTTCGGCGGTGACCCCCACCTCGCGCAGCACGGCCTCGGTGTCCTCGCCGAGCGTGGGCGCGCGGCGCGTGATGCCGCCCGGCGTGGCGCTGAGCTTCGGCACGATGCCCGGCACGTCGACGGCGAGGCCGTCGGCCGAGACGACGCGTTCGATCATGCCGCGGGCCCGGTAGTGCGGGTCTTCGGCGATGTCCTTTGCGGTGTAGAGGCGCCCCGCGGGTACCTGCGCGGCGTTGAGCACCTCGAGCACCTCGGCCACCGTGCGCGGGGCGGTCCAGGTGCCGATGGCCGCGTCGATCTCGGCCACGCGGGCCACGCGCGCCGGGTTGCCGACCAGGGCCGGATCGTCGCCCAGGTCGCGCCGGCCGATGGCGGCCATCAGCCGCGTGAAGATGCTGTCGCCGTTGCCGGCCACGAGCACCCAGCCGTCGGCACACGGGTACGCGTTGCTGGGGGCGATGCCGGGCAGCGCCGAGCCGGCGGCCTCGCGCACGGCGCCGAAGGCGCTGTACTCGGGCAGCAGGCTTTCCATGCAGTTGAAGACGGCCTCGTACAGCGCGACGTCGATCACCTGGCCCACCCCCGTCGCGTGGCGGTGGTGCAGCGCCATCAGGATGCCGATCACGCCGTGCAGCGACGCGAGCGTGTCGCCGATGCTCACGCCCACGCGCACCGGCACGCGGCCCGGCTCGCCGGTGAGGTGGCGCAGCCCGCCCATCGCCTCGGCCACCACGCCGAAGCCGGGGCGGTCCTTGTACGGGCCCGTCTGGCCGTAGCCACTGATGCGCAGCATGATCAGGCCGGGGTTCGAACGCGACAGCGTGGCGTGGTCGAAGCCCCAGGCCTCCATCACGCCGGGCTTGAAGTTCTCGACCACCACGTCGCATTCGTCGATCAGGCGGCGCACGATGTCACGCGCCTCGGGCGACTTCAGGTCGAGCGCCACGCTCTTCTTGTTGCGCGACTGCACCTGCCACCACACGCTGGTGCCCTCGTGCAGCAGGCGCCACTGGCGCAGCGGGTCGCCGGCGCCGGGCGGCTCGATCTTGATGACCTCGGCGCCGAAGTCGGCGAGGGTCTTCGCGGCGAAGGGGCCGGCGATCAGCTGGCCCATCTCGAGCACCTTGAGTCCGGCGAGGGGCCCCATCGCTAGAAGCTGTGAACGGATCGGACGCGCCCGAGCGGGTCGCCAGAGGGCGTCCCATCAAGGCGCAAAGCGCAGCCGTAGCTTGTGCTACGGCGAGCATTTGCAACGCAGAGGGGGCGTCCTCTGGCGGCACGAGCGGGTGTGGCTGATTCGTTCATAGCTTCTTAGCTCGCCTTCTGTTCGATCAGGTAGGACGCCTCGTCGTATTGGCCGAGCACGTCGACGAGCCAGGGCATCAGTTCCACGAGTTCGTCGTGCAGCGTGTACGGGGGGTTCAGGATGAACATGCCGCTGCCGGCCAGGCCGAAGCCCTGGGAGTCGGGCTGCTGCACCGTCAGGCGCACGTGGAGC
>Ga0247823_10003633_pt1 | contig 12444 bp, 12 predicted proteins | sample 13C_PalmiticAcid_2_FD_192426 | JGI IMG/M metagenome (GOLD analysis project Ga0247823, IMG submission 192426) | Soil microbial communities from agricultural site in Penn Yan, New York, United States - 13C_PalmiticAcid_Day30 | ecosystem: Environmental > Terrestrial > Soil > Agricultural land...
GAGAAACTGTCAGACATCTGCGCGCTGGCGACCCGGTTCGGGCAACAGGTGGGTGTCGAGTTCATGGCTTTCCGGTCCATCGACAGCCTGTCCGCTGCCGTCGACATCATCACGGCGTCCGGTGCTGACAATGCCGGCATCGTGCTTGACGCCCTGCATGTCCAGCGCACCGGCGCCCGTCCGGGCGACATAGCGGCTCTGCCATCCGGCATCGTCTCGCATCTGCAGATCTGTGATGCCAGCGCATCGGCACCCGCGCGGGAAGACCTGCCGCAGGAGGCCCGCGGTGGCCGCCTTCTGCCGGGCGAAGGCGTCATTCCACTGGCGGCGATCATCGCCGCCCTGCCGGCGGGCACGGCGATGTCGCTCGAAATTCCGGTGGCGGCACTGGCAAGCGAAAGCGTCGCCGAGCGAGCGCGCATCGGCGCCGCATCGATCGCCTGGCTCTGAGGGAGGAGCGCATGAACAGCACGAAGAGAGTGGCCCTGGTCACCGGAGCCGCCCGCGGTCTTGGCTTCGCGACGGCGGAGCGTCTCGCTCAGGACGGCATCGGCGTCGCGCTGGCCGACATCAACGGCGAAGGCGCGGAAGACAGTGCAGCCCGTCTCCGCAACCGGGGCATCGACGCACACGGCTACAGGCTCGACGTAACCGATCCGGCCTCGATCGGGACGGCCGTCGCGGCGGTCGAGCGCGATTTCGGACGGCTCGATATCCTCGTCAACTGCGCTGGCATCCTGCCCCGCGTCAACGGCCGAAACCCGACCGTCGCCGACATGCCGCTCGACCTCTGGAACGCGACGATTGCTGTCAACCTGACCGGACCGATGCTGATGGCGCAGGCCTGTGTTCCTGCCATGCGCCGGGGCCGGTTCGGACGGATAATCACCATTTCCTCGCGCTCCGGGCGCATGCGCACTTTCGGCAACGCGCATTATTCCGCCTCCAAGGCCGGCCTGTTCGGACTGTCGCGGATTCTGGCGGGCGAGGTCGGCCCGGACGGCATCACCGTCAACTGCATCGCCCCCTCGCGGATCGACACGGAGCTCAACCGCGCCATGCCCGGCAACGAGGCGACGCTGCAGGCCGCGTTAAAGGAAACGCCGATAGGACGCATCGGGCAGCCGGAGGATATCGCCGCCGCCGTCGCCTATCTCGCCTCGGATGCAGCGGGCTTCGTAACCGGCGCGATCCTCGACGTCACCGGCGGGTCCTATATGCCGTGAATCCCGATCATTCCCCCGTCCTGCGCGGCGTTCTCGTCGGCATCGCCGCGCAATCGGTCTTCTCGGTGCACGACGCCTGCGCCAAATGGCTGACGCAGAGCTATTCGGTGTTTCAGGTCATCTCGATGCAGGCGATGGTCTCGGGCACGCTCGTCGCCCTGGCGCTGATCCTGTCCGGCCAGGCAAAACGCACGGCCATCCGCGACCCACGCGGCCTTGCCCTGCGCGGCACGCTGGCGGCGACCGGCGCGCTCGCCAGCTTTTACGCCTATACGGTGCTGCCGCTCGCCGACGTCTATGCCATCATCTTCTGCGCACCGCTGATGGTGACGGCCGTCAGCGCGCCCTTGCTCGGTGAGCGGGTCAAGGGAAAGGAGTGGCTCGCCATCGCGGCAGGGTTCTGCGGTGTGCTGATCGTCATCAATCCGGCCGGCCAGGCACTGTCGCTCGGTCATGCGGCAGCGCTCGTCTGCGCGTTCGTCAGCGTGGCCGTCACGCTGCTGCTGCGCAGTTCGGCCAATCAGGGCTCGCGCTTCATGTTGGTCGGGGCGGTCTCCGTCGGCCATTTTCTCGTTGGCCTGCCGGGCTTCATGCTGTCTGCAAGACCACCCGCCGCCGGCGACCTGCCCGTCATCATTCTCGGCGGCGCGGCGATGGCCGGCGCGCAGTTCCTGATGGTGCAATCGCTGAGAATGGCACCGGCGGCACTGGTCGCGCCGGCGCAATATCTCAAGCTGGTCTGGGGGCTGATCTTCGGCTTCCTCGTCTTCGGCGATTATCCGAAGCTGCATATGCTCGCCGGTGCCGCGATCGTGATCCTGTCGGTCCTCTACCTGCTTGGCCGATCCCGCGCGCCGCAGGTTTAGGGTCACAACTCAATCAGGATATGCGGCCTGCCCGAAGGGTTGACTGTGACGGGCCGCCTGATCGCAAACAATGCTCGACAAGACCTTCGGGTCTTGCCTTGCGCTTGTTTGCTTCCATCCAATCCCGTCACGGTCAACAGAACCTATATCCCGATTGAGTTGTGACCCTATAGGCCGACGCTGAAACCAGCGCCGGCCGGAAAAACTATTCGATACGGATACCACCGGTGTTGACCACTTCGGTCATGACAGCGACGTCCTTTTGCAGCCGCGCCGCAAGATCCTGCGAACTGCCCGGAACGGCGAAGAACCCGGCCGCCGCCATCCCTTCCTCAACCTTAGGATCTTTCAGCGCCGTCTGCAGCATGCCGTTCAGTTCGGCGGCGATCTGCGGATCGAGACCCTTCGGCCCATGCAGGCCGAACCAGTTGCTGATACCCTCGAGCCCGCCGACACCGGCCTCCGCGCCGGTCGGAAGGTCCGGGAAGAGCGTCGTCCGCTCCGTTCCCGCGATAAACAAGGGCCGCAGCGCGCCGGACTTGATCTGCTGCGAGAGGACGGCGGCGCCGGCGATGCCGAGCTGGGTCTGGTTAGCGAGAAGTTCGGTCAGCCGCATCCCGGCATTGGCATACTGGATCACGGTCATTTCCGTCCCGGTCTTCTGCTGGAACAGCGCGCCCGACAGATGGATACCACCGCCCGTACCCGTCGCGCCGTAGCGGATCTTGCCAGGCTCCGATTTCAGGAGCGTGATGAACTCCTCCGTCGTTTTTGCAGGGACGTCCTTGTGCACGGCATAGATGAAGGCGCCGTCGCAAATCATGCCGATATGCGAGAGATCGTCCACGAGGCTCGGCGGCTTCGTCGCGCTGGCGATATAGGTAGCGACCGCGGCCGAACTCGATACAAGCAGCGTGTGCCCGTCGGGACGCGCATTGGCGACGAGGCCGACCGACATGGTCGTGGCGCCGCCCGGCCGGTTCTCGACCGCGACGGGCTGGCCCAGCATTTTCTCGAGCGGCACCGCGATGAGCCGCGCCACGAGATCGTTGCTGCCCGCCGCCGCCGTGCCGACGAAGAGACGGACCGGATGGGTCGCGAAGCTTTTCGCCCGCAAGATCGAGGGCGCGGCCAGCGTCGCAGTCAGCGCCGCGCCCGCGCCCAGGAATATCCGCCTTGTCACCATGGGTTTTTGCATGTCTTTCCTCCCTGAAGATCGTCGATGCCGCGTCGGCCGGTTTCCCGGCAGCTCCCTCCCGGAGCGCGCAGCCATCTTCAGGGTGGTCAAAACCCCTTGACCAAGTCTAATACCGATTGCCTTCATCTGCCCGATACGGGACGTCTTGCAAGCGATTGCTCAGACAAGGGCATTTCTTCGGAGGCAGCTGTTCCTCAGGCAAGAATGCCGGACAGCTCCCTGGCCACCATTTGCAGGGGCTGGAGATATGTCTCGACAAGCGCCGTCATCGGCACGGCTGAGGCGGCAAGGCCCGTATTCAGCGCCGCGACCACGATACCTCGCGCACCGCGCAGCGGGACGGCGAGGGAGCGCAGGCCAAGCTCCACCTCCTGATCGACCGTCGCGTAACCGCGCAACCGCGTCTCCCGCAGCTCTGCGATCACCGCATCCATTGCCGTCAGCGTATGCGGCGTTCGGGCCGGCATCGGATGACTTTCGAGAACCTTTCGCGCCTGCTCCTCCGGCATGGCCGCCAGCATCACCCGGCCCATGGAGGTACAATAGGCCGGCAGCCGCGATCCGGGCATCAGCGCAATCGACATGACCTTAGATCGCCTGGCGGGCGGCGCAGGACATCGCCGATGGCGCCTATGTCAATCTCGGCATAGGCTTCCCGGAAATGGTCGCCCGCTACCAGCCGCCGGGGCGGCAGGCGATCTTCCACACCGAGAACGGCATCCTCGATTTCGGCGAACCGCCGACGGCCGGCGCTGAAGACTGGGTGTCAATCGGCGCGGAATGTTGACCCCTTATCGGCGTCCAATCTTCACCCCCCCCTGTAGACGATCAGCGCTTGGCCTGCCCGGCGCTGGCCGGGGTTGCAGAGGGTGGGCCAAGTGCGGGTGATGGGTATCTTCGGCTTTAGCTTTGAGAGCGGTTCTTGAAGCGCCAGGACTCGTTTCCTGTTTCCACGATCTCGCAGTGATGGGTCAGGCGGTCGAGGAGTGCCGTCGTCATCTTGGCATCACCAAACACCGACGGCCATTCGCCGAAGGCAAGGTTCGTGGTGACGATGATCGAGGTGCGCTCGTAGAGCCGACTGATCAGGTGGAAGAGGAGCTGGCCCCCTGCCTGCGCGAACGGCAGATAGCCGAGTTCATCGAGGATGATGAAGTCGAGGCGTGTAAGGTAGTCCGCCGTCCGCCCTTGCTTGCCGTTGCGCGTTTCTGTTTCCAACCGATTGACCAGATCGACAACGTTGAAGAAGCGGCCACGTGTGCTGTTGCGGATGAGAGCACGGGCAATCGCGATGGCCAGATGGCTCTTGCCGGTTCCCGTGCCGCCGACGAGGACGACGTTGCGCTGGTCGGCCACAAAGGTGCCGGTAGCCAGTTCTCGGACCAGGGGTTCATTCACGGGCGTGTCGGCAGAGTCGAAGTCGTCGATGTCCTTGGCGAGTGGCAGTTTGGCTATGCTGAGCTGGTAGTGAATGGAGCGTGCCTGCTTCTCGGCGATCTCCGACTGCAGGAGATCACCGACGATGCGTGGCGGTTCGTGCTGCCGTTTGATGCCGTTGCCCATGACCTCGTCATATGCGCTGCGCATTCCGTAGAGCTTCAGCGTGCTCATCAGTTCGAGAACCTGCGTGCGTTCCATCAACTTGCCCTCCTGAGCCTGTCGTAACGGGCGCAGTCGGCGACCGGCTCATGGGCAAGCCGAAGCGCATCCGGGATTTGCAGGGGTGCAGCAGGAGCCGGATCGCGACTTCGCGCCAGAATGTTGATGATCACCGAGGCCGAGCAGACACCGTGATCGAGCGCTTCCTGGCAGGCAGCCTCAACGGCGTTAAGGCCATCGGCGGGTACGCATCCGAGTATGGTGACCATCTGCCGATCACCGTCATCGACGCTCTTCAGTCGCTTGCGGACCTTCTCCATTGCGGCTGGCAAAACCCATTCGCGGAAGGGAGCGCCGTTGCGCAAGGCACCGGGTTTGCGAGCGAGGACAGGGACATAGTGCCAGGGATCATAGACGGTCTCGCCACGGCCGAAGCTGCGTTGGTGTTCAGCGACCGTCACTCCATCCTGTTTGATGACGACCCGATCAGCATAGGCATGGACCTCGACGGGGCGGCCGACGGCAGTCGATAGAACCGAGTATTTGTTGTTGTCGAAGCGGACGGTGCAGGTTTTGGATACTGACGCTGGCACACAATGGAAGCCGTCGAACGCCCCCACATAGCGCACGAGGCAGCCGCGTTCGGCCTCGAACATCTGCCAGATCGTCTGTCCCGTCTGTTCGGGATGGCTATGGGCCTTGGCATAGGCAACGCATTTGTCGAGCAGCCAGACATTCAGTTCCTCCAGGCTTTTGACCCTGAGGCGTGGTGTGAAGAACCGCTCGCGCACGAGGCCGACCTGGTTCTCGACCTGTCCTTTCTCCCAGCCGGATGCTGGCGTGCAGGCTACGGGATGGACGAGATAATGGCTGCACATCTGCAGGAAGCGGCGATTGTAGAGCCGCTCCTTGCCGATGAAGACGGACTCGACCGCCGTCTTCATGTTGTCGTAGATGCCACGCGTGCAGGTGCCTCGGAAGAAGTCGAAGGCCTTGTCATGGGCGTCGAACACCATCTCCTGGCTCTCACGCATATAGGCCCGCGCAAACATCATCCGGCTGTGGCAGAGGCGGACATGCGCAACCTTCACCGTCGTCGTCACGCCCTGGATCAGGACGATCTCATGGCTCCAGTCGAACTGATAGGCTTCACCAGGTGCATAATAGAGCGGCACGTAGGCTTCGGCCGTCACGGCCCCTCGGTCCTTCGACCATCCCTTCGCGTAGCGCCGGATCGCATCGTAGCTGCCGTCATAACCCTGCGCCCGAAGCTCTTCGTAAATCCGGATCAGCGTCAGTCGCTCGCGAGATGGCTTGCCTTCGTTCGCGGCAAGGAAGCGCTCGATCTCACCTTTCCACCGACCAGTCTTCGGTAAAGGTTGCCGCTCTCGCTCGTAGGAAAAGTCCGTCTCATCAGATCGCAGTATCTTGCGGACCGTGTTGCGGGAAACATGCAGCTCCCGGACGATCTTCTTCACTGACCAGCCCTGCACATGGAAGGCCCGGCGAACACGCGCAATCGTATCCACTCGCTTCAACTCCCCCTCCATCCGTCAGCAAAAGACGGATGGTCAGACGAAACAGGTGGGGGGTCAAAATTGGACGCCGGTCACCCCGCCAGAGGGGTCAATATTCCACGCCGAAACACAGCCAAAGCTTCTTCAACCGTCTGCAGCCCATAGACAAACTCACGGCTCCGCGGGTTGTTGGGTTCATAGCTTCTGACATTCACTTTCCGGTCGGAACTCCGGCCTTAGAGTGCCGCAATCGCCTCCTTGGGACTTTCAAAACGATGGTTCTCTTCAAAACCCGCGATCCTACAGTAGCTCTGTTTAAGGTGATCACCCGCCGGCCGGAAAGCCACAAATTGTGCGATATTCGCTGTTGCGGCTAAGGAGTTTAGAATTTCGTCTTTGTGTAGCGCCATACTGCAACCGTGCCCGTTCGGAGTCGTCCTGCCCGCTCTTACAGATTCTAGCGCCGTCGCAACACCCCCTGACAGTAAAGCGATGTCGCCTGTAGACGATGTTCAAGCTGGCGGTATGTCATGATAAGCGAGAATGGTCCGCAGGTCGCGCCTCTATTGGCCTCAACAGGCTGGTACATGGCGTATGGTTCGATAAGGTCCGCTTGCCAACGCTAGTCGCATCCACCAAACCCGCACCTTAAGGTGTGTATACAGACCGTCGCCGACATCCTTGAGCGGAAATGCACTAAGGTGCCTGTTTTGGGATGACGAGAAAGCCGATAACGCCTGGCCTCCACTCAAAGATGCAGCCGCCGTCTCTTTGGTTCAGCAGTAGCATATCCCACCGCGACTTGAGCATCAGAGAAGCCCCCACGCCCGAAACCTCCCCCTCCCGGTCATCTCCCGGAGACCGAGCTCCAAAACAATCCGCCGCGCCGCCTGCGGCGTGACCCCGAGCGTCTTGGTGACCGTGCCGGCATGAACGAGCGGCGTCGCCATGACGAGGTCGACAAGCTCCGGCAGCTTTGAAGACGTCCGTCTTCCGGACAATTTGCGCTCCATCATTTTTCGCGCGAGCGCCAGCCGGTCGTGTTCTTTCAGGCCGATCTCGGCCGCTGCAACCAATCCGTCGGCAATGGCCATCAGCCGGACGTCTCGGCTGCGATGCCGGCGCCGATCGACCGGAATGGTTTTCAGGCCGAGATTGATGGCGGCGAGATGCGCGCCGGTCGTGACGCCGGCTTGGCGCAGGATCGAGGCTGCGAGGTGCCGGCCGAACCAGGGCGCATGCTGCAGCACCTCGAGCGTGTTCCAGGCATCGAGGGCGACGATGGCCTGCAGCACCGACAGCAGAAAATCCGTTTGCCGCAGCACGCTGTGCCATTGCTCCAGCCGCGCGTCCTCGTCCCAATCGAGATCGTAGACGAGTGGGTCACGATCCCGCGACCGACTTGTCGGTTCGGCAGCCTTTTTCAGTGCTGCTTCCGAGCGCGCCAGCACTGCATCGATGGCGGCGAGCTCGGCGTCGAGGACGCTAGCGTCGTCATCCTCCCCCTCCCCTTCTCCGGCCGCATCGGCATGCACGGAGACGCTTTCACGCTGAACGCCACCGTCTTCACCAACTGATGGTCCAGGCCATGCCTGGCCGCGCAGGCTGCGGAGGCCGTCCGGCGACAGCGCCCAGCTGGGGGGCTGCGCCGCGATCCGCCGGCGGGTGCGCAAGACGTCGCGAGCGATGGTGAGTTCGTGGGTCGGGGTGCGGATGTCGTGGCTGGCGTCGTGCAGGACGAGGTCCTCGAGATGGACAAGCTCGCCGTCGATCCAGAGCGAGGCGCAGGCGTCGGCGAAATTTTGGCGTTCGAGGAAGCCGTTTCCGACCTCGGAACGGGCGATGCGCTCGTCGAGCCGGGCGAGCGCGGTTCCTGCCGCCGAGGCGGGCTTGAGCAGGGTCTGGATGGTTAATTTGGCGAGATCGTAAGACATTGAAATCATGGTAAATGACTTGCTAAAGTAACTCTATCTATAGGTTAGGGTTTCTCACTTGGTATGCTTGTGGGTTGGTCAATCTACCATCGATAACTGTCGTTTATCGATAGTTAAATTGAAAACACAGAGAGTCTGCCTCCGAAACTATTCTTTATTGAACTGTGGATTTTCGCACGAAATCATGCAGACTCGGCTGCGTAGCAATAGATAATCCACCTAGCGCGGCACCTATTATTCAGATAAAACGTCGGTCAACTTGATGAAATGAATCCGCAGCCATATTTCCTAGCAGCAACACCCGCCTCATCACCGATATCCATGATACACTCTTTGTTAAATGACACGCCCTATCCCCGCTCGCCCTCGGCATGGTGCCGAGCGAACGGGAATGCATGCATGTCAAAATCAGACCTTTCATCACGTCATTTTCAGAGCAAAATCTCGAAATTCTGCGAGCTGCGCATCGCGCCAATCTCGTCGAAACGCACGTTAAGCAACGTCGAAGCGTACCTCGTCAAACTCATCTCTCATCGCAGGGCACCACCCCTCCTGAACGGTCGCATTGATTGGGCAGAAATCGCTCGCGCTTGTCGGCTCGGTGGCGAACTGACAGGCGATCTGAAAAAGCAAATCCGCATTGCCCTGGATGCGATCCTCCGATGGCTGGGTGCGCCAGCCGCCGCGGAAGACGTCCGCTCGACGAAACAGGCATCCCGATCTAGCGGAACCGACCGGCAAGAATATACGGTCGTAGCCTCTACGGCCCGGAAGCCTAGACTTGATGGTGATGACAATCTTCGCGCTCAAGCCGCCTCACGCAGGAGAGGACCAGAGCCAAAGCCCATCCAATCGTTCCCGGATCCGTTGTTCGAGGCGAGCGAAGATCCTGCTGCGTTTCAGGATGCGCTGATCTATCAGATGCGTCGTTTTGGCGAGAATTATTGGCAGCTCTACCGCGCCGTCGTTCGCCTCGGCGAAACGTTCGACCATAAGACCATGTTGTCCTGGATCCAGGGCGACCGCGTGCCGCGCTCCGTCGCCAGCTTTGAGATCCTCGCCCGCATTGAGCGACGATATCGGCTGCCCGCAGGATACTTCAAGGCGAAACTGCCCTATCAGTCCCGCTCTTTGCTTGGTCACGACCTTGGCGACATCAGCCCCGCGGAGCGACGCCGGATTTCATTGCACCTTCCTGACGATTTCAGCAGCCTGCCGTTCAGCAAGCGAGAGGAAATCCTCGACTGGGTGCGCCGGGTGATTATTTCAGGATCAACCGACTATCGGCGCTATCAGGCGGCAGCCAGCAAGCAGCGCTATGCCATCCGCTTTCCAGGCGTCACCTATGGCGGAGGATCGCTTGCACCTCGCGTGAATAGCCTCACCGCCGGCGCCAACAACAATGTTGCGGAAACCTTCGAGGACCCGGATCTCCTGTCCGGCGTCGTCGATGCGCCACCACGGCTCGCAATGGAAATGGCCGACCTGATCCGGTTCAAGACCTCGACACTGACGGCGATCGGTTTCCAGCGGAATGGGGTATGGGGCGAAGAAACCGCCTCGCAGAAGATCGAGCATCTCGGCCTGATGTTCGGCGCGCTGGCCGCCTCCCCTGCCGGCGTCGTCAAAGGTCGCGGCGTGCCGCTTAGCCAGTTGACCTTCGGCCTGCTGGTTTTCCCGGGCGTCTGGGACTGGTACCTGCAATGGCGAGAACAGCGCCGCGGCTTCTATACCAAGTGGGAAGAAGACATGCTGATGGTCGCCCAGGCCCTCACCCGCTCCGAGGTTGGCTGGATCCGCCAGCATCCCGAACTCTTGAAGAATGTGCGGCCGATCGATGGGCTCATTGCGCCGGAAGAGATCGAGTTTGCTGCTCGGGACTGGCATGGTGCCTGCGATGCGTTTCATCGGCATGCTGCCAATCGCTCGAAAGAGATCCAACGGGTGATGCGCGTGCATCGCGACCCCTTCGAACCGATCATGTGTGTTCTGGAGGCCGACAGTCCGCTTGCCGAGTATCGCAAGATCACCGACGAAATCTTGAACCGCATGCCTGACGAGAACCGATACCCGCGTGCGGCCGCGGAAGCCGTTCGATCCTTTCTTCTGCTTCGCCTTGGCCTGCACCTCGGGCTTCGGCAAAAGAACCTTCGCCAGCTCCGCGTCTGCCCGCGCCATCATTTCCCGACGTCCGAGCGGCGCCTCGAAGACATGAAATGCGGCGAACTGCGCTGGAGCGACCGCGAACAGGGATGGGAAGTGCTGATCCCATCGGTCGCCTTCAAGAACTCCGGCTCGTCTTTCTTCGGGCAGAAGCCGTTTCGTCTCATCCTCCCGGACCTGCTCGACCTCTACAAATACCTCGAAGCCTATATCGATTGCCATCGCGGCGTATTGCTCGGTCCGGCGAAGGATCCCGGTACCTTGTTCGTGAAGACAGTGAAGTCGACGAGCGTCGATGCAGCATACGACTCGACCAAGTTCTACGAAGCCTGGCGGACCGTGATCCAGCGGTACGGCATCTACAATCCCTATACCGGTCGCGGCGCCATCAAGGGCTTGCTACCGCATGGCCCTCATAATCTTCGCGACATCCTGGCAACCCATATTCTCAAGCAGACTGGCTCCTACGAGCAAGCGAGCTATGCGATCCAGGATACGCCGGATGTGGTGCAGCAGCACTATGGTCGGTTCTTGCCACAGGACAAAGCTGCACTGGCAGCCAGGATCTTGAACCAAGTCTGGGAGGCCGCATAGGTCAACCACCGTCCTGAGTGCAGCGCCTCCAAAGCCAGAGTGGATACGGGATCACCTCCGCATCCGTCTGGCAAGCACAGCGCGCCACGCTGGGCGCACATGAGCGGCTCTTGTAGATCGTGGACTGAACACCTGAAACCACGTGCGTCGATGCTGAGAGGCTTCAACGATATTCAACCTTTTCGCCTCCGGGCCTCCGGTATCGGTGAGATGGCACGCTCGCATAATATCAGCTGCGGGTTTCAGTTATTGCAGTTAGACGCCCCCGCGACTATATTGCCGTCAAGGAGACAGCATCATGGCCAGCCAGATCATTCACTTCGCCGGGTTGTCGGATCGGGACCGCAGGGCAGCCTCACCGCTGCCCAAGCTTACTGCTGGCGATAGGCTCGAGCTTCACGTCCACCACGAGGGCGGTCGTGAACAGAAGCTCTCGATTCCCCCCTCGGCTGCTGCCGCGGTTGAAGCCCTACTGGCGCATATGCTGCGTGGGGAGCGCGTTGCCGTTCTTGCTGAAGACCAAGAACTCAGCCCAACCGAAGCATCTGCCATCCTGGGCATCTCCCGTCCACTCGTCGTCCTGCGGATGGACCGGGGCGATCTGCCGTTCCGTTACGTGGGTAAGCATCGCCGCGCCCTTTTGAAAGACGTACTCGCGCTGAAATCCAGGCTCGACACCCGTCAGGCCGCGATGGATGCGCTTGCCGACGACACAGAGGACCTCATTCAGACCCATGGCCTCTAAACCGCCCGTCGCGGTCTATGATGCCTGCGTCCTCTATCCCTTCCATCTACGCAACGTCCTGATCCAGTGCGCCTTCGACGGTCTCGTCGAGGCACGCTGGACGGACGACATTCATGACGAGTGGATTCGCAATCTCGCAGCCAACACGCAGGCATTGCCCATCGAACGCCTGATAGCCACGCGAAACAGGATGAAGGCCGTCCTGCCGGATGCGGACGTCTCCGACTATCACCGCTTGATCCAGAACCTCCGCCTACCTGACCTTGACGACCGGCACGTTCTGGCAGCCGCCATCGCTGGGAAAGCCTCCCTTATCGTTACTTGGAATCTCAGGGACTTTCCGGCAAGAGACCTTGCTTCCTACGGTGTAACCAGCCAGTCTCCGGATGATTTCCTCATCGGCCTGCACGCGGCGTTTCCCGAGGCGCTGATGTCCAGCATCAAACGAGCCCGGCACAATCTCCGCAAGACAATGCCGTCCGTCGAAGCCTTCATCGACGGAATTCAACAAAGTGGCCTGAAGGCGTTTCCGGCGCTGCTTCGCCAGAATATCGACGAGCTGGCCTGAACCGATGCGGCCATTAAGCGCGTGATACGAAGAC
>Ga0247823_10003634_pt1 | contig 12443 bp, 10 predicted proteins | sample 13C_PalmiticAcid_2_FD_192426 | JGI IMG/M metagenome (GOLD analysis project Ga0247823, IMG submission 192426) | Soil microbial communities from agricultural site in Penn Yan, New York, United States - 13C_PalmiticAcid_Day30 | ecosystem: Environmental > Terrestrial > Soil > Agricultural land...
TCTGAGGGGGATACTCAGTGGGGAGGCGCTGGATTAAGTTCTTGTTTTTGTTTGACACTCGTTGTCAGGGGCTGGTTGTCAGAACTGGTTGTGTTGGCTAAAAGGGGCGTGTTGGTTCGGTTCAGCATGGTTTTGCATGGCGTGGTGATGGCATAGCCTGGCACAGCATTGTATGGCGTTTTTGGGTGTTTGGATTCTGGCTGGGTGGCCTGTTTGTTGCTTGTTTAGCATAGCATTGTTGTAGGTAGACGGCCCTGTTGGATACAGGGCCACAGGAGAGAATTTCATGTGGTGATAGCTTAGTCAGAGAAATATGCAAACGTGAGACGTCCAAGGGATTGGAGAACATTCGAGTTAGTAGACGCGGTCATGATTAATTCAGCATCTTTTCAGCTTTGAACCATTGCCTTCCTAGATTATACCTAGATGGAACATAGATTTGTATCCCAGGATACTCGGTCTCACTTTCGTTCAACCTATCGAAGCAGGAGGCCAATTTGATAGGCTGTATGTAATCTGATTGACTTGATTTTTATTTCCAGCACCCAGCTAAGGTAAGATCGCTACTCCGTAGATCCGAGTTCAGTATACAGATCATGCTTTAACCCACGATTCAGCAATCAGAGAGCAAACTCCAGAATGCCCCAAGCCAGCCAGTACAGTACCCGCTTTGCTATCACTCCCATCACCCTCACCCTCATCATCAGTCTCCTTTGCTCACCCTCCCAAAAATACCACTTCCAAAAGAATCAACTCGCTAGTACGGTAGTAGTCATGTCATATATGCCCAAGGACAAAATGTCACAAAATCACAAGCCAGCCGACCCGCCTCGCCTAAGAATGCGTCGGCATCGCCACATCAGCCTTCTTGGAGATGGCGTCCTCGGCGCTCCACATGGCCGTGACGGTCTTGAGCTGGGTATAGAAGTTGACGCCGGGCTTGCCGTAGAAGGTGCTGGCGCCGCCGCCGGCGATGCTCTTCTTGTTGCCCGTGAAGCTGAACATGGGCAGGGGTACGGGGATGGGCACGTTGATGCCGACCTGGCCGGCCTCGATGCGGCGGCGGAATGTCTCGGCGGTGGGGCCCGAGCGGGTGAAGATGGCGACGCCGTTGCCGTACTCGTTCGAGTTGATCAGGTCGATGGCCTCGTCGAGGGTGTCGACGTTGAGGCAGACGAGGACGGGGCCAAAAATCTCCTCGCGGTAGCACTGCATCTGCGGGGTGACGTTGGAGATGACGGTCGGGGCGATCCAGTTGCCGTTGGGGTACTTGGCGGGCTTGAAGCCGCGGCCGTCGAGGAGGATGGTGGCGCCCTCAGCTTCCGCCGACGCGATGAGGGACTCGATGCGGGCTTTGCTATGGGGGGTGATGACGGGGCCGAGGTCAGCGCCTTCCTCGAAGCCGCCGTTGACCGACAGGGCCTTGGCGCGCTCGGCGAGCTCCGGGAGCCACTCCCTGGTCTCGCCGACCATGACGAGGGTGGAGAGGGCCATGCAGCGCTGGCCGGCTGCGCCAAAGGCGGCGCCGACGACGGCGTTGAGGAACTGGTTCTTGTTGCAGTCGGGGAGCACGGCGGCGTGGTTCTTGGCGCCGAGGTTGGCCTGCACGCGCTTGCCGTTGGCGGAGCCGCGCGAGAAGATGTACTCGCCGGCCTTGTTGCCGCCGACGAAGCTGACGGCCTTGATGGCGGGCTCGTCGAGGATGAAGTTGACGGTGCGGTGGGCGCCGTGCACGATGTTGACGACGCCGTCGGGGAAGCCGGCCTTTTGGCACAGCTCGGCCAGGATCATGGCCGCACCGGGGTCGCGCTCCGAGGGCTTCAGGATGAGCGTGTTGCCCGTCACGGTGGCGATCGGGATGCACCAGAGGGGAATCATGGCGGGGAAGTCTGGAGAGTCAGCACTTTAAAGTCCAAAAATACTCCGGAGAAGAACCAGACTCACTAAAGGGGCAGATGGCAGCCACGACACCCAGCGGCTCGCGATACGTCCTGGTCTCCATGTCCTTGGCCACCTCCAGCACCTCACCCTTGAGCAGCTCGGGCGCGCCACAGGCGGCTTCGGCCACCTGGAGACCGCGGAGCACGTCGCCCTTGGCATCGGCAAACGTCTTGCCCTGCTCGAGGGTGATGCTGGCGGCCAGGCGGTCCCAGTTCTCGCGGATCAGGGCGACAAACTTGAACATGATCTGCTGGCGGTGCAGCACGCTGGTGGCACGCCATGTCTCGAAGGCCTTCTCAGCCGAGGCCACGGCCGACTTGAGCTCCTCGTCCGTGTTCTGGGGCACGCGCGTCACCAGGTTGTTGGTGGCCGGGTCGTGCAGGTCGATGAACTGGGTGGTGCTGGACTGGACGAACTTGTTGTTGACGAAAAACGGCGTGTCGTGCACCTCGGCAATCTTGTCGTGTGTGGTCGGGAAGCTGGTCGCCGTGCTGGACAGGCCCGCGGCGGCGGCTGCCGGACGCAGATGCTGTGCTGTGGCATGTAACCTCCTCACCGCCGTTGCCGAGGCGGACTTGGCCGAGGGTGCCATTCTTGACGACGAGGCCAGAAGGGCAGATCTGGGACAGCTGGACGAGTTTGCGAGACGGCCGGTGGTCGCAGACGCTGAAGCAGCCCGAGTTGCCAAACGACGCATGGCTGTTGTCGGGAAGGGAGTTGGGGCGGATTGGGGGAGGATGGGATGCGGTCTGGGGTCAGCAGCAGCGCTCAGGCCCGGCCTCTATAATTAACTGCCGAATTGGTTGAAACCCAACGTTAAATCGTCCCCCTGTACCGGTCAATGAAGGCGCACCCGCCCGTGGCACCTGCAGCGGGTGGCCAGTCCCTTTATCCGCCCTGCGGCCTCACACCCGGCAAGGGCAGGAGCCGCTGGGAGGACCGGGCGTGGGGAAGGGCGGCGAACTGTGGACCCTTCTCCGCAGCCTCCAAAGCCGTTTCCTGCCGACCGCCAATCACGGGCCGCCAATTCGAGCAGTGTCGTGGGGAAGCTCCTGTGGGGCTGCCCAGAATCTGGGGGAAAGGAGGAGCTGCTGGTTGCCATGGGATCGTCACGGGACGAGCTCGGTTTGAGACGGGCACGACGGGGATCCAGAGTGGGTGGAGGCCATGTGTCCAATACTAACGCCTGTGTATTTTCGTTCCTAGAATACAGATGCGCCATGGGACTCCGCAGACCAAAAAATAAGCAGAAGAAGCAAAACTAACGGCCAGGCCATCCACGGCCAGATGTGCGCGATATCAGGTTGGATTTGGGTACGGCCCATGTTCAATTAGAGCCCAGAATAAACTCCCGACCCCGGGTATACGACCCATCTACGACTGGCTCCGGGTGGCACGCTTGGTGGCCTCCTTGGCGGTGTCGGCGCCCGTGGCCGCGGCCGAGGCAGCCTTGTCCTTCACGTCCTTGGCCTTCGCCTTGACATCGGCGGCAACCTTCTTCGCCGCCGGAGCGGGAGCGGAGCCAAGGCCGACAAGGCCGAAGATGAGGGCGAGGAAGGTGACGAAGATGGCGGCAAGACCGCCGGCGATCTCGGGAACAAACTTGATGGCCTCGACGGGATCCCTCTTGGCGATGGTCAGGAAGAGGTCGAGCTTCTCCAGAACGTACGTCTTGGGGTCGTCAAGGAACTTGAGGTCGTTGGGCGAGCTGGGCTTCTCCTCCTCCTTGGGCTTGTCGGCCTCCTCGAGCGCCTTCTCGACGGGGTGCTTCTTGAAGAAGGTCTCCTCGGCCAGCTTCTTGGCGTCCTCGACAGAGTGGCCGACGTAGATGTTGTCAAAGAGAATGTTGTTCTGCATGGTCCAGATCTCGAAGCCAATCTATCCAGGGAGTCAGTCACAAAAGCCACCCCACAAACAAACGGAGCAGGGTTACTCACAGCGCCAATGGGCTCAAAGTTGGCAGGGGTCTTGTCCTCAAAGTAGTCGGGGTTCTTGATCTTGCGAGGAGCCCAGACACCCTTGTAGGCCGGGTTGTCGATGTACGGAGCCGACCACTTGCCCTTGTAGTCGGGGTTCTTCTTCATCGGCTTGGTCCACGGGCCGCAGCCAGAGACGTCGGCGCACTTGGGGTTGGCCACGGTGGGAGCGATCCAGTCGCCATCCTCCTCGTCGTCCCAGTCCTCGGGCTTCTGGGCCTCGGGGTCGGGAATGATCTGGGGCTCATCAACGAGCCAATCCTCGGGCTGGGTAGCCTCCTCATCGACAATCTCGTACGGCGCCTCCTCATCCCAGTCCTCGGGCTTCTTCGCCTCGGGGTCGGCGATGCGGGCCTCATCGACCCAGTCATCGGGCTTGGTGTCCTTAGGGTCGTCAATCTCCTTGGGAGGGTTGACCGAGGGGGTGAAATCCTCGAGGAGGCTGCCCTCCTTGACCTGCTCGCCGTTCTGCTCAATCACGTACGTGTTGTTGGGGTGCACGATGAGCGTGTAGAGCTCGGTAGTCTTGACGATCTTGGCGGCGGGGGGAGCGCTCAGGTGCTTCTCCTCGTACTCGCCCGTCTTGGGGTTCTTGTGGTTGAAGATGAAGTGGACCTTGTTGGTGTGGCCGCACTTGTCGGGGCCGAACATGATGACGTACGGGGTCGTGTTCGAGAACTCGTCCTGATGCAGGGCCTTGGTGTCCCGCAGCAGCTTCATGTAGGCGCCACCGCACTCGAGGCCGTCTGGTAGGTGGCACGTTAGCGCTTGCCTGAGAAGCAGCAGCAAAGGGGCGCAAAACAAACTTACTCTGCAGCTTGACCTCATACTGGACCACCAGGGTCTTACCCTTGGGGTCGACCTTCTTGGGGAACTTGGCCGAGATGGCGTGATGGGCGGCGACGTTCTTGATAACAAGGCCCTTGTCGCCCTCCATGCCCTTGTAGACGGTGGGCTCCTCAACCGACCACTCGCCGACGTACGCCCATTCCTCGTCGCCCGTGTCGGCCTTCTTGGCGTGCGAAGGCTTCCACCGCTTCTCCCAGTCGCTGGTGAACTGCTCAAGGAACGGGGCCTTGAGCTTGGTGGGCTGGTTTCAATGCGTGTCAGTATGCAATTGCGGTCGAGTAGCTTATTCGCAATACCCATGTTTCGGTGGCAACCAGCCGCCAGAGATTGGGGCACGATTGACGATTGGGCAGGGGCATGGGCGGGCTGTGGAAATACTCACAGTGAAAGTCGGGAGCTCCGGAGCAGCCTGGGTGGCCGACTCGGCAACCGACGAGCTCTCGTCTTTGAGGACCTTCTGGTCCTCGGCGTTGACACCGCCAACCAGGAAGGCTGCGCTGGCGGCAGCGGCAGCGACGTTGAACCTCATTTTGGAGAGCCGAGTGCTATCGCGAGCAGACCAGCAACGGGAAGCCGATCAACGGGAGCGCAATGCAAAGCGACAGCAAGGTCAATGGAGAAAGGAAGGGACTGTCAACCAAGACAGACGACACAATGGGGTTGGGCAGTGATGTCGCTCCAGCTCGAGGAAAGGGGAAAATCACCCGACGTGTGGCAGGCTGCTGGTGTGGTGAATTTGAAGCCAGGCAGGCGATTTCTGACAACGTGTCTTTAAGAATCCTGAGCTTGGAGCAGCTTCCACTGTCACAGCCGGTCCTGCGGGGCCGCATGGGGGGGGCGGCAGGGTCAAACAGAGTGGTCCCAGCGTCCCTGCAGAAGCTCTTGGAACCTTCGTTTTGATTGGGTCGCCGCAACCATGCAAAGCATCCCGTAAGCCTCCAACATCGGTGCGAATGGGATGGTTTAGTTTTTGTTGGTTTTTCCTCGACTGTCTCAATTCCATGGAGAAGACCGTGTCTTTGTTTCCAGTCTCTCTGCCCTCCATTTGGTACCTGTCACTTGCCTGCTGATCCTCCAATGGCAACGGCAAGGTTGGTTTTGGTGGCCATTTAGCACCATCAACGGCGGTTGTCTGGCCCCTGGCCTCCACTCCCTTGAAAAAGCCGCCGGGAGCATGAGGGTGTTTTCTTTGGCAGGCAAGAGCGGGGAACGGGGGATTAATGCTACCTTGGTATCAAGAAAGCATGAGGGCCCAGCTGAGAGAGCCACCTACTGTCTAGGTTGTTTCGCTGTCTTCGGATGAGACTGCATTGACAGCGAGGTTTCAGGGACTTGTTCCCAACGCCATCGGCCGTAAGGTAAACGTAGCCCCGTTCCACCAGTTGAGGAACGATGGTCAGGTCTGCTCCACGCGAATTTCCCGGCGGCACGTTCAACTCCATTTCACTTTTCCCCAGAGACCACGTGGAGCAAACATCAAAGATAACTGCCACATCGAACACGCCGTCTCGATGTTCCAATGTTTGCTGTGGAGCACGCCAATGCCGCTGCCGGATGCTGCTCAAGCGCGCTGCTGGCGGCATGTGCTCCCGCTCCGCATGCCAAGTGGAGGGTCGTACCGGAACCGCTCCGTCGCGGTGAAGAAGCGGCTTCCCTGTCGTCAATTTAGCCCCAAATAGCCTCATATTGCGACTCGATACTGCCGCCTCTTTAAAATTTGCCGACAAAGCCCGCCTCAGCAGATTCCAGTTTGACGCTGTCGAAGAGGACACTTTGGAGGTCGAGGCCACTTTCGGAGAGCGCTAGTGACACGCTACCGCCGGCTTGCACCGCCGCCCACCAAAACCCCGTCCCGACCCGAACCCGGCATGACCCCGCCATCCAACGGCCAGCTGGCCGGCACCAACGACCACCTCGTGCAGTCCGACAACCCGGACCACCCGGCGAACCTGATCCCCTCGCTCTGCGCCAAGTTCTGGACCCTCGGCTGGGTCACCGGCACGGGAGGAGGTGCCTCGATCCGCGAAGAGTATGCGCCGTCACCATCTCGACCCCCACCCCCACCATCACCAGCAAACCACACCCGCTAACCATGCGCCCCCTGGCAGTGACCTCGTCTACATCGCCCCCTCGGGCGTCCAGAAGGAGCTGATGAAGCCCGACGACATCTACGTGCTCTCCCTCGCCGCGCAAGCTCAGTCGCTCGACCGGCGGCAGCGCGTCTACCTGCGCAGCCCGCCCAGCTACAAGCCGAGCCAGTGCACCCCCCTCTTCCTGGCCGCCTTCACCAAGCGGCGCGCCGGCTGCTGCATCCACACGCACTCGCACTGGGCCGTGCTCGTGACGCTCCTCCTCGAGACGCAGGGCGCCGGCAACGACCGCGAGTTCCGCATCAACAACATCGAGCAGATCAAGGGGTTCGGGCGCGGGTTTGAGAAGAGCGGAAACCTGGGCTACCACGACACGCTGGTGATCCCCGTGATCGAGAACACGGCGCACGAGGAGGACCTGACCGAGTTCCTCGAGGAGGCCATGGATAAGTATCCCGACACCTACGCCGTGCTGGTGAGGCGGCACGGTGTGTACGTGTGGGGGGAGAACGTGCACAAGGCGAAGACGCAGTGCGAGAGGTGCGCCCTTTTCTTCCCACTCGCCTCCAAGTCAAGACCTCGCTGACGTGACACAGCCTCGACTACCTCTTTCAGCTCGCCGTCGAGATGAAGCGGCTCAACCTCCCCTGGATAACCGACATTGAGCCGGTGGTGCCCACGAGGTCATAGCGATAGCCAATCCAAAATCAAAATCACCTCCCCAAAATTCACACAAACACCCACGGTGACGACGCCATCCATATCACTAAACCTTTTTGTTTTTTTCTGCTCCTGTCCTGCCTAATTACCAAAAGCCAGCCCAGTCCAGTACCCGAACCCCAATTACCCACCATCCATTAACCACCACTTCACACCCCCCTTGAAGGTACTCAAATCTCCCAATTCAAACGCTGCTCACCCCTCACAGAGCCATCACGCCGGCCAAGAGCCCAACAACGCCCACCAACCCGCCAGAGACCCCAATCACGCCAGCGGCGCCAGTCGAGCTCGTCGCCGCCGCCCCGGCGGTGGTGCCCGAGGCCTGGTTCCCGCTGGTGCCCGACGGGCTGTTGCTGTTGCTGCCGCTGCCATTGCCGTTGTTGTTGCTGCCACCATTGTTGTTGTTGTTGCCATTGGTGTTTCCAGACGAGCCCGAGGCGCCGGTGGGCTGAGGCTGGCCCGTGGTGGGGTTGAAGTAGTTGGTGCTGATGCAGCCCTGGATGCAGTCGGCGTACTTCTTGGTCTCGGCCTCGGTGCCGTTGCCCTGGGGGCAGGCGGCCACGCAGGCGTTTGTGGCGTTGACCTGGAGCGGGGGGTTAGTTTTTTTCTGGGTGGTGGGTTTGGAAGACGGGAGGGTGTCTTGTGGTGGTAGGGAGTGGGGAGAAGGGGAGTTTGTTGGTGGAGGATTGCTCACCTGAGACTCGTTGGGGTTGGGCACGGCAATGCACTTGGACGTGCAGGCAACGTCGCCGTCCTTGCAGGCGCCGAGGCACCTGAGGATCTCAGCCTGGGCAGAGTTGGCAGCGGCGGTGGCCGCGTCGGTGGTGGTGGCGGCAGCGTTGCCCGAGGTGGTCTGGGCAGTCGCAAAGAGCGCGAGGCCGGCGGCGAGGAAGATGGATGTGAAGCGCATGTTGGCTGGTGTGGGTGTGTGTGTATTACGGAAAACTGGTATTAAAATTGGTGTTGTGTTGTGATGATGCTTTCAGCGAGTGTGTCTAGATACTAACACGATATGAAAGAGAAGAGGAAGAGGGTATGGACTGTGTGAAAGACAGCGAGCGTCTGGGTATGGCTGAGTCAAAACAGAGGGAAGGAGAAATGAGAATTCCTCGCGGTGTCCCGGGCTGGGCATGCTTAAGAACCCATCTCCAGGGAGGAGCTCATGGCGCTGGTTGGTGTGCTGCAACCCTCGGGCGCGATCCGGGACCTGCGCTGCCCAGTCAGAGCGGCAGGGACACTTTCCACTTTGCATCCTTGACCATCTCCAGCGTCCTGCTTCCACCGTGCCATCCAGGACCTGTGCTCGCTGTGCCATGTTGTATCCACTCCTAAACACGAGGCGGGATCCCCTCGCCGTCCCATTCGCGCCACACATTAAGCAGGTTTAACCCGGCAAAAGAGCGAAGGGAAGCCGAGGGGCAGGCGAGGGATGGAAAGATCCCACCACCCTTGCCCTGTCTCCCGTCCTTGTGCGATGATCCTGTTCCTCCCTTCCCCCCCTTCATCCACCCGCATTCCATCGCCTCTGTTGTCCTACTCTCACACGAGGACAGGTGCGACCTTACCACTTCGTGACGGGAAGGACGCCTTCTTCGGCGGGAAAAACCACATGGGCGCAAATTTAAAATTGCAGCGGCGTCCCAGGACCAAAGCCGCCCGCGCTGCTCAGCCCAGCAGGCCCATTTGCCCGATCTGGCCAGCGATCACTATGGGCACCAATCAACACGCGGGGCTTCGCGTAATCAGGTCCCAGGGGTCAAGCGACTTGGCGCTGTGCTGGGCCGTGCGAGCCCGGGCGCCCCTGAACAGCGATGTCATAGGGTTACAAGGCGGCCTAGCTCGGATTCAAGTCCACCGTTGCACGGATCCGCGGCACCTACTGCGATGCAGTGAAGGTGAGCAGGAGGTGAGCTGTGACGGCAAACAACAGCGCTCGAGACAATAACAGCTGCGCGGGCGCTTGACGATGTTTGCAAAGTTGTCTTGTCAACATTGAGAACGGACGATCTCCCCTGAGTGATTGGCGCTGTTGTTTGAGACGCAGGGACAATGGGTGAAGTCATTGGCTCGGGCCTTGCAGCTGGGAGACGCCGTTGTCTCTGGCTGTGTCCAGTCGCCAGACATCAGATTCGTCCCATCACTCTTGACGGCAGATGTTGTGTTTTCAGCTGATGTTGACAAGTCGCAAGAAGCTCAAAGGGTCTGAGGGTTTTAAATGCAGGTACTCCGTACTGCAGACTGCCGAACACATGTCGAAGCTTCTATGTTCCTGTTCGAGGACGGGAAAATCAACAAAAATCCCCCGGATACGAGACGTCGAAAGTCGCTGCAGCTTGGCGCATCATGTGCCAATCATCGCGTAAATCCCTTTGTGTCCCGTCCAAGCCACCCTTTGGCCTTGGTCCGCGCCGAGGCAAGGGGAAATGCCAACGTGGTGGTTCCAGATTCTGTGCACGGGGTTACCACCTTGGAAACAGGGAAAAGCAAAGTGCATTCGATAGAATCTTCCAAGCCGTCAATGCGATGGGTCTCCCAAGAGAACAGGAATCCCAGTCCACAGGGCAACAGAGCGGAGAACCCCTTCGCAGCTCCACTCACCCCGCCTCAAGACCCATGCACAGCGCTGTTGGCACGATCCGATCTTTCAGCTGCTCCACAACGACGTTGGGCTCCGGTCATACGATGCCGCGTCCGATACCAATTCGGGCCGGCCCGGGCGCAAACGGGCAACGAGCTCGTTTGACGTTAACCTCCACCTCGCCTTTTATGGTACCGGTATTGAAAGTCGAGACGGGTTTCATCCCGTCGAGCCCCATTCCCGAGCAGCGACACCCTTTCACCAAAACTCGAAGGCTACTGTGTCTCACCAGTTGATCACCGCCATAACCGGTGATTTGAGCGGCCCCAGGCATGCTGCTCTGTAATAGACATCATCCCCAAACCAGATCAGGCTGCCCCTATCGGGTGTCGAGTTCAGGGGTTGGCGGCGCAAGAGACGCCAGAACCCATCGAATTCCGTAACAAAAGTGTTTTGCGGTTCAAGACTGGCGTGAGTTTTGCATCGGAAAACGAATCAGTGCCGTTGTGCTTGTGAAGAGTGGCTTGAGTCAAGCTAGTGAACCTGGCATTGACACGGGTTTCGCTGGAGACCGTCTGTCGTGGTCGGCCCGGGTTGGACAACCTCAGGGTGCAGCACCCTGGGCTCCTCCTCTGGCGAATGTTCGTATCCTCGACTGGCCCTTATTCGAGGATCGTATGAGACAAGGCCAACTCGGTCGCGGCCAGCACGTCCAGACGCATTCTGGTTGGAGCGGCTGGGTCAGGGCCTGACGGCCAGCCCTGTTCCCATCTCAAACCAGCTCAGCGCTCCCCGCGTCCACCAGCGGTTTTGCATCTGACCAGCGCAGAATCACAATATCGCTCTCCTTCATCTCGGCATCGTCGTCCTCGTCCACCCCGCGGGCCGCCACTGACGCGTCCTTGAGCAGGCGGATAAACACGGCCGACTCAAGGTCGGGCACCTCAATCATACTGATTCCGCCCGACGCATCGTTCAGGTTCTGCAGGTTTGGGGGGAACGACGACAGGAACGAGGACAGGTAGTGGTTATGCAGCAGGGCTTGGTGGCGCGTCGCGTAGGCCAGCTCCATCTCGGACAGGCGCGACCGCAGGGCGTCGGTGGAGAGATAGTGCAGGGTGTGGCGGTCGATCTTGGCGATGCGGGCGCGCAGGTAGCTGCGCACCAGGTAGCGGTAGCGCTCGAGCTCGGTCTGGATGACGATGAGGGCGAAGTTGGTCTTGGGGTCCATGTCCCCCGTCATCTCCTCGACCTTCTCGATCTGATGTTTGATGTTGCTGTTTATGCGCTCGAAAAGGCCGTTGGCGGGCCAGCTGTGTGGTTCAGAGAAGGGTAAGCCGGCGTTGCGCGGGAGAAGGGGCCGGGTTGGGAGCTTGGGATTGCGGTGCATACGGGAGCAGCTCGGGCGCCGATCTTTCAGCGATCCAGGCACGCGTTAGTTCCTGGAGATCGCGCTTTTCTTGCGGTATGGCGTGGAATGTCGGGTCGACTTCCCGGAGGATGTCGTCAATATCCATGGTGGCGGTCGTATGCGCCTGCGTCGGTGTCGAGGGGGGTGTGCTTCACTCGGTCAAGGGGTGCTCGTTGACACTCGCAGATGCAATTCAATTGACCGATGCGCGTCGAGTTTCGGTGGTCGCGCTAGACGCGGGGCACCTGTGGGGTTGTCCGGCCCCACATCGGCCCAGCCCTGTGGGTGCCGAGGCGGCAACGCACATTGCCTGCTTCCTCGCGCCTTCCCGAGACCAGTCACGATCCACCTTCCTGGATTCACCATTTCCCAACAACAGAATCCCAACGATGGCTTTGAGTTGATTATACGATTTTGTGGCGTTTCCCCCTTTCCGGTTGCGTTTCCTGCCTGGCAGATGCGAGTTCAGAGGATGCAGCCGACACGTTGGATGGGGTGACCGAGTAGCCCCCAACATTTCGGTTTTCGTGACTGGCTCGACAGTCTCGACAGGCGCCCAGTCACCAATTACGCTTCCCCTCACCGGCAATGCGAGCTGAGCATCAAGTGCTGCGTGTGGAGGAGGACAGCTGTAGCCCTGTTCCGACGGCTTGCATTGGATCCGAATCCCGATGACAACAAGACCAACTGTCCCCGGCCACCTCTCCGGGCCTGCCTCAACATGCTACCATTGGCTGGTGCTCGCCGCGTTTGAGTGGTGCCCGCTGTTGCTGCCGGCAGCTGAAGAGTCGGTGTACGTACCTAGTACATACGTTGTCTGCGTACGGCCTGCACCACATGTCTTATCCATGATTTGTTGTCGTTAGACGCGGTGAACA
>Ga0247823_10003635_pt1 | contig 12441 bp, 22 predicted proteins | sample 13C_PalmiticAcid_2_FD_192426 | JGI IMG/M metagenome (GOLD analysis project Ga0247823, IMG submission 192426) | Soil microbial communities from agricultural site in Penn Yan, New York, United States - 13C_PalmiticAcid_Day30 | ecosystem: Environmental > Terrestrial > Soil > Agricultural land...
GGTCGCCTCGTAGGGCAGTTCGATGATTGGCGTCGAGGGAGCGTCGGGGAAAAGGATGTCGCGCAGTGCACCCGCGATGTGGCGGGCGATGATGTCCTCGGCCGGTGTGGTGCTCACTGCTGGTCACCGCCCTGCTTGCGCAGTTCCTCCAGCAGGTCGGCAGCGCGGTCGGCAGGTACGAGCACATCGCGCGATGCGCTGCCCTCGGGCTTGGGTCCGACGATCCCGGCCTGCTCCATCAGATCCATCAGGCGCCCGGCCTTGGCGAACCCGATCCGCATCCTGCGTTGCAGCATCGACACCGAACCGAACTGTGCGCGAACCACGTGATCGACAGCGGTCAGGAACATGCTGCGGTCGTCACCGATTTCCTCGTGGTCGAGATCGACGATCTCGACCTGGGCGTGCTCGGAGATCCGCTCGCCCTCGGCCGCGGCGACGATGTCCGGTAGACGGCGGTCCCATCCCGACGACCATTCACGGCGCTCGATGCGGGCCTCGTCGGTCGGGCGGACGGGCATGACCGCGCCGAGGAATGCCTCACCGCAGGACACCGACAGTGCCCTGTTCGCCGAGCGGGATTCGATGTCGAGCGATTCGCCGTAGGCGTTGGACGCCGACGCGAAGCGCGACAGCAATTCCCCGGCGACCGACATGTCGGTCAGCGCGACCAGGTCGCTGGCGCGCATCCGGGCCAGCATCCCCGGGATGGTGCACAGTGCGCCGCCGTCGGTGGGCAGGCGCGGAACCTGGAAGCTGTGCCCGTCGACCATGCCGCTGGAGTCGGTGACCGTCAGGTGCTCCGGCGTGACGGACAGGCGCAGCTCGTACTCGGGGGCGTCGTCCTTCTCCTTGCCCGCCTTGAAGATCCGCAGGATGTTCGCGATATCGCCGGGTGCCACATCGACCGTGCACGGGTAGTGACCCGGCTGGTCCTCGGCCTCGAGGACGCTGACGATCGCGAGCCCGGCGGTGTACATGTCGGTCGCGGAGATGACGACGTTCTGCGCGGTCAGCACGAGACGGACGCGATAGACCGACGGGACGTCCGGGTCCGCTCCCGCATGGACCTTGGCCGCGGTCAGCGCGTGGCGGAAGTCGGACGTGCCGACAGTGACGGTTGTGCTCATGAGCGGAGTCCGTTCGGGATGGTGGCCTTGTCGGCGCGGGCGAGCCGCTCGGCCAGGAGGGTGAACGAGCGTGCCTGCGAGGCAGCGAAATACAGCGCGGCGGTGCGCGCGGATTCGGCGCGGACGTGCTCGGACACCGACGGTCGGGTCGAATTGACCATTTGCTCGTAGCCCAGCAGCCACAGAAATCCGGGCTGGGTGTGGCGGGTATCGAAGCTCATCAGGAATTTCCTTCCGGAGCGACGGTGCCGTTGTCGGCGAGGTAGACCCAGACGCCGCGGCGCAGCACCTTCACCTCGGCGGAGACGGCGAGCCCGTTGCGTTTGACCAGCCACCCGTTCTCCAGCGCGGCCGCCCGGTTGGACTCGATCGACTCGTGGCACCGGTTCGAGATCGCCAATCCGTTCGCTGCCTGGTTCACCCAGCCCAGCGAGGTGCCGCCGAGACCGCGCGGGCGCCGATGGTGGTAGGTGTCGACCGGGCCGCAGCCGTCGATCTCGCAGACTCCACCGGCGCGCACCAACATCAGTGCCTGCACCGGTTCCGGGAATCCCTCCGGCGGACGGGTCCGTTTCTTCACCGCTTGACGGGGGCGGCGCGGCTGGGCTTTCGGCCACGACCGACGCAGCATCCCGGCGGCGAGGTTGCGGGCATTCACGATGTTGCTCCCTTCTCGCGAGCACGCTTGTCCCGCAACCACTCCCGACCACACGCACGACAGCGGCGGCCCTTGGTCTTGTGGATGTAGACGTTGTCCCCGGACAGCTCGTGTCCTCGGATGCAATGGGTCTTCTTCTGGCCGGGCACCGGCGGGCGAACCTTCAGCGGGTCACCGGTCCGCTTGAAGCGGCGGTAATGCTTCTGGCACCAGCCCAGCCCCATGTGCGGGGCGTCGCAGTCCTCGATCACGCAGACCGGCCGCGCCCGGCCCCTCACTGGACGCCCGCCTTCTCGGCGTTGTCGGCGCGCACCGCGAGGACAGCGGACATGTCGACGGCCATGAGCGCGGCGGCCAATCCGACCGAGACCGGCTTCTGCGTGGAGGTGAACGCCGAGATCGTGCTGGGCGCGCACCCGACGACCGCCGCGATCTCGTTGACGAGAGCGCCGTGCCCTTTTAGGTAGGCGATGTGCGCGAGAACCGCCGGGCAGTCGACGGCGTTCGACCGGGCGGGCTTCGGCGGCGGCGGCGGCGAGGTGGTCCGCCGCCGCCTGCGCAGATCGACACCATGCAGGTCACCGAGCGCGACGCGCTCCCCGCTCTTGTCCATCCGATGCCCGGCCCAGATCCCGTATTGCTCACCACTGTTCGCTGCTGTCTTGCCGCACTGTTCGAGCACCGGGCAGACCTCGCACACCCGCTTCGCGTACCTGGTGTCGGCGGTCTCCGTGCTGCTGACCGGCCACCACCGCTCCGGTTCGTCGCGGCACAGCCCACGCAATGTCCAGTCGTCGCCCGTCGGCAGCGCGGGTGCCAGCTCCTGCGGTTCGGCCTGCTCCGGCGGTTCTTCGACCTCGGCGGCCGGGGCGTCACGCATCGGTTTGCCGTCGATGCCGAGCATGGCGATCAGCTCACGCGCGACCTCGGGGTCAGGGAAGTTGTGGCACACCGCGATCCCCGCCAGACGAGCGGTAGCCGGGTCCAGGTCTGAGACGTATTCGACTTCGGAAGTACCGTGTGCCATCAGGACACCCCTCCTTCGATGACGCGAGCGAGATCGGGATCCGGCTCGAACGGGTTGACGGCGATGAACCCGAGGCCCAGGCACTCGGGGCACAGCTCGAGCGGGTTGCCCGCACACGAACCGGTGTGGATGACGCCCTTCACGCAGGCGCCGCAGTCGACGACGACAATCACCGGGTCACCTCCCGCAGTTCGCGGTCGTCGACATGACCACCGCCGCACGACGGGCAACCCTCGCCCTTGCAGAACGGGCAGTCACGTACGGCGGGGCGGCCGGACTGGTAGTAGACGGCGGTGCCGAGGCCGAGGATTCCCCAGCCGAGCAGCAGCACCAGATGGCCGAGCGCGGTCACCGGATCACCTGCCCGACGATCGCGGACGGGACCGGGATCCGGCCGTCACGGACGGTGGCGTGGATCTGATCGTGCCCGGCGATCGCCGCGGCGAGAGTGCTGTACTGGACACCGATCCCGTCGAGCGCCTGGTTACCGTCGGCGACGATGATGGATTCGAAGATCAGCGGCAGGCCGTCGTCGTCGGTTCGATAGTCGATACCGAGCCAGAGTGTGGTGATCTCGATCGGGATGCCGTCGTCGTAGGTGACGACGCTCTGGGCAACGTGCCGATAGCCGGGCTTGGCGTTGAGCATCGCCAACGTGCGCAAGTCGATGGGCTTACCGTCGCGGTCGAAGAAGAGTCCCATCACCGCACCTCGCGGTCATTGACGAGATTCCCGAACCGCGCGGCCAGCACACGGGCACGGCGCGCGTACACCGCCACGCTCTCCCCCTCGCGAGCGAGGTCATCCGCCAAGGCGGCGAGAGCGGCGACCGGCGTCGTCTCCGGATCCGGATCGGGCCGCTCGGCGGAGGTGTCGAAGGTGGCGGGCACGAGATCGGTCGGGAGGTAGGAGATCGGGGTGTCGTCGCTGTCGGCGCCGACGATGACCGCGGTCTCACCGTTCTCGCCGTCGCGGATCTCCAGATGGCGGACGATGAACAGTTCGCCGGTCCGACGGTCACGCACCCTCTGCCCGGGCGCGAGATGCGGGGGTTCGATCCTAGGCATCGGCGCTCACCTCGGTGAGCGGCTCGTACACCCGGACCCTGGCGGCGGTGGCGCGCGTCTCGCCCATCTGCTTCGCGGCGTAGCCCTCGGCGAGCATCGAGGCTGCGGACCTCAGGTTCTGGACGGTGTTGCCGATATGCATGTCGCCGAACTCGTAGCCCTCGAAGCCGTCACCGACGGGCACGCCTTCGCGGCTCCACAATTCCGACCACGGTTGGATGGCCCGATACTTCGCGGCGAGCGCGAGCATCCGCCGATGCAGCAAGTCCCGGTCCCGGATGATCGCGTCGAGTTCGTCGAGCAGATCGTCGGGGTCGTGGTGCGGGTCGCCGGTCACCAGCAGCGGCAGCAGTTCCTGCGCAGCGAGGACATCGGGGTTGTCGGCGGGCCCGGCCGCGACGCGGGCGGTCAGCAGCGCGTGGGTCTCGGTGTCCCCCTTGGAGAACACCTCGTAGGCGAGTCGGCGCTCCGCCGACCCCTTCTCCGCACTCATCCACTCGCTGATCAGCCTGAGCGCCTTGGGCGAACGTGGGTCTTTTGCAGTCATCGGATACACTTCCTGTCGGATTGAAGGAATTCGGGCCGTCGAGGTAGGCACTCGGCGGCCCGAGGCATTTCAGGGATGTGGTGAGACACCCGGTGCGTGGAGCGAGTCACCCGCACCGGGCGCCGTCGAGGTGAGGGAGCGCGAGAGCAGCGCCGCCCCTTGCGCGATGGACAGCAGCTCGTTCACCGAATCGCGCAATTCGGGATCGAGATCCGGGATGTGTTCGGCCACGGCGAGGCAGGCGGACGCGAGCTTGTCCAGGGCGCCGAACACCTCAGGCTCGGTACGCGGCAGCTTTCCGAGGTCGGCCAACTGCTCGGACGCGTCACGCTCCCTCGCCCTCCACTCCGCCCACAGCCACGACGGCAGCCCTATCCCTGCGTCCTCGTCGCGGTGCTCACGGATCAGCCGGGCCGCGTTCTGATACGTGGCGACTTCGAGAGCCAGGTCTCTGTCCGAACCGGTAAGCGAGTGGAAATCGTCAGCGTCGCCGTGGATGTAGTTCTCACGGAGACCGGCGTAGGTGTCGAGCAGATCCGCGAGGATGGCTTCTACTTGGGTGATCAACGCGCTCATGACGTGGCCGCCAATATCGCCAGCTGATCCCCGCCACCCAGCCGCCTGTGCAGCTCGGCCATACCCTTCGCCGTGATGCGGATCGTCGGCGCGGGCAGCACCATCTCCCCGGTGCGCTCGTTCAGATACGGACCGGACACCTTCTCGGTCAACCGGCCCGTGTTGACCTGGGTCTGATACGCCTTCCAGGAATTCGTTCCCTGCTCCCGGAAGATCCAGCCCTCGGCAGCCATGAACGAGAACAGGCGGCCGCGGCCGATGTTGATCTGCGGGTCACGTGACAGCACCTTCGCGGCGTCGGCAACCGAGTAGTCACCGGTCGACTCGGCCAGGTGCGACCACGCCGAGGCGGGGGCGTGGAGTTCGGCGGCGTGACGCTCGGCTTCGAGTCGACCCGCGCGCTCAGATTCGGCCCGATCGAACTCCGCCGCTGCAGCACGCAACGCTTCGCCGTACGTCGAAGGGATCGCGTGCACGGGTGTCGTTGAGTAGGAACCCGTGCGGCGCAGCGACGGCAGAACGTCGTGGGTGAGCCAGCGCTTAACCGCCTTCGCCTGTGCGGACTGGCTACCGAGGATCGCGGCGTAGAACCCCGCCTCGGAGATGATCGCCATCTGCTGAATCCCGCCGGGGGTGTGCAGATCTCGCACCCCCTTGTCCTCATCATCGAGACGGCGGGTCATTGCCGAGGTGGCGCTGTACTCCAGCAGCCGGGCGACATCCGCCGCAACGAACCAGGGCTCACCGTCAACGAGGAACGATCGGAGTTCCGCGCCGTCGACGTATGCGAAAGGTGTCAGGTCGGTACTCATCACGCCCCCATCGCGGGGAGGGAGTTGATGTAGCGGTCCAGGCTGGCGCGGATGAAGAGGTTCTTCGCGCCTTCCTTGCGGACCAGGATCAGTTCGTTGCGGGCGAGTTCGTTGAGCCGCCACTTCGACAGGCCGGTGTAGGCCATAGCGCCTTCGAGGTTGAAGCTGACCGGCGTGATATCGACGGTCGCCTCGATCGGTACTCGCGTGTCCTTCATGACGCTTTCCTGCCCTGCTGATCTCGCCGGGGCGGGAGGAAGTCTTCGGGATCTTTGCCGAGGAGAACGGCGATGTTCTCGAGGTCGGCCAGAGACAAGGAGCGATGGCAGTTCAGACTGCGGGAGAACGTTGCGTTGGACACACCGATCTCGTCACCGACGGCCTCTTCGGTGTAGCCCGAGGCCTTGATTGCTGCCCTGACTCGCGCTGTCACCTGCCGGGTCCAGGTAGTGCGTGTCTTCATATGCAGAGCATATCTTCATTTGAAGACGTCTGGCAACCATTCGAGGACAGGAGATCGCAATCGGGCGACCTAAGTGTCCCCTTGCTCCCGTCTTCAAATGAAAACTAGACTTGATTCCATGGCGATCAAAGCACGAGGTCGAGGCGCGCTTACAGAGGCGCACGCCGAGGAAATGCGCTCGCTCCTAGGTGCAGCCAACATGTCTCAAGCCGAGCTGAGCAGGGCCACCGGGATCGACAAATCCACTGTCTCCACCGTGCTGAACGCCAAGTCATCCATCGATGTCGAACAGGTAATGGCCATCGCCACGGCATTCGGGATCGACTACGAAGAACTCACAGCCGGCGCGCTCGCGCGCTACCGCAAGATGGTCGCGGACGATCCCGACGCAGACCTCGGCCCTCTGGTCACTTCCAGGGGATCAGTGATCGCAGCCTCGACCGATGGCCAGCACTCCGACATCGAGCAGTGGGCTGACGAGTATCAAAGACAGGCTCGAGAATCGAGCACTCCCAGCCCGTCCGAATCCTCTTCCACTGAGGACCGATAGGTCCGTCGAGCTTCGCCAGCTCCGCCTGTTGGTATACCGCGCAGATCTGTAGCGCCGTCGCGTCCACGCAATGCACCGCGACCACTCGGCCGCCGTCGAAATAGACCATGAATCCGATGCGGGCATACCTGCATCCGCGCTCGGGTGTGACTCGCCCTCGGGGCGGAGCGCAGATCACGTCCGACTCGGCCAGTGCGGAAACATAGTCCACCCCGGCGTCGTTCTGTGGCTGCGACAGGGAGGTGATGACCTCCCTTTCTCCCGGCCACTGAGGCGCGGCCCCGTTCATCGTTCGCCCCGTAACCCCTGGTTGCTCTGCATCGTGAGCACCTGCATCACCCCTACATTTACCCAGTCCTCCGCTGCCTCACGCGGCAGCGACGTATTCGAACATTAGTTCGAGCGGTCCGGATTTGGTAGAGATGCAGGCTACGTGTCGACATCAATCCGGTAGCGCAGCGAACGCGAGGCTATGAGGTGGAGTGAATTTCGAGCCGATAAGTGCGATAAGCACGCAGCTAACCAGCGAAGATGCCGCCCCGATTACGACATCACCTGAATGATTCATCTTCGATTCAGCTCCGCCTCTTGCCAATTCGCGGAACGTCTTACCTGGCCGAGCTTATGAATCTCGGTAGATCACGGCTGCCCTCCCAGCTACACGTCATCGTTCTGACCTATGAACCAGTGTGTGACTCGGATCATAGAACGCGCCGAACGACACGCCCAGCAATTTCTTAGAACAAGTTCCAAGCGAGAGAGCTGGAATTCACCAGCAAATACACAGCACGCCAATGCGTTTCGCAGGTCTCGATCATGGCGCACGCGAGACACCCTGTCCGATGGCCCCCTACTCATGCGTAACCCAACCGATTGCGCAGCGGTAACTCTCCCGTTCCGTACTGCTCGGTACAGTCTCAGCAAATTATGGTGCGGGTGTACCAACTTTCAGTCGGCCCTGAAACTTTCAGCGCGCCCTGAAATTTCCGTGCAGGCGCTACGCCCGGCGCTCCCCCGGCACGAGCTTCTCCGGCAGGAGCATCCCCGCCAACGCGTTCTGTCCAGCCCGCAGCTTCTCCAGATCCTCATGCAGGTAGAGCCGATTCGCCGCCGCCGTGGACTGACCGAGGAACTTCATACGGTGCGTCTCATCCACGGGGATCAGAGTGTTCGCGGTGTGCCGGGTTCCGTGCCCCTCGATGATCGGCACCTCCGCGCGGGACTGCGCGTCGTACCACATCTCCCGCTCGTTCTCCGGACGGATCGGCCGGAACTGCTCGGTGACCCACAGCAGCCCCCACTGATTCGGCACGCGGGCTTCCAGGTAGATCTTCAGGGTGATCGCCAGCTCGACCGCGATCGGCTGGATGCGCGGGCGCCGGGTCTTCGGCTTCACCAAGGCCAGATTCTTGTAGATAGGGATGTGCTCGTAGGTTTCCGGGACGATGAACCGGTCCGGATCGTCACTGTTCTTGAAGCCGGGCTTGAGCGGCAGCTGCTGCATCTGCCAGGAGATGTCCCATGTCAGTGCGTCCCAGTCGATCCGGTCCTCCTGCATTCCCAGCAGTTCTCCCTGACGCAGCGCGCTGGTGTAGCGAGCCACCCACAGCGTGACGTACGGGTCACCCCAACCCAGCGCCGCGGTGAGAACCTGGCGCGCCTGCTCGGCAGTGTGGGTACCGCGCTCTCTGCTGATCGCTTCGGGGCGGGGCACCAGGGCGGCGACGTTCTCGCGGATCAGCCGCGGGCGTTCCTTCAGTTCGTCGTCGAGCCACTGGCGTACGCGGTCGTAGGCGACCTGCCTGGTTCGAGTCGACCACCGCGGCTTCTCTGTGACGACCATCTTGCCGTCAGGCTGTTTGACCTTCGCCTCTTTGGTCTGCTCGTCCATCCACGTCAGCCACCAATGAATCGTGTCGGTGTCGAGCGTCTTGAAGTCGGCCTCGCCGATCGAGGGTTTGATCTGCTGGTTGATCACCGACAGGACATCGCGGTAGTGGCTGGGACTCCAGCCGCGCTTGCGCTTCTCGGCCCATTCGCGGATGCGCGAGTCGACGCTGATCCGCTTCTTCGGAACCTGCGCTATGCCGGCGCGCGCGTTCTCCCGCAGTCTCTCCAGCTCCTCCTGGACTACTCCCTTGTCCATGGAGTAGACCGGCGCGGAGCGAATCCGCTTGCCGTCGGGGCCCTTACCCAGCGATATCCGGCCGACCCACATTTTGGTTTTCGGGTTCTGATAGAACGCGCCTTGCCCGTGACCCCGAGACCGCTTTTTCCCGGTAGTTTTGTAGGTGCGCTTCTTCGGTTTCTCGTCGGACATCGGAGCCCCGCAATCCAGGTGTGGCCAAACGGTGTGGCCAATGGTACCGAGTTGTGCAGGATCGTACCAACGATCGCAAGCTATCTACCTGGGATTACACACTTCTGACCTGCATCAAAAAACCCGCACGGTCTGCTTCCCAAGCAGACAGCGCGGGTTCGATTCCCGTCATCGGCTCAACGAAATACCATATCTGACCAGCACCTTCGCAACACTCCCCGAATCCGCAGACCCTCTCGTGTGGCCAAGAGTGTGGCCAACGGTCAGACCCTCAATCATCTGTCGGCACCGGTGGCCACCATCGCGGAACTTCCTCCAGCGCAACCGGAATCACTGGCAGCGTGCCCGCTTCTCCGGCAGCGACGGCGTCGGCCTCGAGCGGCGCAACCGGACCCTCGTCGAGCGCAACCCCTCCGAGCGGCAACCGCCGACCGACGTTCTGCCACAGCCGATCATCACGCAACAGCCACACCTCACCGAGACTGGTCTCGTACAGGCCCGGTTCGGTAGGCAACGACATCAGTAGCTCTTGATCCCCGCCCGGATTTCCAACTCTCCGATGCTGCGGCCGGACCGCCGTTCCTGCGCGCGCGCTTCACCGATCGTCAGCTGGATAGCCGCTGCCTTGAAGTGCTCGGGCGCAACCTCGCTCGCCTCGTAAAGCGCATCGATCGCGAGATCGACCTCCCCCTTGCCGAGGTGCATGCGCGCGGTGTCGGCCAAGCCGTAGGCGACCCGTTCACGGGCGTATCCGTCGGGCATGTGGAGTCCATCGGCGATCGCGGTCGCCTTGCCGAGGTCGCCGAGGTCGACGGCCGCCGCGAGCTGGTGCAGCTGCACGTTGGTCGGGCCGACAACGGTCTCGTGGACGATGCGGTCTCCGGTGCCTGCGAACTTGGCCGCTTCTTCGAGATGCGATTGCGACGCTTCGGCACGGTGCAGCGCGGCGGCGATGGTGCCCGCCTTCATGTGCAGCGCCGAGTACACGGCAGACGCGATCGTGTTGCCCGGCTCGGCGAGCGGCTGCACCTCATCGATCGTGCGATTGAGGAGCACCATCGCCTGCGGGCCCGCGCCGATCCGGGCCAATGCGGCGGCGCGCAGGTAGTGCGTCATCGCGACGAGTAGTGGATCGCCAGATCTGGCTGACGCCCACTCCATTCGTTCGACCGCAGTGAGGCTGAGGTCGGCATACCCGAGTTTGTGCCCGAGGGTGTTCGCCGCACGGTACGCACCGGTGAGCATGGCGTACGCGGGCTCGCCGGAATCCGATGTCGCGACGAGGAGTTCATCGATGATGTCGGGCAGGACGACACCGATCTTGTTGTACTTGGTCGCGCGTCGCCACTCGCCGAGCTGCACGATGTCGACCTGGATGGCTTGCAGCGGTCGGGGTTCCACGCCGTCGAGCACGAGATCGACAGCCGCCAGGGCGCGCCGGATGGTGGGCACGAGTTCGTGCAGCGCTTCGGAATCATCCTCGCGCACGCCGTTCAAGCGCTCAACGTCCACGTCCAGCGCATTCGCGATAGCGCCGAGCACCGACACCGAAGGGGTGTATCGGCCGATCTCGGCGGCGGCGATCGTGTCCCGCGTCGTCGACGCGAGGGTAGCCAGTTTCGACTGGCTGTAGCCGCGGCGATGGCGCAGACGGGCGATGCGCTGGCCGATGGATTCGCTTGAGGTCATGGCCACACGGTAGCACCGAATTCATACACAACCCATACACAAAAATGTGTTCACCAGCGCTTAACGTCAAATCTGCATCCGGAACCAGCCGGGATGCCGTGACCCGATCGCGGTGGCCGATGGTTGGTACCAAGCGGTCCGACGCGGGTTCCGGGTGCCCTTCAACCAGCCTGATTCGCACACCGGGGGTATCGCCTAAATGCCCGAACTGCTCATCTTCTTGCTGCTCATAGCCACCGCGCCTGTCGGTGCTGGGCTCTGGCACTACTTCGGACCGCGCACCAAGATACCGGGCGAGACGCCGTTCCCGGTGTTGGCCGCGCGGTACGGCATCGCACAGACCGGAACTCGACACAGCGCGCAGGTGCGGCGATGACATCCGACTGCACCGCTGACATCCCGCCGCGCACCTACGTCGAGGCCCGGGACATCTTCCGTATCCACGGCGAACACGACGCGCGGTGCCGACCGTGGCTCAACGCCAGCGCCTACCTCTCCGCAGATCTCGAGGACTGACCCCATGGACATCACCGCCGCCAAGATCATGCGGGCCATCGTCGAGCACGGCCCCATGACCTCCCGCGAACTCCAGGCCAAAGCTGACGTGGGCGAGACCAGTTCGCGCGCGATCCCCAAGCAGCTGGTCTACGACGGCCTCCTCGAGATGCGCCGCGACGCCTACGCGATCACCACGCTCGGCAACACCTGGGCCAAATCGAAGCGCGGACAGCGGGCCATGAACGTACCCGGCCTGCCCGAGCTCGCCCGTGGATGATGCCACCGCTGCGACGACCGACCGAGTAGTTCACGCTCCGGTCGACCCGCCGCGCCGAGATGGAGATCTCTGGCACGCCCTCTGTACCTGCGGACACGAGACCACCGGCGGTAGCGAGAGGCGCGCCGGCGGACGCCTCACCGCCCACGTCAATGAATCCAACCGCGTGCCGTGCCCGCACCCCGAGAAGAACGCCTATCGATGGCGGACCGATGCCGAGCAGGAGGCGGTCAAGATCTGGCGTCGCCTGCGTGGCGGGCCGCGTCTCCGTGCTTACCGATGCGAATGCAAACGATGGCACCTGACGAGCACTCGGCAAATCCGATGACCGGCGACGGTGCCGAGTGGGCCGCGTTCGACGACGGCCAATGGTCGCGCGTCGACCACACCGGTACGCCCATAGACCTGATCGACCCGGACCGACCACAAGAGGAGGTGAGATCTGTGCACGAGCCCGGACCCGATGGAGCCAGCGGCGGTGTCGATGGCGTGACCACGCTGACGGACTGCTGGCCGACCGGCGACCCCACCGCCGACGCCTGATGTGCAGACGACGAACCGCCCCGCCCTCAATGAGGTGCGGGGCGGTTCGCTATATCCGAGTCAACCGGCTGCGGGTGCTAGTCGCTGCACCCGCAGCCGCAGCGCGGCGCTATGAAGTCGGCGGGGACGCACGGCGCGCTGTAGACATCGTGATGGGCGCAGTCCTCGCACCGGTTGCCGGGCTGACGGATCACCTTCACCTCGCGGGCGAGGATGCGGCGGGCGGTGTGCCAGTCGGCGGGGATCCGGCTGATCGACACGGTGCAGCAACCGCAGATCATGTT
>Ga0247823_10003636_pt1 | contig 12440 bp, 12 predicted proteins | sample 13C_PalmiticAcid_2_FD_192426 | JGI IMG/M metagenome (GOLD analysis project Ga0247823, IMG submission 192426) | Soil microbial communities from agricultural site in Penn Yan, New York, United States - 13C_PalmiticAcid_Day30 | ecosystem: Environmental > Terrestrial > Soil > Agricultural land...
GATCGAGGTCGCTGAGGCCGATCGTGCGCAACGCCCGGTCGGCGGTCGCGATGCTGAGCGTCAGTTCGAGGGTTCGTTTGTCGAACAGGAGCGGGACGCCGCGTTGCTCGAACAGCGAAAGCGGCGCAAAGCCCTGGTCCGACGGCGTTGCCCGCAATTCGCTGAGCCGGGCCGTGTCGAGCCGCGGGGCAAGCAATTCGACAAGCCGGTCGACCGAAATCAGGATCGCGTCGTCGGAGGTGATCTGGGCTTCGACGTCACCGATATAATTGGGGCCGTCCTTGACCGGAACGACGATCGTCATGGTCCGCCCGGTGCTGTTCAGGCGGACTTCGTCGGTCGCCTGCATCGCCGCGGCCGAGATCGAGCCGAGGGGTAGCGACGCGCCCTTGGTCGCGGGTGGCGGCGGCAACGACGCCTCCTCGCCCGCGCGCACGACAGGCATCCGCGGGACACAGGTCGTCAGCGACAGCGGCTCGCACGATCGCGTCGACGGCGGAAAAATGGTCCGGCCATGGTCCCAAGGAACGATCGGGGCCGAACGCGGATCCGGATTCAGCGCCGCACGCGAACCGTCCCGCACCTCCGCCGCATCGACCGGAAGCGTGAAAGCCAGTGCCGCGGCAACGGCCAGGGGACATGCCCCCCATCGATAAGATCGCCGAACTCGCCCCCGCACGATGGAATCAACGCGACCGGCCGGACGTCAGCACTTCCGCAGTGCCTTCCGGGTTTTCAAGATCGATCGGCGCCACGAACTTGCGGCTGGTTTCGGGGCCGACAAGGCCGAAACCGATCATCTGCTGCACGTCGCTGCTGTTGAGCGACCGGCGGAAAAGCTCTTTGCCGCCGGCATCGCGCTGAATCAGGGTGAGCGATCCGCTGCTGATATAGCCGTAATTCTTTCCGGCATTATGCACGGTAAAGGCGATCCGCGCCGGAGCATCTGCGACCGGACGCACGATTTCCGCGTTTTCGATCGTCAGCTTGGGCTCGCCCGCGACGATCGAAGAGACGTTGATCATCGCCTGGAAATTATAGAGCACCTGAATTGTCGACTGGCCGCCTGGGACTTCGACCGGCAACTGCGACACCTCCGCATAATAATGGCGGCTGCGATCGACCTCGGGGTCGCCGACATATTGGATGCGGAACGACTGGGTCGCGCCGGGCGGGATGATGGCCTGCGCGGGAAAGGCGACGAGGTCGTCGGTCAGGCGATCGGATGCCTTGACGGTGTCGGGCAGCAAGTCCGCCTCGACCAACCGGATTTCGACCGGAAGCGGGGTGGTGCCCGTGTTCTCCACGCGGATTTGCCCGCCCATCTGACGCCCGGACATCTGCAAGTCGAGGATGACCGGTTGAACCGTCATCGCCGCCTGAGCGGCGGCGGAAAACAAACCGAGAATGGCCGCGAATGCGGCGGCAACGAACAACGACTTCAACTTAAGCATCTTGCCCCCAAAAAGTGCCGCCTTGCCGGCAACACGAAATTTGGCAGGCGTCGAAACCACGACGCCTGCCCCCCAAATCACTTCGGTATCAATCGTGCCACTGACATGGCTGGATGCCGTCACCCCGCCACGGAAATGGTGATGGTCAGCTGATCGGTGTAGGTGCCAGCAAGCATCGGGGCGTTGGTGGGATCGCGCAGCAAGCCCATGCGGACGTCGAAGTCGCGCACGCCGGGCGGAACGCGCGAACCGTGATCGTAGGTCCGGCTATCGCCGGGCGCCGACGGCACGAAGTTCAGAACGCCCCAGCTCTGGTCCCGCCAATTGGCGTTGTAGGTCATCCGGCGCATCCGCACGAAGCCCGCTGGCGGGCTGCCCGACGAGGCATCGTGAGCCAGTCCGCCGTTCGAGCTGGTCACCGTGATCGTGTGCGTGGTGTTGCACGCCGCCTGACCGCGGACACGGATCGCGACCTCGGCGGTCGACTGGACCGCGTTGCCGGCGCTGTCGGCCACCAGCGCGGACGGGATCGTCCAGGTGTTGCCGCTGAACTGCGACGCGCTGACATTGTTCGTCGAAGACGCGAACTGCCAGGTGCTCGGCAGGCTGCAGAAGGCTTCGGCGGTGCCGATGACATCGACCGAAGCGCTGTCCTGCGCCGCCGCCGGTGTGGCAAGCGTCGCCAGTGCAGCGACGCCAAGGATCAAAATGGATTTCATGACGGAGGTTCCCCCATGGCATGCGGAAAGGTGAGGACGACCCGACATCTCAGTTCGTCGCCAAAGTGACGGTGACGCGGCCACGATAGGTGCCGGCTTCGAGCATCAGGTTGGGCTGCTCGGCCCGCGCTGCGGTCAGCGTCTCAAGTTTCGAGATGTTGAGCCGCAACCCCGACGCCGGCGCAGCGCGCGCTTCGGGCCATTCCAGGAATGCCTGGTCGCTTCCACTGCGCGGCCGAAAGCCGACGGGAGCCGCCCATCCGACGAGCTTCGCATCAAAAGTGATGTGGCGGGTCATGTAAGCGGGCTGGGCATAGGGCTTCGCGGTCTCGAGGGTCATCGGTTGACCCTCGATCGTCAGCCGGTGCGAGGTGTTGCACCAGGCGTCGGCGATCACCGCAGTCCCGACCGTCGTCGACGCCTTGAGGGGCGCGGCGAGCAGGCCGTCAGGTCCCGACAAATCGCCGAGGTCGATCTCGGTGATGTTGGGCGATCCCAGGCTGCAGGCGCCGACCACGGTCGCGCCGATATTGACCTGCGAGGAAACTTCATTCGCATGGGCGGCGCCGGATACAGCAAGCGCTGCGACCCCGACGGTCACCAATTTGAGGCGATGGAACATATCGTCACTCCTGGACAAGATCAGCATCACTGGGTGAGCGAAATGGTGAGGCGAACCTGACCATTATAGCCACCCGCGACGGGACGAAGATTGTTGGCGACCGTCGGGTCCGACAACAGCAAGGTCATCGGACCGATATTCGCCTCGGGAGCGGAGATTTCCTGCCCCGACGCAGCGGTGCTGGTGACGTTGCCGGTCACATCGTCCCAGACCAGCGTCGCCGTGTAATCGACGCGATTGGTGAACGACGCCGAGTCGGCGACAAACGTCACCGTGTCGTGCAACAGCGGCTCCGCCGTGATCGTGACCTTGGCCGGCGCATTGCAATAGAAGCTCGCCGCGAGTTCGCGCTCGTCCGTACCGCTGAAGTCGCTGACGATCTGCCCCGTCACCCCGGTCAGGCTTCCGAGGTTCATCGGGGCCGAACTGATCGACAATTCGGAGCAAAAAGGCGCGACTTGCGATTTGACGGTAAAGGTGTCGCTGTCCTGCGCCATGGCGGGAACCGCATACACCGTGGCGCCCAGCACCAATGCGCGAAGCAGGGTGGTTTTCACGATCTTCTCCTATACTCATCCGCGTCGCGGACGTGCTGTTCGGCGGCTGGCGATGCCGTCATGATCTCACCGACCGGTGAAAAATTCATGGTCATGCCCGCACCGCCAATTCGACGATGATGGTGTCGCGATACCGGCCAAGGGCCGGGTCGTCGGTGGCACCGGGACCGTTCCAGCGCAGGCTCATCGTGCCCGACCGGTTGATCGCGGTGGCGTCACCCGACGACCACCCCTCTCCGCCCCCGAAGGCACAGCCCGAACCTTGCTGATCGGACAATTGGTCGGCGCGGCACCAGCCCAGGGCATTCGCCCCGGAGTCGGTGTCCACGTTGACCGAAATTTCATAAGGGATGCGCCGGGCCACGCCTTCGAGACCATGCTCGGCGACGAACCCGCCTTCCCCGGACCGCACGCGCAATTGAAACGGCGCGTTGCAATCGAGACCGAAATGCGCCTTGGCATCGCCCTGGCGATTGAAGTCCAGCCGGTCCGCGGCGAGCATCGGCGGCGATGCCATGCGGCACCGGGCGCTGACTTCGCCCCGCAGGTCGATCCGCAATTCGGTCGGCGCACCCAGCGGCGCATCGGATGACGTATAGCCGGTGCCCAACGCCGCCACACCGAGTTCGCCCGCCGAAGCGGTCGCCGCCCCGCCAATCCCGCCGAGCAGGAGCAGCAGGGCAGAGGCCCGGTGCAAGGTGATGGTCAATCCGCGCATGACAATCCGATTCCGCTGGATGCGATCCGACGATCGATCCGCCCCACCCCCCAATCGACGCCGAGAGGCGCGATGGAGGATGGGTGGATCTTTACGATCAGCTGACGGTAGCGGTCAGCTTGACATAACCCGAGTAGGAGCCGGCGACCGGACGCAGATTGCCCGGGTTCAGCACCTGAAGATTGAAGCTCGAATACTGGCCAAGACCGGTTTCAAACGCGCCGGTCGTGGCGATGTCCAACGACCCGGTACCACCACCGGTCGACTGGACGGCCAGATCACCGGCGCCGTTGTTGAACGCGTTGCCGCCAAGATTGCCGGTGATTTTCAGGTCGAACTTGTTGGCGAACGACGACGAGTCGGCGGGCGCCGCAGACGCACGATCACCATCGAGCGCCAGCGAAGCGACTTCGATCGTCACATCGGCAGGAGCGTTGCACCACACGTTGCCGAAGCTGCGGTTGGTGACGGGAGCAACGTTGAGCTTGCCGTCCGCGCCGGTGATCGCGCCCAGATTGATGTCGCCCTGCGTCCAACCCGGAGCCGACGTAGCACCCGACTTGTGATCGCCAAGGCCGCAAGCGCCGGTGACGGTGGCGGTCACATTGACCTGGGTGTCGGCGGCAAAAGCGGGAGTCGAAGCAAGCAGGCCAATGGCCGAAACAGCAGCAAAAAGGGTCTTCATGACTATCTCCACATGTTGAACCGACCCGGCGGGCCGGCGTAGCTTTCCCGGAAGACCGTCCCCCTCCCCACAGGATGGAAACCGGCCCCTTGTTGCGCCGCGATCGCTCGCCACGCATCCACCTGCTCGCGCCGGGATTGGACACGAACCTGCGGCGGGGCCGACGGCCCCGAGATTGGGCTTTGCCCGCAAGGACGCAGCCGCAACTCCGCCGAACAGGCCGAAGCCCGCCGACAAAAGCTCTATGGTTAGTTTGCGTGGCCGTTACCCGGCCGGTGGCCCCCCGATCGCCGTGGCGATCAATGCCCCATTAGTCGTCCAAAGCGGTGCGACAGTTTCCGCCTGGCTCCCCCTCGCAGAACCAATCCTTAATCTTGTGTCAACTAACTGCGGGGCGGTCGTCCCGACATCGTGAAAAAAACGTCCGACTATCGTGAATACTGGAGGGCCGCTTCTGTCTCAGTTCAGGACATTAACCAGTGGATCAACGCGTTACCGCGCTTTGCCAAAACGGACCCAACAAAGTTCAGGTTCTTTCAAGCGCCGCGATGCCGATTTTGGCCCCGGTCATTCGACCGACGCCCCTCCGAGTCGCCCCGAGTCGCAAGCGCGACGGGACAGCAGGAATCGCTTCACCGGGGAATTTGCGCGCTATGCCTTATGGGTAGGGAACGTCCGGATATGCTGGTGAGTTGGCTCGCTACGGGAAGTTGTGTCGCGCGCGGGTCGTGCGCGAAGCCATGCCGCCGCGTCTCCTGACCATGGCGGGCCGACGCCAAGCGCCGGGAAACACGTCAAAAGTGGAAATGGTCGGGGAGACAGGATTCGAACCTGCGACATCTTGCTCCCAAAGCAAGCGCGCTACCGGGCTGCGCCACTCCCCGACGCCGTCGCGCCTTTAACAGGCTGGCGCGGGATGTCTATCCCGGCCGGCCCGTCCGCCCCCTAACCAGCCGACGTCGCGATAAGCCGGGCGTAGAAATCGATCATGCGCTGGAAGCTGTCGATCGCCATATGTTCGTTGGTGCCGTGGATCATCGCCGTTTCCTTCAGCGAAAAATGCATCGGCATGAACCGGTACACATCCTGCGACACCCCTTCCATGCTGCGGCTGTCGGTGCCGGCGACGACGAGCGTCGGCGTGAGCACGGCTTGCGGTGCGTCGGCGCGCGCGGCGGCAGCGATCCATTTCCAGCCCGGCGAACTGGTCGACGACACGCGCGAGGGTTCGCGCGGCGGCTTGACCCAGGCGAGATCGACCTTGGCATCGCCGACCGCCGCCCGCGCGCGCGCCATGACGTCCGCCGAGCTGTTCCACGGCGCGATGCGATAGTTGATCAGCGCATTGGCTGATTGCGGCAGGACATTTTCCTTGGGGCTCCCTTCGAGCATCGTCGGGGCGATGGTGGTGTGAAAGGCCGCGGCGGTCGAGGGCGTCGCGCCGAGCTGGCGCTTCAGCAGCGGCGCGAACAGCCAGGGGTTGGCGACCGCCATCCTGGTCGTGCCGCCCTTCTTTGCCGCCAGTGCCCCGATCATCGCCGCGCCGGGACCGCGCAACTCGATCGGAAAGGGATCGCCGGTAATCCCGAGCACCGCCTTCGCGAGCGTTTCGACGCCGGTTTCGGCAGGCGGCATCGAACTGTGGCCGCCGGGCGCGTTGGCGGTGACGCGCAGCGTCGCATAGCCTTTTTCGGCGATGCCGATCATGATCGCGGGACCATCGATGACCGGGGTGTCGGTGAGTATGAGGCTGCCTTCGTCGAGGGTGAAGATCGCCTTCACCCCCTCTGCCTTGAGCTTCGCCGCCGCCGCGATCGCGCCGGTGCCACCGGCTTCTTCGTCGTGGCCCGAAACGAGATAGATGCCGCGTTTCGGCCTGAAGCCCGCCCTCGCCAGCGCCTCGGTCGCCTCGAACAGCCCGATCAGCGAGCCCTTGTCGTCGACGGTGCCCCGGCCCCACACCGCCTGCTCGGCGATCGTCCCGGCGAAGGGCGGGTATTTCCAGTCCTTTTCGGTCCCCGCGGTCACCGGCACGACGTCCTGATGCGCCATGACGATGATCGGCGCGAGCGCGGGGTCGCTGCCCGGCCAGTGATAGACGAGCGTCCGGTTGGGCAGGATCGTCCGTGTCATCGCGCCGTGGGTCGCGGGATAGGTCGCCGCGAGCCACGCATGGAGTTTATCCCATTCGGCGATCTGGTTCTCGGCCGGGTCCTGGTGCGAGATGGTCAGGAACTGGGCCGCCGCGCTCAGATGCGCGACCGCGGCGTCCAGATCATAAGCGGGAACCGCGGCAAGCCGCACGTCGCTGCCGTCGGCGATATTCGCTGGCTCGAAGGTCGCGGTGCGGACCGCGACGGTTCCGGCGATGACCGCCACGATGGCTAGTCCGCCCAGCAGGATCGTCCGCTTCTTCGCCATCAATTCTCTCCCCTTGTCGCCAACAAAAGAACGACATGGGTTGCATATTGCAAGGGAAATACGGTGGGCTAGCCCGGCTGGGACGGACTGAGTCGGTTGACGATCGCACGGATTGCCAAAGCCGGGACGACGGCGAACCCCAGCGCAGCCAGCAATGCGCCGGCCGCCCCCACGGTATCATGCGGACCGCAGCCTTCTTCGAAAAAACAGGGACCGAGAAACAGGTCCATCGTCAACGGAAAAAGGGCAAAGGCGATGATCGGCGTCAGAGCGAAAGCGATCTTGCCGCCGCGCGTTCCCATGAACATGCTCCCTATCCTCCCTCGCCAAGGAAAATGGTGGGCCCGGCAGGACTCGAACCCGCAACCTAGCCGTTATGAGCGGCCGGCTCTACCATTGAGCTACAGGCCCCCGAGGGGATGGCGTGGCGATAGCGGAGCGCGGCGAGGCTTGGCAAGCGCGATCAGGGCGCTGATGCCTAACGTTGCGCCATATCGAGAATCGCCGCCGCGGTGGTCGGTTCGACCCCGCGTTTTGCGAGATGGCCAAGCACCACGTCCCACCAGCGATAGAAGGCCGCAAGGTCGGCGTCGGTGCGGACATAGGGCGTGTTGCCCGGTTGCAGCGACGGCGAATGGAAGGAGAAGTTGAGCACCGGCAGCCGCGCCGCGACCGCGAGATCGATCGCCGCGCACGCCTTGGCGGCGGGAATGCCCTCAGGCGTCAGCGCGATCCGCTCGGCGAGGCCGAGCCGCGCGAACGCGGCGCGGGTGTTCGACGAGGTGCGGTGATAGAGCCAGCGCCCGACCGGACCGAGCAGGCCGCCGAACAGCGTCGTCACCGGCATTTCGAGCAGGCGCGGTCCGCCGGTCTCGACCCACCAGGGATGGAGCGGCATCGCGCGATAATCGGGGCCGTGGCCGGGGCGATAGTCGAAGCCCGAGCGCACCGACGTGTCGCAGCGGAAGCCGAGGTCCGCGAGCATTGCCGCGCTGTCGGGCCCGATACCATAGCGGCCGGCGCGGTACACCGTCGGCGCGGCGCCGAAACGCGCCGCGATCGCGTCGCGCAATGCGGTCATCTTGGCGCGTTGCAGGCCGGGCGGGAGGTTGCCGGTGTAGCTGTTGTAGGCGCTGACCACTTCGTCGTGCGGCGGCGTGACCCATGGGTGGAGCTGGGCACCGACCTCGCATCGCCCCGCCGCGCGCGCCGCGCCGAGGATCGCGACGGCGCGGTCGTCGGCGACGATCGGCCAGTCGACGAGATAGATGGGCGCGACCCCGGCGCTTTCGAAAAAGGCCTGACAATCGGTGAGCGCGGGGACCGAATCGAGCCGGTAGCCGGTGCGCGCGAAGGGCGCCGACCAGTCGAAATCCTCTTCGGTATCGATGGTCACCCAGAAGCGCGGGCTTTCGTCCGGTCGCAAGCGGACCAGATCCGACGCCGCGGGTGGCTTCAACAGATTATCCGCTCGTTCCACCGAGCTCTTCCCCTGCACGAGGTGCCCTGCCCCGATCAGTCTTCATGCTGCTGGACCATCGGATCCAGGGCAGACGCCGGGGTGGCGGAGGGAAGGTGCAAGGTCAAGGCGTTATGCCCGATATCGAGACGGCCGCCCGCCGCGCGGGCGAGGCTGTCGACGAGCCGCAGCGAGAAGCCGAGGCTGAGAATCGCCGCGCCCGGCGCGTCGCCCTCGGGGCTGTAGCTGGGATCGAGCAGGTCGCGGGCGGGCGTGAAACGGATCGCGACCGGGCGCACGAGCCGGAGCTGCAGCTCGTCCGTTTTCGCCGGATCGGTGATCAACTGCCCGACGAGCGTCGCGTTCGATTCGAACACATCGACCAGCGCGGTGATCAGCCGCCCGATCATCCGCCGCGCGCTGATATCCTCGACCGCGGCGTGGAACGGCCCGCCGACGCGCGAGATACTGACCCCGACGCCATGTTCGGCGAACAATGGCGCGAGCTCGCGTTCGACCTGCGCGGTGATCGCCTCGATGTCGCTGTGTCCGCTGGCGGGGGCCACCGTCGTCGGGGCCGGCTGGGTCGCCGTCTGAAGATCGTCGATGATCGCCTGCACCGCCGCGGCGTCGGCAACGATCGTGTCGGCCATGGCGCGATAGGCGCCGCTGACGGGGCCGAACATCTGGCCCGAGATGATCTGCGCGAAGCCCGAGATCGCGTTCAACGGGCTGCGCAGTTCGTGGATCAGCTGGCGGATCGAATCGCCGGCATTGTCCTCGGCGGGCAGGCCGTAGGGAATTTCGTTGCGATGCGGGCGCCGCGCGCTGCCGCGATAGCCGCGGAACTGGCCGCTGACGTGGTCGAACCAGGGCAAAGCCGAGAAACGCCATTCGCCGGCGTCGGCCTCGGCGCCTTCGAGGATCATGCGCGCGTTGATCATTTCGGCGCGCTGGCGGAACGCCCCCGCCGCGACGCCGTCGGTGCCGGGTTCGCCGCCGAACGCCGCCTCGGCGATCGACAGCCCGATCGCGGCGCCGCGCGGGACACCCTCGACCCAGTGGATGACGCCGTCGGAACCGGTTTCGAAGAGGAAGGATTCGCGGGCGACGGGCGCGGCGCGCGACGCGGTGGACGGCTGGCCACGGCCCGCCTGATATTTGTCGATGCGGCGGACGAGTTCGCTGATCTGGCTCGGTTCGCTGTCGGGCGCCGGCGTCGAAGCCGGTTGGGGTTCGGGCGCGGACTCGGCCGTTGCTGCCTCCGGTTCCGCGATCCGGTCGGGCTGCGGCAGCGCGACCGAGGCGGCGCCGAGGCTGGCGAGCGCGCGGTTGACGCCTTGCGGCAGGTCGCTGCGCGCGGCGAGGAACGAGCGCGCCATCGGGCCGGTCGCGGGCAACAGCGCGAGCCAGTCGGCCTCGGCCAGTTGCGCGTCGCGCAGCATCGCGAGCGACACCGCGGGCACGTCGTTGGCGTAGAGCGCGACGATCGGCGCGAACCGGCTGTGGCGCGCGATCGACCTGGCGCAGTCGCGGCGGACATTTTCGGGAATTTGCGGGCGCAAGACCGCGAGCGCGTGGAGCGAGCGGCGAATATCGTCATCGGCCAGTTGATTGCCGCGCTGCGCGAGAATATCGGAGAGTTGACGCCAGGCCGCGACACAGGTTCGCCGGTCGGCCGGCGCCTGACGCAATATGGTCGCGATCATCGTGTCGGCTGTCACGCGGTGCGGGCCCCCACCCCGTTTGGTTGGTTAGCAGATATTTACCGGCTAGCGTGAATCATCCGGTCATGAAAGCGCCTTAACCAACCGCGTCGCATTGTGGGACAATTGCAATCGCCTGAAATATTATTATGGTCAGCGCCTCCAGAGGGAAGCGGAAGTTACAATATGGCGAGCCAGAAATTCGATCAGATCGACCTGCAAATCCTGCACGAACTGCAGAAGGACGGGCGGATGACCAATGTCGAACTCGCCCAACTGGTCGGATTGACCGCCCCGCCATGCCTGCGCCGCGTGCGCGCGCTCGAGGAATCGGGGGTGATCCGCAGCTATCATGCCGACCTCGACGCCGCCAAGCTCGGCTATGGCATCACGGTGTTCGCGATGGTCAGCCTGCGCAGCCAGGCCGAATCCGATTTGAAGGCATTCGAGGACTATGTCGGCGCGCTCGCCGAGGTGCGCGAATGCTATATGCTCAACGGCGAGATCGACTTCCTGCTCAAGGTCGTCGCACGCGACCTGCAGAGCTTCCAGTCGTTCCTGACCGCCCATCTGACCTCGGCGCCCAATGTAACGAGCGTCAAGACCTCGCTCACGATCCGCACCGCGAAGCAACTCGCCGGGATCCCCGTCGAACCCTGACGGGGTTTCGAACCGGACATGAAAAAGGGCGCCACCCGCCGGGATGGCGCCCTTTTCGTTTGGGTACGGCGCCCCTTAGTTGGTCGGCGCCGGAGCCGGAGCTGCCGCCGCAGGAGCCGCCGCCGGGGTGTCGATCTTCACCGTCCACAGCTGGGCGAGACGCTTGCGCGGGCCGACCACCGATGCAAAGCTCGCCTTGGCGCCGGCGGCGTCGCCGGCCAGCGCCTGCGCAACGCCCATGCGATAGGTCCACAATTCCTTGTCGCCGCCCGCCGCGAGGGCCGCCTTGTACAGCGGGATCGAATCGGCATAGCGACCGTAGCCGACCATCGCATCGCCGGTCGCGCCCGCGGTCTTGGCGACCGAAAGCGTCGAGGGTTTCGCGGCGTAAGCGGTCAGCGTCGATTCCTCGTCGCCGATGCGTTCGCTCTGGGTCTTGAGGACTTCGTCGAGCTTGGCGTCGGTCGCCTGGATAACCTTGCGGTCCTTGCCATATTTGATGACCGCGACGGCTTCGCCCGGCAGCGCGGCTTCGGTCGCGAGCGCCGCATATTCCAGATATTCGGGGCGCTGGAGCATCGCCCCCGTCGCGCGCATCAGGCGCAGCGTGTCGAGTCCGATTTCCTTGTTGTCGCCCGACTGCTGCAACAGGATGAACAGCGTCTGGCGCCACACTTCGGGCTGGTTGTAGTCGCGCAGGCGCAACGTCATCATGTCGACGACCTCATCGTTGCGCTTCGCCGCCTGCAGCTTCTGGATCGGGCGGACATAGAGCTCGTCCGACGGCCGCTGGCCGGCGGCGCGCGTGGCCTCGATCGAGGTTTTCGCCAACTCAACCGCCTTGTCGAGTTGATTGGTCTGCAAAAGGCTGTCGACCATGAACAGGTCTATCGCGGGTTCCTTGGAGCCGGCGGCCTTGGCGGCCTCGAGCCGCTGGATCGCCTTCGCATAATCCTTGTCCTGATAGGCGAACTGCCCCGAGAAGAAATTATAGGTCGCAACGCTTTCGGGGGGCGTGATGCCCGACGCCAGCATCCCGTCGAGTCCCTTGCCCTGCAGCACCTTGTCCTTGTTGAGGATGCCGAGTTGGAGCGTGTAGTTAGCGATCCAGTATCTGTCCTCGGTGGTCGACGCAGTGCCCTCACCCTCGGCTAGCGCCGCCTGAAGCGCCGCGGCATCCTTCGCATTATATGCATCTATCATCTTCTTGACCGAGGGGCCGAACGCCTTGCTCGCTGCGATGGTCGTGCCCTTCTTGGCTTCTTCTTCCTTGCCCTTCTTCTTTTCCTTCTTGGGCTTGTCCTGCGCCGCTGCGGGGGTGGCCGACATCGCCATCAGCGCGCAGCCCAGCACAGCGGCCATGGCCGTCGCGGGCATCGAGCGGAAACGGGTGAACATCTGAAATCTCTCCTTCGATTCGGCCGCCGCGCGCATAGGCA
>Ga0247823_10003637_pt1 | contig 12440 bp, 13 predicted proteins | sample 13C_PalmiticAcid_2_FD_192426 | JGI IMG/M metagenome (GOLD analysis project Ga0247823, IMG submission 192426) | Soil microbial communities from agricultural site in Penn Yan, New York, United States - 13C_PalmiticAcid_Day30 | ecosystem: Environmental > Terrestrial > Soil > Agricultural land...
CCCGCCTGTGGCGGGTTCTCGGTGCTCGCGGCCGGTGTGGGTCTTCCGGTGAGTCGGCGGGAGCGATGCAGGGTGACCCCGCTGGTAGCGCGCAATGAGGCTCGTCGATTGCCTCACCTGTCGTGACCTGGGCAGACGTGTGTAACTCACCGCGGCTTGGGGTGCGTTCGTGGCGGCCTGGTCCTGGTGCTCGTTGAACTTTGGCTGGTGGGTTGGCGCGTCGCCGTCGGCGGCTCGTGCGCCTTTGGGCGGACTCAGTCCGCGCCGTGCGCCGTCGGCGCCCGTAGCGGAGCGGAAGGGCGCCTGGCGGCGCGATGGATGTGGTTGTGGTGCCAGCGCAACGGGCCAGCTCGCGCGTGCCGCCGACGGCGGCGCGCCTTGATCCCATAGAGCCAAATTCAGCAGGACTCATGTGACAAGTCGAGCTGGCCAGCTTTGAGGGCCGCCACGAATCCAGCAACATCCGGAAACAGGTACCGATAGTGTCGATTGTATGTGCTTTCAAGGTGTCGCAGCATCCGCTGCTTGATCGCCGCTGGAACAATGAGGACGACAAAGGGCAACCGGCTTGGTCTGCCCTTTCCGCGGGGCAACGGGTCAAACAATGTGGACAACGCATCCTCGCCAGGCGCTGCCGCACCCAGGCCAAGAGGCAGGCCGTCCACCGCAAGGACACGGACCTTGTCTGGCACCGCACCGGTCAGGAATAGACCTTCCTGAGCAACCATACGTGGGTCCGGATATGACGGCTGCACAAGAAATGGTTGTCCACTCGTGACCGATTGCTTCAAGGCATCTTCTAGATGCCACCCCAGAGGGTCTGCAACAGCTCCGAAGGTCTGCCCAAGTTCATGACTCGCCGTGACAAGAACCGGCAGGTTGGTGACATCGAACGCCATCAGCGCCCCAGCCCGATTTGAAGTGCTTTGGTCCGGCTTCTGACAAGCGAACCACAAGGCCGTCATCGGATTCGAAGTGACGTCCAGAAGTCGAGTCGGGCCACCATGATGCTGAAGAACCGCCAAGAGTTGCTGATCTGTGGCGGCGCCGCCCAGTTCCCTATTTATTCCCCACCGTCGCGCTTCGCGTAACAGTGCCCTTTCTCGCGCGCGAACGTCCGATTCTGTAATGCTAGTTAGACCTTCTTTGATGACCATTCTTCGGAGCAGTGAGGACTGGACGCGCCACTTGTAACTGGCCACTCCCCGCCACACGTATCGCCGTCCGACTTGCAGGGTTCCAATCCTGCCAATGCAACGCATCAGTTCATCCTGAGAACTGACCGTGAACCCCCAGCCGTCTTGAATCCACTTGGCGTTCGCCCCGTAACGGTCAGGCCCATCGGACTTCGGTGGCGAGTCAAGCGAGAAAACTTCGATTCCAAGATCGGACAGGATCTTCGCATCGCCGCTCAGGGTCGCGACTTGGACGTTCCCACCGGTGCCACTCATACAACCTCCAACCAGAGACTCCCAAATTTCGGAAGTGCATCCCAGGATTGACCTGCCGCTACGGGCTCCACATCGCCCGTCTGGGTGCCGTTCCGTGCACGGGCCGTGCAAGTCGCCGCCCCGTCGAGGTTGCATCGTCATGGCCAACGCCTGAGGGAGCCTCCCTCGTTTGGAGCGATGCGATCCGCAGTAGACGTCTGCAAGGATCGAGCGCATGGTTGAGCTGGTCTTGACGGAGGAACGACGCAGCGTTCTTGCTGCCTTGCTCAATGACGACGAACGTCTTCGGGCCGAGTACCCAAGGGTTGACGACTACTTGGACGTGGCCCTGAGGCTGCCGGGCACGGGCAACGCCCAAGTAGATGCCGCGTTTGATCTGCGTTTCGTCCACTACGTCACGGGCGGCAAAACCGAGAGCCTGAACCCGTACTGGGACATCGTCTCCGCGTTCGTCCACGAGCATGAGGGCCGGCGCGTGGTGAACGGCGGTCGGTCGACCGGGAGTGCTCGGTTGGCGTACGGGCAGACACACTTGCAGGCCATCTATGCGTACGCGATTCCTTCACCGGAAACCTTGGAGTGGGTGTCCGACTTCTGTGCGGGGCGACCAGTGGCGGAACTGGGTGCGGGGCGGGGATACTGGGCCGCGCAATTGTCGCAGGCTGGAATTGAGGTTGCTGCTTACGATTCTATGCCGCCGGACAAAACTGAAAACGTTTCCTTTCCTGCGGCGACTGGCCAAATCGACGTATGGCATCCGGTTGGCGATGTCTGCGAATTTGAGGCGAATACTGCAAGCTACGCGGGTCATGTGCTTTTGCTGTGCTGGCCGCCAGGGTGGGGTACTCCCATGGCGTCAGAAGCTCTCGCTGCGTTTGAGAAGGCGGGCGGTGACCGCCTGATCTTCATAGGGCAGCGCCAGGGCGGGATGACCGGCGATGACGCCTTCTTTGAGGCCCTGTCGGCCGGATGGAAACTTGAGTCCGAGGATCCGCGGTTCGTGTCGTGGTGGAACCTTGCCGACGTAGCACAGAGTTGGGTCCGGCGATAGAAAATGGGCTCAACGTCCGCAGAGGATGTTGAGCCCACGCCACGCGATTTGGACCTTCTAGCTTCCCGCGCTAGACGTGAGGTCCATCCGGAATACGAACGCGTCGTATCGATCCTGCGGGTACGAGATGTCGGAGACCATCACTACCTGACCATCGGCCGCGAAGAACTGCTGGTGAACGTTCTTGACGAGACTGCCGGGCGTTGTGCCCAACCACTCCGCGTGTGCGTCCGACGGAAGTTTGTCGGTAAGCGTCTCCTCCAGGACTGTGGCGTTGGCCGTTCCTGTCGTTCCCGCACGCCGATAGGTGTTTGAGATCGAGACGCGGTTTCCGCCGTCGGAGACGCGCGTGATGACGTGGGTGAGTTGGTCCCCCGGTGCGATCCCAAACGTTTCCGCTAGTTCGTCGGTTGCCGAGACTGTCTCCGTCTCCCGGTCGACGACGATTGACTCTTCCGTTTCGGCCCCGAACGAGACCTCGGCACTCTGCATCTGGCGCTCCGGGGAGATCCGAACCAGGTTCGGGCGATCAGCGACGAAGATTCCGCGTCGGCGAGCGGACCGGACGAGGCCCTGACTCAGCAGCAACGAGATGGCCTTGCGCACGACGATGTCAGACACGCCGTGTTGCTTGGCGATCTCGGCGTAGCTAGGCAGTTGCGTCCCGGGCGCCAGGTCTCCGCTGCGGATTCGTCGTGCGTACGCGCCTGAGATGGAGACGTATGCGGGCTCCGCCATGTTCCCGATCCCTTCCGAGTCAAGGTCTGTCCGCCGTGGTGCTGGGGACGTTGCACGGGCAGCGTAGCAGCCTGCGTATACGCAAGACTTGTGCGTATACGAAGCTACGTATACGATGGCCTGACGAGGGGTGATGCCTCCTCGCAACCAGAGGCCCAGACAGGGCGACAGGCCCAGCAAGGGCACCAGATGAGAGGTCAAGATCATGGCGATTTCCAAGGGGCACCGTTTCCCGATCGAGTTTGCAGACGCCTTCCCGCAGGGGTTGGTGTTGGTCGGTGAGGTGGCACCGGACAACGACTTTCAGTCGCGGGAAGAGAAGGTGTCGGGGCGTCCGGTCCGGCAGAAGCGGGACGAGCTGACGGGCGAACTCCAGTGGCGGGCGGCGGTGACGGACCCGAACGAGCAGAACGCGAAGCGGGCTTCGTTCGTGATCACGTTCCTGGCTCCGGTTCAGCCGGTGCCGACCACGGCGGAAGCGCTGCCGGGGATGCGTCCGATCGAGCTGGACGGCCTGACCGCAGAACCTCGTATCGCCGGTAACGGGGAGTTCAAGTACCAGTCGTACGTGTTCCGGGCGTCTGGGTTCCGGGCGGCCGGCGCAGCGGGTGGTCGTGGTCAGCAGAAGACCTCGGCCGCGCAGGAGCAGGGAAAGTCCGAGTCCGCCAACAAGGCCGCGTGAGGAACGAGTGAGCGCGGCGTTTGAGGTTCCGGCCGGTGCGGCCCTGGATGCGCCTGCTGGTGTGTCCGGGGCGGCCGGTTGGGCCTTCTTCGCTCCGCAGGGAGAGGTGGTGCGGGTGAACGTGTCCGATGAGTTGGACAGGCGTTGGCAGGCCGCGTATCGGGCCTACGAGCACGCTTCGGCGGAGGTCGCTCGGTCGGGCGCTGACGATCGCGGTGCGGCGCATGCCATGGCGGTGACGTCGTGGGATGTGGCGGTGTTGTGGCGGGAGATCGCCGACTCGCCGTATCTGCCGTGGTGGGTGCTTGCGGCTGTGCATTCAGCGGCGGAGACGTTCGAGCATCAGTCGCGGGAGTGGAATGCCAGGTCGAACGCGGGAGCTGGCGTGCATCCGATGGCGCCTCGACGGAGGGGCGGTGGTGGGTGATGTCGCTGCGACGAATTCTGACGCTGCGGGAAGCGAATGAGCTGTTGGGGCGGGAGATGCCGGGACCAGGGGCGGCGCACTCGGCGTTGGTGACGTTCCATCGCCGGGCGGCTCGGGTGTATCAGGACGTGGCGTTGGTCGATCGGCACCACTACCACGAAGCGATGTCGTGGGCGGGGATCGAGGCGCAGAAGGCCGATGAGGCGGAGGAGCAGCTTCGGCGGGCCAAGTTGGGGGAGAGCGAACGGCTCGCCAAACGTGAGGCGGCGCCTGCTGCGGCAGAGGGCTCCGCGGTTGAGGTTTCGGAATGAGCGGGATGGAGTGGTTCGCCGCGATCTTCCTTGCATTGATGCTGGTGGGTGGCGTGCTGACGGATCGAGCGATCCAACGGGCGTGCGCTCGGGACGCGCGGCAGGCGGCACAGGTGGACGCGATCCGGCGAGAGGCCAGTTAGTCCATACAGGACAGCCGATAAGTCCAGATTAGACAGAGAGAACGCACCAAGGGCTGTGCGGCGATGTCGCGCGGCCTTTAGTGCGCTGCAACAAAAGAAGAGACACAGAAGCGGACTTTGCTTGGCGGCTACCGCTTCTGTGCCTGGAGTCCAATCCAAGGGGATCAGACGTGGAAAGCATATGGCAGAAGGGGAATGCCCGCGCAAGTGGGGTCACCCGAACGCGGTGCAAGACGTGTAAGAGGTTCGCTCGGCTGCTGCCGGGGGACAGCGAGTGCGCCAACTGCTCTGGCGCGTTGGCGTTGGAGTTCCCGGTCATCCGGGCGGCGGGCGACGCTGGTTCGCGGGGTGGCTGGTGAACGGCGTCAAGGGTTCCCGGTGGGTCGACCCGGCACCCCTGGAAGTGGCGCGGCCTCGGCTGCCGTGGTGGACGATGCTGCCGGGCAAGGTCAAGCTGGTCCTGGCTCCGGTGGTCCTGGTGGTGCTGCTGGTGTGGGGCCTGGTGAAGCTGGGCCGCCTGTGTTGGTACTACCCGTCCACGGTCACGCTGGGGCTGTTCGCGGCCGTGGTGTATGCGGTGGGCGGACCGTGGTGGCTCGGCGGCCTGGCCCTGGCGGCCGGTATCGCGGGGTTCGTGTGGTGGTGGCGGGGTCGGGACAGCTTTTACCGGCGGGTCCGGTGGGTGCGCACGGAGTTCCGTCGCGTGGCCGTGTACACGCAACAGTGGCGCTCGGTCATGCGGCTGTCGAACCTGACCGGCACCGCCCGGGGCAAGGAACACCTGCCCCGGTTGCGACGGACCCGGTCTGAGGGTTGGCGGGACAAGGTCCGCGTTCGCATGATCAAAGGCCAGTCCCCGGAACAGTGGGAGGCACACGCCTCCGGTTTGGCGCACTCGTTCGGCGCCTCCTCGTGTCGGGTCCGCGTGGTGAAGCCCGGTGTGATCGAGCTGGACATGATCCACTCCGACCCGTTGGCCACGGTGCTGCGCGCCCCGGCGTTGCCTGAGGGTGAGGGTAGGCCGGTGGACCTGCGCAAGGTTGTCATCGGCCGTACCGAGACCGGCAAGCCGTGGGCGCTGCGGCTCCAAGGTGGACAGACCCTCGCCGTGGGTGTGCAGGGTGCTGGCAAGGGCTCGGTGTTGTGGGCGGTGTTGTGGGCGCTGGCCTCGATGCTGCGCACGGGGGCGGTCAGGGTCTACGGGATCGACCCCAAGGGCGGCATGGAGTTGGGGCAGGCCCCGGAGCTGTTCACCAAGGTCGCCTATGACAACGGCGTCGCGGCGGTCGAACTACTCGAAGAGATCGCCGAAGAGGTGCGGGCACGGGCGGCCCGGTTCCGGGGTGTGCTGCGCTCGTGGTCGCTGTCCTCCGGTGAGCCCTTCTTGCTCCTGGTGGTCGATGAGCTGGCGGACGTGATCGCCTACCAGACCGACAAGCGGCTGCGGGAGCGTGCACAGTCCGCGTTGCAGACCATCACCTCACAGGGCCGCGCCCCCGGTGTGGCGGTGCTCGCACTCGTGCAGGACCCGCGTAAAGAGATCGTGCCGTTCCGCAACCTGTTCGGCACCAAGATCGCGCTGCGCTTGGACGAGGCGGTCCAGGTCGACATGGTCCTGGGCGACGGTGTCCGGGCACGCGGCGCCAACGCACACGAGATCCCGGAGTCAACTCCCGGTGTCGCGTGGATCAAAGAGGACGGCAAGCGGGCACTGGTCCGGGCTCGCGCGTTCTACCCGACCGACACGAACCTGACCGAGCTTGTCCACTACGTGACCGACTCGACGGCGACGGTCATTCCCTTCCCTGACAACAACTCTGGCGACACCACCAACGATGGAGGTACGGCGGCATGAGCACCATGACCTGCGACACAGACACCACTGCGACCGATCACCGGATCGACATGGCGGCCATGGCGGCGGTGTTCGCGGCGGTCGGTGAGCACCTGGCCGTGTTCACCGATCTCCCGGCCCCGGTGATCGTCACTGCCTACCACCCGGCCGTGACCGGTACGGCCCCGGTGACCTTCCAGCTCGACTGTGAACAGTGGCTCCCCGGCCTGGCGTCCGCGCTGCTGGCGTGGTTGGACACGCTGGACTGGGTCACGTGTGAGGCGTGGCGCCACGACGGCGACGACTCCCACACCATGCACCTCTACATCCGGGGCGGTCTGACCGACGGGACCCCGGTGCAGGTGTTCGGCGCCACCGACTACGCGCCCGTCCTTCGCCTGGCCCCTGGACAGCGTGACCGGATCGGCCTGGCCCATCTCTGCGAATGGGCAGCAAACCACCCTGAGGTGACCCCATGACCGCACTCGTCACGGCGCACACCGTTGACCAGCAAGAACAGACGGAAGTCACCGCGGCTCACGGCCCGGACGCCCTGGTGGTGCCGGGTCCGGTCGGGAAGACGATGGCGCCATTGTCGGCTGAGGTGCTGCGGGCGGCGGCAGAGAAGCACGGGGCGTGTGTACGGCCGTTCGTGATGGAACGCGGCGACACCGTGATCGGTGAGTTGACCTACGTCGCCAAGGATTGCGGCTCGACGGTGGAGTCGGTGTGTCCCACCTGCGCGGCGAAAGCACGGCGGCTGCGGATGGCCCAGTGTCGGGAGGGCTGGCACCGCGACACCGAACCCGACATCACGCGCCTGGCCCCGACCGTGGACCAGGTCGGGTTGATGGAGTATCGCGCCACCCTGGTCTCCGCCTATCAGACGGCGGTGGGTGAGGACAGCGTTGGTGAGGCGGACGAGCTGCGCGATGAGATCGCCTCGGTTGACACCGAACTACGCGATCTCGGGGTGCGCGGCCGTCTGCCCTCACCCGATGTCGTGGCCACGCGGGCTCCGGTGCGGTCGACGAAGCGGCGGCAGGACGCACCGAACCTTCCGCGCAAGCGGGTGGAGAAGCGCACTGTGGGCCGTGAGTTCGCGGGTCGCTATCGGCCCTCGATGTTCGTCACGTTGACCTGTGATACCTACGGCCCGGTGCGTGACGGCGTCCCGGTCGATCCGACTACCTATGACTATCGGCGGGCGGCTCGGGACGGGGTGCACTTCGCCTCCCTGGTGGATCGGTGGTGGCAGAACCTGCGCCGCGTCGTCGGTTGGGATGTCCAGTACTTCGCCACGGTCGAGCCGCAGAAACGCGCGGCACCGCACCTGCACACCGCGTTGCGCGGGTCGATCCCGCACGACGTGATCCGACAGGTCACTGCCGCTACCTACCTGCAAGTGTGGTGGCCCAACCATGACGAGCCTGTGTACGGCGGCAAGCACCTGCCGGTGTGGCAGGCAGACACGGAGGCGTTCACCGACCCGGAGACCGGGCACGCGCTCACCTCATGGGCTGATGCGCTGGACCTGGTGGACGAGCCCGCACACGTCGCACGGTTCGGCGAACAGGTCCACTCCAAGGGCATCCTCGGCGGCACCGAAGAGTCCGGGCGGCACATCGGCTACCTGACCAAGTACCTCACCAAGTCCACTGGTGAGGTCATCGCCGCGAACAGCCCTGCCCACGCTGAGCACCACGACCGGCTACACGCTGAACTGGCGGTCACCCCGTGTTCGCCTCGGTGTGCGGTGTGGCTGCTCTACGGCATCCAACCCCTTGGCGTCTCGTCTCGGACCGTCCCCGGCCACTGCAAGGGCCGCGCACACCGACGCTCCACCCTCGGCCTTCCCGGTCGGCGGGTACTGGTCTCGCGCAAGTGGTCCGGGAAGACCGTCGCCGAACACAAGACCGACCGCGTCGGCTTCGTCCGTAGCGCCCTGGCGGCCGTCGGCATCGTCAAAGACACCCCGGACCCCGAGCGGTATGTGTGGCGCACCGTCGACCCCGGCGACCGCTCCGCGCCACCACGGGCGCACCTGCTCATGCGCTCCATCGCCGAACGGATCACCTGGAGGGCCGAATACGACCGCGCACGACTCGCTATGACCGACCCACCACCAACACCAGACGGTGGCGGGCGCAGCGGTACCAGGGGCGGCGGGGGCCTGCCCGATGTTTCAGCAACTCAACCGATGGCGGCCTGACCAACCGAGGGGGGAACTGATGACGACACACCATGAGGCCAAGCTCCGTCCGCTCTGGTCCGTTGAGGACGTATCCGCGTTCCTTGGCGTACCGGTGAAGACGCTCTACCAGTGGAAGTGGCGCGGGGAGGGACCACCAGTCCGGAAGGTTGGTCGGCATCTCCGTTACGACCCAGACGCCGTGACCGCGTGGTTCAACGAAGGTACCGACCGGGCCGCCTAGACCTTTCAGCAATCAAAGGAGTGAACGATGGGACACGTCCAAGACCGCTGGTACCGACCGAAGAAGGACCCTGTCACTGGTGAGGTGGCGACGGACAAGCGCGGCAAGCCGCTGCGCGAGAAGTCGGAGCTTTACGGGATCGGGGACAGATATAAGGCCCGGTACGTCGACCCTTCGGGTAGTGAGCGGTCTAAGAGCTTCCCTGACCGGTGCAAGAAACAGGCTGACGACTTCCTGCTTGCGGTCGAGAACGACAAGCGGGAGGACCGCTATATCGACCCGACGGCGGCACGTCGCCTGTTCCGCACGCAGGCCGAGAGCTGGATCAAGGGACAGTCGGATGATCCAGCTACGCGGCAGATCCTCGCTTCGCGGTTGAACAAGCGCATCCTTCCGGTACTGGGAGACAAACCGGTCGGCAAGATCGCGGCATCGACCATCCGCGACTGGATGGACACCATCGCTGGATACTCAGAGAACTATAAGGCCGTGTTGTTCACCCTTGTGTCCAGTGTGCTCGACTCCGCGATTGACGACAGGTTGATCCGCGACAACCCGTGCAGGGCGAAGTCGATTCAACGGCCGACAGCGGCCGCGATCACCGCTAAGGACATCTGGTCTGAGGATCGGGTGCGCTCTGTCGAGTCGGGATTGCCGGACCGATGGAAGATCGTCGTTCCGATCGGGGCGGGCTGCGGCCTGCGGCAGGGGGAAATCCTGGGGCTCTCTCCGGACGACATTGACCGTGACGCGATGGTCCTCAACGTTCGTCGTCAACTCCGCCTGGTGAATGGCACTCTCGTGTTCTCGGCCCCCAAGAGGAACAAAACGCGGGTGGTGCCGTTGGCGCGCGGCGTGCTGGCTAGGTTGGACAAGCACATGGAAGACGCCGAACCGGTCTCGGTAACTCTGCCGTGGCGTAAGCCGTCCGGTGATGAGATCAAGGTCAAGCTGCTGTGCACCCGCGATGACGACAAGCTGCTCTACTCCGGGGACCTGTTCACCAAGACTCTGTGGGCAGGCGCGTTCCGCGTAAGCAACCTGACGCGTATTAAGCAGGTCGACGGCATCCACGCCCTGAGGCACTTCTACGCGTCGACGCTCCTGGCGCAGGGCGTCTCAATCAAGGAACTGGCGGCCTACCTCGGCCACTCCGATCCCGGCTTCACGCTCCGGGTGTACACGCACCTGGTCTCGACCAGTTACGAGCGAGCACGGCTGGCGATGGACACCGTGTTCACCCGGCCTGACCCGGCTGACGGCCTGGAGGCGGCCTGATCATGGTTCAAGTCAGGTCCGGGCGAACCCCGGCAAGTGCGGCAGTGCCCCTGATCGTGATGACGGTCAGGGGCTCTGACCTGCTACTTCAGTTCGGCGCTCGACTTGTTCAGGAGTCGGCGGGCGACGATGAGTTGCTGGATCTGCTGGGTGCCTTCGAAGATGTCGAGGATCTTGGAGTCCCGCGCCCACTTCTCCAGCAAGGAGTTCTCGCTGTAGCCGATCGACCCGGCCAGCTCCACGCACCGCAGCGTGATGTCCGAACCGGACCGTCCGGCCTTCGCCTTGGCCATGCTGGCCTGCAACGAGTTCGGCTTGCGGTTGTCGGCCATCCAAGCCGCTTCGAGGGACAGCAGGTACGCCGCCTCCCAGTCCGATTCCAGTTGGAGGAACAGCGCGACGGCCGCGTGCTGGACGTTCGCGGGGCGGTCGTAGTCGATCTCGACGCCTGCTTCGGCGAGGATTCGGCGGGTCTCCTCCAGGGCGGCGCGGGCTACGCCGACGGCCATGGCGGCGACCAGTGGGCGGGTGTTGTCGAAGGTCTGCATGACCCCGGCGAAGCCCTGCTCGGTGTTGATGTCCGGGCTGCCGAGCAGGTTGTCCTTGTGGACGCGGACGTTCTCCAGCCGGAAGTGCGCGGTGTCCGACGCGCGGATGCCGAGTTTGTGTTCCAGGCGGACGAGTTCGAAACCCGGGGTGCCGCGATCGACCACAAAGGACTTGATGGCGGCCTTGCCGAGCGACCGGTCCAGCGTCGCCCACACGACGACACAGTCGGCGCGCTCGCCCGACGTCACGAAGATCTTCTCGCCATTCAGGACATAGTGGTCGCCATCAAGCACCGCGGTGGTGCGGATGGCACCCGAGTCGGAGCCGGTGTCGGGTTCGGTGATGGCCATGGCGGCCCACTTGCCCTTGTAGCGCTCCATCTGCTCGTCGTTGGCGACCGAGGCGATGGCGGCGTTGCCGAGTCCCTGCCGGGGCATGGTCAGCAGCAGACCGACATCGCCCCAGCACATCTCGATGGTGCCGAGCAGCAGCTGCAGGTTGGAGCCGTTGCGGTTGCCCTTGTCCTTGCCCTCGTCCCTGCGGACACCGCCCGCGCCCGCGCCGCCGCCGGAGGCCGACAGGCCGTCGAGCAGGGCGGCGAGCATGTCGAGCTCTTTGGGGTAGGTGTGCTCGGCGTGGTCGTACTTGCGGGAGTTGGGGCGGAAGAACTCGGCGGCGGCCTGGTGTGCCTGGTCGACGAGCTGCTGGAACTTCTTGGGGACTTCAAGGTTGATCATCAGAAATTCTCCAGCTCAGACGAGGACGATGCCTTCGACAAGACCGACCGCACGCAGGTCGCGGTACCACCGCTCCACCGGGTGCTCCTTCACGAACCCATGGCCGCCGAGCAGCTGCACGCCGTCGTTGCCGATCTGCATTCCCTTGTCCGAGCACAGCTTGCGGGCCAGTGCCGCCTCGCGCGCGTAGGTCTTTCCCTGCTCGGCGCGGCTCGCGGCGCGGTAGGTGAGCAGGCGCATGCTTTCCAGTTCGATGCCGATGTCGGCGACCTTGAAGGCCACGCCCTGCCGGTGGCTGACCGGCTCACCGAAGGCGACGCGGTCGTTGACGTAGGGGATGACGTAGTCGAGCACGGCCTGCCCGGTGCCAACGGCGAGCGCGCACCAGCCGATTCGGGCCAGCCGGACGCACTCGGCGTACACCTCGGCCTTGCCGTCCGCGAGCAGTGCCGTGGCGGGCAGCGACACCTTGTCCAGGTGCAGCTGACCGAGCGCGGCGGCGCGCAGGCCCATGGCGGGCTCGGACTCGACGCTGACGCCCTGGCTGCCGGACTCGACCAGGAAGAGCGCGGGGCCGCGCCCGTCAAGATCGGCGGAGACGACGAACAGCTCGGCCTGGGCGGCGCGCGGCACGAGGGACTTGACGCCCTCGATGGTGAAGCCGCCGGGGGTGCGGTAGGCCTTGGTCTTGAGCGCGAACGGGTCGAACAGCGCGCGCGGCTCCTGGATGGCCAGGGCGGCGGCGGGGACGCTCTCGCCGACGAAGGACGGCAGGTAGGTCGACTGCTGCTCGTCCTGTGGGGC
>Ga0247823_10003638_pt1 | contig 12439 bp, 11 predicted proteins | sample 13C_PalmiticAcid_2_FD_192426 | JGI IMG/M metagenome (GOLD analysis project Ga0247823, IMG submission 192426) | Soil microbial communities from agricultural site in Penn Yan, New York, United States - 13C_PalmiticAcid_Day30 | ecosystem: Environmental > Terrestrial > Soil > Agricultural land...
GTATCGACATAGCTCAAAAATGGCCGATAAGGACATATGAATGCCTTATCTGATTATCCGACAGGGGGACCTTTGCCTGGCAATTAAATTTTATTGTCAATAAGCTGCCATCCCTGTATTTATCACCCGGATGCAGCCCAAAAAACTACAAATGAAAGATCATTATGTGTCTGAATCCTATCGGGTTATTGCCCGACGGTTTCTGCCTGTACTGTTGCTGGTACTGCTTGTCCTGGGTGGCTGGCAGTCTGGCCACGCACAAATCACTATTACAACGCCTTACCCTGCACCGGCCCAGCCCCTTACCCGTGGGTTGGATACCAGTCTGCTTACGGTGGAAGTTAATTTTTTAGGTGCCTGTACCGGCAATGTAGCTACCATAACCCTGGCGCCTGGTGTAACCTATGTGCCGGGTAGTGTGGTTAAAACTGCCGGATCTGCAGGTATTACCATTGCCGATCTTGGTGGAACGGCCAATGTGCCCACTTTTAGCATTAGCGGCGTGACCGGCGCAGGCAGTATTACCTTTACTATTAAAAGAACTGCAGGCTGTGGTGCGGCCAGCAGTGGTAAAGATGCGGTAGCTGTAACCGGTAGTTGCGGTAGTGTTACCGAAAACAATGTAAGTGTTAATACCTACAGCCTGTTTTCTCCTGTTTTGTCGCTTACGCCACCGGCTGCACTTACCAATGCTTTGGTGGGCCAAACCGCTACCCGTACCGTAAGCCTGACCAATGGTGGTAATGGCTGTCTGGATACCGTCTATTATTATGTGGTGTATCCTGCAGCTGGTATTGTCAATACAGCTGTGGGTAATGCGATTACTGCCAATGGCGTAAATTTTGTACCAGTATCTTCTAATGGCGATACGCTCTTTTATAAAATATCAGGCGCTGCTTTATTTGGCGGCGATCACCTGTTGTGCAACGGTGAGTCGATAACGATTCTGGAAAATATACGTGTAGTAAAATGTAATACCACTACTGCCTATGGTGGAGGATGGGGGCATGATACCCACTGCCAGATGGCTACCGGAACCAGCATTATGACGATGGCTGCTGGTGTGGCCAATATCAGTGCAGGCTTCAACCGGGTGCAGGAACTCAACTGGTGCCAGAAAGGTATTTTCACGATTACCTATACCAACAATGGCAGCGCAGGCAATGCCAATGCAGCTTACAATGTGGTAGCCAATATCGGGTATACGGATCAGACATCAGCTTCAGCGCCACAGGGATCTTCATCGGTTAGGTCAAACGGCATTACTAAAATAGACAGCGCCAAAGTAAATGGGGTGACCATACCCATGATACCCATCACAGCTACCCAGCCGGTAAAAGCCAATTTTACAGGACTTACCTCCGATCCGGATGGTGCAGGAGTAGGACTGGAAGACCTGGATGGAGATGGTGAGTACGATGATCTGGCGCCGGGCCAGTCTTTTACCGTTACGGTATATGAGCACTGGGAAAATAACAGCCTCACCTGCCCGTTGCAGTTCTATTTCATATTTACCAACCATACCCTTAGTTACAGCAATATGTGTGGTACTGCATTTACCACCAATGCCTTAACACTTATGGGAGCCTATAGGCTCAACTCTACCAACAATTCGATTACTGCGCCACCCGAAGTAGAAGCCAATAAACCTTTTACCCTTCAGTTGTGCACAGAACTGGGATCATTGGCCAGGCCCAATCACAAACCCTGGGATAGCTTGTACATGGAGGTGACATTACCGGCCGGCGTTACCCTTAGCGGTAGCGGCAATATTACTTATAACGGGTTACCCCTGGGCAGCAACGGCAGCTATACCCTCCTGTCATCGGGAGGCAACACCGTTGTACGCATTGCACGTAAAGGAAGTGATATCCGGTATTGTTTTGCACTCGACCTGGTCAATGACTGTTCTTCAGGCGGAGGCAATCTCAATATTGGCATTAACAACTATTACCAGGGCGATACCTGTGCTGCTTCAAAAGAAAGTTATGTGTGTACCACCAAGGTGGTGCGTGCAGTTTGTAGCACACCTTGTCCCAACGGAGGGGTGTCCAATTATGTTCCTGATGCTACTCGTATCTCATTAGGTTATACTAATGCTACCATGACTACCAAGGTGGCGCCTTCGGCCGTTACAGGCCAGGCCAGGTACACCGGTTTACCTCTCGATACCTTCCGCATCATTGTTCCCGGTAAGGAAAATACTATCGCAGGATCGTTTGATAACCTGTATTACGATCTGCAATGGGGCAAAGCCAATAGCGAAAATGTGTTTCAATTTGTGAGTGGTACTTTTAACCAGTACCGCGGCGGTAGTGTAATTACCAGTAATGCCATCGCTGCTCCGGTAGACGGTGGCAGTACCACAGCACTGCAACGCATGCACTGGAACCTGAGTTCAAACCTGGCTTCCGGTACCATTCTCGATGGCGATTCTGTATGGCTTGACCTGGTGTTGGTTGTAACCAAAGCCAATGGCGGTCAGCTTTATGGTACTGCTATTAACCAGGTGCCGGATGTATCCAGCTCTATGTATAATTTAGATGCTTCTTCCAACCAAATGGGTTGCGGTATGGGACATGCCATTGCTATGCTCTTGTCGGGCACCCAGGTACTCAATGCTACGCTGGGCGGCGCTACGATTATCAATTGTACCGCACAAGCTTCCAATAGCGGATTGTATGTAGGCAATGCCACCACTTATGATATCTTCCCTAACGAATTCCGTCCTTTTGCCGTGGCAGATTCTATATTGGTTACCTTACCCACAGGATACAGCCTGGTGGCCAACCGGTTCACTAGCGTTAGCTGGAACGGTTTGGTAACCCTGTCACAAACCGCCAATAATACCACTGGTATTGTAACACAGGTAAGCCCTACCCAATGGATGATCAAAAACCCTTACCTGCCCAGCGGTGGCTGGCCGATGGCCGATCTGATCAATACGCTCACCGCCAACTATGGTATTGCCATTGATGTGGTAGCTACCTGCGGCGCTATGGTAGGCAGTATCCAGGGTAGTATCACCTGGTATCACCGCTCTTATGCCTATGCAGGTGTTGCCAGCCAGGTAAATGGTTCCAGCACAGGTTTTGGCAATTATATATTCAATGCGGTTAATAAACCGGCCATTGCTGTGCAAAACAATACCGGCACGGTATTGGGCGTGCAGCCCCAACATTATTGGGATGTTCAGGTCAACAGTACTGCTACTTCTGCTGCTCCGTATATCTGGATAGCACTTGAAAAAGCTGCGGCCAGCGGTATTACTGTGGATAGTGTGGTACTAAAACCTTCCAATGTGGTGATGACGCCCACCGGTTACGGAACGGGCAAAAACTGGTACCAGGTAAGCACTGCCGGCCTCACAGGAGGTACCAACCAACAGGCCAGGGTATATTTTAAATACAGCAATTGCACCAACGACAGCATCCTGATGCGGGCCGGATGGAACTGCAATGGTTATCCTTCATCGCCCGATGCGGCGGCTTGTGCTTCTGCTAATCAATACCTGAAAGTAACACCTGAAAACAGCCAGGTGCAGATTGCCATTGACCGTCAGCCTGCCAATGGTGGTTTGCTGAATCTTTGTACAGATGATAGCGTTACCGTTATTGTAAACAGTGCCCAGGCGGCCAACGTTACCGATCCGTATGTGGTGTTGTATCCACCGGTAGGTGCTTCACTGGGCAACCCTGTTCAGGTAGAATATCCGTTGAACAGCGGTAACTGGCAAATGCTTACGCCGGTATCTGTTGCCGGAGGCGGTTTCCAGTTTAACCTGGCCGATCATACCGGTATTGGTGTCAATGGATTGCCCGGCACCGCCGTTAATCCCGGCGCAGCAGGCCGGCAGGTCAAAGTAAAAGTGCCTTTCTCTGCTTCCTGCTCATTCGTATCGGGCAGCGAATTGAATTTCTCTGTATTCGGTTCCAAACCCTGTGGCGACAATGCCACTGGTAACGGCTTGAGTGTAAATACAACGCCGGTTAATATTACCGGAGCGGTAACTACGGGCGATGCCGCTGTTTCTCTTTCATTATCCGGTGGTAACACCATAAGTTGCGGCGATACCAAAACACTCAGCTTCTCAGTAACCGAAGTAGGTACAGTATCGGTGCTGGGCGACAGCGCAGTGTACACCATTCCGGCTGGCCTGGAGTATGTTTCCGGTTCCTTTACCGGTTGTGCATCGTGTGTAGTGACTACCACTCCTGGTGTAGCGGGTACAACGATGGTTAAAGTGGCCATCCCGGTAGGTTTGCCTTCCGGTACGGTTACCAGCTTTAGTTTCGACGTTGCTCCTTCCGGCATCGGTTGCGGTATCGTTAGCATTGGCGGCCGCGTAGAGCGCAATATTACAGGGCTTAGCTGTGGTGCTACACCTTGTTTGAGCAGTAAGCTCATAATAGGCACCGGCACACCTGTAGCCATCAGCCTTAGTAAACCAACTTTGGTGATTAACAACATGGCTCCGGTAGGAGGTAGCTTACAACCCGGTGCAACAGCTACCGTAGCATTAACGATTAATAATACAGGCACTGTAAATGCAGCAGCCAATACGTATATCGTTGAGTTTTTCTGCGGCAGCAGTACCGTTCCTTTTGCATCGGTTACCCTGGCTTCTGCGGTAGCTGCAGGAAGTAGTGTATCTGCTAATATGAACATTAACATTCCAGCTGCGCCTGCCTGTCAGTTGGGTCAGCTGGTAACTGCAGGTATCCGTGGTGTTACCGATGCAGGCCAGTTGCAATGCCTGTGCAGCGATGCGATGTTTACCATGGCCGAGGCATTACCTATCAGGCTTACACAGTTTGCAGGAACAATGAATCAATGCCGTGCTGCTTTACAATGGGCTACTGCTGAAGAGCGTAATTTTAGCCGGTTTGAAGTAGAATACAGCAAGGATGGAAAAAGCTTTACAGGCGTAGGCATGGTGCCCGGCAAAAACAATGTACTGGGCAGCACCTATAGCTTTACTTATGCCCAGCCTTCGGGCAAAGGATATTATCGCCTTAAACTGGTTGATATCGATCATAGCTTTGCATACAGTAAAGTAATAATGCTTAACGCTGATTGCAGCGATCGCTTGCCGGTAACATTTTATCCTAACCCTGCAAAAGACCAGGTAACCTTTACCAATCTGCAGGCCGGTTATGTAATCCGGATGTATGATAACCTGGGCCGTTTGGTGCTTTCTGAAGTAGCCGATCAGCCAGTGCAAACATTAAAGCTCTCCGGTTTCACGAGCGGTGCTTATCATGTGGTGGTGGTAGCTGCTGATGGTATATTGCTGCAGGCGAAACTGATTAAGGAATAAAACATGATGTGTATTGAAATGGCACCGGCTGCAACAGCCGGTGCCATTTTTTTTGCTGTAAACCCAATATAGGTTTGTCTTGTTTTTATTTCATAAGGGTTATTTTTTGAGAGGTGGCAAGTGTATGCAGATTAAAGTAAGGACGCTGTTAAAACTGTATTGTGCTGATAGCCAATCTGAAATTGCATTTCACAAGGGCCTTTATCACTTGTTTCAAGGTTGGCCTATCCGGACTTTTTTTTGTCTGGACGGGTTAGTTCACCCCTGGCATGCTAAGTAATTTTGCAGGGTGAACAGAATACTGCCGGAGTAGTATTTGCAAAAGCATAAAAGCCATGATAGAAACTACAGTGAACTGGGATTTTGAGGGAAACTGGATGAAAGATTGGAAAAACAGTGATGCTGTGCGCCCTTATGGTATGGCATACAATGAAGAGGAAAAATGCATCTGCATCCCTCCCGGCCTGGGCTCAGGTACCATGCGTCATGTGGAACTGAAAAAGGATCAGCTCAGTATTGTATCCTACGATTTTGTAATGAATACCAAGCTGCTGATGTTATGGCAATCCCCGCTGAAATACTTTGGTGTTTATTTCGATTTTAGCCCTACCGCCAGCGTTACGCCCATCCAGCCCTTGCTGTGCAGCAACAATCATTATTTTATTAGTTATGGTACCAGCGCCGTTAAGCCTGTTTTTAGTGTAGAGGCAGGGCAGCGCCTGCAGGGTATGAGCGTAATGATTGCCGAGCCTTTGTTTGCAGAATTGCTGCAACTTGCTGCAGATAACCGCGAAACTGCTGATATGGGCCGGTTTGAATGGGAAAACTTCTTTGGTTTTTCATCCATCAATAAAGACATGTGCCAGGTATGGAGCAGCCCGGAAGATGGCCAGCAGGTATGGCAAGACCGTTTATACCTTACCGGCAATGTTTACCGCCTGATGTCGCTTTTTCTCTTTAACCTGCTGCAGGAGCAGGATACAGCCTATAACAATTCAGGAGAGGATATCAAAAAACTGATTATGCTCGACAACCTTATCCGGAAAGATGGTATAGAACGTGTACCATTGCTGGACGATGCAGCCAAAGAAGTGATGATGAGTGCATCCAAATTTAAGATGCTCTTTAAAAAACACTTTGGACTGCCTTATTACAGCTATTACAAAGATTTGCGGCTGAAAAAAGCGAAAGAACTGCTTATCGATAACCAATACTCTGTACAGCAGGTATTGTATAAACTAGGCTATAAATCGGCTAGTAATTTTACCCAGGCTTTTGTACAAAAATTTGGAGTCCTGCCCAGCAATTGCAGAAAAATAATTTAAACACCTGCAACCGGATACTTGAGTATACCAATAAAAAATAAAGACTACCCGGGATGAGATAAGTTGTATGTGCAACTATTGTTAATCATTCCATTCGCAGATGTGTTGTGGTCTCTCTTGTGGCCGCTAAGGCTCCGGTTCAGCAAATCAACAATAACCTGCTCTCTCCGGGCTTCTCTTTGGGTGCCCGGTGCAGGCAGGGCGGAACCTGGTTTTCGGGATGATCAATGGCCAGCCGCCACAGGTGACCCAGCCCCAGGCTTGTTGGATGAGCACCGGGTAAAGCCTCGTAGTGCAGGTCAAAGAAGTTGTCGCTCAGGAAGGATTCGAAATCTTCTGCTGGTCCGTCATGTAGTTTCAGGAGCTCGGCACGTATCTCAGGAATCAGTATTTTTTGCCGGCCTTGTGAATTGGGCAATATATCGCTGGGCTCGCCGTAGTACGTGCATAAAATGGTATCGGTAGGTATGGGCGAACGGTCTACATGATAGGAATACACATCGGTAGGGAAAAAAGGAAAACTATCGTCCCGCTCATAATATTGGATCACATTCAGTACCGGCGATGCGCCATGATCTTTCAATAACTGTAAATCGGTTAAAAGAATGTCGCGGGCCAGCTGCCCCTGTTCGCTCAGCTCAAGGGCCAACAGTAGGGCTGGTCCAACCTCAGTGATATTTCCGGTGAGCGGTACCTTTCTAACGATCTCCGAAAAATCACCGGTCAGCTGGCGGGGCCAGCACATGGCATTGATCTGTCCATGGAATGGGGTACTCACCAATTCCTGGAAATTGGACACACATTGCGCCTGGTTCTCGGTATGAGATAAATCTATCATGATCGGTAAAGCCCTTTGCCGGCAAAGAACGGCTATTTTCGGTGATTAGGAAAGTCATCCAACCCTCTTTAGTCCTGCCTTTCTGGTTAACTTTATGGCAGCTGATTCAGCAGCAGAAATAGCTGTATATTTCATATGTAATTTCCTCAAGCCATGGAGCAGGCCATCGACATCCTTAAAGCACATATTTCCAAAACGGTTTCCCTGACTGAGGAAGCGTTCCTGCATTTCAGTTCCCATTTTAAGCCGTTGACTTTTAAGAAAGGGCAAACCATTATCCGGGAAGGTGATAAGGTAGAGGGCGAATACTTTGTGATTGCAGGTTGCCTGAAAACGTTTTACATCAATGATGAGGTGAAGATGCACATCCTGCAGTTTGCAATGCCTACCTGGTGGGCTTCGGATTACGAAGCGCTGTATGACCAGACGAGGGCCAAAGTCAATCTGGATTGTGTGACGGATGCCGAAGTATTATACCTCTCCGGCGAAGACCGTGAAAAGCTGTGCAGGGATATTCACCAGGTAGAACATTTCTTTCGCTGGCGGACGAACAGGGGTTATGTGGCGGCGAATAAACGGCTGCTTTCCCTGATGAACAATGATGCCAAAACCCGCTACGAGGAACTGCTCAAATTATATCCCCAACTGTATAACCTGGTTCCCAAACATTTAATCGCGGCTTACCTGGGTGTTTCCCGGGAGACTTTGAGCCGGCTGTACAGCTCGCACAAGAATGTGATGTAGGTCACGCAACCACCCCAAAATGCCTCCGTTACTTTGTATCAGCAATTGAAAAACAATTTAAATACAAAGCAATGAACACGCAAACATTCAACATCGCAGTTGCACAAAGCAATGTGGATTGGGTAGGTAAAAAAGTGACCGGCGCCCACAACGGAACCATCGGTATCAAAGCAGGGGAACTCTTGCTGAACAATGGACAGATCACTGCCGGCCGTTTTGTAGTAGACACCACCTCTATCAAAATCCTCGACATCGCCGATCCTGCTACCAACGCCCAATTTGCAGGTCACCTGGCTTCCGATGATTTCTTCGCTATCGGGCAATATCCTGAAGCCAATTTTGTGATCACTTCCACGGAGGGCAACCACATCAAGGGCGATCTTACCATTAAAGGCATCACTCACCCGGTGGATTTTGATGCACAGGTGAATGTAGCCGGCAGCACTTTGACCGCTACCGGTAAAATCATCATCGACCGTACCCAATATGGTATCCGGTTCCGTTCGGGCAATTTCTTCCAGAACCTGGGAGACACGCTTATCTACAACGATTTTGAACTGACTATTTCTTTAACCGCAACAGCCGTGGAAGCGCCTGTACTTGCATAAATCTTATCCTATGCCATTCGTACAAATATCGCTGACCCGTGAAGGGATCACCCGCGAAAAGAAACAACAACTGATCGAAGGAGTGACTGATTTGTTCACCAGCATTTTCAATAAAGACCCGCACATGACCCATGTGGTGCTCCAGGAAGTGGAGTTGGACGACTGGGGGTATGCCGGCGAGCAGGTATCCGTATTGCGTGAACAAGGCATCACTGCCGATAAAAAGTAAACCATGAGCCAACAAACAATCATTGTAACCGGAGCCTCATCCGGTATCGGACAAGAAGTGGCCAGGTATTTCCTGGAGAGAGGGGATAATGTGGTGATCAATTCAACCACACCTGAAAAGTTAGCACTCACCTACCAACAGCTGGGCGCAGGAACGAACCTGGCGATGGTGGCCGGTGATATCAGGGACAAAAAAACAAGGGAACAACTGCTGGCTACTGCGATGGAAAGATTTGGCGCTGCCGATGTGCTGGTCAATAACGCTGGCATATTTGAAACCAGACCTTTTTTAGAAGTCGATGAAGCCTACCTGGACCGTTTCCTGGATACGAATCTGAAGGGCACTTTTTTCACCACGCAAGCTTTCATGCCGCAGATGATGAAGCAGGGTGGAGGTGTGGTGATCAATATCGGTACACCGCTGGTACAGCTCGGTATTGGCGGGATTCCCATTACTGCACAGATGATGAGTAAAGCCGGAGTGCATGCACTGACGATACAATTGGCAGCAGAGTTTGGCCGGCAAAATATCCGGGTGAATACGATTGCACCTGGAACGATTCGCACGCCTATGCATGGTGATGAAGCTGATAAAAGTGCTGGTCTGCATTTGCTGGGCCGTGTGGGCGAAGCTGTGGATGTAGCAGAAATGGTGTACACCGTGGCCAAAAGCAATTTCATCAACGGCGCCATCATTCATGTGGACGGCGGGATGAGTGCCGGCTATCAATTAAACTGATATGAAAACAATATGGTTAACGGTCTGGTTGTCCTGCCTGGTGTGGGGCAGCCAGGCACAAAACAAAATCCAAATGGAAACACAACAAGCAGATATTGCGGCCATTTCCAGGGTATTGGAAGAAGGTTATTTTAAAGGAATATATACAGGAGATGTAGCCTTGTTGCGCACCATTTACCATCCCGGCACACTGCTGTTCGGTGATGTGAAAGGGGTGCCTTATGCAAAGGATTTGACGCAATACCTGGATGGCGTTCAGCACCGGCGGAGTCCCAAAGATCTGGGCACGCCATTCAAAGGTGAGATCCTTTCCATCAACGCGGTTCATTCCATTGCAGTGGCCGAAGTGCGGGTAACGATGTACGATTTTATTTACCACGAGTTTTTATCCTTCCATCAAATAGATGGACAATGGTTGCTGGTGAATAAAATGATGACCGATACAGCGGGCGAATTCTAAACCAACACCAACGATTACAATCATGTGGTACAATACAAAAGCAACAGCACTATCAGGTATTCAATATCCGATCCTGCAAGGGCCGTTTGGAGGCAATATGTCGTCGGTACAACTGGTGGCAGCGGTGTCCAATGCCGGTGGATTGGGCGGGTATGGCGCTTATACGAATACTCCGCAGGAAATCGTGGACATTAACCAGCAGATTAAGGCTGCTACCGACAAGCCTTATAACCTGAACCTGTGGGTATCAGATACTGATGCGACTGAAAGTGATGCGATGGCTGAATTGCAGTATGAGCGAGCTTCGCAGTTGTTCAAACCTTACTTTGACGAACTCAGTATTCCGCTCCCTCCTGAGCCGGAGCCGTTTCAATCGCGGTTTGAGAACCAGTTGCAGGCGATATTGGATATCCGGCCCAAAGTGTTCAGTTATATGTTTGGTACACTATCAGAGGATGTGCTGGAGCAATGCCGCAGACTGGGCATCATCACCATAGGTGCCGCCACTACGCTCGACGAAGCGCTGGCCCTGGAAGCTACTGGAACAGATATGATCATCGCTTCCGGTTTTGAAGCAGGTGGTCATCGGCCTTCTTTTCTCGATACAGCTGAGGCTTCTACCACGGGCACCTTTGTGCTGGTGCAACTGATCAGGGAGAAAGTGAAAGTGCCTGTGATCGCTGCCGGCGGTATTGCTACTGGCGCCGGTATCAAAGCTGCACTCACTTTAGGCGCTGATGCCGTGCAGATCGGAACCGCTTTCCTGGCCACGGAAGAATCGAATGCCTTGCCGGTGCATAAAGAAATGTTGTGGTCGGACCGGTCGAAGTACACCACGTTGACCCGGGCCTTTACCGGGAGATTGGGCCGCGGACTCACCAATCGCATAGCACAGGATACGAATGGAAAAGCAGCGCATTTTTTACCCTTCCCGTTACAAAGCCAGTTCATGGCTCCGTTGCGGAAAGCAGCCATGGCACAACAGCAATGGGATATGGTTTTGTTTTGGGGCGGTCAGGTTGCTCCTTTATTGAAACACCGGAAAGCAGGAGTTTTAATGGAAGCGTTGATCAATGATACGACGGCATTGTTCAAGGGGTAAGCGATTCATAATAAAACCGGTCCATCGTTTCCAAGGTCTTACTGCTGTTCACTTCCCAGTTCGAGGAGGCGTGTAGTTCTTCCAAATCAAAAGCCTCATTGTCTTCATCATCCATACCGGACCATTCGTGTGCATATAAAATGAAATCGCTGCCAAATGCTTTCAGGATGCTTTTAAAATAGTTGTGGTAGTAGTCTCTATGGCGGGGGGAGAGGTCAGTCAAAAAAGAGGAATAGTTGGAGAAAACCAGGAATGGGCCGGAGATCCTGACCAGGTCATTGATAAAGGAAATTTTGATTCCATCCCAATTTTCATCAAAATAAGAGAGTTGGTTCACAAAGAATCCCGGCGAACTCAACTTCCAGGTGGCTTGAAGGCTACCCTCTTTTAACCCGGTATACACCCGGTTGTATTTTTCCAGGTTGTCCTGTTCCCGTTTTTCGCCTGCTTCAATAAAGTGATCAATGATCTTATCTACTGCGATGTAAGGCAGCTTTATGGAATGCAGATAGTTCCTGTACGCTTCTTCCGGCATCGACCTGAATTGCAGTTCCAGGCTTTCTCTGTTCTCAGTATAATATTGCCTGACAAATGACCTGGGCTGGATGGTTTCAATGATCGTGGAAGCATCCAGCGGCAGGCTGTTGAGCAGGTGCAGGATCTGTTCAGGGTAATTTTCGGGATCGGGGTTGAGTCCGTTTTTTCCATAAGCATAGATCCATACTGCCATACTGTTCAGCTTTAATGAGGTGTTACGAAACATAGAACCCACTCTGTGAGCGGGTTCTATGTTTAAATCAGTTTTCCTTTTTAGTAGGCTTTATCGCATTTTTAATCAGCACGAAAGCTGCAAAAAGAAAGGTAATGCCATAAACAGCAGCTAAGGCTGGTTTTTGGAATGTCATGTTGTCGAAGTCGAATTGCTTGTATAACGCTACGCCTACAATGATGACTATAATCCACATTACAAATACCGGCGGCTTTTTATTTTCCATGATTCTATGTTTTGCTGGGTCAAGGGATGGTGGTTAAAACAGTTCCCAAATATAAACAACCGGCGACTTCTATTTAACTC
>Ga0247823_10003639_pt1 | contig 12432 bp, 9 predicted proteins | sample 13C_PalmiticAcid_2_FD_192426 | JGI IMG/M metagenome (GOLD analysis project Ga0247823, IMG submission 192426) | Soil microbial communities from agricultural site in Penn Yan, New York, United States - 13C_PalmiticAcid_Day30 | ecosystem: Environmental > Terrestrial > Soil > Agricultural land...
CGTAGATCCCTTTGATCGTCAGCATGTTGAAGATGACGATGTTCCAGTCGATCGCCACTTCCTTCTCGGGAATGCCGAGCATCGAGATTTTTCCGCCGTGGGCCATGTTGGCCAGCATGTCGCGGAAGGCCTGGGGGTTGCCCGACATCTCCAGCCCGACGTCGAAGCCCTCCTTCATGCCGAGTTCCTTCTGAACATCAGCCAGCTTCTCCGTCCGCACATCGACGACCCGCGTCGCCCCCAGCTTCTTCGCCAGCTCCAGCCGCCACGGATTCACGTCCGTCACGACCACATACCGCGCCCCGGCGTACTGGCAGATCGCGGCCGCCATACACCCGATCGGCCCCGCCCCGGTGATCAGGATGTCTTCGCCGAGGAGGTCGAACGACAGGGCCGTATGGACCGCGTTGCCGAACGGGTCAAAAATCGACGCGACATCGAGGTCGATGCCGGGCGAGTGATGCCACACGTTCGTTTGCGGGACCGAGATGTATTCCGCGAACGCGCCGGGCCGGTTGACGCCGATCCCCTTCGTGTCCGCACACAGATGCCGCCGCCCGGCCAGGCAGTTCCGGCAGTGGCCGCAGACGACATGCCCTTCGCCGCTGACGATCTCCCCCGGGAAGAAGTCGTGGACATTCGACCCGACCTCGATGATCTCGCCGACGAACTCGTGGCCGACAACCATTGGCACGGGAATGGTCTTCTGGGCCCAGGCGTCCCAGTTGTAGATGTGAACGTCCGTCCCGCAGATGCCGGTGCGGTCGACGCGGATCAGGCAGTCATTGATGCCGACCGTGGGTTCGGGGACATCCTCCAGCCAGAGGCCAGGCTGGGCGTGCTTCTTGACAAGGGCTTTCATCAGGGCGAGTGGGTCGTGAATCGTGGGGAGTGGGAGGAAGACCCGAGCGATGTGGGGAAGGATACAGATTCGCCCGGAAGGTTCGGTAGGACGTGGAGCCCCTCGGGACACATCCAGGGAGCGCCGCCCTCCCGGTTTGTTACACTTCCCTCGCGAATCCCGAGCGGAGCAAAACAATGGGGCTCAGCATTGTCGAGTTGGGAATGCGGATCGAAGACGAGTTCAGGATCACCATCCCGGACGAAGTTTATGGCGATTTGAAGACGGTCGGTGACCTGCACCGCTGGGTCTTCGAGCAGACGGCTGCCGAAGCCGTCTCGACTGACGGTTTCTGCCTGCATCCCGCCGCGTTTGTGCGGATCCGACGGGCACTGGTGAATGTCATGGGCGTTCCGCGTGGTTCCATGCGACTGCAGACGCCCCTGTCTCAGGTCATCCCCGTCACCGGTCGCATCGAACGCTGGATGGCGCTCCAGCGCGCTGCCGGAGTTCGTTTTCCAGAACTGCGATTCAGGAAGTCGCTGGCTCGGCTGCGAGCGACCACATTCCTGGTTGTCCTGGCCGGACTGCTTTGCTGGCTCCCATTTGTCGCCGACCCCACCATCGCAGCGATCCTCGCGGTCGCGCCGGCAACGATGGTTGCCGGAATGATCTTCCTGGTGATCAACGACCACTACTTCGCGGCATTCCAGAACCAGTTTCCAGAGGACGTTCAGACCGTCGCCGATTTGACCGTCCACATCGCCAACACTCAGCGCAACACCCTCCTTTTCTCCTTGAAGCAGGTCGAACTCAACGATTCCGAACGGTCGGAAGTGATCTGGCAGAAGGTCAAGCACATCGTTTCCGACGTCCTCGATCGCCCCGAGGCCGACATCATCCCCTCCGCCCGGTTCATTGAAGATCTGGGAGCTGACTGAGAATTTTTTCATCCCAAATGATCCGGCATGCGTAGAAGCTTCGTTGTCCACGGACGACACGACTCAACGTAAGGATGTCGCCATGCTGAAAACGCTTTCCCGGCCCGCTCGCGCTTCCTCCCCAGTTCGTCGGCCCGTCGTTGACCATTCGGCCTTCGAAGACGCCTCCCCCTTCGGCCTCCAGGGTCTTCGCCGCGATTCGCTTCAGCTGCTGAAGACCGAATCGATCGGCCGGCTGGCCAGCACGCTGGCCCTCAAGGCCAGCCGCCGCGATCTCCGGAACCCCAACGCGGTGGCCGATATTCTCGTCCAGCATGAGGACTGGGCCGACCACTACGAGGTGGTCCACCTCATCGAAAAGTCGCTGTGGATCAACGGCCGCAGCGACCTCGTGATGACGCTCACTCCCGATCCGCACCAGATTCCTGATTCGCCGCCGCAGGCGATCCTTGATGTGCTGTCGCACGCCTACGCGCGGCATCCGGACGCCACCGTCTGGTACGGCGTCCCGCTGTTCGGCGATGAAACGACGCCCGACGGACTGCCGATTCCGCTGTCGGCCCAGGAAGTCCGCGAGGAAAACGCCCGCCGCATCCGCAAGGCCCAATCGCATGCCCTGCGGTTCGGCTGGATGTACCAGGCTGCCGCTGCCGGGCTGAACGTTGCGGGGCGGGCGGTGCACCTCATGAGACAATCGTGGGCGTTCGGGACCGGCATGGCGGACGGCATTCGGCAGTCGCTGAAGCGGGCTCGCCGCGATTCCCGCCGGCGTGAACGGGCTCGAACCTGTGCCCAGATGGAGTATGTCCGCACAGGGCGGACGTGGACCGAAATTCCCGAGCACACCACCTCCATCGGCAAGGCGACGTTCCAGGCCTGGGAGATGGCCCTGCTCGCCAACAACCGGCTGGGGATCTCCGCGGAAGCGCTCGGCATTTCGGTGGCCGGTATGAGCCTGGGCCACATGTTGATGTTCGTTCCGCTGACGGTCGTCTCGGCCGACCCATTCCTGTTCCTGGAACTGCCGGACGAGCCCGGCAAGCTCCGGCACCTTGGCCACTGGTACTGGCAGGACACGTCGAACGGCCGGCAGAAGCTGCATCTGCACGTGTGAGAGCCTATCGAGGACTGTTGTGGCACGCGTCTCCCGACCGTGCCACTCCGGCCGACCGTCAGGTCTCCCCGTCGGTCATTGGAGAACCACTCAGTCAAACCCGTCTCGTTCGATCGACACTGTTCGGCGACCGGGGAGTTGTTGGCATCGCTTCGAGGACCGGCTTTGGCGCGGAAGATCACACGACTGGAATGGGCCTGCATCGCCACCACCGGCGTGTCGTGCGCCTATTTCGCCGCGCTGCTCGTCCTGCGTGCTCGCGGCGCGTCGGTCGCTCCGGAATGGTTTTTATTCGGCATCCTGCCGATGGCCGTGTTCTGGAACGTCAATGCTTTCGTGATCCACCGGGCGGCGAAGAACGCGCGCAGGCTGCCAGCGATGGAAGACGTCGGAGAGTGACCCGGGGGGCATCGGGACCTCCGATCGATGCATTGGCACAGTCAGTGGCTTACGCCCGTAGGTGCAGCTCAGTGGCCGAGGACCTGGGATTTGAGGGCTTCGACGACGCGGCCGACTTCGTGGTCGAGTTCTTCGACGCCGCCGGCTGCTTTCTGGAGGTCGCCGTTGCGGGCGGAGGTTTCGACGGCCAGTGCGACGCCGACGGCGAAGGAGGCTTCGAAATTTGCCGACAGCCCTTTGAGGCTATGAGCGCTGCGGGTGGCGAGTTCGCGGTCGCCGGTCTCGAGTGCGGTGCGAAGTTCTCCGAGCAGCAGGGGGACGTCTTCGATGTAAAAGCCGGCCATGTCCCTGAGGAGTTGCTGGTCGTTCCCCAGGCGGGCGAGCGCGATTCCGAGGTTGACCACAGCCGCCGCCGACGGTGAAGAGACGGGCGCCATCGGACTACTTTCCGGAAGGACGTGCAGGAGGCGGGAGACCCGCGCCAGTCGCACTCGCGCGACCGCACGTTCCAGAATAATCACCATGTCCCTGGCGGAGAAAGGCTTGGAGACAAACTCCGTCATCCCGGCGGCGATGCAGCGCTGCCGATCGGCGGGGGTTGCCTGCGTCGTCATGGCGATGATCGGGACATCGGCGCCGCGGGGCAGGGTGCGGATGATCTCGGTCGCCGTGACGCCGTCCACGTCGGGCATCTCGAGGTCCATCATGACAGCATCAAAGGCGTATCGCATGAAGATCTCGACCGCCTGCATGCCGTTTTCGGCGAGGCGGCAGCTATGTCCACGATGCTCGAGCAAGGACACTGCGAAAGCTCGGTTACCGGCCGTATCGTCGACAACCAGGACATGCAGCGGGGCGAAGACGGGAAGCTTCGAGAGCTCGGGGTCGTCCGACGTACCAGCCGGACCACTGTCTCCGAGGTCTGAGTTCGCGCCCTGCATGTTCATGCGAACCGCCGCCGTAGGTCGTCCTGATTCATTCCTGGTCAGCCCGCGTCCGAGAAATGAATTCTCGTTGGTCGGGGGCGCCAGCTTTGACCCGCCGTTCCCGGCGACGCGATGCACTTCATAGCTCGGCCGGGGAGTTTGCGGAGTCCGCTCACCAGAGCCGATTCCGGCAACTGGTCGGCTGGAGGGAGCGGGGTTCTCCAGGTCGCCGTGTTCAGTCGGCGGGCCGCCTCGCGGCTTCAACCTGTTGTGACGAGGGCCGGATCGATCCATGGCCGCACAAGCTCACTAAGCGGAGTGTCATGACTCTGGCAATGTGGGAGGGGCGAAAGAAAATCCCCGCGGGCTTCCGGAGAAGCCGGGCGGGGATGTCTTGAACGTGCCGAATTGAAGTCGATTCCGCGGCGGGTGTGGCAGACATCCGCGGAGGGTCGTTCCTTCGAAATGCGTCGCAGACTCCCACACCTGGTTCAGTCGCCGCGGGTGACTACACGTTGACGCGACGGTTGCTGAAGAGCGACACGAGGAACAGGACGAGGAACACGACGAAGCAGACTTTGGCGATCCATGCGGCCGTTCCGGCGACAACTCCGAAGCCGAGCACACCGGCGATCAGGGCGATGATCAGAAACATGATTGCATAAGAAAGCATGGCGTTGGTCCTCTCTCTGGGATCCAGGTGCAGAGCGCCTGCCGCCGTCACTTGCGGAGGCTACGTGTCTGCTCGTCTTTGACGACTGATTTGCAACCTCCCGGGCCACCATGGCCTTGGGCTGACAGTCGTGAGAGGAACGCAAGGGTCGTGCCGAACGCGGCCCGGACTTGGCGGATCGGCCGGCGTCTGATCCAAGCCGCTGACCCCATGAGAGTTACGTCGGCTTGCGACATCTCATCGCCCGCGCCAGCTCGATTTCAGCGAGCGTTCGTTCGGAGTTCAGGCCGCTCGACCGCATGCCAGAAAAGTGATCACTCAATGCAAACAGCCCGGAGGAAGGCTCCGGGCTGCGAGGAGTTGTCACGAGGAAGTCCGCCTGTTGGGGCGGCGATCCAGCGTCATTCGTAGAACTTCGTCAGCTCTTCGGACGTGAGCGGATCGGTGATCGAATCGCTGGTGAGGTTGGCGCGGAACCGGAGGTTGCCGGCCGTGTCGCCGCGAACGATGACCTGATACTTCACCGACTCACCCGGGGCGATGCGGGCGATGGGGCGGAACTCGACCATCTGGCCGCGAGCCGCATGGCTGACGGCGCCGGCCGCGGAGACGAACCGGACGCCCATCGGCAACTCGCAGGTGAGGGCCACGCGCTCGGCCGGGGCCGAGCCCTCATTCTTCACGCGGACTTCGTAACCGGTCTCGACGCCAATTTCGACGGGGTCGTTAAGGTCATCGATGTCGACCACCAGCGACGGCGTGCCTTCGACCTGGGTGGTGACGTTGGCATCGGCGACAACCCCGTGCTCGGAGGTGGCGCGGATGAAGTGCGTCGCGGCGCCGAGCGCCCGGGCTTCGAGCGTCACGCGGGCCTGGGCGGTTTCGCCGGTGTTCACCGTTCCGACATACCAGCTGAGCATGCGGTTGGCGGCCGAGTACGTGGCTCCCTTGTCGCTGGAGATGTACTCGAAGCCTTCGGGGATCTTGTGCATCACGCGGACGTTCTCGGTGTTGGCCGAGCCGTCGTTGGTGACGGACAGCGTGTAGACCGCGCGGCGTCCGAGGTAGCGGAGTCCGGGACCCTGGATGTCGGCCTTGAGCTTCGGAGCGACGACGACCACTTCGCTGGCCGCGGCCTGGACGATATCGCCGTCGGCGTGGGCTTTGACTTCGATGACATGCCGGCCGCCGCTGACCGCGGCCAGGGCCAGCCGGACGGGCCGGGACTCACCGGGGTTCAGCGCCCCGAGGTCCAGCATCAGCCGGCTGCCGCGGGAGTGTTCCAGTCCCTGGGGGATCCGGGCTTCGACTTTCACGTTCGAGGCGGTTCCCGTGCCGGGGTTCCGGATTGTCACAGTGTGCGAGGCTGTCTCACCGATCATGACTTCATGCGGGCCCGCCAGTTCAACGGCCAGCATCGGCTCGGCGACGCTGAACGTTCCCGAGGCGGCGTTCGAGAAGCGGACGTAGGCCTGGGTGGCGATGTTGCCGCGCTCGCGGGGCACCATGCGGATGGCGATCGTCTGCGACTCGCCCGGGTTCAGGGCTTCGAACTTCCAGACGAGTGACGTCTGCGAGCGGATCGGCGAGGGATTCGTCGCGACCAACTGGACGTTGGCCGGGAAGTAAGCTTCGACTTCAACGTCCCGGACAGAAAGGTCGGTGCGATTCTTCACGACCAGTTCGCACAGGCATTCCTGCCCGATGGCGATTTCCGATTTCTTCACCCACTCGGCCGTCACGCCGCTGCCGGCGGACCGGTCCGGAGTGGACGAGACGTAGCTTTGCGGCGGAGCAACGGCGACCGGGGGTTGAACCGGCGTGTGCTCTTCGAGGTCGAGCATCGGCGCGGCGGACCGGGCCGGCGGGGTGGGACGAATCGAGCGGACGGGCGGTTTGACCGGCGGCTCGAACGCGGGCTCGGCCTGCAGGTCGAGTTCCGGAGCCGGCTCTTCAGTCGGCGGGTCCAGCAGCGGCTCTTCGATTTCGGTGACGGCCGGCACGGGGGCCGGACGGCGGGCGCTGGGGATGGTCAGCGTCCCCTGGGTTGCCTGCGGCTCCTCGGTGAGGAGCGGGTTCGTCGACGGGTTGCGAAGCGGAGAGCGGCGGGGAGCCGGCGCCACCTCTTCGGCCGGCTCTTCAATCACCGGTTCTTCTTCGAGCAGCGGAGACTTCTTGCGAATCACCGGGACGCTCGCGGTCCTGGGCTCGTCGGCCTGGGTGGCGAATGCATCGGCCGGCAGCTCGGCCTTCGCGACGGGAGGAGCCTTGGGGGGCGTGGCGAATTTGGCGAACGGGTTGTCGAGCAACTCCGCGTCGCCCGGCTCATCTTCCCAGTTGGGGGCCGGCTCGCTGGCGTCGAACTTGGGGGTCGCTCCCTCGGGCCGCTTGCGGACGGCCGCGTTCGCCGCCGGCGCCTTGGGCTCGAAGGCGGCCTGCGACTGTGATTCCAGTTCCGCAGCGGCGGTCGAAAAATCGAGTTCGGGAAGTTCACTGCCGGAGCCGCCGGTCGACTTCGGCGGCATGGCGGGCGCCTTGGGATCGACGGGCAACTCGCCGATCATCAGCAGGTGTTCATCGACGTCGGTCGGGGCGGCGGTGTGCTTGGACGGTTCGATACGCTGATTGCGGTTGGTCAGGGACGTCGAAACGGAGCGGCCGGTTCCGGCCACGGGCAGAACCTCGCCGGCGTCCGGAACGGAGCTCGGCGCATCGGCCTTCAGCGTGGTTCCCTGGGGTGTGCGTTTGACGGTCGCCGGCTTGTCGGCGGCTTCGAACAGGGCGGCGGCGGAGACGGCGGCCGACTTGTTGCGTGTCGGGAAGGCGTCGCCACGAGACGCGGGGGACGGGACCGGGCCGTCCTTCCCCAGCAGCTCGTCCATAGAGCGCGAGGAGTTCATCGAGTTGGCGAGGCTGCCGGCCTTGGGGCGGGCGTCCGACTGCGGGGCCTCGGGCTGCGGTGCGCCGAAGAGGTCGTCGTAGAAGTCGCGGGACCCGGGTTCAGCGGTCGATTTGACGGCCGGGGTCCGTTTGACGGGGACGCTTGCCCGTGGGTTGTCCTGGGCATATCCGCGCAGCGAGCCTCCCGCGATTCCAAGAGCCGCAAGAATCCAGGCCGTCCGTCGCATGGCAAATCCTCCAACCGTCCGTGCTAACCGCTCGAAATCCGTCCCGCCGTGAGCCTGCCGGGCATCGTGCGAATGCTGGCGCAGCCGCGTACCTCGGGGACTCGTTATGAAGTTTCGGACGCTGCGGCCCGGTAAGATGAACCGATCGTGACGACTTTGACGATTTTTCCTGCGAAGAATGTTGTTCCAGCGGCTGAAACGGCCGGAGTGTCACGCTGCGCGTTCGGCGCGGGATGCCGATTTGCGATGCGGGATTGGAGGGCGGTTTCCGGGTTTCGCGAGGCTGTTGGCCGCTCGTCCGGCCTGTCGGCCACCTTCTCCCCACCGGTGACGAGCGGTGACGAGGGAGAGCCCGTTGCGGGGAGAAGAACGGGAGCGGGGGCGGCCTCATGAGTTCGGAGTCGGCCTATCTGGATGTCATCTCCGGTCGCCGATCGGATTGGCGGGCGGCCGCCCTGCGCGGGGCATTTCGCGGGCTCGAGCCGGTGTACTCGGCCGGCACGGCGATCCGGAACGTTCTGTTCCAGGCCGGTTTGAAGCGGCGGGTTTCGGCCGGGGTTCCCGTGGTGAGCGTGGGGAACCTGACGACCGGCGGGACGGGGAAGACGCCGGTGGTCGCCGAGGTCGTCACGGCTCTGCAGCGACTGGGGTGGAAGCCGGGGATTGCCAGCCGCGGCTACCGGTCGCAGGGGGACGAGGGGAACGACGAAAAGCGGGTGCTCGCGATCCTCTGTCCGGACGTTCCACACATCCAGAATCGGGACCGCGCCACCGCCGCCGCCGAACTCGTTCGGGTCGGAGCCGACATCGTTGTCCTCGATGATGGCTTCCAGCACCGGCGGCTTAAACGCGATCTCGACATCGTGCTGATTGATGCGACGAACCCCTGGGGGTACGGTCACCAACTGCCGCGCGGGTTGTTACGGGAATCGATCCGCGGGCTGGCCCGGGCCGGGCTGGTGGTTCTGACGCGGGCCGACCTGGTGACGGCCTCGGAACGGGAGCATCTGCAGGAACAGATTGCGGCGAGGACGAAGGCGCCGCTGGTTGTGAGCCGGTTCATCCCGCATGGGCTGTGTGACTCGGCCGGGGCGCGGCATCCCGCCTCTGAGTGGCGCGGGAAACGTGTCGTCGGGTTTTGCGGGATCGGGAACCCGCGGGCCTTCCAGACAACGCTGGAGCGGATCGGCGTCACGCTGACTTCACATTCGGTGACGGCCTTTGCGGATCACCATCACTACTCGGACGACGATCGCCAGCGATTGATCGCCGAAGCGGAGGCGACTCACGCGGAGGGTCTCGTCTGCACGCTGAAGGACCTGGTGAAGCTGCCGCCGTCGGACGGGGGGCTGCCGATTCTTGCGGTGGAGATTGCGTTTGATGTCGTGGACGGTGCCGCAGCGTGGGACGGTGCTCTCGAGCGGTTGAAACCGGAGCGGAAGGGGTGAGAGGCCGGCCGAATACCAATGCCCACGCTTGCACGACGCCCCACCGCAGCGCTCTTCAAATCCGCTCAAACCGCCGCACCGTAATCCCCGGCCGGCCATCAACCCCCATCCGCCGGTAGCCGTGTGACTGGATCACCCGATCCGCGATCTCGACGGATCCCGCATTGAGGTCGGTGTCGGTGGCTCCCACGATCCATACTTCGCGAACGGCCGGCGACAGCAGTCGCTTCTCGTACAGCCGCAAGGTCGGCGGGCCGCCGTTCCACATCAGCGGGATCGCAATCGCCCGGTCGGAACCGGTGTAGAACCGTCCCAGCCGGCTGGCGACGTATTCGTTCAGACGCGGATCGTCCGGGAAGGTGGTCAGGATCGCACCCTCGACCAGACCCGTCTGCGTGAAGACGAGCGTCGCGGAACTGGCCATGCGGGGGCCAAGTTCCAGTCCGATTCGCTTCCACTCGGCCTCGACAGGATTCGCCAGCCGCCTGGCGACCAGCGGCGACGAGCCGTTGATCACGGTGCACAACGCCAGAAACGCCACGGCTGCGACCACGGCGGCGGCGGGGCGGAGCAGGCGAATCAGTGAGACGCTGATCGCGATCGCTGCGTACGGGGCCATCATCACCCGATACCTCGGAACGGCCAGCATTGGGCTCCTCGTCAGCACCAGGGCGCCGAGGAGCAGGAGCGGAATCAGCCACGCCGCCAGGATCGCGGCGACCGGCCATCGGGCGGTATCACCCTCCAAAGTCGCCGTTCGCCCGAACAGCAAGCCGGCCGCCACGACGATCAGCGCAGGAATCGTCCACGATGCGCCGAGCGCCTGGAGCATCGTCGGGTCCCATTCCTGGAAGTCCATCACGGTGCCCCACCCGCTGAGCCGATCGACAGCCGGCAACAGCGGCAGGCAGCCGATCGTCACGGCGGCCAGCGCCGCGAACAAGCTCCGTTGCGCGGTCTTGCGCTCGTTCCGCCGCAGTCGCCAGACACCCACGATCAGCACCAGCACCTGCGCGGCGACGACCAGGGCCGTGAGGTACTGCGTCCACATCAAGGCCGTCACTGTCACGGCCCACCCGGCCAGCCACCGTCGCCGGTGACTCGACGCCAGCCAGCGGAGCAGGAACGCCATCGACAGCGACGACAAGAGCAGGATCAGGCCGTACGACCGGGCGATCCGTACTTCATCGAGCACCCCAGGATGCCACGCGATCAACAGGGCCGCGAGGCCTCCACAGATCGGTCCGGCCGTCAGCCGTCCCAGCCACCCGCAGGCGGCAACGGCGAGGACATACGCCGTCAGTGAAGGGATGCGAAGCGAGTTTTCGGAGTGCCCGCCAATTGCGAGCGCCAGCCGCTCGAAGAGATGCGTCAGTGGCGGAAGCGCCGTCACCTGATCGGTGCGATTCCACAGCTCGCGCAGCGTGGGAGCGCCGGCCAGGTAATAAGAGCCATGTTCATCGAGCGCGAGCGCCTGGCCCTGCAGCGCCGGAAGACAGAGCGCCGCCGCTGACACGAGGGCAACAAGCAACAGCCAGAAAGGGAGTCGGTCCCGGGAGCCCAGCATCACGGTTCGAACGCCCTCGTCGGTCGCAGGTCGCGTCAGCCGACCCACAACTTAAGCGAGAACCGCGCTCAAGTCGAACTGCAGACACATCCCCACTTCAAGTGGGGTGCATCCGCTCATTGGTGGTGGGGGGCCGGTTGCGTTCTCCCTCTCCCACAATGGAGCAACGATTTCAGCAACCCGTTCGGCTGTGGGAGAGGGCCGGGGTGAGGGCCGAAGTTGCGTTCGAACGCCGTACGCAGTCCCCTCATCCGGCCTGCCGGCCACCTTCTCCCCGCTGGAGAGATCCTGCCCCTTATTCGTTCGGCTGCAGGGCCTCGGCGCCTGAGGCACACTCCTCGATCGTCCGCGACAGCGCGTCCCAGTGAGCGATGCAGTTCCGGCCGCTGTTCTTGGCTTCGTACAGCGCCTCGTCCGCCATCTCGAGAACGGTCGGCGGCACCTTCACCCCGAGATTGGCGACGCCGAAACTGCACGTCACGGCGACCAGCCGGTCGCCATACTGGAACGTCAGTCCTTCGATCGACTGGCGGAGACGCTCGGCGATTTCGTTCGCCTCCTCCGCGGTCGTCCCCGGAAGCAGGACGGCGAATTCTTCCCCTCCGTAACGACAAACGATGTCCTTCGGGCGGCAGCCGTCGTTGAGCAGGCCCGCGATCGTTCGCAGCACCTCGTCGCCGAACCCGTGGCCATACCGGTCATTGACCGACTTGAAATGATCGACGTCGGCCAGGATGCACGCCAGCGGTTCTCCCGTCCGCCGCGACGCTGCCAGTTCCACCATCATCTGCGCGTCGAGGTATCGCCGGTTCCACAGCGATGTGAGTCCATCGATCATCGCCTTCTTCGACAGCAGGGTCATCAGCTCCCGCGTCCGCAGCGTCGCCCGCACGCGGGCCCGCAGTTCCGCGGCGTCGAACGGCTTGGCGATGTAGTCGACCGCCCCCAGGTCCAGGCCCCGGATCTTGTCCGTCGTCGAGGCCGCCCCGGACAGGAAGATGATCGGAACGTCCTTCGTTTCCGGATGCGCCTTCAGCTCGACGCACACCGAGAAACCGTCCCGGTCCGGCATGTCGACGTCCAGCAGGATCACATCCGGGTTGCTCGTGCGCGCCGCCTGGATTCCCGACGCCGCATCGAACGCTCCGATGATCGTGACCGGCTCTTTCGACAGTCGGACGCGGATCAGCGCCTGCTGATCCGGCGAATCGTCGATCACGAGCACCTTAGCAGCGTTCATGGCACAGCTCCCGGGAAGGCTCGTAGCCTTCGACCGATCGTACGAGGGAAAGCAGGGATTGAACTTCGGTATGAATCGTCGGCAGCGGATCGTGGTTCTTGATCGCCAGCTCGGCCCCCGCGGCCGTCGCCGTGATCCCCGGGAATCCGTACCCC
>Ga0247823_10003640_pt1 | contig 12428 bp, 7 predicted proteins | sample 13C_PalmiticAcid_2_FD_192426 | JGI IMG/M metagenome (GOLD analysis project Ga0247823, IMG submission 192426) | Soil microbial communities from agricultural site in Penn Yan, New York, United States - 13C_PalmiticAcid_Day30 | ecosystem: Environmental > Terrestrial > Soil > Agricultural land...
GTCCACATCGACGCCCGCGCGCTGGGCCTGCGCGCGGGCGTCGATGTGGACATGGTCAGCCAGATCTATGTCAAGGACCTGCCGGCCGCGGTCAAGGCCGGTCGCGTGCCGATGGCCGAGGTGGATGCCTCGGTGCGCCGCGTGCTCAACGCGAAGTACCGGCTGGGCCTGTTCGACGATCCCTACCGTTCCTGCACCGCCGATGGCGCGCGCGAGCGCGCGCTGACGCTGACGCCGGATCACCGCGCCGCCGCGCGCCGGATGGCGCAGAAGTCGATGGTGTTGCTGGAGAACGAAGGCAACGTGCTGCCGCTGTCGAAGTCCGTCCGCACGTTGGCCGTGATCGGCCCGTTGGCCGATCATCGTCGCGCGATGCTCGGCAACTGGGCGGTCGCGGGACGCGAGGAAGACGCGATCACGCCGCTGGAAGGCCTGAAGGCGGCGCTGGGCGACAAGACCCGGCTCGTCGTGGCCAAGGGCGCCGACATCGACAGCCAGGACACGTCAGGCTTCGCCGATGCCGTCGCCGCCGCGAAGCAGGCCGACGCCGTGGTGATGTTCCTCGGCGAACACCCGGACATGAGCGCCGAAGCCAACAACCGTACCACGCTCGACCTGCCGGGCGTGCAGGAGCAGCTCGCGCTCGCCGTCGCCGCGACCGGCAAACCGGTCGCCCTCGTATTGCTCAACGGCCGCCCGCTGTCGATCGGCGGATTGAAGGGCAAGGTCCCTGCGATCCTCGAAGCCTGGTTCCCGGGCGTGGAGGGTGGTCCAGCGATCGCCGACGTGCTGTTCGGCGACGTCAACCCGTCCGCGAAGCTGCCGGTGACCTTCCCGCACAACGTCGGCCAGGTGCCGATCTACTACGCGCACAAGAACACCGGTCGTCCGCCGCGCGAGGAAGAGAAGTACACCAGCAAGTACCTCGACGTGCCGTGGACGCCGCTGTACGCGTTCGGCCATGGCCTGAGCTACACGACGTTCCGCTACGACGCCCCGGTCGTGTCGAAGAAGACGCTCGCGCCGTCCGCGCTCGCCCAACAGGTCAGCGTGCGGGTCACCAACACCGGCAAGCGGGCGGGCGAAGAGGTCGTGCAGCTGTATGTGCGTGACGACGTGGCCAGCGTCACCCGGCCGGTGAAGCAGTTGCGCGGCTTCCAGCGCGTGGCGTTGAAGCCCGGCGAATCGAAGGTCGTCACCTTCGCGCTCGGCTTCGACGACCTGTCGATGCTGGACGACCGCATGCAGCGCGTGGTCGAGCCGGGCAGGTTCACGGTCTTCGTCGGCGGCAGTTCCGACCAGACGCGCGAAGTCGCGTTCGAGGTGGCGAACGAGTAAATGTGAGGTGCAGCAGCAGGCGTGAATATGCTGCAACGCAAAATACTTGCGGATACCTGCGTGTATCCGCAAGTGCCTGAATTTCAGGCGTTTTCGCGATGGAATAACGCGGGCTTTACACGTTTCCGTGAAAACGGTTACAGTCCGCGCCACTTGTAGCAGTCATCACCGCGGAGGGGCGGGGAATGGCGCGAACCTCGGTCACCATCAAGGATGTCGCACGTGAGGCACGGGTTTCCGTGGCGACCGTGTCGCGTGCCCTGAATGGACATGAGAATGTCGCCGAAGCCGTGCGCCAGCAGGTCCTGGCCACCGCCGACCGCCTGCGCTACCAGCCCCACGCCGCCGCCCGCAGCCTCAGCAGCCGTCGCACCCAGACCATCGGCGTCGTGCTGCCCGATCTCTACGGCGAGTTCTTCTCTGAACTGATCCGCGGCATCGACCAGGTGGCGCGTGCGCGCCGCCAGCACCTGCTCGTGTCGAGCTACCACGGCCATCCCGAGGAGCAAGGCGAAGCCCTGCGCGCCATGCGTGGCCGCGTGGACGGCCTGCTGGTGCTTTCGCCCTACACCGACCAACCCGGTTTCCTCGTCGACAACCTGCCGTCGTCGCTGCCGGTGGTGCTGATCAACACCGATGTGCAGGAAGCCGCCTATCCGGCGCTGACGATCGACAACTACAGCGCCGCCGTGGCGATGGTCGAGCATCTGGCGCAGGCCGGCCACCAGCGCATCGCCTTCATCGGCGGACCGGAAGGCAACTTCGATGCGCGTGAACGCCTGCGCGGGTATCGCGACGCGCTCGCGCGCTTCGTGCCGGGCGCGACGCCGCAGGAATTCGCGGGCGACTTCAGCGAATCCGCCGGCTACGAAGCCGGCAAGCGCATCGCTCAGGCGAAGGAGCGGCCGCAGGCCGTGTTCGCCGCCAACGACATGACGGCGCTCGGCTGTCTGTACGCATTCAACGAGGCCGGCGTGCGCGTGCCGCAGGACGTGGCGCTGGCGGGCTTCGACGACATTCCGTTGGCGCGCTTCGTTCACCCGACCTTGACCACGATGCGGGTCAGTATTGCCGAGCTCGGTGGACAGGCGATGAGCCGGCTGCAGGACACGATTGATTCCGACGGCGAGCGCGTGGCGCCGTCGGCGACGCTGGTTCCCGAACTGATCGTGCGGGAATCGAGCATCGGAGCGGTGCCCCAGGCGAAGAAATAGCGAGAGAGGCACCCGCTTTTTTTTGGGCGGGCTTGTAACCGATTACAGGCGGCATCAAGCCGGCCCGCAATGAAACAACTTTTTGGAGGGAGAGAGCCAATGAAGCATCGCAACCGTTCCACCTATCAACCCAAGCGCAAGCTACTGACCTGTGCGCTCGCCAGCGTGCTGGTCATTGCAAGCGGCCATGCCATCGCGCAGTCCTCGAATGCCACGCTGCGCGGCAAGGCCGATGCCGGCGCGCAGGTCACCGCCGTCAACACCGCCACCGGCACCAAGCGCCAGGTGACGGCGACCGCCGATGGCAGCTACGCGCTCGTCGGCCTGGCACCGGGCACCTACAAGGTGACGTCCGGTGGCACCGAACGCACCGTCACCCTGCAGGTCGCGACCTCGGTCAGCCTGGATCTCGCCGGTGACGCGCCCGCGGCACCCGCAGGCGACGCGACCACGCTGGACACCGTCCGCGTGTCGGCTCCGCCGCTGCAGGAGGTCAAGACTTCGGAAGTCGGCACCAACGTGTCGCTGAAGCAGATCAACACCATTCCGCAGCTCACGCGCAACTTCCTCGAGTTCGCCGATACCGTGCCCGGCATGCAGTTCGAGACCGATTCGAGCGGCCAGTCCAAGTTGCGTGGCGGTGCGCAGAAGACCAGCGCCATCAACGTCTACATCGACGGCGTCGGCCAGAAGAACTATGTCTTGACCGGCGGCGTGTCCGGCCAGGACCAGAGCCGAGGGAATCCCTTCCCGCAGCTCGCCATTGGCGAATACAAGGTCGTGACCTCGAACTACAAGGCCGAGTTCGACCAGGTGGGTTCGGCGGCGATCATCGCCCAGACCAAGTCGGGCACGAACGAGTTCAAGGGTGAGCTCTTCACGCGCTACACGAACACCTCGATGCGCCAGCGGACGGTGAGCGAAGTCGCGGCCGGCCAGGAAAAGGACAAGACCAAGCAGAACGAGTACGGCTTCGCTCTGGGCGGTCCGATCATTCAGGACAAGATGCACTTCTTCTTCAGCTACGAAGCGAAGGATTTCGTCCTCAACGTCAATCCGGTCGCGGCCCCCACTCAGTGGACCTCGTTCGAGCCCTTCCTGCCTGATCGGATCCGGCAGCAGCTGGGCCCGACCACCGAGCCTTTCAATGAGGATCTCTACTTCGGCAAGTTGAGTTGGGACGTGGGCGACAACGACCGCCTCGAGCTCTCTGCGAAGGTCCGTGATGAAGAGGGCCTGACCGGCGCAGGCGACAGGACGACCAACAGCGCGGCCAAGGTGAACTTCAACACCGACAAGCGCTACGACTTGCGTTGGCTGCACTACGGTGAGACGTTCCTTAACGAAGCGCGCGTCACCTACGAAGATGCATTGTTCAATCCGGCGGCGTACACCATCGGCAACCAGTCCATCTATACGCGCGGCCTGGTCGAGGCCGACACGCTCATCATCAGTGACTCGACCAGCAGCCTCTCGATCCAGCGCAAGGGCCAGAAGGGTCCGGCTTTCCAGAATGACCTGACGTTCAACTCCTTCGAGTGGATGGGCGACCACGTCATCAAGGTCGGTGCAAAGTTCAAGTCCGTCGAGTTGACCCAGAGCGAGAACTCGGCGATCAACCCGACGTTCCGCTATTCGGTGAACGACGGCTCGCTGGGGCCGAGTCCTTACCTGCCGGTCGGCACGAACGCCATTCCCTACCAGGTCAATTTCAATGCGCCGTTCGAAGGCGCGTCTCCGATCGTCACGACGAAAGCCAAGCAGTACGGCATCTACATCCAGGACGATTGGGACGTCACCGATCGCCTGCAGTTGAACCTCGGCATTCGCTGGGACTACGAGGAAATCCCGTCCTACCTGGACTTCCAGACGCCGACCGAAGTGCTGGCCGCGCTGTACGGGCCGGGCACGGGTAGTAACTCGGGCGGCATCTACGCGGACCAGCTCCGCGCGGGTGGCGTCAACATCGAGGATTACATCGGCACCGGCAACAACCGCAAGGCGGACAAGAACAACTGGGCGCCGCGCCTGGGCTTCTCGTACGACCTCACCGGGGACGAGCGCTGGGTGGTCTTCGGTGGCGCGGGTCGTAGCTACGACCGCAACCTGTTCGACTACATGGGCCTCGAGCAGGTCAAGTCCGCGCTGTCCGGCTACGAAATCAACTTCGTCGAGAGCTCCGGCTGCACGCCGGCAGCCGGCACCTGCGTGAACTGGGACCCCCGCTTCCTCAACGGTATCGATGAACTGTATTCGCTGGTCACGTCGAACGTGCGCAACGGCGAGATCGACCTGCTCAACAACGACCTGGTCACGCCGTACTCCGACCAGTACTCGTTGGGTATCCGCGGGACGATCGGCGAATGGAACACGTCGGCGACCGTCGCCTATGTCCACAGTAAGGAAGGCTTCGTCTTTACCTTGGGCAACCGCTATCCGAATGGCGCCTTCTATGGCGCACCGTCTTGGAACGCGAACGACATCGCCCAGCCGTGGGAACACAATCCGCCGGGCTTCGGTTCTCTGATCCTGGGCGACAACGGCATCGAGACCAAGACCACGCAGCTGTTGCTGTCCGCCGACAAGCCGTACACCGAGGAGTCCGGCTGGGGCTTCACGGCGGCCTATACGTTCTCGCGTGCGCGAGGCAATCGCGGCGGCGACGAGCACTACTCCTTCGACGCTGCGACGATTCGGGATTATCCGTTCATCGACCTGCGTGCGACTCCGCGTCATCGCCTGGTGTTGACCGGTATCTACGATCTTCCGTGGGGTTTCACCGCGTCGGCGAAGGTGACGCTGGCGACCCCGCCGCCGATCAATGCTGTCGTGGGCTGGTGGGAGTACGGCTCGGCCACGGCGGTACCGCCGCTGATCGTCGCCACGGATGCACCGGGTACGTTCGGCACCAAGCAGCTCGACCTGTCGCTGTCCAAGCATTTCGACATCGCCGAAGACATGGGCTTCGAGGTGCGGGCGGACATGATCAACGTGCTGAACGAGGAGAATTTCAACTCGTACCGCACGACATGGGGCACGGGTGGCGTTTACGATCCCGACACCAGCTTCGTGACGACGGGCAACGGTGTGAACAGCTACACGCCGCCGCGCACACTGTTCGTCAGCGCGCGTCTGACCTGGTAACAGGACGACGGTATCGGCCATGTTCGGGACCCGCGCAAGCGGGTCCCGTCATATGGGGGAGGGGGAGATGGACGGGAATTCGATTCGCGAGGTCGTCGTCGTGGGCGGCGGTTCGGCGGGCTGGATGGCCGCGGCGGCGCTGGTCAGGCATCTGGACCGCAGCTGCAAGGTCCGGCTGGTGGAGTCCGACGAGATCGGCATCATCGGCGTCGGCGAGGCGACGGTGCCGCACATCCGCACGTTCAACGCGCAGGCACTGGGGCTGGAAGAAGCCGAGTTCGTCCGCGCCACGCAGGGCACGTTCAAGCTCGGCATCGAGTTCCGCGACTGGGCGCGCATCGGCGACCGCTACATGCATGGGTTCGGCACGGTCGGTCACGATCCCGGCCCCGCAGCCTTCCATCACTACTGGCTGCGGCTGCGGCTGGCGGGCAAGGACGTCGGTGACATCGGCGCCTACCAATTGCAGACGGTCGCGTCGCGCGAGGACCGATTCCTTCCGGGTGCGAGCGACGTTCCGCCGACATCGCCGTTGGCCTCCGTGGCCTATGCCTACCACTTCGATGCGACGCTCTATGCGCGCTACCTGCGCGGATTCGCGGAGGGGCAGGGCGTCGAGCGGATCGAAGGCAAGGTCGTCGACGTGGAACTTCGTCCCGAGGACGGCTTCGTCTCCGCCGTGGTCATGGCCGACGGACGCAAGGTCGAGGGCGACCTCTTCATCGATTGCTCCGGTTTCCGCGGCCTGCTGATCGAGCAGGCGCTGAAGACGGGTTACGAGGATTGGAGCCACTGGCTCCCCTGCGACCGCGCGGTGGCCGTGCCGTGCGCACGCGTGGGAGATCCGACGCCGTACACGCGTTCCACCGCGCGTACGGCGGGCTGGCAGTGGCGGATTCCGTTGCAGCACCGTACCGGAAACGGGTTGGTGTACTGCAGCCGTTTCCTGAGCGACGACGAAGCGGCCGGCACCTTGCTGGCCAACCTGGATGGCGAGGCGCAGGCCGAGCCGCGGCCCTTGCGTTTCGTGACCGGCAAGCGGAAGCAGTTCTGGAACCGCAACGTGGTGGCGGTCGGCCTGGCGAGCGGTTTCATGGAGCCGCTGGAGTCGACGAGCCTGCTGCTGATCCAGACCGCGATCCTCCGCTTGCTGGACATGTTCCCGAGGCAGGGCATCGATCCCGGCCTGGTGGCGCGTTACAACGAGCGCACGCATTTCGAATACGACCACATCCGCGACTTCCTGATCCTGCATTACAAGGCCGTGGAGCGCGACGAGCCGTTCTGGCGCGAGTGCCGGGAGATGGCCATCCCCGACACGCTGCGGGCCAACATCGACCTGTTCCGCAACAGCGGGCGCTTCTATCGCGACGGCGAGGAGTTCTTCGCGCTGCAGAGCTGGATCCAGGTGATGCTGGGCCAGCGCATCGTGCCGAGGGCGTACTCGCCGCTGGTGGATCGCCTGTCCGAAGCCGAAGTCGAGGCCTTCGTGGCCAATGTCCGGCAGACGATCGAGCGCTGCGTGCAGGCGATGCCCAAGCATCAGGCGTTCATCGAAAGGCACTGCCGCGCACCTGCGGTGGGCTGAGCCTTGCACGGCCCATGCCGACGTTGCGATGCAGCATGACCCGTGCCGGATTTCCTCTGGGGAAACAAGCGCTTGCGGGTCGCGTCGCTCCAATCTGGCCGGTTTTGCCATGGGTGATGAAAACGGTTACATTTCAGTGGTGAGATGTCATCCGTGGAGGGCGGACGTGACGCACGAGAGGCTTACCCGACGCGCGCCGCATGCAAGTGCGGCGGCGCAGGAGCGAAACGCACCGGTGCATCCGGTGACGGGAGCCCGTGCCTTCTCCGCGCCTTGCCTGCCAGGCAACGGAATACCCCTTTTCCTTTGAATCGCCGGTGGAACCTGTCGCCGCTTCGGCGCGCAGTGTTCCGCCTTCGCATGTAAACGTTTACAGCCCAGCATGATGACCACGAACAAAGCCCGCTTTCGACTGACCCGCAGCATCACGGCGCTCCTCTTCATCGTGGCGATCGCCGCCTGCCAGAAGGCGCCGGAGCCCACGCCGAAGCCCGAGGCGAAGCCGGCGACACCTGTCGTCGCCGCCAAGCCCGAGCCGCCGGCCAAGCCGGAACTGCCGCCGCTGTTCCGCGACGTCGAGCGCCGCACGTTCCAGTTCTTCTGGGACACGACCAACGAAGTGAACGGACTGACGCCCGACCGCTATCCGTCGCGCCCGTTCGCCAGCATCGCGTCGGTCGGTTATGCGCTGACGGCGTATCCGATCGGCATCGAGAATGGCTGGGTCAGCCGCACGCAGGCGGTGGATCGCACGCTGACCACGCTGAAGTTCCTGCGTGACGTGCCGCAGGGCGCGCAGAAGGAAGGGCGGGGCGGCTACAAGGGGTTCTACTACCACTTCCTCGACATGGACACCGGCCAGCGCTTCAACAGCTGGGTGGAACTGTCCAGCGTGGATACCTCGTTGCTGATGATGGGCGTGCTGTTCGCGCAGTCCTATTACGACCGCGACGATGCGCGCGAGAAGGAGATCCGCGAGATCGCCGACACGCTGTACAAGCGCGTGGACTGGACCTTCCTGCAGAACAACAAGCCGCTGATCTCGATGGGCTGGTTCCCCGAGAGCGGCACCATCCCGCACGACTGGAAGGGCTACAACGAAGCCATGATGGTCTACGTGCTGGCGATGGCCTCGCCGACGCATCCGGTGGGCCAGGACGCGTGGGAAGTGTGGACGCGCAGTTACGGCGAGCTCTGGGGCGTGTTCCAGGGCCAGGAGTACCTGACCTTCGCACCGCACTTCGGCCATCAGTACAGCCACGTCTGGATCGACTTCCGCGGCATCCAGGACGCGTACATGCGCGAACGCGGCATGGACTACTTCGAGAACAGCCGTCGTGCGACGTATGCGCAGCGCGCCTACGCCACCGAAAACCCGATGAAGTGGAAGGACTACGGCGAAAACGTCTGGGGCCTGACCGCGTCCGATGGCCCGCAGCAGACCTTGCAGGAGTACCGCGGCGAGCAGCGCCAGTTCCGCCACTACTCCGCACGCGGCGCCGGTTTCCGCGAGAACTTCGACGACGGCACCATCGCTCCGACCGCGGCGATCGCCTCGCTGCCGTTCGCGCCCGAGATCGTGATCCCGGCCACCGAGGAGATGCACCGCCGCTATGGCGACTATCTCTACTCGAGCTACGGTTTCCTCGATTCGTTCAACCCGAGCTTCGACTACGACATCCCGTTGAAGACCGGTCGCATCGTGCCGGGCAAGGGCTGGGTGGCCAGCGACTACATCGGCATCGACCAGGGCCCGATCCTGGCGATGATCACGAACTACCGCAGCGAGTTCGTCTGGAACGTGATGAAGAAGAACCCCTACATCCGCGATGGCCTGAAGAAGGCGGGGTTCGAAGGCGGCTGGCTGGATGCGAAGACCGAGCAGGCGGCCCAATCCGCGGCGACCGCACCGACCGCGCCGCCGGATCTCGATGCCGCCGCGGCGCGTGCGCTGGGCACGGCGGAATCGCGCGCCAACCAGGCGGCACAGCCCGAGGCGGCGCGTCCGCAGCAGCCGGAGTAAGCTGCACGCATGGTCGAGCGCGTGCCAGCGTCGTTCTCTCCAGCACGCATCAGGGCCTCCTTCGCTGGAAGGCGGGCCTTGATGCGCTGCTGTTCACTGCTCGTGATCGTCGGCCTTGCCGTAGGGTTGGCAGGCTGCGCGCGCACCGAAGACACGCGCACGACGGTGCGTTTCTGGGTGATGGGGTATGAAGGCGAGGTGGTGGCGAAGCTGCTGCCCGAATTCGAACGTCAGCATCCGGACATCCATGTCGACCTGCAGATCGTGCCGTGGCTGTCGGCACACGAGAAACTGCTGACGGCCTTCGCGGGCGATTCGCTGCCCGACGTCTGCCCGATCGGCAACACGTGGATCCCGGAGTTCGCCGCACTCGGCGCACTGGATCCTCTCGCCGACGAGATCGGGGCGACGGCGGGTTTCGACCAGGCCGATTTCTTTCCCGGCGTCTGGGATACCGGCGTGATCGACGGCCGCGCCTACGCGGTGCCGTGGTATGTCGAGACGCGCCTGCCGTTCTACCGCCGCGACGTGCTCGCGAAGGCCGGCGTGAAAGCGCTGCCCACCAGTTGGGCCGAATGGCGCATCGCGCTGCGCAAGGTCAAGCAGGTGGCGGGCGAGGGCAACTACTCGATCCTGCTGCCGCTCAACGAGTTCGAGCCCTTGTTGAGCCTGGCCATCCAGCAGCCCGAACCGCTGCTGCGCGAAGGCGGACGCTACGGCAACTTCCGCAGCGAAGGCTTCCGCCAGTCGCTGGGTTTCTACAAGGAGATGTTCGACCAGGGTTGGGCGCCGGTGGTGACCAACAACCAGATCTCGAACGTGTGGGACGAGTTCGGCAAGGGGTTCTATTCGTTCTACATCTCCGGTCCCTGGAACATCGCCAAGTTCAAGGAGCGGCTGCCGGCCGCGCAGCAGGACGACTGGATGACGATGCCGCTGCCCGGACCGAACGGCCCCGGCGCGTCGCTGGCCAACGGCACCAGTTTCGTGGTGTTCAAGAACTCGCCGAACAAGGACGCGGCCTGGAAGCTCATCGCCTGGCTGTCGTCGCCGCAGGTGCAGACCGAATTCCATGCCCTGACGGGCGACCTGCCGCCGCGCCGTTCCCCGTGGCTGACGCCGGCGCTGGCCGAGGATCCGTACGCCAAGGCTTATCGCGAGCAACTGGAGCGTGCCGTGTCGACGCCGAAGGTGCCGGAATGGGAGCGTATCGCCACGGAGATGCGGCTCGTCGGCGAGCAGGTCGCGAACGGGCGCATGACGGTGGATCAGGCGGTCGAAGAACTGGATCGCCGCGCCGACCGCATCCTCGAGAAGCGTCGCTGGATGCTGGACCACGCCAAGGCGGGGGCCGCGCCATGAGGTCCTCGCACGCGCTCGCGGGGTGGCTGTTCGCCGCGCCGGCCCTGACCGTCATCGTCGTGTTCTTCGGGTTGCCGGTACTGGCCGCGTTCGTGCTGAGCCTCACCGATTTCGATATCTACGCGCTGGCCGACATCGGCAACCTGCGCTTCGTCGGCCTCGACAACTACCTCGGTCTGCTGCAGAACCCGCTGTTCTGGAAGTCGCTGGGCAATACCGTCTATTTCGTCGTCGTGGGCGTGCCGCTTTCGGTGGCGGTGTCGCTGGGCGCCGCACTGCTGCTGCATTCCAAGCTGGGGCGTTTCAAGGGCTTCTTCCGCACCGCGTTCTTCGCACCCGTGGTCACCACGGTGGTCGCGGTGGCGGTGATCTGGCGCTATCTCTTCCACACCAAGTACGGCCTGGTGAACTGGGGCCTTTCGTGGGTGGGCGTGGACGCGGTGGACTGGCTGGGCGACCCGACCTGGGCGATGCCGACCATCGTCCTGTTCGCCGTGTGGAAGAACTTCGGCTACAACATGATCATCTTCCTGGCCGGCCTTCAGAGCATCCCCGAGGATCTCTACGAAGCCGCGCGCATCGATGGCGCCTCGCGCTGGGCCCAGTTCCGCCACGTCACCCTGCCGCAACTCGGTCCGGTGCTGTTGCTGGTCGGCATCCTGACCATGGCCGGCTACTTCCAGTTGTTCGCCGAACCCTACGTGATGACCCAGGGTGGTCCGCTGGAGAGCACCAAGAGTGTGCTGTACCTGATGTACGAAGAAGGCTTCAAGTGGTGGAACCTGGGCAACGCATCGGCGGTGGCGTTCCTGCTCTTCATCCTGATGACGGTCGTCACCAGCGGCCTGCTGTGGTTCGCCCGCAAGCGGGGCGTGGAATGAACAACCGTCTCGCCGCGATCGCCGTGAACGGTCTGCTGGTGGCCCTGGCGGTCGTCAGCCTCGGGCCGCTGCTGTGGATGCTGTCGGTGTCCTTCATGCAGACCGGCGAAGCCGGCCATTTCCCACCGCCGCTGCTGCCGTCCGCGCCCACGCTGGACAACTACCGCGACCTGTTCGTGCGCGCCGGCATGGGCCGCTATCTGGTGAACAGCTTCATCGTCTCGACCAGCGTCATGCTGCTCTCGCTGCTGTTCAACACCATGGCCGGCTACGCGTTCGCCAAGCTGCGCTTCAAGGGCCGCGACAGCACCTTCCGCGCCTTGCTCGCCGCATTGGTGATCCCGGCGCAGGTGGCGATGATGCCGCTGTTCCTGCTGCTCAAGCAGATGGGGCTGGTGAATACCTACGCCGGTGCCATCGTGCCGGGCATGGCGGCGATCTTCGGCATCTTCCTCGTGCGGCAGTACGCGCGCTCGATCCCCGACGAACTGCTCGAGGCCGCCCGCATCGACGGTGCCAGCGAGGCGCGCATCTTCTTCCAGATCGTGCTGCCGGGCCTCAAGCCCATCCTGGTGACGCTGGCGATCTTCAGCTTCCTCGGCGCCTGGAACGATTTCATGTGGCCGCTGATCGTGCTGAGCGACGACGCGCTGCAGACCCTTCCCGTGGCGCTGGCGGCGTTGTCGCGCGAGCACGTGATGGACTACGAACTGATGATGGCCGGCTCGGTCGTCACCATCCTGCCGGTGCTGCTGCTGTTCCTCGTGCTGCAGCGCTACTACATCCAGGGCTTGCTGCTGGGCAGCGTGAAGGGCTGAGCCCGTCGCGCTGTCGCCCTCCGACGGAGATCACAACATGGTGTCGACTTTCGCCCGCCT
>Ga0247823_10003642_pt1 | contig 12417 bp, 5 predicted proteins | sample 13C_PalmiticAcid_2_FD_192426 | JGI IMG/M metagenome (GOLD analysis project Ga0247823, IMG submission 192426) | Soil microbial communities from agricultural site in Penn Yan, New York, United States - 13C_PalmiticAcid_Day30 | ecosystem: Environmental > Terrestrial > Soil > Agricultural land...
GCACCGAGGCGGGCATGCAGAGCTTCTCCATGGACGCGATCAACGAGTACGACGACATCTTCGACGTGATGTACGACTGGTGCGAGGCCGAGGGCATCCAGCTCGACACCCTGATCCACGAGATGGGTACGGCGCAGATGGAGATCAACCTCGACCACGGCGACCCGCTGCCGCTGGCCGACCAGGTCTTCCTGTTCAAGCGCACCATCCGCGAGGTGGCCATCCGCCACCAGATGTACGCCACCTTCATGGCCAAGCCCATGCAGGGCCAGCCGGGCAGCGCCATGCACATCCACCAGAGCGTGGTGGGCATGGACGATGGCAAGAACATCTTCAGTCGCGCGGACGGCGAGGCCTCTGATCGCTTCTTCCATTTCATCGGTGGCCTGCAGACCTACCTGCCGGCGGCCATCGCCTTCTTCGCACCCTACGTCAATTCGTACCGGCGCCTGTCGCGCTACACCTCGGCGCCGATCAACCTGAGCTGGGGTTATGACAACCGCACGTGTGGCCTGCGCGTGCCGCATTCGGTGCCGCAGGCGCGGCGGGTGGAGAACCGGCTGGCGGGGGTGGACGTGAATCCTTACCTGGCGCTGGCGGTGAGCCTGGCCTGCGGGTACCTCGGCATGAAGCAGGGTCTGAAGCCCACCGAGCCGCTGTCGGGCAGTGCTTACGAGCAACCGCACCAACTGCCGCGACACCTGGACGACGCAGTTGAGAAGCTCATGCAGTGCGCGCCGCTGGTGGAGCTGTTTGGGGAGCACTTCATCCAGACGTATGCGGCGATCAAGGACACGGAATACCGGGAGTACTTCGATGTGGTGAGCCCTTGGGAGCGGCGGTTCCTGTTGCTCAACGTTTGAGTTTTGTCTTTCTCCGGCTGGTGCGGTCGGCGGCGCTCGGGTGTCCGGCTCCGCGAATGTCCTCCGGAGCGGAGCGCTGGCGCGCTCCGCTCCTCCCCCTTTATTTCGCTACGCCGGACACCCGATCACCGCCGACCTCGTTGGCACTCGTCGGTTGGCGCGCTGCCGCTTCTGCGGCTCGCGGCCACTGGGTGCCCTGCGTAGCGAAATAAAGGAGGAGGGCGGCGCAGCCGCCCGGGGGACATTCGCGGAGCAGGGCACCCAGTGGCCGCGAGCTTCGAGAGGTGCAGGCTTGAAATCAGCGAGGAGCAGACCGGAGAAAACTCAGCCAACCACCACCATGCCAGAGACAGGATTCGACAACAGCGCATCCAAAGCCTCAATAGGCAAAGGCTTGGCGAACAGGTGCCCCTGGAACTGGTCACACCCCTGATACGCCAGAAAGTCGCGCTGCTCGATCGTCTCCACGCCTTCGGCCACCACCTGCAGACTCAGCGACTGCGCCAGCGCGATGATGGCGCGCGAGATCGCCGCGTCGTTCGGGTCCGTCAGAACGTCGGCCACGAAGGCCCGGTCGATCTTCAACTGATCCAGCGGCAGCCGCTTCAACAGCGACAACGACGAGTAACCCATGCCGAAGTCGTCCAGCGACAGCGTCACCCCCAGCGACTTGAGCATGCCCATCTTCTCGATGGTGATCTCCATGCGGTCCGCCAGCAGGCTCTCGGTCAGCTCCAGCTTCAGGCGCTGCGGCTTGACGCCGCTCGCGCGGATGCAGGCCATCACCGAATCCACGAAATCGGGGTGGCGGAACTGGCGCACGCTCACGTTCACCGCGATGCTCAGGTTCGCCGTCTCCGGCCGCTTCGACCACGCCGCGAGTTGCCCGCAGGCCGTCTCCAACGCCCACAGCCCCAGCGGCAGGATCAGGCCGGTGTCCTCGGCCACGGGAATGAAAGCGATCGGCGAGAGCAAGCCGCGCTCGGGGTGGTTCCAGCGCAGCAGCGCCTCCACGCCGATGATCATGCCGGCCTTGTCCACCTGCGGCTGGTAGTGCACCACGAACTCGCGCCGGCGCAGGCCGTCGCGCAGGTCGGAGGCGGTGCGCGCGTTTTCGCTCATCTCGGCCTGCAGCGAAGGGTCGAAGAAGCACAGCGTGTTGCGCCCCATCGACTTGGCCTGGTACATCGCCAGATCGGCCTGCTTGAGCAACTCGCCCACGTCGGCTTGCGTGCCGTGGAAGATGGTGACGCCGATGCTGGGCGTGGCGAAGTGCTGGTGGCCGGTGAGGGCAAAGGGTTCGCGCAGGGTCTGCAGCACCTTGTTGGCCAGCACGCGCGCCTTGTGCGCCGCGGCCACCGGGCTGGGGCTCAGGTCGTCGGCCATCACCACGAACTCGTCGCCGCCCAGGCGCGCCACCAGGTCGGTCTTGCGCACGCTGGCGGTCAGGCGCTGCGCCACCTTCTTGAGCAACTGGTCGCCCATCTGGTGGCCCAGGGTGTCGTTGAGGATCTTGAAGTTGTCCAGATCGATGAACAGCAGCGCACCGTGCTGGCCGCTGCGCGCGCTCACGCCCAGCGCCTGCTGCAGTTTGTCGAGCAGCAACTGACGGTTGGGCAGGTCGGTCAGTGGGTCATAGAACGCCAGGTGGCGGATCATGTCCTCGGCGGTCTTGCGCTGCGTGATGTCGCGCCCCACCGCCACCCAGTGCGTCACCTCGTCGGCGCTGGGCTGCACCGACACCACCTCCAGCTCCACCCAGAACAGCGCGCCGTTCTTGCGCCGCACCATCAGTTCGGTGCGGGCCTTTTGCGTGTCGCGCAGGCCGCGTGAGATCTCGCGCAGCTTGGACACCGCCGGGTCCAGGTCGAGCAACATGCCGGGCGACTGGCCCAACACCTCGGCGCGCGAATAGCCCGTGTGCAGCTCGAAGGCGTCGTTGACGAACACGATCTTGGGTTCGCCGCGCCGCTCCTGCGCGCCGGTCTCGGCGATCAGCACGATGTCGTTGAGCCGCGCCACGCTGGTCTCCAGCAGCATGAGCTGCTCCTGCGAACGGCGCCGCTCGGTCACGTCGCGGAAGTACACGGCCAGGCCTTCGGCGAAGGGGTAGGCACGCACCTCCAGCCATTTGCCCAACGAGGCGAACCAGTCCTCCAGTTCGACGCGCCGGTTGGTCTGCAGGGCGCGGCCCAGGTGCTCCTTGAGCCGCTGCGCCAGCGCAGGCGCGAAGCCGTGCCAGACCTCCACGCCCAGCAGATCGGCCGTGGTTTTCTGCAGCAGACGCTCGCTTTCCTGGTTCAGGTAGGTGAAGCAGCACTGGCGGTCCAGCGTCACGAAGGCCTCGGTGATGCTGGCCAGCGTGGTCGTCAGGCGCATGGCCAGGCGCAGCGTTTCCTGCTGCGCCTGCTTGGTGGCCGAGATGTCGTGCACGGTCACCTGCACGCGCATCGGGTGGCCGTTCTCGTCCATCACGGCCGCGCCCACGGTGCGCACCCACCGGGGCCCGCTCGATTCGATCAGCACCTGCACTTCCTCGTCGAAGGGCTCGGCGCTGGCGGCGCAGCGCTCCAGGCGCTGGCGCAGGCCCTGGCGCCATTCGGGCGCGTGGTGCGCCAGCAGGTCCTCCAGCGTGCGTGGGGGCGCCTCGGGCCCGATACCCAGCAGACTCAGCAGGCCGGCCGAACAGTCCACGCGCTCACCGTCGGTTTCCACCGACCAACTGCCCAGGCCCGCCGTGCGCTCCACGAGTTCGATCTGCCCCTGGTGGCGGCGCTGCAGGGCCACCTGCGCCGTCAGCAGCTCGCGCTGGTGGCGCATGGCCAGCACGAGGTCGGCCGCCATCTCGCTCACCAGACCGATGCCGATTTCGTTGCGGCGTTCGTCGCGCGCCTGGTGATCGAGGAGCAGGAGGAAGGCGCCCGGCGCGCGGTCCAGGGGCAGCCAGTGCAGGTGGTGGATCGCGCGGCGGCCCCGGCCCAGGTCGAGCGGCACCCAGCGCGCTTCCCGGCTGGTGTCGCCCACCCAGACCTCCTGCGGTCCCAGGGCCCTGGCGATGTCGAGGGCCAGTTCCTCCATGGGTGCGTCCAGTCCGGCGCGGCCCAGCAGGCGAACACCTGTATCCGAGCGTTCCAGCAGCAGGGCGGCTGCGCCGCGGCTCTCTCGAGCGGCCAAGTGGGCCATGCGGTCGAACGCCTCACGCGCCTCAGGAAGCCGGGCGGTGTCGGAAACCTGCACAGTTGGGTGTCGATCGGCGCGCATGATGGCCTTAGGATAGCGGGCTTGGCGTGACGCGAACCTCCCGGGCGTTCCCCTCCGCCGCCAACAGCCCGTGAACTACCGCACGCCACGCCGCGTGGTGACGGATTTTTGTAACTGACTTGTGACTTTTTGTAGCCTCTGCTCTACGATCCGACCCATTGTCTTTGGTGCAGCCCTAGTCCCGGACACACTCTATGCAAGCCATGTCCACCACTGACATCCGACAGGATGGGGGAGCCCGCAAGGTGAGCGCACTCGCAGAACTCCGGCAACACAGCGACGTATCGAGCCTGAAATCGGCCCTGCACCAGCTGTGCAGCGAATTCGGCCGCATTTCGCGCCTGGACATCCTCACGGCCATGCACGAAGGCACCAAGCAGGCCATCTGCTTCCTGCGCATGGAGCGGCCCGAGCAGGAACAGCAGCTCATGAAGACGCTGGGCGTCGGCCGTTTCGGCGGCGAGGTGGTGTTCGTGCTCAACCTCAACGTGCCCAGCAAGCAGAACGATTTCGGTCCTTCGTCGCAGTGGTGCGACTCCGACATCTACTGAGCGGCTCCGGGGCGCTCCCACCCCCTTCAACCCTTGCGTTCGCCGCTGCAGGCCCAGGTCGTCCAATGGCTGGCGCAACCCGGCGATGTGGTTCGCCAGGGGCAGCCGCTGTTGGTGGTCGAGGCCATGAAGATGGAGCACGAGCTCCCGGCCGACCGCGACGGGCGCCTGGCCGAATGCCTGGTGGCCGTGGGCGATGCCGTGAACCAGGGCGATCCGCTCTGGCGCATCGACTCCCTGGCATCGCAGGCGCCTCCTCACCGCACCGATGCCGCACCACCCGACGCCCCCGCCGCTGAACGGGACGACCTGCGCCGCCTGCGCGAGCGGCTGGCGTTCACCGACGATGCCGCCCGCCCCGAGGCCGTAACGCGCCGCCACGCGTTGGGCTTGCGCACCGCGCGCGAGAACCTGGCCGACCTGTGCGACGCAGACAGCTTCATCGAATACGGCGCCTTGGCGGTGGCCGCGCAGGCCACACGCCGCAGCGAAGCCGAGCTGATCGCCCAGACGCCGGCCGACGGCATGGTCACGGGCATTGGCGCCGTCAATGGCGCGCTGTTCGGTCCCGAGCGCGCCCGCACCGTGGTGCTGGCCTATGACGCGACTGTGCTGGCCGGCACGCAGGGTATGCGCAACCACCAGAAGACCGACCGCCTGCTGGGCATCGCGCTGGACCAGCGCCTGCCGGTGGTGCTGTTCGCCGAAGGCGGTGGCGGGCGCCCGGGCGATACGGACATGCCCATCGTGGCGGGCCTGCACGTGGGCACTTTCGCGGCCATGGCGCGTTTGTCGGGCCGGGTGCCGACCATCGGCATCGCCGCCGGCCGCTGCTTCGCGGGCAACGCGGCCCTGCTGGGCTGCTGCGACCTGATCATCGCCACGCGCGGCAGCAACATCGGCATGGGTGGCCCGGCCATGGTGGAGGGCGGAGGCCTGGGACGCTTCGCGCCCGAAGCGATCGGACCGGCCGAGGTGCAGCACGCCAACGGCGTGATCGACCTGCTGGTGGACGACGAGGCCCAGGCCGTGGCGGCGGCGCAGCGTTGCCTGGCTTTCTTCCAGGGGCGCGTGACGCCGGTGCCATCGACGCCGCCTGAGCGGCTGCGTGAGGCCTTGCCCACCAGCCGCTCGCGCAGCTACGACAGCCGCGCCGTGCTGCAGGGCCTGGCCGATGAAGGCAGCGTGGTCTGGTTGCGCGAGGGCTTTGGCTTGGGCATCCACACCGCGTTGGCGCGTTTCGACGGCCGCGCCGTGGGCGTGCTGGTGAACAACCCACAGCACCTGGGCGGCGCCATCGACCCCGACGCGGCCGACAAAGGGGCGCGCTTCATGCGCTGGTGCGACGCGCACGGCCTGCCCCTGCTGAGTCTGGTGGACACGCCGGGCTTCATGGTCGGCCCCGAGGTGGAGGCGCGCGCGCAGGTGCGCCACGTGAGCCGCCTGTTCGTGGTGGCGGCGGCGCTGCGCGTGCCCTTTTTCAGCGTTGTGCTGCGCAAGGGCTTCGGCCTGGGGGCGATGGGCATGACGGCCGGGGGCTTTCACGCCCCGGGCTTCACTGTGGCCTGGCCGGGCGCCGAGTTCGGCGCCATGGGGCTGGAGGGCGCGGTGCGCCTGGGATATCGCAAGGAGTTGGAGGCCGTGCCTGAAGGCGCGCAGCGCCAGGCGCTGTTCGACGACCTGCTGGCGCGCCAGATCGCGCAGGGCGCCGCGATTCCGATGGCCACCACGCTGGAAATCGACGCCGTGATCGACCCGGCGGACACGCGCGCCTGGCTGCTGCGCGGGCTGGAGGGTGCCAAGCTGCGTGACGGGCCCGCGGTGCGCACCGTGGACCCGTGGTGAGCCGCCGTTACAACAACTCGCCGAAGCCGGTGCTGCGCACACCGGCCGTGGCCAGGGGCGGCGCGGTCTGGTTGATGTTCACCCAGAACTCGCACACGTGCTTCATGGCGCTGAGGAACTGCGAGAACTCGGTCGGCTTGGCGATGTAGGCGTTGGTGCCGGCGTCGTAAGCGCGCAGCAGGTCGCTCGGTTCGGTTGACGAGGTGAGCACCACCACCGGGATGTTGTGCAACACGTCCGAGCTCTTGATCTCGCGCAGCACGCCGATGCCGTCGAGCAGCGGCATTTTCAGATCGAGCAGCACCAGCACGGGGTTGCTGCCCGCCCGGTTGACGAACTGGTTGCGCCGGAACAGGTAGTCCAGCGCCTGCATGCCGTCGGAGACGTGTGTCACGCGGCCGTCGAGGCCGTGGCGCGAGAGCGCGAGCTTGGTGAGCTCGGCGTCGTCGGGGTTGTCCTCGACGAGAAGAATGGCATCGGCGGTCTTGTTCATGGTTCCAGGGGTGCCGGCATGGAATCGGTGGGATCGGCGGCCCGCGGGCCATCGATCGGGAGAGTGAAGTGGAAGGCGCTGCCTTCACCGAGGCGGCTTTCCGCCCAGATGCTGCCACCGTGGCGCTCGACGATACGACGGGTGAGGGCAAGACCGATGCCCGTGCCTTCGAATTCCGACGCGCGGTGCAGCCGCTGGAAGACGCCAAAGAGCTTCTGGGCGTACTTGGTGTCGAAGCCGACGCCGTTGTCGCGCACGGAGAAGGTGTAACCGCGCACCGGGTCCAGGTGCCAACTCACGTCGATGACCGCGCGTTCGCGCGGCCGCGAGTACTTGAAGGCGTTGCCCAGCAGGTTGGCCCAGACCTCGCGCAGGAGCAGCGCGTCGCCATGCACGATGGGCAGGTCGGCCGCGATCTGCCAGTCCACCACGCGGCCATCGGTGTCGTGTGCGATCTGTGCCACCACCGCGCTGACGAGGTGGTTGAAATCGACCGGCGCGATGTTGACCGCCGCGCGTCCCAGGCGCGAGAACGCCAGCAGGCCGTCGATGAGCTGGCTCATGTGGCGTGCCGAGTTGCCGATGGTGGCGAGGTAGCGCGTGGTGGTCTCGTCGCGCTGCAGGCCCAGGTGCTCTTCCAGCAGGCTCACGAAGCTGGAGATGTGGCGCAGCGGCGAGCGCAGGTCGTGCGAGACCGAGTAGGAGAAGGATTCGAGGTCGCGGTTGGCCGCCAGCAGTTGCTCGGTGCGCTCGACGACGCGCTTTTCCAGCTCGTCGTTGATGTTGCGCATGAGGTCGTCGAGCTGCTTCGCGTCCGTCATGTCGCGGTTGATCTTCGCGAAGCCCTTGAGGTCGCCGCGCTGGTCGCGCAGCGCGATCAGCACCGAATGCGACCAATAGCGTGAGCCGTCCTTGCGCAACTGCCAGCTCTGCACGTCGTGCTGGCCTCGGGAGGCGGCCAGGCGCAGCATGCGTTCGGCGTCGGCGCGGCCGGCGGCTTCATCCACCGGGTCGAACAGCACGCCGTAGTGGCGGCCCAGCATCTGCACCGGCGAATAGCCGTCCATGCGCTGCGCGCTGTCGGTCCAGTCGGTGATGAAACCGTTGGCGTCGAGGAAGAAGATGCAGTAGTCGCGCAGGTTGTCCACCATGAGGCGGAAGCGCTGCTCGCTTTCCAGCAGTTCGGCCGAGCGTTCCTGGATACGCTGCTCGAGTTCCTCGTTGAGGTGGCTCACGCGCTCTTCGATGCGCTTGCGTTCGGTGATGTCGATGATCTGCACGAACACGCCGCGGACCTTGCCGTCCGGCGCGTGGTCGGGCAGGTAGTTCGCACTCATGAAGATCGGCGTGCCGTCGGGCATGCGGCGCCAGGCCTCGAAGTGCTGCGAGGTGCCGGCCAGCGCACCGGCCATGCGCGGTTCGATGTCGGCCCAGATGTCGGGCGCCACGCAGCGGCTCAGGTGCTGGCCCACGATGCGCTGCGGGTCCATGCCGTAGACGCGCAGGTGCTCGGCGTTGGCGAAGCGGAAGTGCAGGTCCGCGTCGAGGTAGGCGATGAGCCCCGGGACGCGGTCGGTGATGGACTGCAGGAAGTACTGCTGCTGGCGCAGCGCGTCTTCGGCGGCGCGCCGGCGCGTGATGTCCACCACCGTGGTGTTGCTGCGCAGAAAGCGGCCCTGCGCGTCGCGCACCGCGGCCGACGACAGCAGCGCATAGAAGCGCGTGCCGTCGCGCCGCTGCATTTCGTACTCCACGCCGTCGAGGGCGTTGTCCTGCAGCATGCGGCCCATGCGCGCTTCCAGCAGGGGCACCTGGTGCGGCGGAATCATGTCGCGGAAATTGAGCTTGCCCACCACCTCGTCGCGCGTGTAGCCCAGCCATTCCAGCTCGGTGTCGTTGATCGAGACGAACACGCCGTCGATGTCGAGCGAGTGGTAGCCGCAGGGTGCGCGGTTGTAGAGCGCATTGGCCTGTTCGAGCGCGCGGGCGAGCCGCTGGTTGGCCTGCGAGACACGGTCCTCCGAGGCCTTGCGGTCCGTGATGTCGATCATCTGGATGATCAGGCCCCGCACCTCGCCGTCCACCTGGAAGGGGATGTATTCGATGCTGGCGTAGTAGGGCTCGCCGCCGGGGAAGCGGCGTTCCCCCTCGAAGCGCTGCGGCTCGCCCGCCAGCGCGGCGTCCAGGCGATCGCGCACGGATTCGTAGACCTGCCGGTCGGCGATGTCGCCGAGGTGGCGGCCGACCACGCCGCCGCTTTGCTGTCCGTCGCACCAGCGCGAGTAGCTGGCGTTGGCGAAGCGGCAGATCAGGTCGCGATCGAAGAAGGCGATCTGCACCGGCGCGTGGTCGCTGATCGTCTGCATGAAGCGGCCCTGCGCGGCCAGCGCCTGTTGCGCCGCCTTCGACGCGGTGATGTCGATCAGCGTGTTGTTGGAGCGCAGAAAGCGCCCCTTGCTGTCGCGCACGGCCGTGCTGCTGACCAGCGCCGAGAAGGTGCTGCCGTCGCGGCGGCGCACCACCGTTTCGATCGGGTCGAGCTTCTCGCCGGCCACGAGGCGGGCCAGGCGCTCCAGCACCGGCGCCTGATCACCGGGCGGCAGCATGTCGCGCACGTTGAGCTTGCCGATGACTTCGTGGCGCTCATAGCCCAACCAATCCAGCTCGGTGCGGTTGATGAGCACCAGCGTGCCGTTGGCGTCGAACGAGTGGTAGCCGCAAGGCGCCTGGTTGTAGAGCGACTGCGCCTCGGCCAGGGCCATGCTCACGCGCTCCTTGGCGTCGGCCAGTTCCTCGGTGCGCTCCTTCACGCGCTTTTCCAGCTCGGCGTTGAAGCGGCGGATCTCGTCCTGCTGCTGGTGCAGCTCGGTGATGTCGCGCGAGACGGCGAGCAGCATGGCGGGCTGGCCCTGCGCGTCGCAGATCGGCGTGAGCGCGGTGTCCCACCACTTGGGTGTGCCCTTGAAGGTGTTGCCGAAGGCCACGAAGCGCGAACCCTTGCCCTGGCGCGCGGCGGCCACGGCGTCGCGCGCCAGCGTGCCGCCTTCCTCGGGCCACCAGGTGGTCCAGTCGCTCAGGCGCACTTCCTCGAAATCGTCCACCTCGACCAGGCGGCAGCCCTGTTCTGTCATCTGCACCACGCGGCCTTCTAGGTCGAGCACCTTGGTGCAATCGGGGCTGCTGGCGATGATCTGGCGGTTCAGTTCGTCCTTGATGCGCGCCTCGGCCTCGAGCACGCGCAACGGGGTGATGTCCTGCACGAAGCCGAGCTGGCTGACGACGCGCCCGCTGGCGTCGCGCAGGGGGGCGTTGCGCACCAGCACGTGCACGGTGTCGTTGCCGGGTTTGACGATGCGGAACTCGACGTTGAGGCTTTCGCCGCGCGAGATGCCGCGCACCCAGTTCGCCTGCACGCGTTCCAGGTCGTCGGGGTGCACGCGGCCGAGCCAGCCGAAGTTGGGGAAGTCCTCGCTGCGCAGGCCGAAGATCTGCTGGAGCTGGCTGTCGATGTGCGTGAGCAGTCCGCCCTCGTCGGTGCGGAAGACGCCGATGGGAAACACGCTGGCGAGCGCGCTGAACAGGGCCTCGTATTCGAGCTTGGCCAAGGCCGGGCGGCCTTCGCGTTCGGCGTCCAGCGCCGACGTCAACTGCAAGGGCAGGTCGGCGTGGAACTGCTTCTGGCTGGCGTCGGTGGCCGGGCTCAGGCCGCTGAGTTGCTGCGCGTAGCGCTGGCGCAGGTACTCGTTCTCGGCGCGCAGCGTGCGCAGCTCCAGCGCCATGGCCCGCTCGCGTTCGCTGGCGCCGGCCTCGCCGTCGCGGCGGGCCAGAGGCGCATCAGTGGGCGAAAGGCGGGCGCTCATTGCAGGCAATGTACCCCAGGCCCAGGGGGGTACTGCGCGAAATAGCGCCCTAAAAACGGGGGAGATCCGGGTGCGGCAATTGCCCGCCGCGCACCAGCAGGCGTCCGTATTCCGCACAACGTTGCAAGGTCGGGATCACCTTGCCGGGATTGAGTAAGCCTTTGGCATCAAAAGCGCGCTTGATGCCGAACATCTGCTCGTTCTCGTCGGCGCTGAACTGCACGCACATGCTGTTGAGCTTTTCCACGCCCACGCCGTGCTCGCCGGTAACGGTGCCGCCCATGGCGACGCTGGTCTCCAGGATGTCGGCGCCGAAGCGCTCGCAGCGCTGGAGCTGGTCGGGGTCGTTGGCGTCGAACAGGATCAGCGGGTGCAGGTTGCCGTCGCCCGCGTGGAAGACGTTGGCGCAGCGCAGGCCGTAGGTGGTCTCCATGGCCTGGATGGCAAGCAGGATGTCGGCCAGGCGCTTGCGCGGGATGGTCGAGTCCATGCACATGTAATCGGGGCTGATGCGCCCGCTGGCCGGAAAGGCGTTCTTGCGGCCGCTCCAGAAGCGCAGGCGCTCGGCCTCGTCGCGGCTGACCGCGATGGCGGTGGCGCCGCAGCCACGCAGCACGGCGCTCATGCGCTCGATCTCCTCGGCCACTTCCTCGGGCGTGCCGTCGCTTTCGCAGAGCAGGATGGCCTCGGCGGACAGGTCGTAGCCCGCGCGCACGAAGTCCTCGACGGCGGCCGTCATGGGCTTGTCCATCATTTCCAGCCCGGCCGGGATGATGCCGGCCGCGATCACCGCGGCGACGGCGTCACCGGCCTTTCGCACGTCGTCGAAGCTGGCCATGATGCAGCGCGCGAGCAGCGGCTTGGGCACCAGTTTGACGACGACTTCGACCGTGACGGCCAGCATGCCTTCGCTGCCGACCACCAGGGGCAGCAGGTCCAGGCCGGGGGTGTCGAGCGATTCGCCGCCGAAGGTGATGGGTTCGCCCTCGATGGTGAAGCCGCGCACCTGCAGCACGTTGTGAATCGTCAGGCCGTACTTGAGGCAGTGCACGCCGCCCGAGTTCTCGGCCACGTTGCCGCCGATGGTGCAGGCAATCTGGCTGCTCGGATCGGGCGCGTAGTACAGGCCATGCGGCGCGGCGGCTTCGCTGATGGCGAGGTTGCGCACACCCGCCTGCACGGTCGCGGTGCGCGAACGCGGGTCGATGCGCAGGATGCGGTTGAACTTGGCCAGCGAGAGCACCACGCCCCTGGCGTGCGGCATGGCGCCGCCCGACAGGCCGGTGCCGGCACCGCGCGCCACCACTGGCACGTCCAGCGCGTGGCAGGCCTTGAGCACCGCCGACACCTGGTCCTCGGTCTCGGGCAAGGCCACCACCATCGGACGTTCGCGGTAGGCGGTGAGGCCGTCGCATTCGTAGGGGATGGTGTCCTCGGCCTGCCACAGCAGCGCGTGCGCGGGCAGCAGCGGGCGCAGGGCCTGCACCACGGCGGCCTGGCGCTCGGCGCGGGCCAGGCGGTCGGCCTGGTCGGGGTGGGTGGGG
>Ga0247823_10003644_pt1 | contig 12416 bp, 10 predicted proteins | sample 13C_PalmiticAcid_2_FD_192426 | JGI IMG/M metagenome (GOLD analysis project Ga0247823, IMG submission 192426) | Soil microbial communities from agricultural site in Penn Yan, New York, United States - 13C_PalmiticAcid_Day30 | ecosystem: Environmental > Terrestrial > Soil > Agricultural land...
CGAGGACCCGACCCGCCTGCTGATCGACCTGTAAGAACTGACCTATCGTCCCCACATGCGGACGAACGGAGTAGAACATGGCTGAATACGACTTCGACGTCCTCGTGATCGGTTCCGGACCCGGCGGTTATGTCGCCGCGATCCGCGCGGCGCAGCTCGGGCTCAAGACCGCCTGCGCCGAAGGGCGCGAGACGCTCGGCGGCACCTGCCTCAACGTCGGCTGCATCCCGTCCAAGGCGCTGCTCCACGCGTCCGAACTGTACGAGGAAGCCGCCAGCGGCGCACTCGCCAAGCTCGGCGTCAAGCTCGGCAAGGTCGAGCTCGACCTCGAAGCCATGCACGCCCAGCGCCTCGACGCGGTCAAGGGCCTGACCGGCGGCATCGAATTCCTGTTCAAGAAGAACAAGGTCGAATGGCTCAAGGGCTATGCCGCCTTCACCGGCAAGGACAGCGTCAAGGTCGGCGACCGTGAGGTCCGCGCGAAGAACATCATCATCGCCACCGGCTCGTCGGTCACCCCGTTGCCCGGAGTCGAGATCGACCAGAAGGTCGTGGTCGACTCCACCGGCGCGCTCGAGCTGGCCAAGGTCCCCGAGCATCTCGTCGTCATCGGCGGCGGCGTGATCGGGCTTGAGCTCGGCAGCGTGTGGCGCCGCGTCGGCGCCAAGGTCACCGTGGTCGAATATCTCGACCAGATCCTGCCTGGCTTCGACGCCGACGTCCGCAAGGAAGCCGCACGCCTGTTCAAGAAGCAGGGCATCGAGTTCAAGACCGGCACCAAGGTCACCGGCGTCGCGGTCAAGGGCAAGAAGGCCAGCATCACGGTCGAGCCCGCCGCCGGCGGCGCCGCCGAGACGATCGAGGCGGACAACGTCCTCGTCGCGATCGGCCGCAAGCCGAACACCGACGGCCTCGGCCTCGAAGCGGCCGGCCTGACCGTCAACCAGCGCGGCCAGATCGAGACCGATCACAGCTTCAAGACGTCGGTCCCCGGCATCTGGGCGATCGGTGACGTCATCCCCGGCCCGATGCTCGCGCACAAGGCCGAGGATGAGGGCATCGCGGTCGCCGAGAACATCGCCGGCCTCACCGGCATCGTGAACCACGACGTCATCCCGTCAGTGGTCTACACCATGCCCGAGATCGCAGGCGTCGGCCTCACCGAGGAAGCCGCCAAGGCGAAGGGCGAGGTCAAGGTCGGCAAGTTTCCGATGGCGGGCAACAGCCGCGCCAAGACCAACCACGAGCCCGACGGCTTCGTGAAGGTCATCGCCGACGCCAAGACCGACCGCGTGCTCGGCGTGTGGATCATCACCAGCGTTGCCGGCACGATGATCGCCCAGGCTGCGCAGGCGATGGAGTTCGGCGCGACCAGCGAGGACATCGCCTATACCTGCCACGCCCATCCGACGCACAGCGAGGCGATCAAGGAAGCGGCGATGGCGGTGACGGGGAAGCCCATTCATATCTGACCGGCGAAGCGGTTAGCGCAGCTAATCGCGAGCGAACTAGGTCAGATCGGCCGGCGGCGCCCCAGGCGCCGTCCGACGTCACGGCTTCGCCGTGACGTTCCGCTTACCCAACATACTTGCCTCTCCCGATCAGGTGTATCATAATCATGATACACCTGATCGGAGAATTCGATGCTCAGATACGCCGCCGCCCTCGCGCTCGTCCTCTCCGCCCCCGCCTTCGCGCAGGATGCGGCGAAGATCGACCCCGCCCGGATGGACGCAATCGTCCGCGCGGATGCCGACAAGGGCGAGTTCATGGGCGTCGTCCTCGTCGCGCGTGACGGCAAGATCCTGTTCGACAAGGGCTATGGCTCGGCGAACCTCGAATGGAAGATCGCCAATGACGGCGACACCAAGTTCCGCCTCGGCTCGGTGACCAAGCAATTCACCGGCGCGGCGATCCTGCTGTTGCAGGAACGCGGCAAGGTTCAGCTCGACGCGCCGGTCAAGACCTATCTGCCCGATGCGCCGGCGGCATGGGACCAGGTGACGGTCCGCAACCTCCTCAACCATAGCGGCGGCATCCCCAATTTCACCTCGTTCGACGACTATCAGAAGCTGAAGACGCTCGAGGCGACGCCCGCGAGCCTGATCGCGCGCTTCCGCGACAGGCCGCTCGATTTCCAGCCGGGCGAGAAATACGCCTATTCCAACTCGGGCTATATCCTGCTCACCGCGATCATCGAGAAGGCGAGCGGCCAGTCCTATTCCGCCTTCCTCGCCGACAATATCTTCAAGCCGCTGGGCATGGCCGACACCGGCTATGACAGCCACGCCACGATCATCCCGCGCCGTGCAGCGGGCTACACGCCCTCGCCCAAGGGGGTGGTCAACACCGACTATGTCGACATGACGATCCCCCAGGGTGCGGGCTCACTCTACTCGACGTCGCACGACCTACTCAAATGGCAGCGTGGCCTGTTCGGCGACAAGCTGCTCAAGCCGGACTCGCTCAAGGCGTATCTCACACCATTCAAGAACAATTACGCGCTGGGCGTCACCGTCGTCACCGCCGACGGCAGCACCACCATCTCGCACGGCGGCGGGATCGAGGGGTTCAACACCTGGCTCGGCTACGACCCGGATCGCAAGCTCACCGTCGTCGTGCTCGCCAACCTCAACGGCAACGCGCCGGGCCGGCTGGGCAAGGCGATGTTCACGCTGGCACGTGGCGGCGACGTGACACCCGCGGGCGAGCCGCAAGCGAAGAGCAAATAGGCGACCGCGAAGTCGGGCTGCGGCCGACGTCATGGCCTTGCCGCGACGTCGGCCGCAGCCTGCTTCCGCTCCAACCTCTCGTTAACCATCGCCGTTAGCCGCTTCTCATCCATATCCCCGCTATGCCGTCTGCAGCCGGTATCGCCGGCCGGTATGACGATGAGAATGACCATCTCCTCCCCTTCCGCCGATCCTTCGGCCAGCACCCGTCCGGGAAGCACCAGCGCGATTGTCGCGCTGATGCTGCTGATGATCGGCGTCATGATCGCCAGCTTCATCTATGTCTCCAGCCAGGAAACCGAGCTTCACAACGGCCGGATGGAAAGCCGCCACATCCGCATCGCGCGCCAGGCGCTGATGGAAGCGGACGCCGCCGTGCTCAACGCGATGGTCGATGGCGTCGCGCACAGCGGGAACTATCGCGCGGCGATCGCCCAGTTCGACGCTCAACCGGTAGACCATTTCCCGGCAACCATCGCATTCGACGGGCGCCGGACCGGCGGCGTTGCGGCGATCAAACGTGTCCGGCGTACCTGGGCTGCCATCATGACGGCGATCGAGTCCGGCGACCTCGCGGGTGCGCGCGCGCTGCACGATACGCAGCAGGTCCAGCAGCAGACGAGCGCGGTCATCACCGCGATGATGCAGCAGATCGATCAGCTCGACGCCCGGAACGACCACGCGCAGGGCAATATAGATTTCACGATCATGGCGGTCATCGTCCTGCAGCTGGCGAGCGGGCTGTTCTGCGTCGCGGTATTCCTCTTCGCGGCGCGGCGCGGTGCGGCGGAAGCGCAAGCGCGTGCGCTTGCGGTCGTCAACGCCACCCGCTCGCGCGAAGAGGTGATGCGGCTGTTCGAGATGACCGACATGCTCCAGAGCGCACAGGATCAGAGCGACGCCAACATGGTGCTGCGCGCGACGGCGATGGAGCTGTTGCCCGACCTTGCCGGCACGCTCTACGTCTTCAGCAACTCGCGCGACCGGCTCGTTCTCTCGGCGAGCTGGAATGTCGGCGACGGTCCTGCCCCCGCCGACACGATCGGGTTGACGCAATGCTGGGCGCTCAAGCGCGGCAAGCCGCACGTCAATCACCCCCATGGCGACAAGCTCCGCTGCGAGCATCATGCCGAGGGCGCGTTCGTGCTCGAGATTCCAATGGCCGCGCGCGGCGAGGTGCTCGGGCTGTTCTGCATCCAGACGACGCGTGCGGACGGCAATATCCGCCTACAGGAGGTCGCGGGGCTCGGCACCGCGCTCGCCGATGCGATGTCGCTCGCGCTCGCCAATCTCGCGCTCGGCGCCAAGCTGCGCAGCCAGGCGCTGCGTGATCCGCTGACCGGCCTCTACAACCGCCGCTATATGGAAGACGCGCTGCAGCGCGCGGTCCAGCTCGCGCAGCGCGAGAAGCATGATGTGTCGATCGTCATGATCGACCTCGATCATTTCAAGCGGCTCAACGACCAGCACGGCCATGCCAAGGGCGATACCGTGCTGCGTGACGCCGCGTCGGTGATCGTCCATCAGCTGCGCGAGAGCGACGTCGCCTGCCGCTACGGCGGTGAGGAACTGCTGGTGGTGATGCCCAATTGCACCCTTGAGGACGCCGCGCACAAGGCCGAGCGGTTGCGCATCGGCATCGCCGCGTTGTCGCAGCCGGGGATCGACGTCTCCGCCTCGTTCGGCATCGCCAGCATCCCGGCCACCTCGTCGTCGGCGCACGATCTGATGCAGGCGGCAGACGCTGCGCTCTATGCTGCCAAGGAACAGGGGCGAAACCGCGTGGTGACCGCGCCGCCGCTCGAAGACCCGATCCGCGGCCAGCTCATCGCGGCCGAATAGCATGACCGGCCGGACCCCGGTTTCGCTCCGGCGAACGGCCGCAGAATCGGGCCTAACCGTGCGTAAACCTGGACCCCGGCCGGAACCGGAGCGTTCAGCGCGAATGCTTCATACCCGATCCACCGTGTCCGCCATCGCCCTCGCCCTCCTCGTTACCGGTTGTGGCGGCGGAGGGGGCAGCAGCGGTGGCGGAACGGTCGTCGCCCCCACGCCTTCGCCATCGACAGGCACGCCGTCGCCGAGCCCTTCGACGCCGGCTCCCTCTCCGTCCTCTTCGCCGCTCCCGACCACATGGGCCGGCGTCGCTGGCTATTATGACGTCCAGCCGGACATTGGCGGATGCCGCGCGGGTACGCTCAAGGATGCGGTGAAGACCGAGTTCCTCGCCCGGCTGAACGATATCCGGGCGCGGCACGGCCTCGCGCCTGTCGTCTATTCGACTGACGAAGACGTCCAGCAGGCCGAATCCTCGCTGATGATGGCCGCCAATGTCGCACTCAGTCACACGCCACCGACCAGCTGGCGCTGCTATACCGCCGGCGGCTCGACCGCGGCGGGCGCGAGCAACCTGATCGGCGGCTGGGGCACCGGCCTCGGCTTCGACAGCGAAGACGGCCTGCTCGCCGGCTGGATGCGTGAGGGCGGCACCGCCCAGCTCGGCCATCGCCGCTGGATTCTCTACCCCTTCCTGCGCAAGACTTCCTACGGCCGCGTCTCGGGCACGCTTCCCGACGGCCGGCGCGCCACCACCGCATCGATGCGGGTCTTCGGCTTCACCAGTGCCGGCCCTGCCCCCTCGACCGTCCCGCCTTTCGTCGGGTTCCCGCAGGGCGACTATCCGGTGCGCTACTTCGCGCTGACCGACTATCTCTCCTTCTCGGTCGTGCCGAGTACGACCAACAACGGCGCCGACCGCTCGGTCGATTTCTCCGCCGCAACGGTTTCGGTGCGCGGCCCTTCGGGCGATCTGCCCGTCACCGACATCACACGCGACAATGATGGCTATGGCATCGCCAACAACATCCAGTGGCGTGCCACCGGCCTTGCTGCAAACACCGGCTACACCGTGACGATCGCCGGCGTACGCGGTGCGCCGCAGGCCAGCTATTCCTACAATTTCAGGATCGTTCCTTAGAAGGCTAGGCGGGTGCCGCCTGCCCCTCGACCAGCGAACCCGGCAATGCCGCCGCGTTCGCCTGCTCCGGCGCCGCAGGGTCGCGACCGAGCCGCCAGGGCATCCTCACCCAATCCCCGAAGCCGCGCGGCTGCCGCGCCTCGGCGATTCCCACCACGGGCCATTCATCGCGCGCCGGCATGTGGCAGGTGCCGAACAACCGGTCCCACAGGGTGGTGAAGGCACCGAAATTCCTGTCGAAATGCCGCTCCTCCACCGAATGATGGATGCGGTGGAACCGGTTATCGACGATCAGCGCGCGCAGCGGCCCCAGCGTGATCCGGGTCGGCGAATGGATCCACACGACATGGCACCACAGCACCAGATTGACGATCGGTGAGACCGGCCCGTGCATCCCGATCAGCAGCGACATCGGGATCTGCATCACAAGCAGCGAGATCATCGCCTCGCTGGGATGGTGATAGCTGTTCACCGCGTTCAGCTCTTCGATCGAATGATGCACGGCATGCCAGCGCCACAGCCAGCGATGCTGGATGCGATGGAACCAGTAGAAGAAGAAATCGTGCACGATCGCCGCGATCAGCGCGGCGAGAATTCCGCCGATGACCGGTCCCCCGACCACCGCCAGCACGCTCGGGATCGTGAACAGCGGCCGCGCACCCAGCTTCTGCCAGGCCAGCGCCAGCATCACTGTGGCCATGAACGAGATCAGCAGCGACACCAGCCAGAACCCGACACCCAGCAGCCGGGCCCTCAGCCGGTGATCCTCACGCGGATTGAATACCTCGAAGCAGGTGAGAATGCCGAACACCATGCCCCAGGCGATGTAGTGGTGCTTCAGGTCGCCGAGGAGGGCGGGAACATCCATTGCCCGCACTTAGACGGACAAAGGCAAAGGCCGGGTAAATGCGCCATGCACGACCGGGATTGATCCGCCGCCCGGGCAATGAGACAGGAACAGGATGACACCGCCTGCCCTTGCCCAGCTCGGCACCGTGCTGCCGTTGCTCGATCTGCTCGGCATTGCCCTGTTCGCCGCCACCGGCGCGCTGGCAGCGGCACGCCATGGGCAGACGCTGGTCACCGCCTCCTTCTTCGCACTCATCACCGGGGTTGGGGGCGGTACGATCCGCGACCTCCTGATCGGCGCACCGGTCTGGTGGGTTCACCATCCCTTCGTTTCCGCTCTGTGCCTCGGCGTCGCGCTGCTGATCTGGATGACGCCGCAACGATGGTGGGACGGCGCGGCACTCGACTGGCTCGATGCGCTCGGCCTCGCCGCCTACGCGGTGTTCGGCACGGCCAAGTCGCTGAGCTTAGGCATCCCGCCAGTCCCAGCGGCGCTGATGGGCGTGCTCACCGCCTGTTGCGGCGGCATCATCCGCGACGTTCTGGCCGGCGAGCCGTCGATCCTCATGCGCCCCGAACTCTATGTCACCGCCGCGGCGCTGGCCTCGTGCCTCTATGTGCTGCTGATGCTCGCCGGGCTGCCGCTACTGATGGCCGCGGTGATCGCCGCCATCGCCGGCTTCGCGCTCCGCGCTGCCGCCATCGCCTGGAAGATCAAGCTGCCCGCCTATCGCGGCAGGCGCTGAGACCACTCCCCCACCCGGCCACCCAACGCCAGTATCCTATGGGTGGCCGGGTGGGGGAGCGGGCTGGTGCCGCCATTCAGCGAAGCTGAATCCAAATGAACCCTCAGGGCTCCATCAGCCAGGCGATCGCCGCGTCGCGATCGTCGAACATGCCGAAGTCGGGCCGCACCTGCTGCAGCCGCTTGACCTGCATCCGGGCGGTCGCGGTCTTCACCACGAACGCGACCTTGCGCGCCCAGATCGCGCGCACCGCCGGATTGTCGAAGGTCTGCCGGAGCATGTCGATCGTCGCGGTCGGCAGGCTGGGGACCGCACTCCCGTCATAGAGCGTGACATGCTGGCCCACCGCATCGCCGAACGAACGGACCGCGGCGCGAAGTTCCTCGCCCACCCAGGCCGCATCCTCGGGGCCCAGCATCTCGCGAATCTCCAGGATCACCAGCTTGCGCGGGCGATCGACCTCCAGCCTGTGCGTCAACGGAGTGTGCATGGCGGCTGCGCTGTAACGCAAGGCCCCCACCAAGTCATTCTTAACGCGTCAATAATATGACGAATTTTTCCGCTTAGTCGCGCACCACGCCGGTTTCGCTGAACGGCTTGGGCTCAACCGGCGGGGTCGTCGCGTCGTTGAGCTCGCACTGCCAGATGCCGATATCGACCCAGCGGCCTTCCTTGAACCCGATCTCGCGCAATTGCCCGGCGCGGCGAAAGCCGACCTGCTCGTGCGTACGGATCGAATTGTCGTTGGGCAGCGAGATCACGCCGATCGCCTGGGTAAAGCCCTGCGCGCGCAGCGTGTCGATCAGCGCTTCATACAGCAGCCGCCCGATCCCCTGTCCCTGCACCGCGCCGGCGACATAGACCGATGTCTCGACGACATAGCGATAGGCCGCGCGCTCGCGGAAGCGCGTCGCATAGGCATAGCCCAGCACGCCCTTGCCCTCGCCATTGGTCGCGACGATCCAGGGGAACAGGCCGTCCGATGACTCCATCCGGCTGCGCATCTGCCGCGCGTCCGGCGGATCGAACTCGAAGCTCACCGTGCCGGTCAGGACATAGGGGGCATAGATAGCGGCGATCGCCGCGGCATCGCCGGGCTCGGCGGGACGAAGCTGGATCACAGGCCGATCCTCGCGAGAATGAGGTCGATCAGCCTGGCATCCGCGCGCATCGTCGTCGCTGCCGGGCCGAACGCGCCGCACTCCAGGCAGCGTGCCTGCATGGATGACCCCATCGCCAGCCGCTTCGCATCGCCCAGCGCCTGCCCGAACACCGCGCGCCGCTCGGCCCCGATGCGGGCATAGATGTCGCCGCCGCTTTCCGGCGTCGCCTCCTCTTCCTCATCGCCGCCGCTCATCGCGAAGCCGGCGACGAGCTGCTCGAACCAGCTCGGCTCCTTCTCCAGATACAGCGCATGCACCTTGGCGGGATCGAGATTGGCGCGCTTCGCGGCCTCGGCGACTGCGTCACCGAGATTGCCGAACCGGTCGACCAGCCCCAGCTGGCGCGCAGTGCCGCCATCCCAGACACGGCCCTGGCCGATCTCGTCCACCCGCTGCGGGGTCAGCTTGCGCGACTGCGACACGAGATTGATGAAACGGCTATAGCCCTGCTCGATCGCCGACTGCAGCACCCGGTCCATTGTCTCGTTGGTGCCGGCGTAGAGGTCCGGCTGGCCGGTCAGCGGCGTGGTCCGCACCCCGTCGCTGGTCACGCCGATCTTGGCGAGCGTGTTCTCGAAGGTCGGGATGATGCCGAAGATGCCGATCGATCCGGTAATCGTGTTCGGCTCGGCGAAGATCACGTCGCCCGGCGTCGCGACCCAGTAACCGCCCGACGCGGCAAGGCTGCCCATCGATACCACCACCGGCAGCTTCTGCGCCTTGGCCTGCAGGATCGCCTGGCGGATCCGTTCGGATGCCAGCGCCGACCCGCCCGGCGAATCGACGCGCACCACCAGCGCCTTCAGCTTCTTCTCGGCCAGCCCCTTGAGCAGCAGCGCCGACACGGTGTCACCGCCCGCAGTGCCCGGCCCCGCCTTGCCGTCGATGATCTCGCCCGCGACGGTGATCACGCCGATCGCGTCGCCATCCTTCTTCGCCGGATTGGCCTCCAGCCAGTTGGCGAGCTTGATCGTCTTGTAGTTGCCCGCCGGCTTGCTCGCATCCGCGCCGGCAATCTCGGCGACGCGCTTGCCGAACGCCAGCCGGTCGCCCAGCTTGTCGACCATTCCCGCACTCAGGTTCGCCTTAGCGATGTCGCCGCCAGCCGTCGCGACCGCGACATCGGGCTGGCCGATGGTCTGCGCGATCTGTGCCTTGGGCCGCGCCTTCTTCACCGCGTCCTGCCACTGGCTGAAGATCGATCCGTACAGCGCCTCGTTCGCGGCCTTCGCCTCGGGCGACTGGCCGGTCAGGATATAGGGTTCGACCGCCGACTTGAACTTGCCGACCTTGTAGACATGGGTGGTGACGCCGAGCTTGTCGATCAGTCCTTTATAGTAGAGCCGCGATCCGCCAGGGCCGGTGAACAATGTCCCGCCCATCGGGTCGACCCAGATCTCGCTCGCATTGGCCGCGAGCAGGTAGGAGCTGTCCATATAGCCGGTGGCATAGGCGAGCACGGGCTTGCCCGCTGCGCGCACCCGCGCCACCGCCTCCCCGACTTCCGCCACCGCGGCCGGATAGCCGCCCATGAACCGGTCGAGGTCGAGCACCACCGCCTTGACGCGGGCGTCCGTCTTCGCAGCGTCGAGAGCGCGGACCAGATCGCGCATCCGGTATTCCTTGACCCCCTCGCCGCCGCCGAACGCCGCGAACGGATCGGTCTCCGAAGGCTGCTCGACGATCATGCCATCGATGTTGAGCACCAGCGCGCCGTCCTTGACCGCCGCCGGATTGGGCCGGGCCGAGAGGATCGCGAACAGGCCGATGAAGAACAGCAGCATGAACAGCAGGACCAATGCGTCCTTGATCCCGACGAGCAGCTTCCATGCGCCGCGTACCAGTTTCACGTCCTCAGCTCCTCAGGATGCCCCGCGCCCCTTGACGCACAGGTAAGGCTTTGGGGCAAGCGATAACGAGACTGTGTTAAGGACGCAATACAGGCCGGGAAGACAGGGGCGGGTTTCCAATCGCCTATAACGACAAACGCCACATCATCGAGATGCGCCAATCCTCGTCGAAGGCCGGATAGGGGTCGTCGATCGCGGTCGCGGCCTCCAGCCCGAGCTCGGCTTTTTCCCTGAACTTGATCCGCCCGCCAAACCCCGCCGAAGCCATCGACAGGTCGATCCCCGGATCGATTCCCCGTGCCGCCAGCCCGATCCAGGCGCGGTCGGCAAAGGCATAGAACTCGCTCGCCGCGAACGCCCCGCCCTTCACCGGCCGCACCGCCAGCTCGCCGAGCGCGCCCGCGCCCTTGTCCGCGGTGAGGAAGGCCGTATCGAACGCCCGGCCCAGCGCCTCGCCGCCGACCGGGAAGCGCTCCGCCGCGGGCAGCCGGTCGCCGCTATACTGCGCCGACACGTTGAGCCGTGCGCTCACACGCCTGCCCAGCGCCTGCGTGAGGCTCGCCGCGCCATTGACCTTGCGGAACCCCTTTTCGGCATAGGGCTCGATCACCCGCGCCCCAAGCACATCCAGCCCCTGCGACAACGCCGCGCTCGCCGACCAGGATCGCTTCTCGCGCGCATCGACGATCCCCGCCGCGGCACGCACCGCGCGCGTCCGCTCGGTCGCAATCAGATTGCCCAGCACCGCATTGTCGCTGTTGATCCCGTCCACGCCCAGGCTCAGGTCCACCGCCCGGTTGAAGCGGCGCACCAGCGGATAGGACAGGGTCGCCCCCGCGAGCTTGGCGGTGCCCTTGCCCGCAAGGCCCCGCGGCCGCGTCTCCAGCCAGGCAAGATTGGCGGAAAGCGTCAGCCCGCTCGGCGTCAGCGGCGCCTGATAGCCGGCCGCGGCATAGCGATAGCGTTTGAAGTCGCTCGCCGCGGACAGGCCCAGAGTCAGCTGGTCGCCCTCCCCGGCCAGGCTGTAGAATTCGGCGTTGAGATCGAACTGGCCATCCCCGGTCAGGTCGACCCCGCGATTGCTGAACCCTGCAGTGATCTTGCGCCGCTTCTGCTTCGGGGTCAGCACCAGCTTGAGCGCGCCGTCGTTCCGGGGATCGCTGAACGCCGGCTCGATCGTCAGGCCGGGGATCGCCCGCATCAGCGTGAACTGCCGCTCGAACGTCGCACGGGTCAGCGGGTCTTCGATGGTCATCCGCCCCGCCCGCGCCGCGAGCAGCCGGTGCCTGCCGCGCGGCGCCTTCATCTCGACCGTGACGATCCGTCCCTCCGTGAGCAACACCTCCACCACGTCATTGGCGAAATCCTGCTCGGGGATCGCGATCGTGTAGAGCGCGACATCGCTCTTGCCATAGGCGCGCGACAGGCTCCCCGCGAGCTCGGCCAGCGTCTCGCCGGTCATCGCCCGGCCCAGAAAGCCTTCCGCCGCGCGTGCCACCGACCGTGGCGCCTCCGCGCCGCGAAAGCGGATGCCGCGGATCGGGCGGCCGGTGCCGCTGGCCTTGATCTTCGCGCGATCGATTTGGGGCGCGGGCTTGAGCTGCGGCGCCGGGGCGCGCGGCCGGTCGATCCGGTTGCGGTCGATCAGCCGCGTGCTGCCCTGCGGGTCCGCGGCAGCGGCCAGCGCCATCATGGCTGCCAGCATCATGATTCCATCCTCGCCATGGAAAAATGCCCGCGCACGGGGCGCGGGCACTGGCGTCAGTTGTTCTTCTTGGGCTTGAGCCCGCCGAGCAGGCCACCATTCTGGCCGTTGGCACCCAGCACATTGCCGACCGTGCCGGTGGCGGTCTGCACCACGCCCTTGGTGGTTCCAACCAGCCCGTTGGTCGTGCCGCCCAGCAGCCCGCCCGTCGTTCCGTTGACGTCGAGCGCGAGCAACTGCCCGCCCGTCCCCGCGCCCACGGTCGCCAGCGATCCCGTCGCCGGGCTCTGCGCCAGCACGTTGAGACCGATCAGCGGCGTCGAGCCCTCGGGCGCGGCGATCACCTGCCCCTTGCCCAGATCGATCGCGACCAGCGCGCCGAGCTTGCCGCCGA
>Ga0247823_10003645_pt1 | contig 12416 bp, 10 predicted proteins | sample 13C_PalmiticAcid_2_FD_192426 | JGI IMG/M metagenome (GOLD analysis project Ga0247823, IMG submission 192426) | Soil microbial communities from agricultural site in Penn Yan, New York, United States - 13C_PalmiticAcid_Day30 | ecosystem: Environmental > Terrestrial > Soil > Agricultural land...
TCCTTGCCCTTGGGGGTCGCGCGGAGTTGCTGCCATTCGCCGAAGCGCAGCAGCGACAGCGCGGCCAGCGGGACCGGGTCGCCCGGCATGTCGACCAGCGTGGCGCGCAGGCAACGGTCGATGCGCAGCGCCGCCGCCGGGCTACGCATCTGGCGCAGCCGGTTGAACTGCGCGAGGCAGGGAAAGCCCGGGGCATAATTGTCGGGCTCGCGCTGCAACTGGTCGCGCACGATGACGCCATAATCGCCCGCCATCTGGGCGATCGCGGGTTCGAGTCCGCGGAATTCGGGGATGTCGCTATCGGTCAGGCGAATCTGCTGCGACCAGATCGCGCGCTCGTCGGCGACGCGGTTGAGCACCAAGGTGACGTCGACCGGCCCTTCGAGCGTGCGCACGATCGACGCGTCGAGCCGGTAATCGGCGGGGACCTGCCGCGCCGCAGCGCCGGGCTTGCGCGACGACAGGAGTTGCACCAGTTCGAAGCGCCGCAGCCCGTCGCGCAGCTTGCCGTCGAGCCCGCGCGCCATCGCGCGCGACGGCCCGGTGTCGCCCGCCGCCGGGCTGCTGACCTCGATCGTCGGCATCGGGACGAAATCGGCCCCGAGCAATTCCCCGTCGGATCGCGCAAACCACCAGCCGGCGAAAGCGGCCAGCCCAAGCGCCACCGCGAAACCCAGCCACCGCCAGATGCTGCGCTGGCGGGGAGCCGCCGGCGTGGCGAGCTTTGCCGGCCCCGCTGCCCCGCCGTCCGATCCCGGCGCCGCTTCGGGCTGCACCGCCGCCTCGTCGCGCGGCGCCTCGGCGGCGCGCGAACTGGGCGGCGCGGTGCGATGCTGGACGACGATCTCGTAGCTGCCCTGCGGGACGCGCAACCGGTGAAGCCATGGCGTCTCGGCATAATAGCGATCGAGCAGGCTGCGCAGGCGGCCGACCATCACGCGCGGATAGCTGTCGACCGCGGGGTCGAAGTCACTGCTACGTCCCAGCGCCTCGGTCGCGATCGCATAGGCCTTGGGGGCGGTGCGGTTGCCCTGCAGCCGATGGTCGACCAGATATTGTAGCAGCCGGGTCAGCACCGGCGAGCGCACGAACATCGGGGATTCGAGCAGGCGCGCGAGTTCGTCGGCTATGATCCTTTCGGCATCACCGGAACTCTGGTCAACGCTCGCCTTCGTGTGGTCCATACTACCTCTAATTGCCCACAAGCGAGCTGCTGCGCGGTAGATACGCCAATAACAGGGCGCGACCAGCCGTTGTTACTTCTTTGTAACGGTAACAACAAAGCCCATTTTCATAACATAAAATTGCGTGAGCGCCAAATGTGCGCGAAAAAGGCCGAAACAAGGTTAAAAAATCCTTAATGGATTGCGACAACCCGCTACGTGACCCGATGTAACTCAACAGCTTGTCCCGTTTCGGGCAATCCATGAGGGTGGCAATGTCGTCTCGATGACGTTGCCGTCTGGTCCGGGCCTTGGTCCGGCATGACGAATTGAGGTTGGTGAACCGATAGGTGCGAGCTGGTCCCTGGCGCCTGTCACATGGTTCTCCGGCTTCATACACAGAGACTTCGCCGGACCGGGAAATGGCCCCACCCGTTTCCCGGTCCGGCAAGTCCGCCTTCACACCCCTGTTGAAAATCACGATACGATCGCCCTTGCCGGGGCATCATCGCCGCCTGCGGCCCGCATAGAGCCGCAGGCCCAGCGCCGCAAGGAAGAGCGGCCCCAGCAGCCGCCCTTCGACATGATAGGCGGGGTCGGCGTGGATCGCGCGGCTGAGATAGCTGATCGCGAAGATCAGCCAGATATAATGGATGCCGATGCGGTGGAGCCATTTCCACCCCTTGCCGAGCGCGCGCTGCGACGCGTCGTTCGAGGTCAGCGCCATCAGATAGATCATCGCATAGGCGAGCCCGCCGCCAACCAGCGTCATCAACGGCCGCGGGCGAAAGGCGATGATGTTCACCAGCAGCGCGGCGAGATGGATCGTATGCGCGAGCGCGAAGCCCAGCCCCCATTGGCGGCGGCGCTTGAGCAGCGCCGCGGTGACCGCGCCCGGCCACAGCCGCCAGAGCGTCGAGGCGAGATAGGCGACGAGGAAGACCGGCGCCGCGGTGCGCGCGGTCCAGCGCGCCGCAAGCAAAGCCTCCTGCGGCGCGCCCTTCGCGGCGAAAAGTGCGGCGGCGACGGCAACGAGCCCCGCCGCGAGTCCGACGAGCAGCGGCGCGCTACGCCGGTCGAGCCAGCGCGCCGCGTTCAGGCCGGTCCGATCCGGAAGGCGCAGAGCTTGTTGCCGTCGAGGTCGCGGAAATAGGCGGCGTAGAAGGCCTGTTCGCCCTCCTCGCCGCGCAGTCCCGGCGGTCCTTCGCAGGTCCCGCCGAGGTCGAGCGCCTTGGCGTGGAGCGCATCGACCTTGGCGCGCTCGTCGACGACCAGCGCCGCCATATGGCCGTTGCCGCGATCGGCCGGCTGGCCGTCATAGGGCCGCGTCACCGCGATCCCGGGCTGGCCCCAGCCCGTACCATAGAGCGTGAAGCCATTGGCCTCGCTGTCCGACATCCGCATCAGTTCGCTGGCGCCGATCGTCCCGAGCAGCGCGGAATAAAATCCGCGCGCCCGGTCCAGATCGTTGGCGCCCATGGTCACATAACCGAGCATGGGCGTCTCCGATCAGCTCTTGGTGGCAGGCGCCGCAGCCGCGGGCGGCGCCGGCGGCGTGATGTCGTTCGGGCCGCACTCGCCCTTGCGCTCGGCGGTGATACGCATGACCATCTCGCCTTCCTTGCTGCCGTCGGCCTTGTTGGCGAGGATCGTCATCGTGATGTCCTGCGCGGTGGCGCCGCTGGTGCCGGTCGCGCTCATCTTCATCGTCTTGCCGTCCTTGCCCTTGCAGCTCGCCGCAAAGTCGACGGTCTTGCCGCTGAAGACCTTCTTGTCGAAGGTGCAATTCTCGCCCTTCGAGCCCATGTCGGACAGGTTCTTGGCCATATCCTCCTGCTTCGCCGCTTCGGGGGTCAGGCAGACGGTCATGCCGCTGAGCATCGAGAACATCTGCTGCATCTGCGCCTTGGCTTCGGGGGTGACGTCGTCACCCTCGAGCTTCACAATCTCGATCTTCTGGCCCCAGCTGCCCGGCTGGCGCAGTTCGGGGGGTTCGTTCGACGCCGCCGCCGTGCCTTCGCCGTCCTTGGCCGCCTTGTCGCCGCACGCCGCGAGGACGAGGCTGCTGGCGATCGCGAGCATCAGAGTCTTTTTCATGGTGTCTCCCCTGTCGAGTCCGATTGTCGATGGGCTCATCCTCGCGAAATCGGCCGCCTTGGCAATGGCTAATATCGCCGCGCTATTTCGCCTGCTCGGCCATCCGCCGCGCAATCGGACCCTCGACCTTCATGACGTCGACGAACAATTTCTCGGGCTGTGCCGCGCAGTCGACGCGCGCCGCCGCGTATCGCGCGTCGAACGCCGCCATCTTTGCCTTGAACTGCGAGACCTGCGTCATCATGTCCTGCGAGAGCGCGCTGATCCCCAGCATCATCGTATAAAATTCATTCCTCTCGCTCGCCGGCCAGTTGGCCGCCCACCAGCTTTCGTCGCGCGCGAACTGGTCGCAACGATAGCGCAGGATGCCGCCGCCGGGTCCCGGCGTGCGATAATTGTCGAAACCGAACGCCACCCGCACCGGCAGTGCGATCGGCTGACCCGCTTCGTCGCGATAGGGCCGGAAGCGCGACGCCTTCGCCGCATCGAGCGCCGCGGCGTCGAGCGTCGGCGAGCGGCTGCTCGTCAGCACCACCGCATCGATCAGCCGCCCGTCGGGGGCGACCTTGCCCGCGACCGCAACCTTGCCATGCTCGCCCGCCGCGCGCGCCGCGTCGCTGAAGACGGGCTCGACGCGCGACACGAATTCGGGGCGCGCGTCGGCCGCCACAAAGGAAAAGGGCAGCACCGCGGGCACCGCGATCGGCTTCCCCGCCCTGTCGGCCGCTGGCGTGAATTTCAGCGCGCGCGCCGCGGCCAGCGCCGACGCATCGAGTTCGGGCGGCGCATTGCTTGACTGCACCGTCGCCTCGACCACCGCGCCCTCGGACGAGATCACCAGGCTGATCCGGCCCTGCCCCTCCATGCCGGCCGCGCGCTGCGCCGCGGTATAGGCGGGGTCGAAGTCCCCGATCAGCCGCGGCTGCCGCACCACCGACGGCTTGTTCGCCAGCGCCTCGACCATCGCCGGGCTCTTCGCCGGCCCGGTAGCTTCGGCCGGCGGCGCGGCCGGTGCGGCCGGTGCCGCGCCCTCGCCCTGCAGCGTCATAACCATGAAAATGAACGGCAAAACAGACAGCGACACCCTATCCCCCTCTCAAACTCCATCCCGCGCCTTTGGCCTTGGATTGGTGCCCATAACCTCCATATTGGCGGGGATGGCAATTCAGATTCGCACCTCGCTCGACGAAATCGACACCGCCGCCGATTACGTCCCCCACCGCCCCGCGCGCCCCGACAAGGTCGAGGGCGGCAAGGCGTTCGAACTGGTGAGCGAATATCAGCCTGCGGGCGACCAGCCGACCGCGATCCGCGAGCTGGTCAGCACCGCGCTCGACGGCGAGCGCGACCAGGTGCTGCTCGGCGTCACCGGATCGGGCAAGACCTTCACCATGGCGAAGGTCATCGACGAACTGCAGCGCCCGGCGCTGATCCTCGCGCCGAACAAGATCCTCGCGGCGCAGCTCTATGGCGAGTTCAAGAGCTTCTTCCCCAACAACGCGGTCGAATATTTCGTCAGCTATTACGACTATTACCAGCCTGAGGCCTATGTGCCGCGGTCGGACACCTACATCGAGAAGGAAAGCTCGGTGAACGAGGCGATCGACCGCATGCGCCACTCGGCGACGCGCGCCTTGCTCGAACGCGACGACGTGATCATCGTCGCCTCGGTGTCGTGCCTCTATGGTATCGGGTCGGTCGAGACTTACTCGGCGATGATCTTCGACCTCAAAAAGGGTCAGGTCGTCGATAACCGCGAGATCATCCGCAAGCTCGTCGCGCTGCAGTACAAACGCAACGACCAGGCCTTCGCGCGCGGCAATTTCCGCGTGCGCGGCGACAGCCTCGAAATCTTCCCCTCGCATTATGAGGACATGGCCTGGCGCATCAGCTTCTTCGGCGACGAGATCGAGGAGATCACCGAGTTCGACCCGCTGACCGGCAAGAAAATCGCCAATCTCAACCATGTCCGCATCTATGCGAACAGCCATTATGTGACCCCCGGCCCGACGCTCAAACAGGCGTCGGAGGCGATCCGCCACGAACTCGCCGAGCGTTTGAAGGAACTCGAGGCCGAGGGCCGCCTGCTCGAAGCCCAACGGCTCGAACAGCGCACCAATTTCGACCTCGAAATGATCGCCGCGACCGGCAGCTGCGCAGGCATCGAGAATTACAGCCGCTTCCTCACCGGCCGCCTGCCCGGCGAACCCCCGCCGACCCTGTTCGAATATCTGCCCGACAACGCCCTGCTCTTCGTCGACGAAAGCCACCAGACGATCCCGCAGATCGGCGCGATGTCGAAGGGCGACCATCGCCGCAAGATCACGCTCGCCGAATATGGGTTCCGCCTGCCGAGCTGCATCGACAACAGGCCGCTGCGTTTTTCGGAGTGGGACATGATGCGCCCACAGACGGTCAGCGTCTCGGCGACCCCGGGCACCTGGGAGATGGACCGCACGCAGGGCGTCTTCGCCGAACAGGTGATCCGCCCCACCGGCCTGATCGACCCGCCGGTGTTCATCAAGCCGGTCGAGGAACAGGTCGACGACCTGATCATGGAGGCGAAGGCGACCGCCGCCGCGGGTTACCGCACGCTCGTCACCACGCTGACCAAGCGCATGGCCGAGGACCTCACCGAATTCCTCCACGAGGCGGGGCTCAAGGTCCGCTACATGCACTCGGATGTCGAGACGCTCGAACGCATCGAGATCATCCGGGACCTGCGGCTCGGGGTGTTCGACGTGCTCGTCGGGATCAACCTGCTCCGCGAAGGCCTCGACATCCCCGAATGCGGGCTCGTCGCGATCCTCGACGCCGACAAGGAAGGCTTCCTGCGCAGCGAAACCAGCCTCGTCCAGACGATCGGCCGCGCCGCGCGCAACGTCGACGGCCGCGTCATCCTCTACGCCGACCGCATCACCGGCAGCATGGAACGCGCGATGCGCGAGACCGACCGCCGCCGCGAAAAACAGGAGGCGTATAACGCCGAGCATGGCATCACCCCGACGACGATCAAGCGCAACATCGGCGACATCATCGCGCATGTCGCGTCGAAGGATCAGGTGACGATCGACATCGGCGAGGACAAGCCGGCGCATATGGTCGGCCACAACCTCCGCGCCTATATCGCCGACCTCGAAAAACAGATGCGCGACGCCGCCGCGGACCTGGAGTTCGAGCAGGCCGGCAAGCTGCGCGACGAAATCCGCCGGCTCGAAGCCGACGAACTCGGCCTGCCCCCCGACGAACAGGTCGCCCCGCGCGTCGGCCGCTCGAACGAGGGCAAGCCGGGGACGCGAAAGGGCCGCTTCGGGAAGTCTAGCAAGACGAAGTGGGGGCGGTAGGACTCTATCGCCGAGAATAATTTTGTGCATGGCGAGCGGATTCTGACGGCGGTAACAATCCTCGATCGCAACGATAGAATGGCGGTTTGCGACAGCAGGATTGAATTGACATGGAACACAATGTCCTCTATACAGGACAAGGCTTCTCGCTGGAACAATCCGCCGATTTCGTCCGCTGGCTGAAGAGGTTGCGCGATCATAATGGTCGGCTGCGCATCCTCAAACGGCTACAGCGGCTTTCGGACGGACAGTTCGGCGATTGCCAGCCGGTCGGCGATGGCGTGCACGAATTGCGCATGTTCTTCGGCCCCGGTTATCGGGTCTATTTCATCCAGACGGGCGATACGGTTATCATCCTGCTGGCGGGAGGCGACAAGGACAGTCAGCCGGACGACATCGTCCGTGCCAAGGCGATGGCGAAGGAGTTTCTGAGTGGGAGCGAAGACGACACCCTTTGATCCTGCCGATTATTTGTCGTCCGAAGCCGATATCGTCGATTATCTCAAAATCTGGATGGAAGATGGCACGCCGCAGGAAATCGCGCGCGCCATCGGCGACGTTGCCCGCTCAAAGGGGATGAGCGACATTGCGCGCAAGACCGGCCTCGGTCGTCAGGCGCTTTACAATGCCTTGTCCGAAAACGGAAATCCGACACTGGAAACGCTGACGGCCGTTCTGGACGCTCTCGGCTTGCAACTGTCGGTACAACCAAAGGCTGCCTGACAGCCCTTGAGCCAAAGCCCGCCACACCAACCGAATCCCTCGCTCCCTCCCCGCCCACCACTTGGCATCTGCGGCATCAATCGGGAAGAAACATCCATGAAATCGGGTCCGATGACGACGATCCGCTGGGGCATGATCGGTTGCGGCGACGTGACCGAGCGCAAGAGCGGCCCCGCCTATCAGCAGGTCGAGGGCTTCGCGCTGCACGGGGTGTTCAACCGCACCTTGGCCAAGGCCGAGGATTATGCCGCGCGCCACGGCCTCCCGCGCGTCTTCGCCAGTGCCGAGGCGATGATCCGCGACCCCGAGATCGACGCGGTCTATATCGCCACCCCGCCCGACAGCCACGAGGATTATGCGCTCGAGGTCGCGCGCGCGGGCAAGCCCTGCTGCATCGAAAAGCCGATGGCGCCCGACCACGCCGCCTGCGTCCGCATCCGCGACGCCTTTGCCGAACGCGACCTGCAGCTCTTCGTCGCCTATTACCGCCGCACGCTGCCGCGCTTCCGGCAGGTCAAAGCCTGGCTGGACGAGGGCGCGATCGGGGCGGTGCGCCATGTCCACTGGACGCTCACCAAGCCCCCGAGCCCCGCCGATGTCGAGGCGTCGAACTGGCGCGTCGACGCCGCGGTCGCGCCCGGCGGCTATTTCGACGACCTCGCGAGCCACGGCCTCGACCTCTTCGGCTGGCTGTTCGGCGACTTTGCCGACGTCGCGGGCTTCGCGGTCAACCAGCAGGGCCGCTACAGCGCCGCCGATGCGGTGACCGGCTGCTGGGTGCACGCCGGCGGCGTGACCGGTTCAGGACTCTGGAACTTCGGCGCCGCCGAGCGCGAGGACCGGGTCGAGATCATCGGCAGCAGCGGCCGCATCCTTTTCTCGATCTTCGACGACGCCCCCCTGCGGCTCCTGCGCGAAGGCGAGGCCATCGACCTGGTCGCCGAACACCCGCCGGTCATCCAGCATTTCCACGTCGAGGCGATGCGCGATCACCTCGCGGGGCGCGGCCAGCACCCCTCGACGGGCGAAAGCGCCGCGCATACCGCCTGGGTGATGGACCGGATATTGTCGCGCCGCTGACGGGGGCCGCTTCGACCAAAGCCCCACCGCCGCCGACCGACACCCTTGCCCGCTCCCCGCACGCACATTAGCGTCCGCGCCTCAACCGGGGAGTATCATCAATGAAATCGGGTCCGTCGCTCATCGCCTTGGCGCTTGCCTTTGCCGCGCCCGCCGTCGCCCATGCGCAGGAAGCGCCCGCCGCCGAAAAGGCCAAGGCCGAAAAGCCCGAAGACGTCACCCCCCAGGTCCGCACCACCAGGCTCAGCGGCACCTTCGGCGGCCAGAAGATCGCCTATGCCGCGACGATCGGCGAGACGATCATCAAGAACAAGGATGGCGTGCCCGAGGTGGCGGTGGTCACCACCTCCTATGTCAAGGAACCGCGCGACCCCAATCGCCCGGTGACCTTCCTGTTCAACGGCGGCCCGGGCTCGGGCACCGTATGGCTGATGATGGGCGCCTTCGGGCCGAAGCGCGTCGCCATCCCCGGCACCGGAGTCGACGACGGCGCCCCGCCCTATCCGATCGTCGACAATCCCGACGCCTTGCTCGACGTGACCGACGTCGTGTTCATCGACCCGCCGGGCACCGGCTTCTCGCACCTGATCGGCAAGGCCGACCCCAAGGATTATTATGGCGTCACGCAGGACGCCAAGCTCGTCGCACAGGTCATCCGGCTGTGGCTCAACGACAATGGCCGCTGGAACAGCCCCAAGTTCCTCGGCGGCGAAAGCTATGGCACCACCCGCTCGGCGGCGGTCGCCAACGAGCTGATGAACGAGACCTACAACGACGTCGCGCTCAACGGGATCATCCTGATCTCGACCGTGCTCGACTTCGCGGCGGGCGCCGACACGCCGGGCAACGAATTGTCGCCGATCACCAACCTGCCCTCGATGGCGGTGACCGCGCTCTACCACGGCAAGGCGCAGGGTTCGTCGCCCGAGGCCTTTGCTGAGGAAGCGCGGCAATGGGCGATCGGCCCCTATGCCACGGCGCTGCTCAAGGGCCAGAAATTGCAGGGCGAGGAACGCGCCGCGATCCGCCGCGAGCTCGCGCGCTTCACCGGCCTTAGCGAAACCTATCTCGAACAGGCGGACCTGCGCGTCACACCGCAGCGTTTCTACAAGGAATTGCTGCGCGACCGCGGCCTCACCGTCGGCCGCCTCGACAGCCGCTACACCGGCAAGGATTATGACAATGCCGGCGAGGGTCCCGACAACGACCCCAGCTTCTATGGCATCGACGCGTCGTACACCGCCGCGATCAACAGCTGGGCGCGCGACGGCCTGGGGTTCAAGACCGACCGCGAATATCAGTCGATCGGCGGCATCGGCGGGCAATGGGACTGGCGCATCGGCGGCCGCGACACCAACGCCTATATGAATGTCGCGCCCTATATCGGGCAGGCGCTGCGCGAGAACAGCGGGCTGAAGGTGCTGGTCGCGCAGGGCTATTATGATTTCGCGACGCCCTTTTTCGCCGCCGAATATGCGCTCTCGCGCACCGGCATCCCGCAGGACCGCATCCACTACACCTATTATGACGCGGGCCACATGATGTATATCCGCGACGAGGACCGGCATAAATTGTCGGAGGATGTGCGGGCGTTTATTCGGGGACGGTGAGGCGAAGACATATCCTCCCCATGGCGAAGCCACAGGGAGGATTTGAACCGCCCTTCACCCGCGCGCGCGGCGCTGCTCGTCCCACCAGGCGATGCGTTCGGCGATGCGCTTTTCGAAACCGCGATCGGTGGGGCGGTAAAAGGTCTGCGGCCCCATTTCCTCGGGCCAGTAATCGGCGCCCGAAAAGCCCCCTTCGGCATCATGGTCATATTCATAACCCGCGCCATAGCCGAGTTCCTTCATCAGCTTCGTCGGGGCGTTGAGGATGTTCGCAGGCGGCGCAAGGCTGCCGGTGTCGCGCGCCGAGGCGAAGCTGGCTTTTTGCGACACATAGGCGGCATTCGATTTGGGCGCGGTGGCGAGATAGAGGCACGCCTGCACGATCGCCAGCTCGCCCTCGGGCGAACCGAGGAACTGATAGGCGTCCTTTGCAGCAAGGCATTGCACCAGCGCCTGCGGGTCGGCGAGCCCGACATCCTCGCTCGCGAAGCGCACGAGACGGCGCAGCACATAAAGCGGCTCCTCCCCCGCGACGAGCATGCGCGCCATATAGTATAGCGCCGCCTGCGGGTCCGATCCGCGCAGCGCCTTGTGCAGCGCCGAAATCAGATTGTAATGGCCGTCGCGATCCTTGTCATAGACCGGCATGCGGCGGTGGAGCAGCTGTGCGAGCGCTGCGGGATCGAGCGGCTCCGCGATACCCGCCGCGAACAGGGTCTCGACCTGGTTGAGCAGGAAGCGCCCGTCGCCGTCGGCGCTCGCGGTCAGCGCCTCGCGCGCCGTATCGGTCAGCGGCAACGGCTTGCCGACCTCGGCCTCGGCGCGCGCCAGCAAGGTCGCCATCGCCGCCTGGTCGAGCCGATGGAGCACGAGCACCTGCGCGCGGCTGAGCAGCGCGGCGTTCAAGGCGAAGCTCGGGTTCTCGGTCGTCGCGCCGACGAGCACCACGGTGCCGCGCTCGACATAGGGCAGGAAGCCGTCCTGCTGCGCGCGGTTGAAGCGATGGATTTCGTCGACAAAGAGCAAGGTGCGCTTGCCCGCCGCCGCCATTTTTTCGGCATCGGCGAAGACCTTCTTGAGGTCGGCGACGCCCGAGAAGACTGCCGACAGCGGCGCGAAGCGCATGCCGACCGCCTCGGCGAGCAACCGCGCGATCGTCGTCTTGCCGGTGCCCGGCGGTCCCCACAGGATGATCGACGACAGGCTGCCCGCCGCGACCATGCGCCCGATCGCGCCCTCGGGTCCGGTCAGATGCTCCTGCCCGACGACCTCGGCCAGATTGGCGGGACGCAGCCGTTCGGCGAGCGGCGCCGCACCGGTCGGACCGCCGGCGATCGCGGCCGGCGCGTCATCACCGAACAGGTCGCCCGCCACCGCGCCTATCTCCGCCGCTGTTTCTGCCGGATCAGCCGCACATAGGTGTCGGCAACGGTCTGGTTGATCGCGTCCCATTGATATTGGTGGCTCTCGTCGAGCGCGGCGGCGCCGTGGCGCGCGCGCAGGTCGAGGTCCTGGCAATAATGCTGGAGATGGTCGGCAAAGCCGGTGATCTGGCCGGGCGAGACGAGATAGCCGGTCACGCCATGCTTGACGATGCTCGCGCTGCCCGTGGCGCGCGCCGCGACGACGGGCAGCCCGCACGCCATCGCTTCCAGCGTCACGTTGCCGAAGGTTTCGGTGACCGACGGATTGAAGAAGATGTCGCACGAGGCGAGCGCGTGCGCGAGGTCCTCGCCGCCCTGGAAACCGACGAACTTCGCTTGCGGCAGCCGCGATTCGAACCATTCGCCGGCGGGACCCTCACCGATCACCACCACCTCATGGCGAACCTTGCGGCGGTTGAGCACGTCGATCGCGTCGGCGAAGACGTCGAGTCCCTTTTCCATAACCAGCCGGCCAAGGAAGGCGATGACCGGCACATCGTCGGCGATGCCCAGCCCCTGCCGCCACGCCATGTCGCGACGCCCGGGGTTGAAGATCTCGCGCTCGACGCCGCGCGCCCAGATGCCGATGTCGTAATTCATCCGCTGTTCGCGCAGCACCTGCGCAAAGCTCTCGGACGGCGCGATCAGCGCATCGCATTTGCGGTAGAGTTTGCGCAGCCAGGCGACGATCAGCGGCTCGACGAAGGACAAATTATAATAGCGGAAATAGGTTTCGAAGCGCGTGTGCACCGAACAGGCGACCGGCAGCCGGCGGCGGCGCGCCCAGGCCGCGGCCTGGCGGCAGACGCGGTCGGGGCTCGAGATATGCATGACGTTGGGCGCGAAGGCGGTCAAATCCTCGCGTACCCGGCTCGAGAAATGGAGCGGGATGCGATATTCGGGGCGGTTCGGGATCGCCATCGACGGCACGCTGACGAGGTCGCCGGTCGGCTCGAAATCGGGATTCGGCACGGT
>Ga0247823_10003648_pt1 | contig 12411 bp, 6 predicted proteins | sample 13C_PalmiticAcid_2_FD_192426 | JGI IMG/M metagenome (GOLD analysis project Ga0247823, IMG submission 192426) | Soil microbial communities from agricultural site in Penn Yan, New York, United States - 13C_PalmiticAcid_Day30 | ecosystem: Environmental > Terrestrial > Soil > Agricultural land...
CCCTTACCCGCCCAAGACCGCCCAGCTCGGCGGCGGTGAGGAAGAGCGCCGCGAGCAGCAGGCTGACGGCGATGTCCGGGTTCGGGGTGGGGACGCCGCCGTCGGCAACGTCGCCGTGTACCGCCACAACCGCCAGTCCAAGTACAAGTTCCTCTTCTCGATGCTGCTCGTCGTCTTCTGCGTCGCGCGCATCGCCGCGCTGTGCCTGCGGTGCGCCTGGGCCGCGCGCCCGCGCGACGTGCGGGTGGCCATGGCCGCGCAGATCTTTACCGCGTCCGGGGTGCTGATTTTGTTTGTTACCAACCTGGTGTTTGCGCAGAGGGTGGTGCGGGCGTATCATCCGTTCTTTGGGTGGAGTAAGAGGGTGACGGGGCTGTTTGGGGTGTTGTTTGGGAGCGCCGTGGCGGTGTTGGCCATGGTGGTGACGGTGACGGTGCAGAGCTTTTATGTGCCCGAGGGGGACCCGCGGCGGGTGGTGGACCGGCAGGTGCAGCTGTTCTGCGCGACGTACCTGGCCGTGTACGCGTTCCTGCCGGTGCCGCTGGTGGCGCTGGCCGCGGTGGTGCCGCGGAACACGGCGATCGACAAGTTTGGCGAAGGCCACTTCCGGACAAAGTTCGCGTTGCTGGCGTGCACGGCGACGTTGTTGGCGTTCGGGGCGGCGGTGAGGGCCGTCGGGGTGTGGTTCCCCCGGCCGCTGGCGGATCCGGCGTGGTTCCATGGCAAGGCGTGCTACTACTGCGTTGTCTACGTGATAGAGGTCCTCGTGGTGTACGCGTATTCCATTTTGAGGTTCGACAAGCGGTTTCACATTCCCGACGGCAGCTCCGCCCCTGGGCACTACTCTGGGACCGAGTACGGGACGGCACACGGGTCGATGGCGGAGACCGGGGATTTCGCCAGGAGGCGGAGAAAGGGGAAGCAGCGGGACGAAAGCGGAGGCGGAGACGACGGAGAGGTTGAGGCGGAAGGGTCAGGAGAGCCGGAGGGGCGGCGCTGGACGCCCAGTAGCAAGAACAGTCCGAACGGCCCCCGGCACCTAAGCAGTTCAGATGAGGATGAGCGGCAAGGAAGCGAAAGCAATCTTGTCAAGGACGAGAACCAAGCGTGGATGAGCAGGGCGATGGTAAGCCCCATTGGAGGGTTGTGGAGTCACTTGGGTTCTTCTCGGAGTGCTAACCTTGAGTTTGACAGGGCGAGTTATACTCGGAGGGAGAGGCAGGGCCAAGCACTGGCGTCGGGCCAAGTCCTGGTGGTGAGCCAGCCACCAGGAATTGGTTACCCCGTATCGTGCTCGACGAGACGGGGTTTGGGGAGCTTTATTCAAGCGAGGACCCGGTGTGGTGGAATGGGATGGATGCGGACAGCTGGGAAGGGAGGCCGCGTGCCTTCAGTCGGGCGTCGATATAACGATGTTTGGGTTTTGAAGTTTGCGGAAATGTCATCTTTCCATTAATGTTATCACCTTGTACCAGCCAGTGCGCCTCCACTTCGAATGTTTTGGGTGAGAAATCTCACAAGCCCTGATGGTACTGTATTCCACACCTTTCCATCTAGGAACCCTAATCTCTCTCTCTTGATATGGACAGTACTAGATATGCTATTCGTTATATTCCACAAGAAGTCCTTGTTGCTTGCACCCCTACCGACATGGTGTTTTCGTGCGGCCGGTAGGCTGGTTGATGCGTTCTTTACGCTAATTCAATGGTCACCTGTACTACATAGGGATGGGTAATTGTCCAGTTTGATCGTGTACTCTCTGGAACGGCTTGGTGGATGCGGCGTCCGGGGTGAGTTGGCAGCGTTGTCCGACGTCCGCAAAGGGGCGAACGTTGCACAGTTTCGTTTCTAACCGCTGCGAGGGAGCACCGGGTACCGAGATGCTCGACACCAAACATGGAAACTAAAGTTTGAATCCTTCAACCCTCATTCTCACAGTCTGGAAGCGATCGTTTCTGGCCAACCCCTGCCGGACATCTCTCTGAAAGACGTGCGTCCGTTTACGAGAACGGGCGAACCCGTCTCTGCATTTGGATGTGGCTGAGCGCAACGGGAATGAGGGCTGTTTCCCGGATTTACACAGCATTGGGCGTTTGCATTGAAGTGTGGCCACCCAACCTGGGGAACCCGGGGGAGGTCGCATGAAGTTCCCAGCGGTTGCGGCACAGGATCGCCGCAGGTCTGAGACCTTCAAGGGAGTTGCTGTCTGTGGACCAAGCCCAAGAGCGCGGAACACTATCTAAATGGCAGAGACAACATTTTCCGGTCGACATCTAGACCGCCCGTCCAAGATACAGGACGACGAGAATCGGTCATGCACGTGGCGGACGACATGGCTGCCATGTTTCACTGACTGGAAGCCTGCACCTTGTGGCAATATGGTGACCGTCGACAAAGCAACAATAATCTGCTGCCGTGGATGTGGGAGCTCGAGTTCCTGTGGCCCTTGAGCTCATGTGGGCGATGAGCTATCCACCGGCGTGAGAGCAGGTTGGGCATCTCGACAGAGATTCAGCGGCATTCCCGATCGATCTGATACCGCCTGCTGTCGTCCCAATTGGCTGGACAAAAAAAGAGTTCCTGATGCCAGGCGGCCTGAGCGGACGCGGGAGGGCGGCCAGATAAACGCCGATGCGCGTGTGGACCGGCAGTTCAGAACCAAGGCGGCGCGTGTTGTGGTTTGCGCCATCCGACCCGTGTCTGGTGGCTTGCAGGCCAGAATATCAGGACGCCAATTATAGGGCGCCAGGACCTGCCTCCTGATGCACCGCGCTCAGTCGCCCAGTCGCTGCGTCTTGCGCGTGCAGGAAGCGCTTATTTTATATTGTTGTGGCTTCAAAAGGGATAGAGATATTTGTTCCATCCGATGCTGAGAAGCGAATTAAGCTTTAAAAGATTGTTTGTGGAACTCGAAGCGTTGAAGAAATCGTCGGGTGTTGTCAATGTCGTTTCGATCTCAATTGGATCCCAGGCGAGCCAGGCCTTCGGGAGTTTGTCCAAACTCTCCACCAGCCAACTGCCCCAGGGTCCACAACCCATGTGCGGACCCACTATTTTTCGGATAGCTTCCGCTGAAGCCCGAGCTCCACCAATTCGAATGGGAGCTGTGCGACAAGCTTGGATTGATGACGAATTGGAGCTCAGGAGCTCCAGAATTGCATCGCGGGCCCAACTGTGCACAGAATCCTCCAGATGGTGACAACATCTTTTGAGGCAGCACTGCCCTGGTGTATCTGTGTCCTCAACAACAACGGCCAAGTGCAGCTTTAACTCATCTTGAGGATTTGCGGATACACAACTCGAATTTGTGTGCTTGGGCACAGCCACCAGTCAGTGCTCACAGCTCAGAGGATCTGTCATTCAAGCATGAGACAAATGACAGATCAGACCTGACAGCAGCCATCAACTATCCACGAGCAAATCGCACTGAGTGAGAAGCCTGGCCACTTTTGGTCTGTTCGACGTGGTCCTGGGTTGTAATGGAGCCTATAATTCCGATTCTAAGAGAATGCACGCACTCCCATTTCTCAGCGACCGCATTGCATGGAATGGTTGCGTATCATTCATGCTTCAACCACCCTCCGTCCCTGGGACTCCCCGCCTTCTGCCAATTCGCCCATGATGACCTCGCAAGGTCGTCCCGCAGATGTTTGAGACATGCGCAAGCCCGGGAAACAGCCCAAGTGAGGGAGGCACTACCGGGCAGGGGTGGGAGGGTGCTAACCTCTTGGGGAAGGCCAGCCCAGGGGACCTTAACCTCAAGCGAAATTGGATCGTGGGTCTGGCACCAATCTCCCGTTTCGTTTTGCTGAACACCCCAAACCTGCACGCTTCCATCTCTCCTTCGATTCTCTGCACCCGCTTCTTCTTCAAGTCCTGAGGGGTGACACTGGACCCCACGGACGGCCCTCCCACACCGCCAGGCTCGGCTTTCTCCTTCTTCTTCTTGTCTGCCACGCTCGTTTTCAACCCACCCACTTTCACTCCCTCATCTCATCGTTGGGCCCGAGGCAGTTCCCCACTTGGGATTTGAACTTGAACCTCGTCTCCTCCCGCCCCAACCCAACTGCTGCAGTCGCTCCTTCGCGTCGGTTTTCGCGGCTGCCCTCGGCGACTCTGCACCACACCGTCTTGGTTGTCTCACCGCGCCCACCGACGACTCTCCCTCATTGTCACTGCCTTCCTTCGACGAGGACCGAAACTGCACATTCCCGTCGACAGGCGCGAACCACGCTGTCGCTGCTCTTGGTCGGGTTTGGGCACTCGACTTCACCTCAATCGGCTCTGACACAGGCCGTGTGCCATCTTGCGCCGCAGGCAAACACCTCGACTGCAGTGTTTGCGACGACAAGTCCTGCTTCTACTCACGCGGGGAACGGTTGAGCCAAGGATTTTCCCCGACGACGTCACTCAGACGAGCAGGTCACAGTGGTACCGAACCGCCCACGGCTTCACCGTCACCAACCAAACCTGTCTTGCACCACAGGTCCATGAGCCGGGATAAAGCGCGAGGACGACCATGAATACGACATCGCAGTAACCCAACCACCAATCGCCCACTTCGGAATCCTTCGGCGACGACAAGGCGTCAATCGACTTGGTAAAGAGGGGACATTTTGGGCGGAGGACGCGGAAAGGACCACCGGCCAGAGACGATTCGAGAGAGGCGGGCACGAATCAATACCGGAGCAGAGGGATTCCGTTGGCCCTCTTCACGACATCTCCCGCCGCCATGGCTTCATGCCTATCACTCAAAGGCTCCAAGGCATGCTCCGCCTTTCAATCATCCTCCGTGTCCACCACGGATAGCCACGTGTTGGGACTCTTGTACGTGATGCTGGATATTCTTTGTGGTCTAGGGGGGTGAACTAACCCTTTTCTTGCAGCCCTTTCCTACGGTTCGCCTCGAATGTTGAGTCGCTTGACTCGCTTTTGTTGTCTCACGTGCAGACCGAATACGTCAGGGAAAAGTGAGTACCGAGCTCCAAGAAGACTGCTGGTTCACTTCTGTCTAACATGCTTCAGGTACTCGATTTTGCTTGGCTGCGGAGGCATCGACTTCACCAACACAAGCGACATCTATGCACGCTTCACGACCACAGTAATCTGTAATGCTATTATCCAGAACTCTGTTCAACCCTGCAAACTCACCGCAGCCGACTCCCGCCCCGTCTGCGCGGACACATGCGTGCGTGCAGCTCCTTCCGACCGCCAGTCCCTAGAACCCAGCTGACCAGACCATCAGGCCCAATTTGCACAAGCCGAGGCCTACTTCCTGGCCGACCGCTCCCTCTGCCCCAGTCCTGGTGTCAATGCACAGTCACAAATCCGAGCCGACTTCACTAACTGCGCTTTGCCTGACAACTCATTATCCAGGCGAGACTGCATTCCAGGGATAACTAATGAGCCCGAGAACTGCGGCTATGGCAACAGCACCACAGGACTTTGTTCCTACTGCGCGACAGGCGGTATCAACTCGACCGATACCTGTTGCTACAGCGCCGATGCCGAGACGCGGTGTGCCGGGGTTGTCCTCCCAACAATTACGCCAATAACATTGCCAACGGCGACGGCAACCACAACACCGGCTCCCAACGACAGTTCAGCATCCGGCGGCGGTCTTTCTGGAGGCAAGATTGCTGGCATCGTTGTCGGCTCGGTTTTGGGCGCAGCTCTCCTTGCCGCCCTGATTTTTGCATTTCTTCTGTTCAGGAGGAGGAGAAGCGGTAGCCAGAACGGCAGTATCTTCAACCAGCCATCTCCCGCTCGCCAAGGCCCGCCGACCTCACAAATGGGCCAGACCGCCGCAGCTGGCGGCTTTGAAGTGCTGCCTGGGGGAAGGATTGCCCGGATGTCGGCTCTGGAAGGCCACTCCCGCGACACGCCATCACGCCACACCGCCACTGCCGGTTCAGTTCCCGGAACGGCAGCGGGTTATCGTGGAAACAGGAGGAGAGGCGACGACCATTCGTCCTCGGATGGCTTCGGTAGCAGCCCAGCGTCGGAGCGCGGCGCGGCTGGCGTGCTGAGGCCGCCCCCGACAATGTTGAAGAGGAACGGTTCCCTTTCAAGCAACTCGGTGCTGATTGGTGAGGACGCTCAGTCGCCCAGCTCCGGCGGCATGTCGTCTCCCCCAGGAATGGCGAGCCAGCAGTCGGAGCAGCTGCCGTTCTTCAAAGATTACTATTCCCAGGACGATATTCACCCTGGTGACCGGGTCGCCGTCCTCTGGGCATACCAACCACGGGCCGCCGACGAATTCCTCCTGGAGCGGGGTGACATGCTCAAGATTGTGGGCATCTGGGACGATGGCTGGGCTACGGGCGTTATGGTGGATGAACGTGCCGAGCAGTGGGAGGCGCGCCGGCAAGCCCAGCGAGACAGCGGAGTGTCGAACACGTCAGGGAGAGCGCAGGACAACTCACCACCGGCAAGCGGCGAAATCAAGGCATTCCCGCTGGTTTGCGTGTGCCTGCCGGAGCACTGGAAGAAGACGATCGACGGCGAAGGCTCGACCGACACATCCAGTGCGAATCCGTACATGGCGATGGCGTGACCCTGAGCGCGGCTTACGATTATGACTCAATTCTCGGTTCAACTTTCGCATGATGCTCGATGAACGCCTCCCGGTCTTGGTGCGGCATTGTCTACGGCGTTTGGGTTTCCGTTTACGGCACAAATTGCTTTCTCTGGCTTCAGGCAGGCTTTGATCTTAGCATTCTTGGGAGCTCAGCTGTCGGCGTACATTGGGACGCGAACTTTCGGCTCCCGGATAGAGGCGTCGTTCCCTTACAACCCCTCGAGGTTTTGGGCTTAGGTCTACGACTTGAGAGCGGCGCATTGACATCGGTGTTCTGGGACGTTCAAACAGTTTCTCAGCCATCCACCCACCGCCCTGCAAACCTCAACGGGGTGACAAATCGGGCGGTTTCCTGGAGGGTCTTGGTGATCACTCGGCATTTATCATCTTTTCTTCGTTGTTTTTATATACCCCGGTTTTGCCATTAGGAGTGGTGTTCATGGCATGGCGAGACTTCGGAGGCCGGCTGCGTAATGGGATCCGAGGCCGCATGCAGGCTCGGAATGCGGAGGTGTTCCTCGGGGACGGGATGGGAGGGATGTTCCAACAAGCTACCCAGCAAACTACCAGCACTCACGCGAAGGTTTAGCAAGCCTGCGATATTTTCACAACAAAAACCACGATACTCGGCGGATATCCTTTGTCTACTGGTAGAGACAAGCTTTTCTTTAGTTAGATTCAAAACGAATAGCAGATAAGCTGGTTGCTTAGATGATGGTCAATGGTCCTCGTCAACTTGATGTCATGACTCTGTAGGTCTGGCCCGTGGATGTGTCTCCAAGCCATACCATCAAGGCTTCTCCATGGAAGCATCACTTGGACGCCCCCAAGGATCAAAGCTCTAACAGCTCCAATGGAACCTGGATCTGCCCCAGAAAGATCCTTGCTCGTGGGTGGGCCGGGGCTGGCAAGGCTTATCTTATCTGTGTGGAGATCGATTGGCTGCCTGACGTCTTGTGGATGCACACCGTCCCAGGGCAGGCAATCACCGGACTGAAGCTCAGCCTGGCGCATGCCTTTCGTTAGGTGTGCTTGTCTTCTGCCTTCATCCTCTCAAACGACTTCCCCTGGAACTGACAGGGCTCACCACATCCTTTTCCATCAGACGCCCGCACTTTCGGAGTATCGTCTGCACACGACGCTCTCGAACCTCCGACTCCTGATCGGCGACGCCCAACCCCCGCGATTGCGATTCTTTCTCAGCAAAGGAGGCGCAACCAAGATGTACCACGCGCTTTCGACATTACGCCCGAGGTAGCTGGAACCTGAAATACCCAGCTGTGGAAACGACCGACCATGGGTCAGGGTTTCTCTCTCGCGACCCCCCGTGCTGGGGGCGCGGGCATCGATGTCCCCGAGCTCTCCGACTTGGTCTACGAACGCTCTGTCGGCACAGGAGGCTTCATGAAGAGCGTCCGGGCAAGACACCATGATGGCGTTGTGCTAGCCAAGGTTATCGTCAAGCCATATCCCATGTCCCTAGAAAAATACAAACAGGCCATTCTCCGTGAGCAACCCGTCCCAAAGCGTTGTGACTGCCAGCCGTGCTAATACTGCAAATCGCACAGGCGAGCGTAAAGTTTTGACCGACGTGCCGAACGCCCTCCCATACCAACGCGCGGTCGAGACAGAAACAAACGGATACCTCGTTCGCCAGTTCCTCTACAACTCTCTCTACGATCGCCTCAGCACTCGCCCATTTCTCGAGGACATCGAAAAGAAGTGGCTTGCTTTCCAGCTTCTGTGTGCGCTCCGAGACTGCCACAGCAAGGGCGTATACCATGGCGACATCAAGACCGAGAACATCCTCGTCACGTCGTGGAACTGGCTTTACCTCTCCGACTTCTCGTCCTCGTTCAAGCGCGTCATGTTGCCCGAGGACAACCCGGGCGATTTCTCCTATTTCTTCGATACATCTGGGAGAAGGACATGCTACTTGGCTCCCGAGCGGTTCCTGCCGCCTGGCGAAACAGCAGACCCCAACGCTCAGGTCACCTGGGCCATGGACGTCTTCAGCGCCGGCTGTGTCATTGCCGAGCTGTTCCTCGAGACCCCCATTTTCAGCCTCAGCCAACTCTTCTTGTACCGGGAGGGCAAATATGACCCTGTGATCTCGCATCTAAGCACAATACCGGACAAAGACCTGCGGGAGATGATCACACAGATGATCCAGCTGGATCCGCAGAAGCGATACTCGGCCGAGCAGTACCTGGACTTTTGGAAGGGCAAGGTGTTCCCGGAGTACTTCTACAGCTTCCTGCACCAATACATGGAGCTGATCACCGATCTCTCGTCTGGTCCGTACGCCGCGGGAGGGACGGTGAGGACTATCAGCGAGGCCGATCATCGGATCGAGAGGGTGTGGCTGGATTTTGACAAGATCTCTTATTTCCTCGGCTATCAGAACGGGGAGGGTCGCGTCGAGGAGAGCCAACTCTCCCCGAGGCTCGGTCTGGGAAACTTCCCCGTGCGGTTGAACATTCCGAATAACGAGCATTTCATCTCTGCCGACAAGCAGCCATCTGCGGACGACGGCACACTGATATTTTTGACGCTGATCGTGTCGTCTCTCCGGAACACGTCGCACGCCGCTGCAAGGATCAAGGCCTGCGATATTATGCTTGCTTTTGCCGAGCGGCTGACTGATGAGGCAAAGCTGGACCGCGTTCTACCATACCTCGTCGCTTTGCTCAAGGACAAGTGCGACATGGTTGTGGTGTCCGCGATCCGGGCCATCACGCAACTCCTTGACCTCGTCAGGGTCATCACCCCAGTGAACTCGCAGATTTTCCTGGACTACATCATGCCCCGGATGGAGCCGCTTTTGCTGGACACGCAAGGCACTTCAAATCCAATCGTCCGGGCAACCTACGCTTCTTGCCTCGGAAAGTTGGCCATCACCGCCGACCGCTTCCTCGCAATGGCGGCGACGCTGCGAGCCGATGGGTCTGTGGCCCTCGCGGACCCTGAGGTCGAGCCGGGCAACGAGGCAGAGGCGGCCTTTGCCGGGCTGTTCGACAATGCGCGTCACGAGTTGACGGACATTTTCGAAATCCACACCAAGACGCTCATTGAGGATTCGGATCCGTTTGTTCGAAGAGCTTTCCTCACCTCGGTGCCTGATCTGTGCATCTTTTTTGGTGCCGTCCAGGCCAACGATATTATCCTTACGCATCTCAATACCTACCTGAATGACAGGGATTGGATGCTGAAGTGTGCCTTTTTCGATACGATTGTGGGCATCTCGGCATTTCTGGGAAGCAATACTCTGGAAAAGTTCATGCTGCCGCTTATGGTCCAGGCGATTACCGATCCCGAGGAGCATGTGGTTCAGGGGGCTTTACATTCCTTGGCGGATCTGGCAAACCTGGGCCTCTTGACGAAACCAACCTATCTTGAGCTTGTCGGGATTATTGGGAGGTTCACGATGCATCCAAACATTTGGATCCGCGAGTCCGCTGCCGAGTTCATCTCGGCTGGCACGCGCTTTTTGAGCCCCGCCTATTTGAGGGTTCAGGTCTTGCCACAGCTGACACCCTATCTCAAGCCGCACAGGATACCGGCTTTCTCCGAGCTCGGCCTCCTCGAGGCGCTCCAAAAGCCGCTTTCACGGTCCGTCTTTGACCAAGCGTTGCTCTGGGCGGCAAAAACCGAGCGAGGCAACTTTTGGAAGCCGTTCAGGAAGCTCCGCGATGTCGTTTCAGGGCCGGTCTCGTCGAGATTTGATTCCAACCCACAAGCCTTAGTCAAGGCGTCGAAGAACGAGGAGGATGAGCAGTGGCTGAACAAGCTGCGAAACCTGGGGCTTTCTCCGGAGGACGAACCGAAGCTGCTGGCGCTTAGAGAGTTTATCTGGCGGCTGAGCCAGATTAAGGCAAGGGACTCGACGTCGCAGGAGACGACGAATACGGCGGCTCTGAACACCATAATTCCTCTTCGCAGTCTGGGGGTCATGCCCCAGACCGTCTTGTTCGACGAGGAATCGTCTGTGCCGCCGCTGGTCGCCCCCGAACAAGATGCGAATGCCCCGCGGACCATCAAGGATGCGCTGCTTGACGCGTCCATGTCGATTGATGACCCTGTCGGGAAGAAGCGGCGGGCGGCCCTGAACAATCACCGATCTCGGCTGGGGAGCAGGGATAATCTGTCTCCTATGTCCGTGGACAGCAGGCGACCGTTGGACGACGATTTAGTTGCCTCAGCAGCAGGGTCAAGGGACACGTCCAGGCGGCCATCTGTGGCGCCTGGCAAACCTGCCACCCTGTCGCCCATGGATGACAGCGCCTCAGTCCAGGATGCTCCTTATGCGACGAGAAGGGGTTTGCGGCACCAGTCGAGTGCCATGAATCTCATGAACCGCAAGGACAGTGGCAAATCCGGCCCTGAGACGGGCACAACCGAGACCAACGCATTTGGGGAAGTGGAAGGGCCGTTTACTCAGGCTCCTACGCGGATTACCTCGCACCCCGACGCCGACTCTGCGGTAGCCTACGCGAAAACACGGCAGCGGGCGAACCACTCCTACACCGGGAATGACCCTAACATCATCAAAATGCTGGATGCCATGTACGTGGACAACTACCCGCACGACGTCTACGATTACGGTCCGTTGGTCACGCCGATCAAGATGCAAAAGTCCAGTGGGTCGATGGCATCGCAGCCGGCAAAAGACGACGCCTGGAAACCCTCTGGCAAACTGGTGGCGACTTTCTCGGAGCACGTCGGTGCGATCAACCGGGTTGTTGTGTCTCCAGATCACCAATTTTTCCTCACAGGAGGCGACGACGGCAGCGTCAAGGTTTGGGACACGGCGCGGCTCGAGCGTAACATCACGCACCGGTCACGACTGACGCACAAGCATGCCGCGGGCGCCAGGGTGCTCGCGCTGTGCTTCATCGAAAACACGCACACTTTCGTCAGTTGCGCCAGCGACGGCAGTGTCCATGTCGTCAAGGTCGACACGGTTCTCAGCGGCATCAACTTCCGGTACCCACGTCTCCGCCTTCTGCGAGAGTACCAGCTCGCAGACGGCGAGTTCGCCGTCTGGTGCGAGCACTTCAAGCAGGACGCGAACTCGGTCCTCATCCTGGCCACCAACAAATCCGTCATCCGCGGCATCGACCTGCGCACCATGACGCTCCTCTACAAGCTCGAGAACCCGGTCCACCACGGCACGCCGACGTGCTTCTGCGTCGACCGCCGGCGCAACTGGCTCTGCCTCGGCACGTCGCACGGCGTGCTCGACCTGTGGGACCTCCGCTTCAAGATGCGCCTCAAGGGCTGGGGCGTGCCCGGCAAGGGCTCCATCTACCGCCTCTGCATCCACCCGACCAAGGGCCGCGGCAAATGGGTCTGCGTCGCGGGCGGTACGGGGCAGGGCGAGGTCACGGTCTGGGATCTCGAGCGCACCCTCTGCCGCGAGATCTACCGCGTCGGCGGCAACAAGGAGGGACCCAAGGGCTACGAGGCGTGGGAGGTGGACGAGGACAAGCCCGAGGGCATGCTGGGCCGCTTCGCCACCAACATCGAGCCGTCGGCCATGGGCAACGCCGACCGCGGGGTGCGCGCCATGCTCGTCGGGACGGGGGCCGCCGACGACCAGCGCGAGGTGCGCCACGCGTTCGTCATCACGGCGGGCTCGGACAAGAAGCTCCGCTTCTGGGACCTGTCGCGCATCGAGAACAGCCTCGTGTTCAGCGGCCTGCAGCCGGACGAAGGCAAGCCGAGCTTTACGGCGAGCCACCCCACGCCGTCGATGACGCTGAACACGGAGCGGTGGCCGCGGCAGGTGGGCGGGCCGTTGTCGGGCTCGGCCGCGGCCAATGGGGCGT
>Ga0247823_10003649_pt1 | contig 12409 bp, 13 predicted proteins | sample 13C_PalmiticAcid_2_FD_192426 | JGI IMG/M metagenome (GOLD analysis project Ga0247823, IMG submission 192426) | Soil microbial communities from agricultural site in Penn Yan, New York, United States - 13C_PalmiticAcid_Day30 | ecosystem: Environmental > Terrestrial > Soil > Agricultural land...
CGGCTCACAGCAATTCACCAACGGTGCAGCGCGTGCAGATCTCCTCGCTCGCCCAGGTGCAGGATCCCGCCTCACCGCGGTCGCACAGATCCCAATGACTGCATCCGCAGCCGCGACAGACGCGCGGGTGACGATCGACCGGTTCGAAGGCGAGCTGGAAATAGACGTTGGGGTCGAGCGGGAAGGCATCGCGCAGGATGTCGAGCGAGGATACGTGGCGGGCGGTGATGCCGGGGGTTTCGAGCTGGCGGACCAGCGCGCGGATCTCGGCCTGATCGCACGCACGGCGGGACAGCCGTTCGGCGACCTGTTCGACCGACAGGCCGGCGGCTTTGCGCCGGAGCGCGACATAGGCGGCAGGCGTCAGCGGGGCGTGCGCGCTGGATGGCGCGCTGTGCGGTGCGACAGGGCGCGGCACCGTCCGCCCGAAATTCGGGGTGTGAAGCATTGTCAGGCTCCTTTCTTGGGGGTGTCGGGGTTGTTCGTCTGGAAGACCCAGCAGTTCACGGTCTTGCCGGTGACCGAGTTGACGGCCTTGTTCTCGAGGAAGCGGCGGGCCTTCGACGTCTTCAGGAGGCGCTTCAGTTCCTGCATTGTGCAGGTCCACCGCAGGCCGTTGGCCGCGCAGCGGGATTCGAACTGAACCAGGCTGATCGCGTGGACGTCGCTCCCGCGGGCGTGGTCGATCGGATTTTCCGGCGTCAGGCTGTGCAGACAGTCCTGCGCGTGGAAATGGTCGAACCGCTCCCAGAACAGGATGACATTGGGGTGATCGGCCTCGGTGACGCGGTGCCGTTCGACCAGCATGTTGAGGATCAGGGCGTGCGCGTCGGCAACGTCGCGATCGGAGAGGTTCGATACGACCAAGCGCATCGCGTCGAGCATTGCGGCAAGCTGCGCGTGGTTCTGCGCGAAGCGATAGTCGCCGCAGCCTGGATGCTTGAGCATCGCAGCCTCGTAGCGGGCGAAGGCCTCGAAATAGGCGGAAAGGATCTGTTCCTCGCGCCGCGCCACATGGACTGCGAAACCGGAAATGTCGTCGGCGTCGGTCGCCTTGAGCGCATTGGCGGCGGCTTTGCCCTGGGGTGAGAAGCGACCCTTGTCGAAATGAACGCCCATGATGCGCTCGGTGAGTGCCGGCGAACCCTCGACGGTCGCGTTCTGCGCGATGACCAGTGCGCCGCGGAACGGCGGCTCGAACGTTTCCATGCCGCTGTTGGCGATGGCGCGGGTGCGGACGGCGCGACCGTTATAGGCGGTTTTCAGCTCGTCCCATTCGAACCGCTTCGCGTGCGGCGTGTCCTGCCCGCGGTCACCTTCGATCAGTACGACGGGAAGATTGCCGACTTGCCCGAGCGTGCGCGCGATGCCGGCGTTGGTCGCCTTGGTCGGGTCGAACCCTTCGTAGCCGCGGCGAGCGAGCAGCTTCCACAGAAACTCGAGCAGGCCCGTCTTACCGCTGCCCGGCGCCCCGGTCATTTCGAGAAAGCCGAGGCTCTCCTGTTTCGCGCGGACCTGCTCGGCGAACAGGGCGAGTACCCAGAAGGCAAGCACGACCAGCCCCTTGGGGCCATAGGCGGTGATCAGAGGCGCAGTCCAGGAGAGGTCCAGCTTATCGGCATCATAGGCGATGCGCAGCATCCGCTCCGACGTGCGCAGCTTCACCGACCGTTTGCCGATGACAAAATAGTCCTCGTCGTTCGGCTCATAGACGCGGCCGTTGTGAACGGCGATGTCGCCAAAGATCCACGCGCCGTGGTCGATCGAATAGCCAGTGAACTGGATCGCCTCGACCACCTGAATATTCGCCCATTGGCGCTGCATCAGGCGGGCGATCTGGTACTGATTGCCCGTCCACAGCGCGCCCGGCGCGACTGAGGCGAGCCGCTTCATGAAGTCTCCGGATCCGGCGCAGGCCGATCCGGAGAAGGTCGCCTTCACGCTGGGGCGATCCGACGGAAAGTCCACGCGGAGGAAGTAGGCGCCTTCCTCAAGGTTGGGATCGCGCTGGTAGTAGAGGGTCTGGAAGGTGCAGTTCGCGACCTCCTCAATCTCCACCGCGCGCTCGGCCGCCTTGTGCCATTGCTGGTCGAAGGGAAGCGTCTTGAAATGTTCGAACTCAGGGGCGGTGCTCTCCAGCATCGACGCCAGCTCTGCCTGAATGCGGTCGATCGAGAAGTTTGCCCAAAGCGTCTTCGTGCCGAAGGTGACGGGGAAGTTCGCGAGCTTCTCGCGTTCGTAGATCAGCAGCGCCTTCGCGGTGGCGGTCGACGCGATCGTGACTTCGCCATTCCAGCGATAGGTCGCCAGATCCGTGGCCGAGAGCTTGTCGCGCTGCGCCAGATCGTTCCAGTCGAGCTTATCGCCCTCCCCATCGGGGCGGACCTGGGCGGCGCCAGAGCGCCAGCCTTCCTCGGCCGCGCGCTTGTGGAACTTGCGAGTGTAATGGACACCGGCCCGTCCGACGTCGAACGCCCAGATCAGGCGAGGGCCGGCGACATTCAACTCGCCGCACACCTTGCGCAGATCAGCCAGGAAATATTCGGGATAGACGTTGCAGGTGAGCGAGGAAACGGCGCGCACCTTGCCCGACTGCACCAGCGCGATCGTATCGAAGATGCCTTCGGCGATCCACAGCTCGTCCGCGCGCGCCAGATCCTGCATCGTCACGCCGGGGTAGGTCCAGCAATGGCCGCGATAGCTGGAGCCGTATGAGAAGACCGCTTTCTTCCGGCCGAAGCGGCCAGGCTGGTCGATCAGGCGTTGCCAGTATCCGCCGCCGGGGAGGGCAAAGCGCACCGCGGCCGAGCCGATGCCCAGATCCTGATCACGATACCATTCCTGCGTATAGGCGCTGCGCAGGCCCATGAGATTGAAGCCGCGCGCAGAGGAGAGATAGGCGTCGGCCGCGGCATGGGGGTTTTCAGGCGTCTGTTTGTGCCGTTTCGACCAGTTGTCGAAGATTTCGGGGTAGAGTTCCTTGACGTGCTTCTCTTCGCCGCAGCGGTTGGCGCGGCCGCATTTTACCACCCAGGGGGCATCGGCGCGGGCAAATGCTTCCCGCTTTCCGCATCTGGCGCACTTGCCCTCCTGGAGCCACGCGCCCTTGTCCTTGAAGCCATAGTCGGCCTTGAGGCGCTTGAGCACTTCGGTGAGCAGATCGTCGCGCATCGCGGGTATCGGTTCTTTCGGGCAAGCGGAGGGCGTCCCCGGAAGCGCATCGCGACCGGGTGATTGGTTCAATCAGGGCGCCAGGGAGGCGCGGTTGGGAGGTCAGCCGCTCAAGGGAGCGGCCCGCGTCGTCGAATCTTGGGCCGCGGGCGGCCGTTCATCATTGGCGGGCGGGGGCGCGTCGTCGTTCGCCGGTGGCGCCGTCCAGTTCCCGTTGGGAAGATGAATGTCGGGGTTCGGGCGCGCACTGGGCCGTACCGTGCGGATCACGCTCAACTGCGCCACGAAGTAATGGCCGCAGTCGATGTTATCGCAGGTCAGGCGCAGCTCGCGCACGATCGGCGTCACCTGCACACTGTCGCGAACGATCGACCGTTCGCCACAATGCGGGCAGTGGATACCGGGAAGTCTGGGCTTTTTGGCGGTCATGTGGTTCCCCCACGATATTCCCGGCCCGGCCCCGCGCCGCGCCGTAGAAATGCGGAGAGGCGCCGCGTCACGACCGCCATCGCGGACGAAGCCTCCTCAGTCGAGCCGATCGCCCGCATCACGTCGCGATCACTCGCGTTGGGATGGGCGACCTGGAGCGTGTGTTCGATCGCCTCGCCATGCTCGCGTGCCGCGACAGCGACGGCGCTGGCGAGAGAGAGGTGGCAGGCGATCGTGGTACCTGCCTCAATATCAAAGAGGCGGGCATAGGTTTCGAGGATCGGCGCGCCGTCTCCGCCAGCCGCCATGAAGGCGGCGTCGAGATTCAGCGCCTGCATGAGCGAGGGGAAGGCGGCCGAGCGCGGATGCGTCCATTTGCGGATCAGACGCTCGCTCTTGCCGACCGCGCGTGCCGCGACGTCGTATCCGATATGATCGGCAATGCGCGTGATCGCATCCGGAAAGGTGAGGGGGTCGCGGGCGAGGGTCACTGCCGCGCTTCCGGGTGCAAAACGGCGCCCCGATCGCACGCGACGACCGGTGCGTCGTCCGATACGACGCCGCCATGACAAGGGGAGCCAGTGGCGACGGTGTCGCGGAACAGGTCGAACTGATCGTCGAGGTCGGCGGGAATGCCGTTCGGAAAGATGATGAGCAGCGCCGTCACCGGGAGGCGAAGGCGCCGAGCGGTGCGCAGTACGTGCGGCTGCTTGATGGACGGAACTCGCCCCTTCTCAGCCCAGCCTTGGACTGTGGAAGGACTCTCCCTCAGCTCCCGTGCCATCGGGCGGAGGCCGCCGAACACGTCGAAAAGTGTATCACCACTGGTCATGTATCGTTGTGTACGTGCGGAACGTACAGTTGGCAATGCCAAAAACGTACAGACGATGTACGTTTTTCTCGCGATGAAACTTCGGTGGAATCGGTCGCGACAAAACTAAAGGCGCTAAGGGAGGCGACGCAGCCTCGGCTATCAGTGCGCGGTATGGCCCAGGCACTTGGTCAAACGCCGTCGAGCTATCAGCACTATGAAGATCCGCGGAAGTTTAAGCGGCCCTTCCTTCCAATGGACATCGTGCGAGCACTTGTGCCGATCCTGACAACGCGAGGCATTTCCGCTGGTGATGTGCTCGCTCTCGGCGGGGTGGAGCAAGGCTCAGGCGAGGTTGTGCCGGCCCTTCCAGCTCCGCCTCTTCAACTCGTCACCATGCAGGTTGCGCTGCCTAGTGAAGCTGCGTTGGCGCGGATGTTCGAGGGGCTGTTGCGGCCGATCGACCGGGATATGTCCGTGGCCGAACTAGCTCGAACTCTCGCTCGGCGGCTGCCAACTGGTCTCGCACAGCTTCAAGATCTGATGATCGCACCCGCGCCGGATGAAGCGCGCGCAGCCGATGAAGATCCTCCAGCTCCCGCCACAACTCGTCGCGCGTCGCCGCGAGCACCGCGCACATGACGTCGCAGCGTACGCAGGCCAGATTGCAACCGGGGGTGAGTCGGAAAACAGGCTGGCTCATCATCACGCGATTCGTTCCGTTGTTCTTGTTTCGTTCTGTTCGCGTATTCGCGCGCTTGTAGGAAAGCGTTAATTTGGGGGGCGGGGATGAAGGCTGACGAGAAGAAGTGTCCGCAATGCGCGGAAACGATCAAGAAGGCGGCCAAGGTCTGCAAACATTGCGGCCATCAATTCTCGGATGCGGAGATCGCCGCCCAGGCCGCGAAGGACAAGAAGCACGGGATGATCGGTTGCGGGGCCGCTCTCGTGCTGCTCCTGCTCGTCGGAACCTGCACGGCAATGGTCGGGGGCGAAACGGCACCCGCCGTACCCGAGGCGCCGGCCGCCACCGCGAAGGCTGATGCGGTTGCATTCTACCACAAGGCGATCGAGACCGTTGGTATCTGCGATCGTGCCGGCGCTGCGGTCGCCGCGTCGGCCGCGCTCAATGACCTGGTTTCGGTCTACCAAGCCGCGGATCGCATGGAGTCGGCCTGCCTCTCCACGCCGTCCGATGTGCGCGCGCTGGTGATCCCGACGACGGTCGGCGCAAAGGCGCACAAGAGCTTCAGCGAGGCGTTGAAGATCTGCGACAATGCCTATGTGACGAAATGGTCGAGCGCGCGCGCCTTGAAGGAAGCGCTCGACAGCAACAATTCGATCAAGGCGGCGGCCGAGCTGAAGGACGCGACGCAATCGGTGGCTGCACAGACCATGGCCTGTGCCGGTGGTCTGATAACCGGGGCGATGGAAGTTGGCGCGACGCCGAAGGATCTGGGGATCGACGGGAAATGATCAGGCGTGTCGGACGTGCTTCACGTCTGAGGCGGTAGGTGCGCCAGCAGGTCCGGAAGAAATCCATATCCCATGCGTCCGAGAAAATAGCTCATTGCGAATGCAAACAGCGTTGCGGGCACACCGGCCATCAGCACGCGCACCTTCATGATCTGGGTGCGGCGGTCGGCTGATAGCGCGGATCTTGCCTGCTTCAGGCGTATAGCGCTGACGCTAAGCTCTTGCGCTGCCGATGTGATGTAGGCTGCATGAATCTGATATGATCGTTTCAATTCCGCCATGTCTTTGATGGCGAGCTTTTCGACGATCTCCTGCACCGTTGCGATCCACCGCGCTTGTGCGACGTGATCCATGTACTCCTCAATCTTGGCGATATCCTTCGGATATTGATCGACGAAATACGCTCCCTTCTTCCCCTCGGCCTTAGCCATCGCGACGAGCATATGAATTATGGGACTCTTGTTCTCGAGCGGCACGGATGCGGTTGTCTTGAAGGCCAGCTTCAATGTCGATTCCAGCTCCGTCCGCCTCAATTCCGTGAAGCTCTTCGACGTCACTTTCTCCAGAATGCCCTCAATCCGCTTCGTGGAATCATCGAAATTGGTGAGAGACTCGGTGGCGGCCTGGTGTGCACGCTCGACCTCGGAGCGGATCCTGGCGATGTCGCCGAGCTCCTGCTTCAGGAACGGCCGAGCATCCGTGATGTATTCGAAGACGAAGACAATAAACGCCCAAAGCGCGGCAATGGCGACGAGTACCCTCAAGGAAGATGCGCCGACATTGCTGAAGGTGACCAGGCCGCCGGCATCCTTGGCCGCGATCGTTACATTGGGAAGGCAGATCACCAGCAGGATCGCCGAGAAGAAGAGCGATGTACGGATCGAGCGATGAAGCGCGTCGGAAAATTCTTTGGCCATTGAAACCCCCGGCGCCAACAAGGCAGTTCGGGACGGGATTTTCAAGGTCGGGGGCTAGGGCGCCCGCTCGAGCTTCAGAGTCGTCGTGAACCCCCCGTCGCCCAGGCTGTGCGCGACTTCGCCGATCACCCAGGGTGTGGCGTCGACCTCGCTCTTGAAACCCCGCACCACGACTTTCTGCTCAGGCATCAGGTCGGCGCGGCCGAGCGCAAGGGAATAGTCGAACGTGGCAGCCTGACGGGCCGCGCGACCCGCCGCCGCTTTCGCGGCCGCGCGCGCCTTTGCCTCGGTGGCGTAGGTTCGCGATAGCTTCTTCGCGCCGTCGGCCTTGCCGACCGTGACCTGCTTCTTCGTCGCTTCCTTGCGATCGTGCCAGGACGCGGTGACGCCTTCGGCATCGTCGCGCTTGGCGAGGTGCCAGCTATGACGGTCGCCATCGCGGCGGTGCAGCGTGACCTCGGCGAGCGGCTTTCCCGTCGCGCTTTCCCCTGAGCCGATCGGCGAGAAGATCAGCGCTCCTGCCTTGATGGTTGCGACCGCGTCATATTCGCGGCCCAGACGGCGCAGGAGGGCCATGTCACTCTCGCGGCTCTGCACGACCGATTTGAGCTGGATCGATGCCAGCGCGGCCGCGCAGCGCGGTTGCAGCCCGTTCCGACCGGCGACCTCCTGAACGATGGCGCCAACGGTGGTGTCGTGCCAGCTCTTCTCCCGCCGCGCCTTCAGGTTGCTGGTGAAGTCGGCCGAACGTGCGGTAATACGGATCTGATCGGGTGGACCGCTATGTTCGACCTCGTCCACCTTGAAGCTGCCCTTGTCGACCAGGCCGGGTTCAACATCGCGGCCCTTGGCCCAGCCAAGCTGAAGTCTCAGCACGGCACCAGCCTTAGGAAGGCCGAGCTTTCCGTCGGTGTCGTCGAGCGTGATTTCGAGCTGATCCGCCTCGTCCCCGCGCTTTTCGGTGAGGATGAGCGAGATCAGGCGCGGGCGGACTTTCGCGGTGATGTCGAGCGGATCGGCGGCGGGATCGAAGATCGCGCCGCGCAGATCCTGTCCGCCGACGGTAAGACGAAAGTCAGGAACATTCGCGCTCACGCGTCATCCTCGTCGGCGCAGAGCAGATCGACGCCGAAGTCGATGCGACGGGGCGTGCCATCGTCGAGCATGAATTTGTGCCGTTCGTCGATCGCGGTGATAACAAAGCCCCCGAAGACGCGCCCGGCGCCGTCGACCAGCGGCCATATCTCTCCAGTGTTTGCCATATTGCGCAGTTCGTCCAGCGACGCGCGGCCCTGCGACAGCTCAGCATAGGCCGAGCCGCTGATCGAGATGGTGTCGTTGCCCGGCCCGACGAACTGGACCGCATCGCGCGCGCCGACCCGCTTGCTGCGTTCGTGCCGCCAGTCGGCTCGGCGCTGCAACTCGTCATAGGCAAGGGTGGGCACATGAAAGGGGAACATGCCAAGCGACATCAGGATCATGCGTGATCATCCCAATCGGGCGCGTCAGCGAAGCTGGCGTTGCGGCTCGCGCTGTCGCGACGTCGCTCTGCGGCGAGTACGCGCCGTACTTCCTCCGCAATATCCTGGGGACGTTGTTGCGGCGTCGCGTAGATCTGGATGGTGATCGGCCCGCCGGCGAGGGCGCCAGCGGCCTGCGCGCCTGCGCTGGCGTTGGACGAACCGGCGCCGCCCGCGACAGCGGGTGCCGATACGCCGAGTGCCAGCGCGGTACCGATCTCGCGCGAGAGCGAGTTCAGGCGTTTGATCGGCATATCCCGGTCGCGATCGATGCCATTGGCCAGTCCCTCCATCATGAAGCCGCCAAAGCCCATGAAGACGCGCGAGGGGGATTTGATGCCGAGCTTCTGCTTGAACCAGTTTGCCGCCGCGCTGGCCGCGTTGACGATCGTCGATTTCAGCGCGCCGAGCATCGCCGTAACGCCGCGGATCAACCCTTGAATGAGATTGCGTCCTGCTTCGACCATTTGGCCAGGCAAGGGGCCGCGGAGAAATGACAACACCGCGGCAAAGGCGCGGATGAACATGCCGACCGGCGTGAAGTTCAGAATGAACTGGCCGATCGCCGCGATGCCGGCACCAACGGTGGACTTGATGCCCGCCCAGAGGTTGGCGAAGAATGCCGAGATCGCACCCCATTTGGCATAGATCAGGTACGCCCCACCCGCGAGCAGGGCAATCGCCGCGACAACCGCAAGGACAATACCGACCAACGGCAACATCCCGATGTTGAGGAATGCGGCCGCCGCGCCGAGCGCCCAGAAGGGGGCGACCAGACCCGCGATCACGATCGCGCCACCGCCGAGCACAACGAAGAGACCAGCGAGGAGCGCGGCGCTGAGTGCAAGCCCCTTGGCGAAACCGGGGTTGGCGCGCGCCCAGGCGGCGAATGCCCTGGCCGCGCCGCCAACCTTCTGCGCCAGCTTTGTCGCGGCCGGAAGCAGAAGCGCGCCCATCGTGATCGACAGGTTCTGCACCTGGGTATTGTAGAGCCGGGAGTGCTCGGCTGCGTCCTTCATCCGCTCGGCAAAGTCGCCGTCGGTCGTGCCCCCGGCGCCCGACGCCTCGGCGCGGATCCGGCGATATTCCTCAAGGTTCTGGATCAGCGGGCGCAGTGCGCCCTGGACCTGTGCGTCCTCGAACAGATATCCCATCTTCGACAGGTCGCTGCTCAGCGTCTTGTCGGTCAGTTCGGCGATGGCTTCCAGCGGCGTCTTGCCCTCCGCATATGCCTTTTTCAGCGCCGCGGGCAGATCGACGCCGTAGTTCTTCTTGAACGCGCGCACGGTCGCGGGCGAGCTGATCTTCTGAAGCAGATTGGCGACGTTGGTGGCGGCCGCCTCCGACGAACCGGCGCCCTTGCGGGCGATCTGCAAAGCGGCGGCGAGGTCGGCAACCGCCGGCGCTCCCTGTTGCCCGAGCGCCTGACTGGCCGCGGTGAGCGCAGGGAAGTGCTGCGCCATATCCTTGATCTCGAACGCGCCGCGCTTCCCCGCCGCGGCCATGATGTCGATAATGTTTCCGGTCTGCGCGACCGGCACCTTGAGATTGTCGTTGGCGGCGAATGCAGCGGCGGACAGATCGGCAATGTCGGCCTTGTACGCGGTGGCCGCGCGACCGATCGGCTGCATCATCTGGACGGCCTGACGGGGGTCAAGTCCGAAGCCCGACAGCGTATCGATGCCCGCTCGAATTGCTTCCGGCAACTGGTTGGCCTTCTCTGCGATTTCGAGAACGGTATCACCCATTCTGCGCGCTGCTTCGCGCGACAGATCCGCCTTCTGGGCGATGTCCGTCATGCTGGATTCGTGTTCCATCGCATCGGCGGCCGCGCCGGTGATCGGGCGCAGCATCGACTGGCCCGTCGCCATCGCGGACATGCCGCCTGCGGCCATGCCGGTGGCCATGTTCATGCCCTTGCCAAACCGGTCACGGGCGGCGCCGAAGCGCTGGGCGCGATCGGCCGACGCGCGCAGGCGGCGTTCCTGTTCGGCCAGTTCCTCGTTGGTGCGGGCGATGTCGCTGCGTAGACGGCGTTCGTGCTGGGCGAGATTCCCGGTAGCGATGCCCGCGCCACCCAGGCGGTCGCGGAGCTGCTGAAGCCGCGCGGATTGCTCGACATGTTCAGCCTTGAGCGCCGCGGATTCGCGTTTCGCCTTGGCGAAGGAGGCGGCGAGCTTTTTGGACGGCGTGTCGGTCGCGTCGATTTGGCGCGCGAGGGCGGCGACGCGGGCCTGTGCCTGCGTCATCTCTGCCTCGGTTGAGCGGATGCCTGCCTTCAGCTCGCGGAAGCCGTTGATGTCGGCCTGGGCGCGGTCGAGGTCGCGCAAGCGGTCGCGCGTCCCCTTCAGCGCCTGCGCCGCCTTGAACGATCCGCCTGCGATGTCGCGAAGCGGACGGGTGACGCGATCCCCGGCCTCTAGCAGCATCCGGATACGGAGATTTCGGTCCATCTCGGCCCCTCAGGTCTATTCGGTTCGGGTGCGGCGCTCCGCCTGCGCGCGCCAGGCCATGAGTTCGACCAGGTCCATCCCGGCCATGGCGGACGGCGGCCAGTGAAACACGACCGCCAGATCCGCCATCACGTCCTCTACTCGGGGTGGGAGGCCGCCTGCTTGGCGGCCGTCGGAAGCAAAAAATCCATCACCTCGCCGCCGAACTGCATCAGGTCAGCAGGATCGAGCATGGCGTTCTTGTGGATGACCGGCATGGTGATCCGCGGTGCCAGCTCGTGCAGCGCGGTCACGTCGAGCTGCGACAGGGAGACGAGAGTGAGGCCGCGCAGCTCGCTGGAGCCAGGCTTACGCACAATGATCTCGGTGCCCTTGGCGATCAGCACCTGGTCGCCGACCATCACATTGTGGTCGAGGGTGAAGCGGCGGATGGTCGGCGCACTGTCAGCGACGGGTTGGGTCTGGGTTTCCATATGTCAGCGCTCCCGTCAGAACTGGCCGATGGCGGCGCGGTGCGCGGCCATGAGATCGACGCCATCGACGATGAGGATGCCGCCAAGCGGATCATCCTCGATCTCGACCCGACCGTTCCAGATCTCCTTGTAATAGGCGCAGGCGGTCTTGACCTTGAAGTCGCCGAGCTCGCCCGCCTGGTGTTCGCCGCGGTCGATCTCTTCGTGGCGACCGCGCGCGACGATCTCGATGATGTCGGTCGCGCCGGTATCGTCGTTCTTGAACGACCCGACCCAGCGCATCTGGACGCCGGTCAGCGTCGGCAGGCCATATTGACGAATGATCTGGCGGATCGGGCCGCCATAGCTGTGCTCGAGGTCGAAATCATCGGCGGCGCCCATATCCAGCTTGACCGCGCGATGCATGCCGCCGCCGCGCCACGCCTCAAACTTGCGGGCGAGGGGCGGGAGCTTCATCGACTTGGTCTCACCGATGTAGCCGATGCCGTCGATAATGGTGTCCATCTTGGTGAGGACGCGGGGAAGGCCCATGATTGGTTCTCCGAAGGTTCGTGGATGTCAGCAGCGGCGTGATCAGGCAGCCAGCCCGACCAGCTCGGCGAAGTCGGCGAGATACTCGTCGGTGATCTCCTGGCGGAGCAGGAGGTTCTCAAGCGGAGGGACCGGCGTGTACCTGTAGCGCACGAGCAGCTTGCCCGACTTGAGGCTGTCGACCGGGTTCATGTCCGGGTCGAACCACGCTTCGGCACCGAGGATGTAGCCAGCGCGCTTGAGTTGACGGAAGGTCTCGTTGATCTGTTCGATAATGTCGCGCGCAAGGCCGGGGTTCAGCGGCTTGTCGATTGCCCAGATCATGCCCATCGCGATCGAATCGGCGAGGATCTGCGCAGTCCGCGTCGCTCCCTCGAATACGAAATCCTTGTCCGGACCCGCCGGATCCGCGGTCGTGCGATTGCCCCAGAAGCGCAGCCGCCCGTTGATGCTGACGATCGTCGTGATGCCGGCCTCGTTGAGCTGGTTCGCCTCGGTATCGATCGACTGGAAGTCAAAGCTGACGTCCTCGGTCATGCCGACGACACCCTCGACAGGCACGTTCGAGAGGGTTTTGTGCCAGCCTTGCTCCTGGTCGATGCGCGCGCCCTCGGCCTGCGCGCGCGAC
>Ga0247823_10003650_pt1 | contig 12409 bp, 15 predicted proteins | sample 13C_PalmiticAcid_2_FD_192426 | JGI IMG/M metagenome (GOLD analysis project Ga0247823, IMG submission 192426) | Soil microbial communities from agricultural site in Penn Yan, New York, United States - 13C_PalmiticAcid_Day30 | ecosystem: Environmental > Terrestrial > Soil > Agricultural land...
AATCCATTTTCTACCTCGGAGGAGTCGCTCCCGTTTGTTCGGCGAACATATATTCCGCGTACCACGTCGGCCACTGCGCGTCCCGTCCGCCGCCGGTTCGCTTCTCATGCTCGCCGTGCGCGGTCTCAGCACGTCGGAACGCTTCTGCGAGTTCTCCGCACGAACTGAATTTTATTTCGGTACCGGCAACCCTTCCCGGTAGCCTGGTTTTGATTTCTTGAAGGACAAATCGGTTTCCATCCGGATCGCTGAACGTTGCGAATGAGGCATAGCTGCGCCCCTCGGGATCACGACCCTCGTGGGCTTCTTCGCCCAGCACCCGGTGAAACACTTCGCTTACGTTGACCCCTCGTTCAGCCAGTTCGGCTGTCGCCTTGTCGATGTCCGAAACTACGAGAAAGACCCCGCCGCCCGATCCGGGTTCCGCGGGAGTAAGGCCCTTACCGAAATGAATCGACGTTTCCGATCCGGGAGGGGTAAACTGAATGGCCCGGAATCCGTCGCCAGCAGCGAAATCAATATCAAGGCGCCAGCCCAGGCTGTTGTAAAAGTCTTTTGCTCGATCGACATCAGATACGGGCAGAACCACGACTTCAAGTTTCATGTCGATCGCTTTAGTTCCCCCTGATGTTGTTGATTTTCTGCCCAATGCTTGAGTACTGCTCATGTTATCCTCCTAAAACTCTCTTTCTAATCTGACTGACATCACGCAAGGGAGTTGCCTACGCGGTCGGTCATAAAACGGCTTCGAAAATCGCAAACGCGAGAATGACGGCCAGAATCATGATCGCCATAGTCACGACGCGGGATCGCATGCTGTATGAATCCCGATAGTTCATTCTTCCCTTCTCGAATTGACTTGGCATTCTTGTTACCTCCATTCGGGTTTATGGTTAGAGTTCAACACATGAACCGGCTGTCGAAAATTGGACGAAGGTATTGGTCGATACCAAGGTATTGGTCGACCGCCTCCGTCGTTAAGCGATAAGAAGGCCCGCCGATCGCGCGTTCGCCCGGCAGGCCCTCACTGTAGTTCTATCCGTAGTCTCTTCTAGCGAAGCGACTTGAAAGCGATGCGCAGCTCTGATGTCATCAATTCAGGCTGTTCCCATGCTGCGAAGTGTCCGCCTTTATCGAGCTGATTGTAATGGATGAGATTAGGATATGCCTTCTCCGCCCAACTCTTCGGAGCCGGATAGAGTTCGTCCGGGAAGACGCTCACGGCAGTCGGGATCGTCACGCCTTTGACATTGAAGTAGCTATTTCCCCAGTACTCCCAGTAGAGACGTGCGCCGGACACGAAGGTGTTCGTCAGCCATGTGATCGTGATGTTGTCGAGCACATCGTCACGCGATAGGCCCTCTGACGCGCCATCAAAGACACGAGCGATGAGACGATAGCTCCGTTGATCGTGATCGAGGAAGTAGGCAGCGAGGCCAACGGGAGAATCCGCGATTCCGTATAAGGATTGCGGACGAAGACCCATCTGAAACCCGTAGCCGATGCCCTTTTGATAGACGAACTGCAAACGTTCGTAAGCGACTTTCTCGTCCTCGGAGAGCGATGCAGGAGCCGGCTGTCCCGAAAATGCGGCGGCGTCAAGCTCGGGCGGAACGGCACCTGCCATGTTCGTGTGAATTCCAAGCAGCTCGGGCGGCGCTTCCAGCCCCATCATGTCTACGATCACTGCTCCCCAGTCGCCGCCCTGTGCAACAAACTTCGTGTAACCAAGCCGCCTCATCAGGGTATTAAATGATTTTGCGATCCTGACCGGGTTCCATCCGGGTTCCGTCGGTTTGCCTGAGAATCCATAGCCCGGGATCGACGGGATGACGACATCGAAAGCCTGCTCCGCTGTTCCGCCGTATGCTGTCGGATCGGTGAGCGGTTCGATGAGCTTCATCTGCTCGACGATCGAGCCGGGCCATCCATGAACGATACAAACCGGAAGTGCGTTTTCGTGTTTTGAACGAACGTGAAGAAAATGGATGTCGAGGCCGTCTATCTCAGTGATGAAGTTAGGAAACGACTTCAATCTTGCTTCGCATTTACCCCAGTCATAGCTCGTCGCCCAATACTTCGCGAGCTTTTCCATTGTGGCGAGCTGGACTCCCTGTGAATCGTCCAGGACCGGTTCCTTTTCCGGCCAGCGTGTTGCTTCTATTCTGTTCCGAAGGTCGGTAAGTTCCGTCTCCGGAATGCTGATCTCGAATGTGCGGATTGAGTCAGCAGTTTTCTGCGTTTCGGTTGCCAATGCCATAGTGGTTCTCCTTTCTTTGGTGTCTGCCAGAGAGGTGTCGGCCCTCTCCGGGTGATGGTCTGCAAGCGACCCCCTGGGAGGGATCCGTACCTACCCGCTTCGGGCGCTCGAACGTAGTACAAAGGATTGTGCGGCAAGCCAGTTAGAGAACGATCTAGTGCCGAGGCTTGCACCCTCACTAGGGATAAGCGAGTTGTCGTCCAATCGCGTTCCGAAATAGCGGGCATTCGTGTCCGCCGTTACGTGCCGAGGATCGGCCTTCGCCAACAGATAATCCTGCACGATCTCAGACAAGCGAACCTTGTCCGGCCCAGCTATCTCTTGCGTTCCGTTGAGAGCCGGCCTGATCACGATCTCTGCTAATTTATTGACCAAGTCGTCGGCAGCGATCGGCTGCACGTATGCCGGTGAAAGGGTTACTTGATCGCCGTCCGTCGATGCCTTGGCGATTCCATCGACAAACTCGAAGAATTGAGTTGAACGAACGATCGTGTATGGAATAGGTGAATTCTTTACGAGGGTTTCCTGAGCAAGCTTCGCACGATAGTAGCCGCTCTCGGGAAGGCGGTCTGTACCAACTATCGAGAGGACCACATGATGCCGTACACCTGCGACAGCCTCGGCCTTGAGTAACGTGCTCGTCGATGTTTCGAAAAACTGTAGGACCGCGTTGTCTTCGTACGACGGGGAGTTAGATACGTCGACAACGGTATCGGCATTCTTAAGTGCGTCAGAGACCCCCTCGCCCGTAATTGCATTGACCCCTGTTTCAGGCGACGCAGCCACTACTTTGTTATCGCTCTCACTTAGCTTCTTGACGAGCCTCGATCCGATCAGGCCAGTCCCGCCAATTACGACGATTTTCATGATTCTTCCTCCTTAAATTCGTAGTTGGATCTTCTTGCTAAGCAGCGAGTAAAACACGTTTCGCGTAACGAAGATATTGGACGTTGGTATTGGTATCGGTCTTATTTCTACGGCGGAGAAGGATGAGCGGTTCGCTCGCGTTACGATGCCTGTTCGAATATTTGAAGTGCGCTAACGCCGCTAAGATCGAGGTGATAGCTCTTGCGAATATGAGTGACACGGAGAACCGCAGTATCGCAGCCAGGGCACCGAAGAATTGAACCCATTCCGTGACCGTAAAGCATTAGTTCCGCGATCAGTTTGGTGGTGCTGCAACCAGCACAAACGACTTCGGCGGTCGTCATCTCAAAAGGAAAGACCTCATTAAGTAAGCCTCCAGCGGCGTTGCCATCCAACCTCAAAGATTTGTCGTCCATCGCGTTCAACCTCCTGTCGGTCCGAAACGTTCAGTTTTGATGTGTCCCGGTTCGTATCCTAAATTCTGCAAGTGAGTCGCAACCGTCTCGACGAGAGCCGTCGGACCGCACGTGTAACCTAGGGGTTTCTCCTCCGGGCTCCAAACGATTTCACTCAACATCTCGCGATCAATTCTGCGTGAATAGCCGGCCCAGCCCTCGGGCTGTTGACGGGTAAGCGTGTGGAAGATCTAGAGCGACGGGTCCACAGCGGCGAGCCGATCTAGCTCGTCGCGGAAGATGATCTCTTCGAAGCTTCGCGAGGAGTAGAGAACCTTCGTGGGCAGCATCGTTTGCAATGCCGCTCGATGTCGCAGCATCGCCATTAGCGGGGCGATGCCGCTACCGCCCGCAACGAGGAGCAGTGGAGAGCCATCGTTCGAGCTTGTCGCGTTCCAGACAAAATAGCCGCCGATCGGTCCACGCAATTCCAACTGATCTCCCACACTTAAGACCCCAGTCAGATACGGCGAAACTTCCCCGTTCTCGACGGACTCGACCGTGATACTTACATTGCTATCCTCCGGCGCTGACGAGATCGAGTAGCTCCGTTGAGCTTGGTAGCCGTCTTCCGCAGTCAGGCGGACATCAACGTGCTGTCCAGCCTGGTGAGCAGTCCAATCTGGGAGATCCAGAACTAAACTCTTTACCGTCGGAGTTTCCTGCCGTATCTCGACGACCGTGCCGAGCTGCCATTTGATCTGCTGAGTCATGCCTAGTCGCCAGCGTAACGCTGCTCTTTCCACGGATCACCGTAGTTGTGATAGCCAGCGGTTTCCCAGAATCCGGCCCGGTCGTCCTTCACGAGCTTGAAGCCTCGAACCCATTTCGCACTTTTCCAAAAATATAAATGCGGAACGAGCAGCCGTACAGGCCCGCCATGCTCCGGGGCGAGCGGTCGGCCATCATATTCGTAGACGATCCACGCCTTTCCGCCACGGACATCCACGAGCGGCATGTTCGTTGTATAGCCGCCATCACAGAACGCGACGAGATAGCTAACGTCCGACTGCGAATCGAGGTCCACGCCCTGCAGCAGAGTATCGATCGAGACGCCGGTCCAAACCGTATCGAGCTTTGACCACTTAGTCACACAATGGATATCGGCACGGACCGTTTCGCTCGGCAGTTTTTGGAAATCGCTCCAGGTCCATTTCAGGTCTTCCGCGATCTCGCCGTAGATCGAGAAATCCCATCGCTCAAGTGAGACATTCGGAGTTGGGCCGGCCGACAATACTGGAAACTCGGTTGTTTCATACTGCCCCGGCGGTACGCGATCTTTCCGATCGGACGCCACTTCTCTGGCTCGTCCTACAAATCCGCGTGAGATGAATTTTTCAGCCACTTGCTACCTCCATCAAAAAGATCAAAACAGACGTCCACCTCAATGGTCGAGCACCAGCAGTATCAGCAGGCCGACAAAACCAATAACCAAAAGCAACCCGTTGAACTGTGGTGAGCCGTGAAACGATTCCGGGATCATGGTTTCCGCAACCAAGGCCAGGATGGCTCCGGCGGCGAACGCCTCGACCGTACCCCTTACCCATGGATCAGTCCCGCGCAGCAGAACTGCTGCGAGTGCCGACGCGAGGCCGATCGCAAGGAAGATCCCGAACCAGATGCCGAACACATATCGGGCCGACCGTCCGGCTTGCCGCATTCCCGCACTGCTGGAAAGTGCCTCCGGAATATTCCCGAGGAAGAACGCCGATACGGTCGCAAGTCCGGGAGTTCCTACGTGCAGCACACTCAGTCCCAACACCACACCCTCTGGCACGCCGTCGAGGAATGTTCCGGCCGCGATGGCTAGCCCGCTTCCTGGCTTCTCCTCTTCCGATGGCTGCTCCACGCATTCGCCGCAGCGTTTCCTGTCGCGTGCCCCCGATCGCGAAAGCACTGCGTTAACACAACTAAAAGTCGTTCCCCCACAGAGAAGTCCCACAACCGTTAACGTTAGCGAGGTTGCGGCCCTCGAGTTGATGACTAGCTCGACGGCGACCACGGCTAGCAGCGTCCCCGCCGAGAGCGTCATTACGCGTGCGATGAACGTGTGCTGAAGGGATAGGTAATAGCCGCCCGCCGCACCCAACAGGAGGCCGGAGGCCGATATCAACCCCCAGCCACCCGCCCGTATCCACGCGGGAAGTTCTAAATAAACATCCATCTAAATCCTCGCTCGAACTACTTGGCGATCACAACAAGTGGCTTTCCCTTCTCCACGATATAGGTGGCAAGTTCGGACCCTTTACCGTCGCCGACATTCTTCGCGGCGTGGATCGTTCCGGCAGGAAAATACAAAGCCTCGCCTGCCTTCAGCGTCACCGACGGTTTACCGTCGATCTGATATTCCAAAGTTCCCTCGAGGACATACGCGATCTCCTCGCCGGGATGCGAATGCCGACCAAACGATGCGCCGGCGGCAAAGTCGACACGAACCTGTATTGTCTCGCGTCCGGGCGCGCTGATGTCGCTGCGGATCAGGTCGGTACGTTTTATTCCGGTCTGCTGCGCATAGGACACGTACGTCGAAATAACGACTCCAACCCCGATCAGTGCTACCACCAGTATTACTTTGGTTTTCATTCGCAACTCCTTTGGAATACCTTCATCCCTTCATCGAAGTGACTTGAATGCAGAGCGTAGCTCGTTAGTGAACAGTTCGGGCTCTTCCCACGCCGCGAAATGTCCGCCGCGTTCAGCCTCGTTGAAGTAAGCAAGGCCCGGATAAACTGCGTCGACCCAGCTTCGTGGGGAAGCCCAGATCTCACCGGGGAACGTCGTGAAGCCGACCGGGACCGAGACCGGCGGAGGAGGCTGACCGCTTGCAAGCGCGGCTGCCAGCGCCCGAGCGTCCTCCCAGTACGACCTGGCCGCTGAAGCAGCAGTGCGGGTCAGCCAGTACAACGTGATGTTGTCGAGGATCGTGTCGCGAGTTAGGCGTCCCGATGGTTTGCCGTCGACGAACGCGTTGGAGATCTTGTAGTAGCTGTCCGTGTCGTGGTCAAGGAGCCAAGCAGCGAGCGCGATGGGCGAATCGAGCAGCGCGTAGCCGATCGTCTGCGGCCGCGTTGCCATTTCGAGAAAATAGCCGAAGCCGTCCTGCTTGAACTTATTGACGGCCGCGTGTGCGGTGAGTTCCTGGTCAGATTCTTTCGGGAGATGATCTCCGATCGCGAGCACCGCTGTGAGCAGGTTCAGGTGATAGCCAGCCAATCCTCTGACCCCCTGACGGCCCATAAGGTCGGTTACAAGGGCACCCACGTCACCGCCTTGTGCGACGTAGCGGGTGTACCCGAGACGCCCCATGAGTTCCGCCCAAGCCCGTCCCGTTCGGGCGGCGTCCCAGCCGAGTTCTGTTGGCTCGCTGGAAAACCCATACCCGGGAAGAGACGGCAGTACCAGATCGAACGCGTCCTCGGCGGTGCCGCCATAAGAGGTCGGGTCGGTCAGCGGGCCGATTGTTTCCAACAGCTCAATGACCGAGCCGGGCCAGCCATGGGTCATGATCAGCGGCAGAGCGTTCTCATGCTGCGATCTGACGTGAATAAAGTGGATGTCGACGCCGTCGATCTCGGTGTTGAACTGCGGAAGCGCGTTCAGCTGAGTCTCGATCCGCGAAAAGTCGTAGTCGGTTGCCCAATAGTCGCCGAGTGCTTTTAACGTCGCCAACTGCACTCCCTGCGATCGGTCCGAGACAAGCTCTTTCGTCGGCCAGCGGGTCGCGGCCAGGCGCTGGCGCAGATCGTCGATGTCGGCTGCCGGAATCTCCGTGCGGAATTCGCGGAACTCGCCGCCCATTTGTGTTGCACTGGTTTGAGTCATGATCTTCTCCTTTTCATTTTGGGTTGTAACTATTGCGGACGGTGTACGGTATCGTGATCGTTCCCTGCATTCCGGGTGCTGAACGATGCACTGGCCTTCTTGGGCATGTTGAATAAGATCTCTACTTTGTCGAGCGGCTGATGATTCGCATTCACCAGTTCGATGGTCACTTTGTGCGGCCCCGGTGCGAGTCCCAAAAGGATGATCGGGTTCCCGCTAGCCTCCGCCCAGACCCAGGACGCATCATCAACTCTAACGTGCAGATGGCCTACGCGCGGCGTGACGGCAAGCGCCTTTGCTCCGAACACCGGCACGATGTGCACGTTCTCGGTGCAGTACTGGATCACAGCGACGTTTCTTGCGAGCGGAGCCGCCAGCGGTGCGTCGACGAAAAGTTTCGGCGGAGGTTCGGTCTCCACCGGGATTACTTCAGGTCGGCATCTCGTGTTGGTAGTCTGAGCGGCGGCAATTGCTGAGCAGAACAGGATTATCGCAACCGAGCCTAGAAACATGGTTTTCGACTTCGTTTTCTCTAGATTTCTCACTAAATTCTCCTATCACGATTTGTGACCCAACGGAATGCCCTTGATTTCGCGTGGCTTATAGTTTCCCGGTTGAGCCCGGAAGGAGATTGCTATGCGATTCCATCCGTTTATCGCGACGATCGCCATAGTTAGATCGACCAGCTCCTGCTCGGAGAACTCTGCACGAGCGGCCGCGTAGTCCTCGTCCGAAGAGTGGCTTTCCGAAATAAGGGTGACCGCTTCGGTCCAGGCTAAGGCGGCTCGTTCTCTTTCGCTGTAGAATGGGGCCTCGCGCCATGCGTTCAGCAGATAGATTCGCTGCTCGCTTTCACCCATAGCCCGAGCATCCAGCGTGTGCATGTCGACGCAATAAGCACATCCATTTATTTGAGAGGCCCGGATTTTGACAAGTTCGATAAGCGAGTGTTCAAGTCCGGAATCTTCAATGTACTTCTGAAGTCTGTACATTGCCTGGATCGCACCGGGCGCCAGCTTTGCATAGTTTGATCGTTCTTCCATTTGAGTTGCCTTCCCTTTGGCTAACGAGTAGATCACGGGTGGGTTGAGTCGTCTATTGGACGATGGTATCGGTCGACGTTAAAGAGACTGATTTCGGATGGCCGGCGTCTTCATTTTTGGCACTCGGATCTTCGAAAGACTGCGGTATCGATGGCATGACAATTTAGCGAGTCCCGTATTTGCTGAGCAAACTTTGCAGGCGTATGGCCGACACCGACGCCTTCTAAAAGGACGACATCGGAAATCACATTATCCGTTCGCAGATGCAGAATCGTTTTGTATGCCGGGGAGGCGTACCAATTTCGAGCCGTCTCCATATCGGGAAAGGAAAGGAGAATCGCAGAGCCGGGCCACGCCCCTTCCAGCACTTCCATCTCGCCTCCTTGGCCGATAAACTTGCCTGCGAACGGGTCCAGCGTATCCTGAACTCTTTCCAAATAGTCCACCACCGCGATGTTAACCACACCAGGTTGGCGCAGATGATTGATTAGGTAGGTTGTCATTTCGAAATCTCCTTTGCCCAAAGAGTAGTCATAGGAACTCTAGCCTTTGACAGGTTCGAGCTTAGGGACGGGACGTCTTGCCCGGCGTTTGAAAAGTGACTGTTTGTCCGGTGTACACGTTACCCTCCGGGTCGACTACTTCGATCAGGACTTTGTGCTCGCCCCGAGACAGACCGCCAATAATAATGGTATTGGATTGGCCGTAATCAGCCCAGAACCACGGGAGATCGTCGAGCGTGATATGTAGATGACCGACCCGCGGGGACACCTTGCTCGCGGTCTCGCCGCCTAAGGACATGATGCGAAGATTCTCCACTTGGTAAGGAATGAATACGACGTTCTTTGTCAGTGGACCCGGAAGCGGCTGCTTCACGCTCAGTTTCGGCGCGGGCTCGTTTTCGACGGTGACGACACTGCTTTGGGCGAGACTCCCATTTACAATGGTGATCGAAACTAAAGCTGCCATGAGTAATTCGGTTAGTTTTTTCATTTGCATTCACTTCTTCAGGCGCGAATCCGCCGAACTATCTGACCTCTGAACTATCGAAGCGTTTTGAAAGCTGCGCGAAGTTCGGTGACGAAAATCTCCGGCTGTTCCCAGGCCGCGAAGTGCGTACCTTTTGGGAGTCGGTTGTAGTAAATAAGTTTTGGATACGCCTTCTCGGTCCAGCTACGTGGTGCAGCGTAAATCTCATTCGGGTATGCACTCACAGCAGTTGGGATCTGGATACCCTTTGGTGCAAAGAACGGAAGCTTGCTTTCCCAATAGAGGCGAGCCGAAGACACCGCAGTATTTGTGAGCCAATAGAGCGTTATGTTCTCAACAATGTCCTCCGGCGTCAGGCCCTCGCTTTTTCCGTCAAGCGCACGCGCGATCATGTCGTAGCTTTGCGCGTCGTGGTCGAGAATCCATGCTGCTAGGCCGACCGGCGAATCCGCGAGCGCATACAGAGTCTGTGGTCGGAGTGCCATCTCCTGCGCGTAGCCTAGGCCTTTCTTGTAGAAAACATCCACTTGCTCATAGGCGTATTTTTCGTCGGCCGTAAGGCCAGATGGTGCGGGGCCGCCAGACGCTAGTGCCTTCGCAATCTCGTCGGGTATCGTAGCGGGCATATTCGTGTGGATACCGATCAACCCTTCTGGCTTTAGCAGCGCCATTTGCTCGGTCACCGCATTTCCCCAATCCCCCCCTTGAGCCACGTATCTTTTGTAACCAAGGCGGTCCATGAGGACAATCCATGCTTTAGCGATGCGAATAGGACCCCAGCCAAGCTCCGTCGGTTTTCCCGAGAATCCGTACCCAGGCAAAGATGGAATTACTACATCGAAGGAATCTTCTGCTTTCCCGCCGTATTTGACAGGATCTGTAAGCGGGGCGATAACCTTCAACTGCTCGATGATGGATCCTGGCCATCCGTGAGTGACGATGACTGGAAGCGCGTTCGGATTCTTTGAACGGACGTGGATGAAATGAATGTCTACACCGTCGATGTTCGTGACAAACTGCGGATACGAGTTAAGCTTCGCTTCCGTTTTTCGCCAGCTATAATTCTTCCAATACGCGGCAAGCTTCCTCATTGTCTCGAGCTGCACTCCCTGCGTGGAATCGGTGACGAGTTCCCGGTCAGGCCAGGTGGTAGCCCCGATTCGTTGGCGCAGATCCGTGAGTCTTTCCTCGGCAATCTTGATAGTAAAAGGTCGGATCGCTTCGGAGTTTCCTGGCTGTTCGCGGACCGCTAGTGTCGTAGTCGCCGCCATCGCTCTCCCATTCTGAGCCGCCCCAGACGCACTCATGACAGCAACCGTGACCGCGCATGTCGTGAACGAAAGGACAAATTCGAGAACTTCTCTCTTGGATTTCATACTCAACTCCTCCTGGCAAAATAGATCTGTTCCGGTGTGCTTAACACTTGCACGATGTGAGTACAGCACGATGCTGGAGTAGTGGAAACTAGACCTTCGTATCGGTCAATACCAAGGTCTTGGTCGCGATGATTAACTTACTCAACAATGGAAAGCCGCCATCGAAATAATTCAACGGCGGTTTGGAAGGCAGGATCTTGACTGGTGTTTTCGAAGTTTGCCACCGATATCGCGGCAGCTCGATAACAGAACTTAACCACGGTTCCGTATCCATGAAAATTAGACGACGTATTGGACGCGACCAAGGGTTGGAAGTTTGAATCGAGGCCTCGAACAGGGGGGCCAACAACGCCTGAATGCTTGCACACGCTCACACATAGTGCGATAACAACCAACTAATAGACTCATTTAATTCTCGCGGGAGATTTCGGTACCTCTTTGACCTGATGGAGCCAACCGATACCAAAGTATTATGGACAAGCCATGTGAGGCGGAGGATTCTAGATTGATGGACCAAGGCGCCGCAACGATCGGTGTCGGACTCACAGGCCAGGGTCTCCTTGATAAGTTGCCTTCGATGGTTTGGACCCAGTCGCCCGAAGGGACGATTGATGTCGTCAATCGGACTTGGCGTGAATACACCGGGCTCGATATTGAAGAGTCGGGCGGCTTCGACTGGTCCACTATTGTGCATCCCGAAGATACCTCTACTTTACGTGAGAAACTGAATTCAGATCGGGCATCCGAACTGGTTAACGCCCAAGTGCGCCTGCGTCGGGCAGATGGTGAGTTCAAATGGTTTCAGCTCCAGGCGAACGCAGTCCCGAACCCGAAGACGGCTTATCAAAACTGGGCAATTGTTGCCCTCGACATCCACGATCGAAAAGTTCGTGAGGATGCAATCCGATCGGCCGAGAATAATTTCCGACTGATAGTCGAGAGCATTCCGATCCCAGTTGCTGTAACTACGCCAACTGGAGAGGTCGAGGCCCTCAACAAACTGACGCTCGATTATTTCGGACGAACCTTCGAAGAACTAAAAGCGTGGAAGGCATCGGACGTCGTTCACCCTGACGATCTCGAAGCGACCATTCGCTCGCAGATTGAGTCGCATGAGTCAGGAAATGCTTACAACGTGCAGAGCCGCCACCTCCGACACGATGGAGTTTACCGTTGGTTTAATGTCATCGGGCTGCCTCTAAAGGACGAGGAGGACCGAATACTTCGATGGTTCCATTTGCAGGTTGATATTGACGATCAAAAGAGGGCTGAGGACGCTCTGCGGACCCACGAGCACAATCTGAAACTGATTATCGACACCACGCCGGCTCTTGCATGGTCTGCAGGCTCGAATGGCCGACTCGATTATTTCAACAAACACTCGCTTGACTATCTTGGTATGTCCGAGGAAGAGGCGATCGCGGGAGCTTGGACGGATGCGGTACACGCGGACGACGAACATAACTTGGCATCAACGTGGAAAAGTATCTTAACGTCCGAACGCCCGGGCGAAGCCGAATTTCGGCTTCGTCGGCATGACGGAGAATACCGATGGTTTCTCTTGCGGGCCAATCCTTTGTTCGACGGAGCTGGAAC